>VFSW01013965.1_pt1 | contig 11135 bp, 12 predicted proteins | sample 5358111 | NCBI WGS metagenome assembly VFSW01 (sample SAMN11554181, study PRJNA540505) | mine drainage metagenome | isolation source: sediment from site ElyBrook_90M | place: USA: Ely Copper Mine, Vershire, VT | collected 2017
ATTGGCATAACCCTTGCTCGGTAGTTTTCAGGTTAGTAGGAATCGGAATCGAGATTGCAAGATTATTTGCTTTGCCGACTGCCGACTGCCGGTTGCCTGAGCTTGGGCCAATTCAATTTATTCATAATTGAACCGTAATTTGAGGAGGTTATTTAATGATCAGCAACGTTCAGCTACAACGCCAAGCATGGTTGGGCATGCGGCGACACGGGCTTGCCGCCGGCTTGGTGACAGTAGGATTGGTGATGGGTACTACCTTGTTTGCACACGCAGATAGTACAGATGGAACGTTTCCGACGGCGGAACAGGTCGGTGGAGAAGTTTACCAGGCGCCGCTTAAAATAGGATCTACCCTACCCACAGATTTCGCGGCCTTTGACGTTCAGGGCGCGAAAGTAGATTTTGGCACTGTTATCGAGAGGAAACGTTCTCTGGTAGTCTTCTTCATTTCCGCCGTGCCGGTTTCAGTTAACGAATTGATGCGTATCGAGGACTTCATCAACAAAAACGCACCAAAGGTGAACTTGGTATTTGTCAACGCAGATACTGTCGGAGTTGCGCTCGAAGGTGGGCAGAAGAGGGCGATTAGCGCAACGGTCAGCACAGTGCGGTTGATTGCAAAGGAACATGGCTTGAAGCGGCCGATGTATGTCGCACCGAACGATGCCTTAAGCCCGACCGGTCTCTCCAATCGTCTAGCATTTCGCGGATTGCCAACGTCATTCTTGGTGAATGACAAGGGCGTAATAGAGAAAATATTTGTCGGTCCGCAGCATTGGAAAAAAGGCGACATTTAAAGCAATGCACAACCCAAGGTAAGTTGCTTGTTCGGTCATATTTAAGGAGGAATCTCAGGTGTCTATCTCTCGGCGTGGTTTTATTAAAGGAACGCTTGCCGCTGGCTTGGCCAGTGCGGGCGGAATGTTGGCTGAATCCGGTTTTGCCGCACGTCACGATCCTGCGGGTGAAGCACAGGCCGAGTTTTTTAGTAAATTTGAAGGCAATGTCATCCTGCTCCCAGGTAAGTACAACGGCACGGTGCAGGCCATGGATCTCGCCGTTCCGGAAACGCTGGCTTGGTTCAACTATGGCCTGACCGGGGTCAATATGCCGATCCCGCACCATATCGCCGCTTTGCCCTCGGCCGATCCTTACGTAGGTTTCGACTTTTATCAGACTATGCAACCGCCGATGGCGCCTTACGTTAATGAAAACTCTCCAGAGTGGCGTGATCGCGGTGATTTCAAAATGTTCAAGTTGCGTTACGACGGATCGGGTAAGCAGGACTCAATTTACGTTGTGAACGATATCGCAGCGACCACGGGGATGGCGCTGGGTGTACATGTTTCGATCGGTGTGGGCGAGAATGCAAAGAAATACGTTGCCTTTGCCGATGGACAGAAGGACATGGTATTGGTTACGACGATCGACGACAATCCAAAGATTGTCAAGGCGCTGCGTGCCGATTACGATCCCATTGCACGCCAAGTCAACATCAGCCATGTATTCCCCGATCCGGCTACCGGTATGTTCGATTTCCAGGGGCGTAAGGGCATGAAAACCTCGCATGAAGCAATGTTGGGCGAAGAGTTAATGCCTGCCGATCCGACTGCGGTATTCGTTGATGCATTTACTTGGCATCCCACACTGCCTCTGGGTGCGATACTGATTCGCCGCTTGGGTTGCTGCGCGGTTGTCGATACCAATACATGGGAAGTGAAAGCATTGCTCTCTACCGCAAAAGGTTCGCCAGACAACTTTCCCCTGGTGAAACAGCAAGGGTTCACCTGGACTTTTTCAGTGCCCTCTGTGCTGACCCCTTTGCACGAAGCCGGCTTTTTGACGAGCGGTGAGTATTTTCTGGCCTGTAACAATGTGCTGCAGAACAACATCGGAGTTTATCGGTCAACCGACCCAGATCCGCTCAAATGGAAGAAAGAAAACTTTGTCGAGGGTTTCGGCAACAAATATTTGCCATTGCACATGGGCAATGTGCCGAACTCGCGCTGGGCCTATTTCACTATGTGGGCACGGAAACCCAACAATGGCTATATCGCTAAGGTGGATACCAAGAACTGGGAAGTGGTGCACAAATGGGATACCGGCCCCGATCCTCACACCTGCGATTGCACGGTGGATGGCAAGTACATGACGACCGTGTATAGCGGGAATCAGGGCGGAGAGTCGGGCTTGGTTGTCATTAATGTCGATAACAACAAAATCGAAGCGCGTCTCCCCAGTCCGGGTGGGCATCATGACCATGTGGTGGTGCCGAGGGATTGGGAGGGCATGAAAGCATCGCGTAGCACCTCGGTATAACTCATCTTCGTGCTGTTGCCTGCTCGTGCAGCGACAACTTGTTTTTATCGGAGCGAGAAATGAACCGATTAAATACGCGCTATCTTCAGTTGCTATTGCTGCTTGGTTGTTTTGCTTTGACAAGTTTGCCCACGATTTTATTCGCTCATAGCAATGAATATCTGGAAACGATTACCGGTGTGCACGGCGGCAAGCTTCGCATGGCCGAGCAATACCATTTTGAAATGGTTCTGGTCAACGGTGAAGTGCGTATGTGGGTAACAGACCATGGCGATAAACCACAATCGACCTCGGGCGCAACCGGCAACGTAAAATTCATAACAAGCGGGGGTATCGTAACGATAGAACTCATGCCTAGCGGCGAAAATGCACTTATTGGAAAGGACTTAAAAATTAAATACGGAGATTCAGTGAAGGCAATTGCCACAATTACCATGAATGGCCAGAAGCCTTTACAAACCCGTTTTAGTTTCGATGCGGCCCAAAAATAATAAACGTTGCAAAACCCTATGGCAGCATAGGCATCAGGCGCACGGCTTCCACTTTAAGAAAACTAATTTAGTCCAAGCAAACGGAGCCATGTCTGACTATTGCAACGCTCAGATGTATCGCCTCACAGAGGGTTTATTGACCGCGAACGTCTGACTAAAAGGAGGAGGTTATGCATATTAAATCGACTATTTTGCTTTCCGTAATAGCATCTCTGTGCGTAGCAAGTCTGGCATTTGCAGGGGGGGGGGTTACAGAACCATCTGATGGCCGGAGTCTGGCTTTCGACAGTGTAAAGGGTAATTGTCTCGCATGCCATGCGATACCCGGCGAGCCCAAGGCCGAGTCGCCAGGTAATATTGGCCCACCCCTTGTGAATATGAAGGAACGTTATCCCGATCGTTCCAAATTGCGCGCCAGAATTTGGGATGCCACCGTATACAACCCCGATACATCAATGCCGCCTTTTGGTAGGAACAAGATACTAACGGAACATGAAATCGAGCTGGTTACTGATTACATACAAGGTCTTTAAGTCAAATTTAAATTTGAAAGGTGCGTTATGAATAAATTACGTAGAGCGTTCCTGAAAAATGCTGGTGTCGTCGGAACGGTCGCGATCGCGATCGCCGCAGCTTTGCTTAAACCTGTAACGGTATTTGCCGCAACTTGGAATAGCCGCGCATTTACATCCAAGAACCCTGCCGATGCCATAAATAATTCGGGTTATGGCAGAGCCACCGAGAGTAGTGACATCCTGATCAAGGCGCCGGATATCGCTGAAAATGGTGCTGTGGTGCCAATATCCGCCACCAGCAATATCCACGGAACGACCTCTATGGCAATATTCGTGGAAAAGAATCCTACACCGATGATTGCCGATTTTAAATTCTTAAATGGTGCCGAGCCGTATATCTCCACGCGCATCAAGATGGCCAAGACTTCCATCGTGCGTGTGTCGGTGAAAGCGGGCGGAATAAATTACACCAACAGCCGCGAAGTGAAAGTTACAATCGGCGGTTGTGGCGGCTGATCCGGTCTACCGATTTTTGAGACATGGATGAAACCGGGGATGTTGCCACGCAAGTCAAGCCGCATATCTCAAATCGTGATAAGAAAAACACACCGTATTGTCTCTTGCGTTCAAGTTGTTAGGACGCATCATTTGGTTAACATCTGGACGCTGTTGACAATAGTTAATTTGACAACCAGAAAAGGATATGAACATGGCTGAAGCGATGAAAATGCGCGCGACAACGGAAGGCGGTGTTGTTGACGTGAAAGTGCTGATCCAACATGACATGGAAACCGGGCTGCGCAAGGATACAAAAACCGATAAATTGATACCGGCACACTTTATCAATCAGGTCATTGCCACGTTGAATGGCAAGATAGTGCTGGACGCGCAGTGGGGTATAGGAATTGCGAAAAACCCCTTTATTGGTTTCAGGATCAAAGATGCCAAGCCTGGTGACAAAGTTGGCATTAACGCTGTCGACAATCTTGGCACCAAGTTCGATGGTGAAGTGGTCGTTTCCTGATACAGGCTGAAGGTTTTGGAAATTATTAATTCTTCAAACCAAGGGGAAAGACGAAATGAAATGGAAACTCACATGTGTAATAGTGGGACTTTTGCTCGGCATCAATGTTGCTGCTAGCGCCAGCCCTGCGGAGGACCGTAGCGCTTTGATCAAAAAATACAAGGAGATCTTTCCCGATATAAAGTTCGAGAATTATATATATGGCGCACTGGCCATGAACCCAGACGCCAAGAGTCAGTACGATGAGATTATGGCGTTTCCACCTTACTCCATTGATATGGGCAAAGGCCAGAAAATGTGGGAAAAACCATTCAAAAACGGTAAGAAGTTCTCCTCATGTTTTCCAAATGGCGGAAAGAATGTCGCTGGAAACTACCCTTATTTCGATAATGTCACCAATCGTGTAGTGACTTTCGAAAACGCCATCAATGCTTGCCTGAAAGCGAACGGCGAGAAGGAATTGAAATACGGCGAATCGGAAATGGGGTTACTTACGGCCTACGCCAAAAGCCTGTCGGATGGGATGAAAGTGAATGTCAAAGTGGAAGGCGCAGGTGCACTGGTTGCTTATGAAAAAGGCAAAGCGTATTACTATACACGGGGCGGCCAACTGAATTTTGCCTGTTCAAGCTGTCATATCGACAATGCCGGCAAATTTATCCGCAGCGATCAACTGTCCATGATGATTGGACAGGCATCACACTGGCCAGAGTTTCGCGCCGGCACCGACATCGTTACGCTGCAAAAGCGTTTCATGCAATGCAATCGAAACACGCGCGAAACACCGAAAGAAGCGGATAGTGAGGAATACAACAATCTGGAATATTTCCTGACCTACATGAGCAACGGTCTGCCTATGCAGACCCCGGTGTTCCGCAAGTGAAGTCCGTGTGATGAGTCAACACGGACTTTTTATCTGATTAGTCCAGGCATATCCGTTTCTTCAAAGCCAAAAACTCATTCATTTGGGAGCGCCATCATCTCAATAAACCGTCGTGAGTTTTTGCAGATGCTGGCTGTGGCAGCATCCTTAGGCAATTTTAGAACAGTGTTGGCACGTAGCGCTGGCGGTTTTTATGATTTGCCTGCCTTCGGTAATGTTTCCCTGCTGCACATCACAGATTGCCATGCCCAGTTACTGCCAATTTACTTTCGGGAGCCAAATATTAACATTGGGTTGGGGCAAAGCCTGAACAAGACACCGCATCTGGTTGGTGAAAAACTACTCAAAGCTTTCGGCATCCGGCCGGGAACACCAGATGCCTATGCATTCACCTCCCTCGATTTTGAGAATGCCGCTCGCACCTACGGCAAAGTAGGTGGTTTTGCCCATTTATCGACGCTGGTCAAGAAAATACGCGCCAGCCGCCCCGGCGCTTTGCTGCTCGACGGCGGGGACACTTGGCAGGGCACCGCCACTGCATTGTGGACCAAGGGACAGGATATGGTGGATGCCGGCAAGCTGTTGGGCGTCGACGTGATGACAGGGCACTGGGAGTTTACTCTGGGGGCGGAGCGAGTCAAACAGGTCGTTAACAACGACTTCAAGGATAAAGTAGATTTTGTTGCCCAGAACATCAAGACCAACGATTTCGGTGACCAGGTTTTTCAACCTTACGTGATCAAGTACGTCAACGATATTCCCATCGCGATCATCGGCCAGGCATTCCCCTATACGCCCATTGCCAACCCGAGATACATGATTCCAGACTGGAGCTTTGGCATACAGGATGACAATATGCAACGGCTCGTCAACGAAGCACGAGCCAAGGGTGCGCAGGTGGTCGTAGTACTGTCCCATAACGGGACGGATGTGGACTTGAAGATGGCGGGCCGGGTTAGCGGTATCGACGCCATCATGGGCGGCCACACTCATGACGGCATACCCGCTCCAATCATTGTCAAAAATACAGGCGGACAAACCCTAGTGACCAATGCCGGCTCCAACGGCAAGTTTCTCGGCGTGATGGATTTCGAGGTCAAGGGTGGTCATGTCGTCGACATCAAATACAAGCTGCTACCGGTGTTCTCCAACTTGATCGAGCCGGACGCGGAAATGGCAACCTTGATCAATAAAGTGCGCACGCCCTATGAAGCGAAATTGGCCGAAAAACTCGCTGTTACAGAAGGAACGCTTTATCGCCGAGATAACTTCAACGGTACCTTCGATCAACTTATCCTGGACGCTTTAATGGAAGTGAAGGGTGCGGACGTGGCATTTTCTCCAGGTTTCCGCTGGGGCACTTCGCTATTGCAAGGCGAGGCCATCACCATGGAGCACGTGATGGAACAAACTGCGATCACCTATCCCCAAACAACTTTGACCGAAATGACCGGCGAAACCATCAAGACCATTATGGAAGACGTTTGTGACAACCTGTTCAACGCTGACCCTTACAAGCAGCAAGGTGGGGACATGATACGCGTTGGCGGCATCAACTATACATGCGATTTGCGGCAGGGTATTGGAAAGCGTATCAACAATATGATGCTTAATGGAAAGGCACTCGATCCCAACAAGAAATACAAGGTTGCGGGATGGGCATCGTTGTCCGAAGGTGTGACTGGAGAGCCGATTTGGGATGTCGTGGCAGACTACCTACGGGATAAGAAGGTGATCGCCCCACGCAAGCCGAATCTGCCAAAACTGGTCGGGGCGGAAGATAACGCCGGTATAGCTTAAGCAGCGTATCAATGCATGTACACATGAAAGAGCTCCCGAACTGAACATGAGTTTTTTGCTTCATATTTTTAGGAGATAACATGGATGCATCGACTCTAATAAAAACTATAGTCTGGTTGGGTTTGAGTTTAGGTGTCGTGTTTGGTTTTGTCGCCAACAAGACCAACTTTTGCACCATGGGCGCCATTTCAGATGTGGTCAATATGGGTCACTGGGTGCGCATGCGCGCTTGGCTTCTCGCCATTGCAGTAGCAATGATCGGCACCAATGTGCTTGCCTACTTTGGTTATCTGGATTTGTCAAAAACCATTTATACCGGCAACAACTTCCCTTGGCTTGCCTATATCGTGGGGGGACTGTGCTTCGGCGTTGGCATGACGCTCGCTTCAGGTTGCGCCAACAAAACGCTAGTACGCGTCGGAGGTGGTAGCCTAAAATCCATTGTCGTGTTCATTTACTTGGGGTTTGCTGCATTGGTAACGCTAAGAGGAATATTTGGCGAATTTCGCGTCAAGGTATTGCAGGCGCCTGCTGTCTCCGTGCAGTTCGACCATGGCCAAACACTTCCAGCCCTATTGTCCAGCATCGTTGGCTTTTCACCCAAAACTCTTCAGTTGGCGATTTCCAGCGTGATCGGCTTGTCCATACTAATTTTTGTTTTCAAGGACAAGGGCTTCCGTAAAAGCCTCGATAGCAATCTGGCAGGTTTGATCATCGGTCTGCTTGTGGTAGGCGGCTGGTATGTTACCGGAAATCTCGGCTTTAGCGAAAATCCCGATACGCTTGAAATGACCTATTTGGGCACCAATTCCCATTTGGCAGAATCGATGTCTTTTGTCGCCCCGTCCGCCTACACCTTGGAATATTGGGCGTACTGGACCGATGCTTCTAACATCGTCACTTTTGGCGTTGCCACAGTATTTGGCGTTGGCATCGGTTCTTTCCTGTACGCCCTGATTACCAAATCTTTCCGCTGGGAGGCCTTTTCCTCTGCGCAAGATATGTTCTACCACATCATCGGTGGGACACTCATGGGATTTGGTGGCGTTACGGCCATGGGTTGTACCATTGGTCAAGGAATAACCGGAGTATCTACTCTCTCTTTAGGGTCTTTTCTGGCGCTAGCGTCCATTGTCACGGGTTCAGTCATTACCATGAAAATACAATACAGCATCATGTTGAGGGATGCATGATTGACTCTTCTGAATGGCCTGAGGAGATCGACCGCTTGTGTCAGAAGCTGCTCGTTAACTAAGAGCTTATCCGCTTATGAATATTAACCATTAAGCAGCATGCTACGAAATGGGGTGATCCATCAAAAGTTAACTTCGGTACATCAGTGCAGGTAATTGTATCGATCACCATGAGAGGCTAAGTGCCTTTGCAAACCAGCCTTACTTTCGCCGGGACCACGGAAAATTAGGCGTAACCATTTTTACATATAGACCCATGGAAATGTTGCGTTATTTGATAATTGTTTTTTCGATGACGGTGGTTTTCGTTACAACACTTGCCGAAGAGATACCGGGCACTAGCGTTGCTATTGCGCAATTGCTCAATACGAATGCATGTCCAAAATGCAATCTGGCACAAGTGGATCTTTCCGGGAAAAACCTGATGGGTGCCAATTTAGCTGGAGCGAATCTGTCCAGCGCCATACTTGTCGGGACTTCATTAATAGGTGCTGATATGTCTCACGTCTTGCTAAATGGAGCAAATCTAACGCATGCGAATATTAGCGGAGCGAATCTGAGCGGTAGTCAACTCTCGCATGTGAATGGGGATGATGTCATGGGCAGCCGCACAAATATGTTCCAAGTTGTGGCATCAGGCGCCAATTTCCGGCGCGCAAAATTTGAGTATGTGAATTTCGAAGGCGCAGTTCTGTCTGGGGCCATATTTGAGGAGGCGGATTTTTATGAAGCACATTTTTTATTTTCCGAGTTACAGGACGCAAATTTTGAAGGATCAGATCTGAGCGCGGCCAATTTTAGTGATACAAACGTGTCAGGCATGCGCACCAATGTAAAAACGACTTGTCCGGATTTTCAAGCAGGCCCTTGCAAACTCAATTAACTATGTCTTCATTCGATTGATATTAAAGAAATGAGCTGGCGGTATTTGCCATTTTATCGTTGGGGGGCGTTCAATCCGGGTTGTTGATGCGACTCGCTCAAGAAAACAAAATTGGGGTGAAAATGAATCGTACGTGGTGGTTAATTCTTTTATTATTAATAAATAACCTTGCTTATTCAGCAGATTATGCACGCGAAAAAAAATGGGCGGATGAAGTCTTGCCGAGCGTGGTGGTGGGAGAACCGATTTATCTTGAACAGCCCAACGGACACAAATTTTTAACGCTCTACACTCCGGCAAAAAATGCCAGGGCGGCGTTGGTGATTGTGCATGGCATGGGTGTCAATCCGGATTGGAACTTGATAGGTGTATTGCGCAGCGAGTTGCCGGACCATGGCTATACGACGTTGTCAATACAAATGCCGATTTTGGCCAGTGGCGTCAAAGGCAAGGCTTATACAGGGACCTTCCCTGAAGCGGTACAGCGCTTGAACATTGCTGTGGATTTCCTCAAAGCTAAGGGCTACACCAAAATCGGTCTGGTGTCGCATAGCATTGGTTCGCGTATGAGCGCCGCGTATATGGCCGGAAAGCCTGATGCTGCAGTGAAAACATGGGTGTCCATCGGCATGTCAGATGGTGCTGGTTATAGCACGATCAACGTGCCTATACTGGACCTATACGGCGAGAACGATTTGCCTGAAATATTGAAAACCGCACGCGCTCGCAAAGCGACTTTGCAGGGCAAAGCTGGTTCGACGCAACGGATGGTGCCGCATTCAGACCATTTTTTTAACAACATGGATGCGCCTCTGGTGGACGCAGTGACAAAATATTTGGATCAACGGTTTTAATCCGCAAGTTGTCCCATAAACTCAACTAACCCAGTAGGCCATTCGTGATGAGCTTGTTAAAGGTTTTGGTTACAAAGCGTATGTGGCTCGATAAGCCCAACACGAATATGGTTTGAAATCAGGTTTGCATATACTCTGCGTACAACAGGGGAGAATAATGAAACCATCTGTTTATTTTTTGCTACTTGTTCTTTTTGTAGCAAATCTAGCTTTCTCCGGCGAAGCCGACATCAGATCAGAGATGGAAAAGAGGTTTCCCTATTCGAAGATCATCAGTGTCAGCAAAACTCCTTATTTCGGCATGTATGAAGTGGTTTTTGTTGACCAGCTGGTTTATACCGATGAGAGAATGACTTACCTTTTTTCGGGTAACATTATCGATATGCATACGATGCAGAATCTGACCGAGGCCAGGGAAAAGCAGCTTTATGCGATTGATTTTGATACCTTACCAATCGACTTGGCAATCAAGAGCGTAAAGGGTAACGGTAAGAGAAAGCTGGCGGTCTTTACCGATCCGAATTGCCAATACTGCAAGAAACTAGAAAAGGAGATGGTCAATTTGACCAATGCGACGATCTACATTTTCGTGTTCCCAATACTGCCCGGCTCCAAAGAGAAGGCCAAGGCGATATTGTGTTCACCCGACAGCTTAAAAGCATGGGAGGATCATATGTTGAGGGGGGTGGAGCCGCAATCAAAAAAGGCCTGTGATACGGCGGTATTGACAAAAATTTCCATGCTAGCGACAAGGTTGAGGATCAACGTAACACCTACATTGATTTTCGGGGACGGCGTCATCAAGCCTGGTAATCTGACGTTTGATCAGCTCGACAAGCACCTTACTGCATCGAGTCATACAAATTGACGTGGATGCAACGGCCCGCCTTCAGCAAAGGGAACTGAAATCGGATCAGAACACTGGCAAATCATCAGAAAAGCCGTCCAATATCGAAAAACGGACCCAGCATTGGCGCGGGTTTTCAAGTATCATAACTTTCGAATATTGGACAAATTGAATGGTTGTTTTCATTGTTAATCATGAGGATAAAAGTGTTATAGGCCAGGATCGTGATTCCGGTTGTCGTTGGTGCGAACCTCATCCGTCACCCCACCCAACCCCCCAATCAATCGGAATGTAGGCGTCTGACGGCAGGGTCAATTGGGTGCTTC
>VFSW01013966.1_pt1 | contig 11134 bp, 13 predicted proteins | sample 5358111 | NCBI WGS metagenome assembly VFSW01 (sample SAMN11554181, study PRJNA540505) | mine drainage metagenome | isolation source: sediment from site ElyBrook_90M | place: USA: Ely Copper Mine, Vershire, VT | collected 2017
GCACGCTGCCTCTGCCTTCCCTACCGCTGTCCCAATGCCCAGAGAAACTATCCACCGCGCCGGTGCTGCTCGCGCAGATTGTGGCTCAGGTGCTTTCCGAGTACCGCAAGGAAGCGCACCCCTTCCTGCATCCCTGGATCGCGCGCCACGCGCAGCATGCAACCTATACCTCCTACTGCCGGCGCGGTTGCCGCAATATCCTTGCTTGCTGCATAGATCGCTTCGGATAAGGCGATAAGCAGATGCTGGCTCTCCTCGCGATCGAGCACCTGAATCAGTCGCATCAGACCCACGTTGCGCGTCAGTCGGTCGAGCAAATTCAAGCCCTCGCTCATAGCGCCCGCAAGCCGCGAGACCATTTCGTCGGACATTGCGTCCCGGGCCGAGGTGATGATCTGTGCGAATTCGACGAGTCGCTGAAGGTCGTCGCCGGGGATGGCGTCGACGGGTGTTTCGATTTTTGTGGTCATGGTTTGGATTCCTCAGAGCAGTCCACGCACGCTGGTCCAATACATCTGGTTGTAGGCTACCTTGAACCAGTGCATCGGCTTGGATGCCGGTTTCAGGTCGGGTGGGTTAAGGTAGTTAAACATCGCATAGGTCGCACGATCATGGCCTGCTTCGATAAAGCAGTACACCTTGCCGTCATAATCGCGCACTGGTGCCCCGATCTTCACAATCGAGGCGATGTTTTCTGCGATCACCTCGGCTTCAAAGTGCGCGGCCGATCCGGTCTTGCTTACTGGCAGGTTGGTGGTGTCGCCCAGCACGTAGACATTATCGTGGTCCTTCATGGTGAGCTTGTAACGGTCTGTCGGAATCCAGCCGCCCTGGCCGAGATTATTCTCCTCGATCACTTCCATGCCACGGTGTGGGGGAATTGCGATGAGCAGATCGTAGCCGGTTTCTGTGCCTTCCTCGCTCTTCACGACCTTGTTTTTGACGTCCACTTCCTTGACGTTAAACAGCGTCTCGTACTCGATACCCATGCGTTCGAACTCGGGCTTTGCCCACTTGGCAACGTTCTCGATGGTGTGTATGCGGCCGATCGGGTAGTGGTACTTTATTGTGACCTTGTCACGTATGCCGCGTGCCTTGAAATAATCATGCAGCAAAAATATCAGCTCCACCGGGGCGATCGGGCATTTGTGCGGGACCCCGACGACAACCGCAACCTTTCCGCCCTGAAATTCCCGCAGGCACTTGAACATCTTCACCGCAGTTGCTTCGGTGTAGAAAGTCTCTGCTCCTTCTGTCAATCCTGGAATCTGTTCGGGCACGATGCGCGAGCCGGTTGCAATTACCAGCATATCGTACTCATGCACTTTGCCGTTTTTCGTTGTCACCTGATTCTTATCGAGATGGAATTGTTCGACCGGGTCCACATGAAAATCGATACTCGATTCCAACAGACTTGCCTGATCTCGGTAAAGTTGATCCGTCGCCATCTGTCCGAACGCGACGTACAGCAAACCAGGTTGGTACATGTGCCTGTCTGATGCCGTGAGCAGCGTGATCCGAACTTTGCGGGCACGAATTTCTCCGGACAGTCGCCGCGCAAGGTTGTTGGCCAAAATCGTGCCGCCCGTGCCACCACCGACGACTAAGATTTTCATTTCAATCTCCTATCTAAAAAGTGATTGCCAAATCGTTCCCGGCCAGTGTGCGGACGGGCGTACGTCGAGTCCGCGAATTGCATGCTATTTAGCCTTGCGAACCTGGATGTGCCAGACGCCTTCGACCTTTTCGTTGCTGACCACCTCGTGTCCGACTTTGTGAATCCATTCCGGAACGTCAGCGGCAGAGCCTTCATCCGTCGACAGAAGCTCAAGCGTATCGCCGACACTGGCCTGCTTCATGTAGGTAATGAGCTCCATGAGTGGTCCAGGGCAGTACGTGTCGCGGGCGTCGATAACCTTTTTTTCACCCATCGTCATATCCTCTTGTTAAAATCAGTTCGATTCTGCGCTTCGATCAAAACGTGAGCAGTTGGCTGTTCTCTGCGTCGCCCAGAAAGCGCGTCAGCCCGGTCGGCGGTCCAAGTTCGGGATCGAGTTCATTTTTTGTTATTTTCATAAGGTCCAGCGCCATTGAGCATGGCAACAGCTTGGCATCGCCGAGCTCGGTTGCCTGCTGGAACAGCTTCTTGAAAGCCGGCACGCCTTTCTGTGCCATTAGCATCCCGAGTTCACCTTCGGCCGGCGCGTCGACGTCGCGACCTTTCACGAAGTAGGGCAGGGCATTCATGGACAAGAACACCGAAACCTCGTCGCCAGTCGCGGCAGCAACCGATGCGATCATTGCCGCCATCTGCAGTTTTTCACGTGTTCCCGACACGCATACGATATGGATTTTTCGGGACATGTAGCTCTTACCTCGCTTTCAGGGTCGGACCGCCGCTCTGGCGCCGCGAATTGCCGACGTGTACTACCGCGCCCTTGTTGCCGCCTGGTTGAAGCAGGAATGGTCTTGTGGCGCAGCATGCCAATATTCGTGCGCCCCAGGATTGGCGGTCAGTCGGGGCGCACAGCATCGAACGTATGCAACTACATACGGTCCGGGTGAAAAGCGCATCGTCGGCTGCCCGCGGCTCATTGAATCAGTTCCCATGGCGCCAGCTGAAACGCCGGATCAACATTACGCAGACGCCGTCGAGAACATAGCCGACGGCGCCAATGACAAGCACATAGGCCATGAGATGGGCGTATTCCATCCCCTCGCGTGCATTCTCAATGGCGTAGCCCAGGCCGGAAGTCACCCCGAGAAATTCCGCCGGAACCAGTACGATCCACGCGACCCCCAATGCCAGGCGAATCCCGGTCAGAACGTCGAAGGTAATCGCCGGCAGGATAATCCGGGTCAGAAGATGGCGGGGTTTGGCGCCGAGATTGCGCGCCACTTTGAACCAGGCCGGATCCACCTTGGCCAGGCCGGCGGCAGTCGAAAACATGACTGGCCAGACCGAAGCGATCGCAATCAAGAAGACGATCGCTTGTACCCACTTGTGAAACACAATGACCGCGATCGGTTCCCAGGAGAGCGGACTGATCATGCGCAGAAACTGGAACGGCACATTGCTCAGTTCGTGGAACCACCTGCTGCGACCCATGAGAATGCCGATGGGCACACCGATGACGATCGCAATGAGAAGCCCGGCGCCCAATCGATAGCCGCTGGCAAGAACTGCGCTCTGGATCTTTCCGGCTTCCCAAAGAATCGGGATGATTCTGAACGTCGGGATCGGACCGAAATCGGCAAACTGCGACGCCGAAGGATTGAGCGTGACTAAATAAATGCCGATCCACCAGAGCACAATCAGGATCGCAAGGCCTCCAATAAAGTAAGAAACGCCATGCACCGAGCGCTTAGCGACGTGCGACAGTCGGAGCCTATCTGCCGCTGCGGTGATTATGCCGCTTTGAACGGATGCAGATGCAGTATTGTTGCTCATCGTTCAATTGCCCCTGTGCGGTTACAGGAAATGCCAATCACCTCACCTCGGGATACGCGAACATTGCCATACCAAGAATCATGCGTTGCAGCTACGTGTAGACATAGTTGCAATTGCCCGCAGCGATGAACGCACAGCGGACAGGCGCATCCCAATGCGGCCCGCGGACATATTGTTTCGCACATCAAGACTCTCCTCGATGCCAGCTGAAGCGCTTGATCAGTACGGCAAGGGTGGTGTCGAAGCAATAGCCGATAACCCCGATGGTCAACACCATCGCCGTAAGCTCGTTGTACGACAAAGTCTGGCGCGCATCTTCAATGGCGTAGCCCAGGCCGGAAGTCACCCCGAGAAATTCCGCCGGAACCAGTACGATCCACGCGACCCCCAATGCCAGGCGAATCCCGGTCAGAACGTCGAAGGTAATCGCCGGCAGGATAATCCGGGTCAGAAGATGGCGGGGTTTGGCGCCGAGATTGCGCGCCACTTTGAACCAGGCCGGATCCACCTTGGCCAGGCCGGCGGCAGTCGAAAACATGACTGGCCAGACCGAAGCGATCGCAATCAAGAAGACGATCGACTGATCCCACGACGTGAACACGAGCACCGCAAGTGGCGTCCAGGAGAGCGGACTGATCATGCGCAGAAACTGGAACGGCGAGTTGCTGAAATTGCGAAACCGCTTGCTGCGACCCACGAGAATGCCGATGGGCACACCGATGACGATCGCAATGAGAAGCCCGGTTCCCAGGCGACGACCACTGGCAAGAACTGCGCTTTGAATCTTCCCGGCTTCCCAAAGAGCCGGGATTACTTTGATCGTCGGGACCAGTCCAAAAGAGGCAAAGCTCTTCGTCGCGGGATTGCGGGCGATCAGGTAACCCCCGATCCACCAAAGAGCCAACAGGATCGCAAGGCCGCTTACTTTCAGCATACGACGTTGCACTACCGGGTTCCCCATTAGGCGGGGGAACCCGGGCGCATCGTCGTGTGTACCTGCAGTGCTCACGGTTTGAGCACTTCAATGCGATGAAATGGATCGCCTGTTTGTGGAACGCTCGGATCATTCCGCCACTTCGGATGTGCCTGGAGCGCCTTCTTGACGTAGGTGTAATTGACGAGGTCTTTCGCCACAAACTCGGCATTGAGGTTGGATAAAAAGGCAGCATTGCCGGTAATCGCCGTCTTCTTCAGGTCGTTTACGACAAGCTCAGTCGCGCTCGGATATGGCCAACCCTGGAAATTTATGCGGCTCTGTCCCCATTGCGGATGCTGGATTGCGTCGTGATAGTAGGCAGGGTTGTAGAACATCATCGCCCGCTCGACCACTTTGGCCGGGAACGGCAGATATTTCTTGCCGTCTTTGGAAAGCATCTGGGCCATCTCTTTTCTGTTCTCGGAAAGGTAGATCTGTGCGACGACAATAGCGTTGATGACGCCTTGCGCCCAGGCTGCACGGTCAGGATCCATGGCGTCGTCCTCATGCATAACCACTACGCAGCAGGGATGCCCCTTCCAGATATCGCCGGTGAAGCGCAGTATCTTGCCGCCAGCCTTGAGTTCGCCCAAGGCGTTGAATGGCTCGGCGACGCAATAGCCATCGATCTGCCTTGCCGCAAGGGCAGGCGGCATGTCCGGTGGCGCGAGAACAAGGAAATTGCATTCGTTGGGCGCAAGTTTCGCGCTTTGCGGCCGAATCACCGGCGTGATCCCGGAATTTTTCAATAACATCTGCGAGATGATGTTGTGTATCGAGTACCAGTACGGCACTGCCAACTGCTTGCCGCCGAAGTCCTTGGGAGAATTGATGCCGCTGTCCTTGTGAACAGTTATGGCAGAGCCGTTGGTGTGGTCCCAGGCCATGATCTTGATCGGGTACTTGTTGTTATAGCGCATCCAAATGGGAATCGGGACAAGCAGATGCGCGAGATTGAAACGGTGGGACGCGAACGCTTCGACCAGCGGCGACCAGCCACGGATGAGCGTCGGACGCTCCGAATCGATGCCCTGCTGTTTGAAAAATCCCATTTCATGCGCAACCAGAAGTGCGGCCGCGTCGGTGATCGGAAGATAGCCAATGCGTATCACCGGGTCGAATTTCTTTTTTGCAGCGAAGGAGGGTGTTGAACGTAGCAAGCCGCCCAGCGCGGCGAGCCCGGCCACTTTGAGCAGACTGCGCCGGCTGACACCGGTACCGAGTACCGAGCGGAAAAGAGGATCGTAATCCAGGGTCAGATTCGGATCCGGCATGCCGTCGGCGATGTCCGGATGGTCGGGCATCAATTTCCGGATCGGATCATCCTGTTTTGCGTTTTGGCAGCCACCACATGAACACCCATCAACGTGTACTAAGGGACGGGGACTGGCTCGCCCATCGATCGTATTTTTTTTCACTTTCGGTCTCCTAATGTTGAGTGGTTAGATGCCCCAACCTGTACATGCTCAAAACCTCTAGTTCATGTTTGCAAATGATTTGTCTTCCGATACAGATTCATGCTGTCCACCGTCGCCAGAAGCGTGCGGCTTGACGCTGGCAGCTTCCTGAAAAGCCGCCATCAGGTGCGCGCGCAATGCCTGGACGGCCGGATCTTCGCGCTCGCGCGGATCGGGGAGATCCACGTCGAGCTCATGGACGATGCTTCCAGGGGATCCGGCCATGATCAGTGCACGGTCGGCCATCAGCACCGCTTCGTCGATATCGTGGGTGACGATGACCAGGTTGATACCGAGGCGCTTGGTGATGGAGCGTACGTCGTGTTGCAGCGAGGACCGGGTGAACGCATCAAGCGCAGAAAACGGCTCGTCCAGCAAAAGAAGCTCGGGCTCCATCACCAATGAGCGGGCGAGTGCCACGCGCTGCTGCTGACCACCCGATAGATCCTGCACATTGGATTCGGCGAAACCCTGGAGCTCGACGAGACGGAGCGCCTCTGCGACGCGCTCGCGGATCTCATTCTTGGACCAGCGACCGAAACCCAGGCCAACGCCAACATTCTGGGCAACTTTCATCCACGGAAAGAGATGGGGCGCCTGGAACATCATAACCCAGCGTGGCGATGGTCCTTCGACCAGTACGCGATCGAGACGAATCGTTCCCTCCGTGGGACGCAACAGCCCGGCTATGATGTGCAGGAGGGTGGACTTCCCGCAACCGGAGCGGCCAATGATCGCAAGTGCTTCACCTGGCTTGGCCTCCAGGTCAACGCGATTGAAAGTTACTGGGCCTCGCGAACTGTAGCGGTGAGTAAGGCCCTCTATCTTGATTTGGACTCCGCGTATCCCCATCGACAAGCCCCTCTGTCCGCTGCGTTAGCTAATAATCACACCTGGCACGAAACCCGTGCTGATCGCACCCGAAGACGCAAGCAAAGGCGCACACTCCTGTGCGCGTCCATCGCCGCATTTTCATTAACCTGATTGCTGGCCGATCGATTGCGCCTAGCAATTAGTGATCCATACTACGTGGCGCTATTGAGGCGCCGCTCAACTTCTTTCATCCTGCGCGCAAGCTCATCCTCATTCACCAGACCGTGCCTGATCATCGAATGTGCCAGTGCCAGCAGTTGTCGCTCGGGGAAAGGGACATCTGCATATATCGTCGCGGATAGGTCGTCCTCCTCTGCGCGGCGCTCGAGTAAGGGCAGGGCGCATGAACCGGGTACCACCTGCCCATGGGGTACGACGCTGGAATGGGCGGCGAGCAAATCGCACGTCGCGTCCAGCGTGACCTTCCAGGGTGGATCGGGGTTGGTAACGCCGTATTGCGCTGCCAGATCCTCCCAGGCTCTACCACGATTACGTACGTCTTCAAGCAAAGCGATGGACGCTATGTCCGCTTCCTGCTTTCCCTTGTCAGAACCGAGATCGTTTTTGCGTGATATGGGCATGATTCACTCCTTACAGAATGATCGACTCAACTACCATGATCGTGGTGATGGACTGGATGGATCGCCTTGTGCACTGGACGTTTGGCGTTCGACGTGACGCCGGGCTTGGGCACCGCCACACCTATCAGACAATCGCGCGTCACGATTTCGGCCAACTGATCCTCAGTCCAGCCTTCAGTGCCTTCGGGGCGCACTGGCATCACCATGTAGCGGGTCTTCTGGTTGGAGTCTGCGACTCTGATTTGCACTTCCGAGGGCAACTGCAGACCAAATTCCGCTAGTACCTGACGTGGCCAACGAACCAGGCGGCGGCGATAGTTCGGGGTCCGGTACCATTCGGGCGACTGGCCAAGAATCGGTCGGGGATAACACGAACACAGGGTGCAAACCACAACATGCTTGAGAGTGGGCGTATCTTCAAGCACGCGCAGGTTGCAGTAGTCGCTCGGCGTGCCGAATTTGGTCGGCGGGCTGTTCACCCAGTCGACGCCAACTGCCTTGCTTGCCTCGACTCCATCGGTTACGGCAAGCTTCTTGTACTTGGGATCTAGCCAGGCCTTGGCAACCAAGCGCGATGCGGGCAGTGGACCAAGGGTATGAACGTACTCCGTCCAGATCCGATGGTCTTCGGCAGAAAAAAGTCCCTTCTCAATAGCGAGTTCACGAACTGCCATCTCGAGAATCTCAAAATCACTGACCTCGTCTACCATCGGGGCTGGCTTATGATCATGCTCTGACATCAGTAATTCCTCCTGTCAATCGTGTCCGCTGGCCCTGTTACGGCTTTTCAAGCCAACGTTCGGAAAACTCAGTTTCCAGCGTGTCATTTGCGTACAGATCGCCGTATTCCGGCCAAAGATCTTTCTGCTTGAAAACCACGCTGTAGAACCATTCGGGCTTGTCCGTGTTGTCCCATGACTCATCTTCTGCAGCTGGACTCTCGTAAACCAACTTGGTTACCCTTCCGACTGCGCCACGGGTATAGACCTGGCAGCGGGAATAAAATAGATCAGGCAGATCCTTGATCCGTACGCTATCGCCTTCTTTAAATTTCGGCGTGCCGCCCTTGCCTTTGAAACATTGGGGATCGCCGATGCTCGTTGCGATGGAAGCGTGGTGATTCCTATCGTGCTGATTTTTTTGGCTCATGGCGCTTTTTCACCTCGTCGATCTTGTTTACCAGTTCAGTAAGCGTGACGTACTGCTTGTCGACCATGATCCGCGCAGCGCTCAGCAACCACCGACCGTAGTAGGGCAGACCCAGATATGCTGTCTGACCGATATCAACGTTCTGCCGGCGGCGACGCTCCTCTGCATTCCAAACTCCACGCCAGGCCAGGCACTCGCAGGTCGCAAAGGTATTCAGCTCCCACTGTTCTTCTTCCTTTTCCTCATACCGAATGGGCACATCCGCTTCGCCGCCGATATCGTGTACCGACCGCGTGTAGGTTCGCCAGAGCGTGTGGTCGATGGCATCGGGATATGGTGCATGCGTCTGCTTGTGCAGGGCCGGCTGCACGTAACCGACAGACTGAAGATGTCGGAGTACTTCGTCTCTGGTAGGCGATGACATTGCATTGATCTCCTAAATTGAAGTTACGCGCACGTCGGGTTGTTCGTAATGTTCATTTGTCATTTACCAATACACCGATCACCCTTCTGCTGATTTCCTATTCGATTTTCCAACCGGTTCCCGGACATCGACGGCTAGTTGTTCGGGAAAGCCCCGGCTGCCGCGGTATCAGCAGGTACCACAACCCCCGACCGTGCTTACACTATGTAACATGCAAATTTTGCCTTCCAAGACTAAATTCCGATCTGTGCTATAGGAGTTGACTATGGATCGAGGTATTTCGATGAAATTAAGGATATGGGGATAGGGAAATCACGCCCATTAAAAGTAGGGCGGGGTTGATAGCACCGATGCTTGAATGCGTCGGTTTTGGGCAACGGTGCACGGCTGCGGGTTATCGGAGCCTGGAATAATCGCAGCTATAGACCCTTACCTTTACGGCCTGTCACGCAATTCATGCCGTCCATGGGTTGTCGGGCCAATCGCTCCGAACAACGGGAGAAGTCGTACCCAACGATTCTGTGCTGCAGCGCCGTTCCGCTTGGACGTGCGTGTGAACCGCAAGGCGCTGCTGCGGCTGTTTCAAAAATTTTCGCGCACACCATGCAAGCGGCGGCGGTGTGCTCCCCTGCCATTCAGCATATAAGCTGTGCCAATGGAAAATCTGGGACTATGTCGGTATGTCCGTTGCAGCTTCGGACGCACTCGTCAGTGGCTGGTCGAGAACGTCAGTGTCTGCGGAAGTGGATTTGACATGAGAACACAGGTCGGGCAAGGGGCAGGGCCTGATTCTGAGAGCGGGCTTTCTTAGGCACCTGGCCGCAGTCCATTCTGCCGCCAATTCGCCAAAAGCCTTGCAGGATGGACTCTTATTTGCACCTTTACGACAGATTAGGGTGATCGTGTGGTGGGGCAATTCTGGCAGCAGAGCCATTGCATGAAGCCCTGGCTGAACACAGGCAATTACTTCAGGAAGTATAGTGGCAAGCCGACCGAAACGGACGATTTCCATGATCACGCTGAGCGAGGTAGCCTCCATCGCGACGACCAGATTGATACCGTGCTCGAGGCAATACTGGTCGATGTGGCGTCGCAACGCATAATCGGCGTTAAACATCACCAGCGGCTCCTGTTCCAACGCATGTTTGCTCAGCGGTCCTCGCTGTCGCGCCAGCGGATGATTCTTGCCAACGATGAGGCCGAGCGTTTCGATAAACAGGATGTGGCTGTCGATTTCGTCTGAGCCCTCCTCGGTTGAAAGTGTGCTGCTGAAGGCAATGCCGATGTCGACGCGGTCTTCAGCCAGAGCATCCTTTATCTCGTGCTGGGGCATTTCCAGCGTGCTCAGGGTGATGCCGGGATAACGGGCGTTAAATTGCTCCAGTAACGGAGTAGCCAGGTAATCCGTGATCGGTGTCATTCCGAGTCGGAGCGAACCGCGACTTAGGTTGCTCAAATCATGGATTGCCCGCTTTGCCGTGTCCAGCTCACCCAGCGCGCGGCGGGCATGGTGCACGTAGACTTCGCCGGCCGCAGTCAAGCGCACCGACCGACCGGAACGGTCTAGCAGCTGAACGCCCAACAGCTGCTCCAATTGCTTGATTTGCTGCGACAACGTCGGCTGCGAGACATAAAGCACTTCAGCCGCGCGCGTGAAGCTATGGTGTTCCGCGACCGCGATCAAGTAGCGAATCGAACGTGGTAGGACAATGTTTCGCTCCATAGCCACTCTCTATAGCACCGATCAGCATTTAGTCTTGGTAGACCATAATCGCATGATACATAGTTACGCACAATTGTCCGTCGTGGCGCTGACATATGTCAGTTTGGCGGTTGAGAATTGTTCGAACTCGGACTGGGCATGCGTGAAGATGTTTGAGAAAAAAATATTTGTAAGATGATGAAAAATAATCAAATTGTTCTGGATCTACCCGGTGGGACAAGGAAGATCAAGCGTCGATCGGCAGGTCAGCGGATGTAGATGGTGCAACGTCCGAGTGAAGACGAGCCTGCCAACGCGATCTCACGCGAAGTGGCAGTACGTTATACAAAGCCGGAACGGTTGCGCGTGCGTATACAAGCAGGAATCAATAAGGACAACTGGGACAAGGCCGTCTTGGAGGCTAATCATTTCTACGTCTGCTGCGTGGCGTCAGGACCAGCTATTGATTCGCTGCCCTTCAATCGACGGTTCAGAACAGGCCACCTTAATGGCGAGACTTA
>VFSW01013967.1_pt1 | contig 11134 bp, 7 predicted proteins | sample 5358111 | NCBI WGS metagenome assembly VFSW01 (sample SAMN11554181, study PRJNA540505) | mine drainage metagenome | isolation source: sediment from site ElyBrook_90M | place: USA: Ely Copper Mine, Vershire, VT | collected 2017
AGGCACCACCACGTTGAAACCATCCATCGCGCGCCCCGCCCCCCGCATGGGATCCCCCAACCGCAGATCCCCGAAGTCACGGCCCCACCGCCTGCCGTGGTATCTCCGCCCGCGGTCGTTCCCCCGCCGCTCGTGGCGCCCACGCTTCCTCACGACGGACCGCCACGCTTGGCGGTGCCCACGAGTGTGCCTCGGGTTCACGAAAGCACCGCCCCCGTCGTGCACCGCGGGCATCGCGGCGGCGGCGGAACACCCAACGGAGCGCCCATCCTGGAATGACCTCGGACGGTTATTCTCCGTGTGCGAAGCGGTAGAGTTCGGTCACACTCTGGACCGGCTCGCCGCGCGGACCGTGGGTGGTGAGAGCCGACCGCACCCAACCAACATCTGCGGCGTACCAACTCGATCCCTCTTCGGTGAGGGTACTCGTACTGCGTCCAGGGCGGTCCGAGGCCGTGACTTCAGTGTGGATGGTGTTGGTTACCCGCAGACGGACCGCGTCGTACGTGCGTCCCTCCACCAACACGGATTCGTACGCAGCAACTGTGTACGTCGAGGCGTACACCGAATGGGAAGTAACCTGTGCGCCCGTCGGAGACCTCGCTTCGCCACGCACGCGGTACACCACATTCCAGCTACCGCCCAGGGAAGGCCAGGGGATGGGGATGGCCACACCTTCGACGGACTCCGTGGTGAACGTCATGTTCCCGTTGCCCTCAAGACTGGACTGTGTCGCCTGCCCTCCGCGTTGCAGCGGAACGAGCCCATCCGCCCGGCACGCCCACGGGATCGTCTGGGTGACATAGGGCCAGCGTTGTTCCATCTCAAAGCCACCTGGATGCACCCGCGTGATCGCCTGGCTAAATCGCCCGTCGACCGTGCCTGCATCGTTGGCCGTTGGCATCCCCTCATAGCTCACGTCGTAGGTCCACCGCGCCCCCTCGCGCACGGGCAGGTACGGCGACTCGCATGCCGCGACCGGCGACGGGCGTCGTGCAACCACCGCCGTCCCCCGACGGCATCCCACCAGTACACCCAGCAGTACACCCACAGTCTGTACGGTCCGCACCACGGCGTTACAGTACGCCATGCAGTACAACTCCACCCATGGACGGACCGGCCATCGGGCTTAGGGTCCACAGCGCGCTTCGCGTGTCGCCCCCCAACGCCCCGGCGATGTATCTCTGGCGGGCATCCTGGGCCCCCGTTGGCTGCGTCGCGATCTGCACCTCGCTCAACGCCACCCCGCCGACCATGCCGATGACCGCGTTGCGCCAGTGTCCCAGCCCAAAGCCCAACACGGCGCTGATCCCAATGCTAAACCCCAAGGCCAGCGCGTGGACGTACCACCTTTGCCCTGTGGCCTCGGCGTCGGCATCCCGGAGGAGCATCTGTTCGGCACGGGCGAGAACGGCGCAGGGCTCTTGGTGGGTTGCAAGCAGGGCATCCAGCGCCCGCGCGTCAGCGCCGACGGGGAGCCATGTCACCAGCACGAAGCCCGTCCCCACAAGGGAGGCCCCCGCGGCGATGAGATTGTCCACGGCTTCACCGGCAGAACCCACCGTGCCCTGGACGCCCGCGAGCGTAGTGCCCACGAGCGCGAGGCCGGTGTACCCGTAGAGCCACCCAAGGCCCCAGGTGTTCGCGCGACGGCCGTCGTCGTCCAGGTGGCGCTGGAGAAACTCCAGCCGACGTGCGACGGATGCTTCTCCAAGCGCCGGTGCCGCGCCCGGGGGAACAGGGCACAAAGGACCGTCGGCTCTGGCCACGGCGGGTACGCACAGGGCAACGAGACACAGCACGGACACGGCGATGGCCCCTGGTCTTTTCGTCAGGCTCACGGCGCTGAGGTACCCAACGATGCCGACGCTGCGGGGTTCAGGACGCCATGCATCGCCAGACAAGAACCGGGAGATCATGATCGCGCGACCACCCTACCCGACGGAGTTTCACAGTGCCACGGGTTCCGTCAGGCCTGCCGTGCGTTCCCGCGGTGCTTGCCGGGTGTTTCTACGACGTCGGGGCGAGACTGACTTGGGTGATCGCACCGCCGCGTACGACCACGGACACCGTAGCAATCCGCGCCGAGGTACGCATGACGGCCGCCGACAACACGTAGCTTCCGGCAGCGACGTTGATAAACCCACCCGTGCCCGAAGCGCCCGTCGCCATCGCCGTCAAAGTCGGAAACATCCCGAAGACATAGTACCCGCTGGCCAACGGTGGCCTGGTGCTGAAGCTCGCGCCGACCGCGAGTTGCCCAGCGCATTCGTTTGCGACAGCCGTGATGGTTCCGTGGGTAGGGTCGAGGGTCGCCCCGATCGCTGCCAGGGGTTGAAACGAAGGCGTAACCAAGGTCCACGTCTCCGTCGCCATCGCCTGTGTCACAGGCGGAGCCGAGAACAACAACGCTGGGGTCACTGTGTTCGCGCCCGTCCCTCCCGACACGTCAAAGTATCCCGCAAATCCCATCGTACCCAACGCGACACTCAAGGTCACCGCACCGTGGGGGTCAGTCGTTCCCATGGATTCGGGGGTGGCGCAGGAGGGATCCGTCACGGCGCAGGCTTTGACCGTAACGCCCACGAGCGGGGCCGGGGGAGACGTTCCGTACGCCACGAGATTCAGCGTGACGGCAGCCATCGTGAGCGTTGTCGCTGGGGTGGACACATCTCCGAGGCATCCGTAGGCATTACCCCCAATGTCCACCCCGGTGTCCGTCCCGATGTCTACCCCGGTGTCCGTGACGACATCCATTCCGGCGTCCGCATCTGTACCGCCGTCGCCCACCACGGAGACGTCCATCCCGATCCCCGCGTCCGTCCCTTGGGCGTCTGTCATCGCGTCTGTGGCAACGCTCGCATCCGCCCCGTTCCCGCCATTGTTGCAGCTCGCTGCCGTACAGGCCAAGGCCACAAGACATGCCAACGTGTGCGTGGTCATCAAGCGTCTCACCAGGGTGAAAGGTACGACCAGTCCGGCGCAAAAAAACCCGCAGCGCGGGTGCCGTGGGCGTCGAAGACCAGGTAGTCCGGCGCGGCAAACCCCGCTTCGAGCGGCATCAGCCGAAACAACAGGTACTCCGACCCGGCGGATCCCGTAAACGCCGCAGACAACCGACCGTTCTCGGGAAACACCATCGCCATCGCCGACGAAGGGTAACTCCCCGAAGGAAGCGCAATCCGGTTTGCATCCCAGGTGATCGATGACCCCACCAGCGCGGGAATGTCCCCTGAAGCGACGCCAAGGTACACGATGTTGTAGGCCGCGCGCACGTCCGTGGACAACGCGCTGAGCGGTAGCGCACACGCCTGGCCGTTGCCCGTCAGCGACCAGTTGGACAAAAGATACGCAGCATACTGTCGGTACACCGTTGCACCGTCGGGGTACACAAAGCACCAGGGCTGATGAAAGACTTCGTTGAGCGGACCGTGTACCCCCGGACGCTTGCCGTCTTGTGGACCGATCGCCATCGCATGGCCGCTGACGGGATACGGCGCACCGTTGACCACGGCCTGTGTCACACCTTTGGAGGCCAGCATGGCGCCGTCCAACTGCATGCCGCGTACGTTGCTGGTGGTGACCGTCACGGTGGATCCGGTGTGGGCCGAAGAGACAACGCAGTCGTGGTGGGCATCGCTCTCGGAGAGTACCGTGACGTACGAATGCGTCGGACTCACGGACGGCGAGGGAGTCGTAAACGTGAAGTCGAGTTCGGTCGGGTCGAGACGGTGCGCTTGCATAAAGGCAAACAAGGGAGGCCAGTCGACGCACGCGCGTCCAGGGTAGCCCGGGAGCGTCCAGTAATGGTTGGCCCCGGGCTGGATCCAGAGGTCCACGTCGCTTGTGTACATTCGTGCCGCGGCGACACCCATTTCGGCTTCGGAGACGGGCACCGTAGGGTCGGCGCCACCGTGAATGACGTACACACCACGGTGCGCGAGGTTGCTCATGTAGGCCAGGGTGTTGCTCGCGGCTTCGGAGCGCGCAAACGCTCCCGTGGGCATGAGGGCATGGGTGTACGAATAAAACGAAATCCATCCGCCGCTGGGTCCAAGCGTGGCAAACCGTCCAGGAAAGAGTGTACCGATGTGCCAGGTTCCATGGCCGCCCATGGAGTGACCTGCGAGATAGATCCGCGTCGGGTCGGGGTGGTAGCTCTCGGTGGCGTGGTCGAGAACCTCCAGGGCATCCAGCGTTCCCCATTCTTCCCAGTCGAAGCCGTAGGGCCTGCGGTTGGTGGGCGCGATGATGTACAGCCAGTCCTTGGGTGAATACTGTTGTGCGAGGGAGAATCCTTCGGTGTTGGCACCGTGGAGGGTCAGCAACATCCCGTAGGCAACCGTCGGATCAAACGGCGTCGGCGGTGCGACGGCGTAGTACTGCGCAGATCCATCCACCCGCGAACGGAACGTACGGTGAAAAACCGCTCCCGGAGCGACGGTGTGCAGGGTCACCGTGGTGCGGTACGTGTACCTTAGCGACGGTGACTCGATGCGAAGACCGACGGTGATCGAAGTACCCGCAGGGGGATACGGGCCCTTGGGGAGAAGATCAAAAGCAATCTGGGTAACGGCGCCGGCACCCATGCCCGCAAGGGAAATGGCACTGGAATAGAAGCTGTCACTCTCTTCGACCCGGGCGACGAGACCCAACGCGGGTGCATCCGTAAGGTTCAAAACCGCCACGCCGACGAATTGTTCGGACGTATCTCCCGCGACGAGGTCAGGGAGGATCGCGTCGGACGTGTTGAAGTACACTTCGTCCGGGGTGGTCCAGATCTGTGCTTCGGTCTGCGAGCCACCCGCCTGGGCTTGCAGTACAACCACGTTGGTTCCCGGGTGAACAGCCAACGGAACACGGATACGGCCCGTGCCGTACACGTCGCCGGGTTGCAACACGCCGTTGGTGTACACCGCCGAGACCGTGTCGACCCGTGCAAAGGCGTGCATCCCCGCGGGAACATCAAGCTGCGCAGCGGCGTAGAGCAACCCTTGGACGGGCGCCCTGCCCAGGGCGTCGTTGGTGTCGGGTGGCGTTGCGAACCAGTTGATGTTGTAGGCAGCGCTGCCGTCGCTCGGGAGTACAAATGTATTGTGCTCAAGGGCGGGACCGACCCTGTCGCCCGTGGGGGTGTTCTCCGTGGCGACAACCCAGGATGGAACAACGAGCTCTTGAGGCGGAACAGAGGTTGCCAACGGACCGATGACCGGCGGTCCGTCGTTGCCAACGTCCACCGCACCGTCGGTACGCCTTGCATCCACCGATCCATCCATGGAAACCGACGGCGCGGACGAACACCCCACGCCCCCCATGAACAGACCGAGCACCCATCCAAGGTGTCGATCGGTACGCACGGCCCAGGAGCATACGCGCCATGCACCCGACCGGAAAGTGACGCTCTACAGTTTGATCTTCACAGCCCCATCAGCCGGGCAATGTAATACCGCAGGGTCTCCGTGGTTCCGCCGCCGAGGCGAAACAGTCGTTGGTCACGCCAGGCCCTCGCGACCCTGAAATCTTCGATGTACCCCCATCCACCATGAAACTGCAGCACGGTGTCGGCGACTTCGCTGGTCACGTCGCCTACAAAAACCTTGGCCATCGAGATAAGTTTCGTGGTCTCAAACGACACAGGCTCGCTGCGAACGTACCGCTCGTTGTTGTAGTCTTCCGCGGCGTGATACGTGAGGGCTCTTGCGGCTTCGAGCTTGGTGGCAAGGTCGACGATCCGGTGCTGCCAGTATTCCCGCTTGATGATCGGCTTGCCAAAGGCCACACGGTCTGTCCCGTAGGCGATGCCTTCTTGCAAGAGGAGCGATGCGCCGGACACCGCAGACGCCGACGCGATCAACCGCTCGCTCTGAAAATTCTGCATGAGGTACCGAAAGCCCTCACCCTCTTCCCCGAGAAGAAACCTCCGCGGGATCCGGCAGTCTTCAAAAAACAGTTCTGCCGTGTCGCTGCACCAGTTGCCGATCTTTTTGAGCTTCCTGCTGACGTGAAAGCCTTTGACGTCGGTGGGAAAAGTCACGATGGAGATCCCCGAGTGCCCCGCCTCGGGCTGGGTCTTCAGCATCAGGGTAATAAAATCCGCCCGCGTTCCACTCGTAATAAACGTCTTGGAGCCGTTGATGACGTAATCGTCTCCGTCCTTGCGCGCCCACGTACGCATCGCCGCGACGTCCGAGCCACACCCCGGCTCGCTCACCCCCAGCGCGGCAATCTTTTCTCCACGGAGGGCAGGCTTTAGAAACACTTCGATCTGTTCGGGTGTCCCGAGGTCGGAGATCACCGGCGTGGCCATGTCGCTTTGCACCAACAACGCCATCGGCAGCCCGCCGGCACCGCACCGGGGGAGTTCTTCGGCTTTGGCCATGGAGTACCAGTAGTCTCCGCCGCTTCCGCCGTGGGCTTCGGGGTAGTGCGCCCCGAGGATCCCGAGTTCACCCGCTTTTTCAAACACCCACCGGGGAAAAATCTCGTCTTCTTCCCAAGCGTCGATGTTCGGTCGGAGCTCGCGCTCGACAAAGTCCCGCACGGTCTTGCGGAACATCTCGTGGGCTTCGGTGTAATGCGACGTCATTCGTCCCTCCCACCGCGGGATTCCCCGTGGGTGAACACGCATTGCGCACGCCATCGGGCGTCCGCGACGCGCCAATCGTTGTCCCGTACTACTCCAGGACAACCCCCGGTGGGTATCCGTTTTTGTGTGCCCAGTGGCGATCGCACCGCCACCTCCCTCCCGCACAACCGTACGCCTACTTCTTTTTCGCAGCCTTCGCGGGCTTCTTCTTCGGCTTCGCCGTGGTCTTCTTGACGGTGGCCGTGTGCTTTTTCGCCGCGGGAAGCAGTCGCACGGTGCGCGGGGTGGTTTTTCGCGCATGCCGCGGTGTCGTGGGCGCCGTCGGCGTTGTCGTACTTGTTGTGGTCGGTGCAACCGTGCCACTGACCGTCGCCGTGGGCCCCGCAGCCGTCACCGTGGGTGTTGTTCCCGTCCCCGCGGGAACAATCGTGACGTCAGGGTTGCCCGTGGTGCTGGGCGCTGCCGCCGGGGTGTGTACAACAGTGTGCACAGGCGTCGTCGGATACCGCGTGAGTAAATCACTCATGGTCTGAAACATCGCCGTGGCGGTCGTGTGCACCGGCCCGCTCGCGGTGGCTGCCAACGTCGTCAACAGCACGTCGTGGACGACCGTGAAGGCATTGTTGCAAGCCCGCCGCGCTGCGACCTGCTCGGCGCGCAAGGTGAGTCGGTGGGTGGTCCCCGTGCTCGCGCCCACGGCCTCGGCCAACGCCCGCGTTGCACTCGAAGCCTGCGCCACAACCGAAGTCAACCCCGTGAGAACGATGTCAGCGTGAACGTCGGGCTTTGCGGCCTGTACTTCTTGGGCCATGCCATAGTCCACTTCTTGCGCGTACGATAGTTGGGTCGCCCCGCGGGTATTTGCAACGGTGGGGAGCAGCGCCGTGCGGAGCCGCGTCGCTGCGGACTGTTCCGCAGGGTCGGACGAGCGTTGTGCGGCAGCGATCATGAGATCCAGGCGGGCCTGGGCGTTGTCCCACGCGGTATCGAGATCCACGGTGACGGAGGTTCCGTTTGAGATGTCGGCCGCGGCACGCACGGCGCGCAGAAGCATCAGCCGACACCACGGGAGCACCGTAAGCCCGAAGGTCGCAGCCGGGTCCAACGTGCCCGTCTGCAACGCACCGGCCACGGGAACACTGGACCATGGCGATGCCTGGAGCACCGCCCAGAAGCCCACGTAGCCCTCGAAGCTCACACCCGAATATGAATGTTGTCTCGCCACCGCAGCACCTCCCTGTGATGCCCGTATTCCGTACGATCTCGCTCGCTTCGCGCGTGGGGTGCAACCACAATCAACCGAAGCGCCGTCGCTTCGTCACGAATCCGTGGAGATCCGACGAACAACGTCGAAAACCGGTTGCGAACCGTCGTGCGGGGTCGAAAACCGGTTGCGAACCGTCGTGCGAGCTCAAAAACCGGTTGGCAACCGTCGTGCGCGGTCGAAAAACAGGTTGCGAACCGTCGTGCGCGGTCGAAAAACAGGTTGCGAACCGTCGTGCGACCTCAAAAACCGGTTGGGAACCGTCCGTAGACGTGTCTCACATGCACGGCGTCGGTGCGCCATACGCTGGAACCGCTGTGAGCAACGCATCGGTGACCTGGTTGGCGTCGATGATCTGGCGGTAGGTGTCTGCGCCCGGTGCGGGGGTGCGCGTGCGCATCGGAGAGGTCATGTCGACGTGGTACAGCCCGAAGTGCGGGCAAAAGCCCGACGCCCACTCAAAGTTGTCGATGATCGACCAGTGAAAATACCCGCGCACGTCGTCGCCGCGGTGGATCGCCGTCGCCAGCGCCGCTAGATGTTCGGCAATGAACCTTGGACGGTTGACCCCCGCGGAATCCGCGATGCCGTTTTCGGTCACGATGATCGGGAGGCCGTAGGTGTTGGCTTCGTCCAGGACTTCGATAAAGCCCTGGGGGTAGATATCCCAGCCTACGTCTGTTTTGGGCAACGGCGTCGGGAGATTGTTGATCTCAGGGAGGCCCTGAACCACGGGAATCGCTGCACCGAGGACAAGGGTGAGGCCGTAGTAATTGATTCCCACAAAGTCAGCACGGCCGCGGAGGTCGGGGGCGTTTGTAAGATCGCCGGGATCGGTGAGAACCCCGTTGGCGTTGGCGTCGAGGTTGCCGTAGACGATCGCGTTGAGAAACAACAGATTGTTGATGTAATGCAACGTCCGCGCGCCTTGCACATCGGCCGGAGAACTTGCGTTGAGCGGGCGGAACACACGGTTGTGCGAGGCGATGGACACCCGCGCGGGTGGATTGACGGTTCCCCCGTCGCCGGGACCGAGGGCGGAGACGGTGTCGGCTTCGTGGAGGGCGTCGTAGGCACGGGCGTGGGCGTAGATCATGTTGCGCACAACCGTGGTGGCCAGCGTGGGATCAAACGGCACCCCTGGAGGAAACGACCCTTGGAGATACCCTGCGGCGATGTACGCAAAAGGCTCGTTGATGGTGATCCAGTAATCGACTTGCGAGCCGTACTCAGCGCCGACGAAGCGTGCGTAGGCACCGAGATCGTCGACCACGGTGCTCACGGCAAAGCCCTGCGTCGCAGGCGGCTGCGAAAGGTCATCGAGGTAGGTGGGAAACACAAAGTGATGCAAGGTGACCATCGCAGTGAGATGCCGGGCGGTCATCGCAGACAAGACACTATGGTAGTAGGCAAGGCCAGCGGGAGAAGCCGCGGCACGGCATGCGGACACAAACGCAGGGAGGGGCATGGTCAACGCGCCACGGCATGCTGCCCATGCAGACGCTGTGGGAAAGAGCCGGGACCAGTCGATGCCGAGGCGGTAGGCGTTTTGGTGGGTTGCGACGAGTGCGTCGAGGTCGGCGGGGTAGTTTGTATAGCTCTGATCGCCGTCGTCGGCGTGGTCGCCGTGGGCGATGCGACCTGGCATCTCTTCCCATGCGTGCCAATCGGTGTTTTCAAGACCGCCTTCGATCTGATACGGCGCCGTCGCCGAGCCCCACAGAAACCCAGGGGGAAAAGTTCCGCGGGGATTGGGGTTGAAGGGGTCGTAGCGGGAGAGATCCCCGGCGTCACCGGCGGGAGAGCCATCGCCCTGGGGTGTATCCATTCCGGTGGAGGCATCGGACGGTGTCGCACCGTCGGGTGTATCTGCAACCACGGTGTCCCTGGGCAGCCCCATGTCTGTCCCGGCGTCGGTTGCCACGGGTGTTGAAGAACAACCCAAAACCAAAGCGGTACAGGCAGACAAAACCCGAAGAGCGTGGCGCATGGGCGGAGGATAACACCAGACGGTGGGGGGATTCTGTGGGCGCCGGGGGAGTACTGTGTGCGGTAGGATCCTGGGACGCTGCCGTGACGACCTCGCAGGATGATCTGGTGATTGGTGTGGCCGGGCACATTGATCACGGCAAGACGGCTCTGGTGCTTGCGCTCACGGGGGTGGACACCGACCGGTTGCCTGAAGAGAAAACCCGGGGCATCACGATTGAGTTGGGCTTTGCGCCGTGGAGGCTGGACGACGGGCGTCGCGCGGCGGTGGTGGACATGCCCGGCCACGAGAAATTCGTACGGACGATGATCTCGGGGGCGGGCGGGATAGACGCGATGCTGTTGGTGGTGGCGGCCAACGAAGGGGTGATGCCGCAGACGCGGGAACATCTCGCGATTGCGGGTTTGGTGGGCGTACGCGCGGGGGTGTGTGCGCTTAGCAAAGCGGATCTGGCTTCGGATGAACTGATGGAACTGGCGAAAGAAGAAGTCGCGGAGGTTCTGCGGGGGACGGTGCTGGACGGTGCGGCGGTGGTTCCGGTGAGTGCCCATGCGGGGACGGGGTTGGAGAGATTGCGGGAAGCGCTAGGGGCGGTGACGGTGACAGCCCGGGATGCCAACGGCCCGGTGGTGCTACCCATCGACCGTGTGTTCGTCCGTCGGGGCTTTGGCGTGGTGGTCACGGGAACACTCGTCGGCGGGACGGTTCGCGTCGGGGATGGACTGGGTGTCGGCCCCGTGGGGATCGCACAGGAGGTGCTGGACGTGCGTGTGCGAGGGCTGCAAGTGCACGGACACACGGTGATCGAAGCCCGCGCGGGCACACGGCTCGCAGTGAATCTCGCGGGGGTGGAGCTCTCGGAGGTTCCCCGTGGGGCGTGGTTGTTTGCGCGGGGTGCGGTGTGTGTTTCGCGGAGTTTTGACGTGCGGGTGAGCACGTTGGCGGAGACCCGCAGGGCGCTCGGACGACGTACAAAGCTCGAAGTCGCCGTGGGTGCGACGCACGCGCTCGCCACGGTGTCGTTGTTAGAAGGCGACACGCTCGAACCGGGAGAAACAACGTTGGCGAGAGTGACCACGGACCGAGCGTTGGTGGTGCGCCCGGGGGAGCGCATGGTGCTCCGCGGTCCGCCGTCGTTGGCTGGGATTGGAAGCACGGTGGGGGGTGTCGAAGTTGTTCGCCCGGAGGCGGAACGGGTGCGGAAACGGTCGGTGGCGCTCGATCGCGCGCGGAGAGCCTCGGAAGGTGGGCTTGCGGCGAGGGCGGAGGTTGAACTCATGGCCGTGGGGATTCA
>VFSW01013968.1_pt1 | contig 11133 bp, 11 predicted proteins | sample 5358111 | NCBI WGS metagenome assembly VFSW01 (sample SAMN11554181, study PRJNA540505) | mine drainage metagenome | isolation source: sediment from site ElyBrook_90M | place: USA: Ely Copper Mine, Vershire, VT | collected 2017
CGCGGCCTCCTGGTCCCAAACCAGGCGCGCTAACCAAGCTGCGCTACTTCCCGTTACACCATCTTCACACATTCGCTCCTAGTCTCGGTGAGAGTGACCGAGGAGGGCCGTGGCCTACGAATGGATCGTTGATGCGCTCGAGGAGACGTGGGCTCAAACCGCGCGGACGTTGGAGGGTCGCAGCGAGCGTGATCTCGACTCATTGACGGCCTGTCCCGGTTGGAGTGTTCGTGATGTCGTCAATCACCTCACCGGCACGGAACTCTATTTGGCGGGCGTCACGGTGCCCGAAGTCACCGGCCCATGGCCCAGTCACGTGAGGAACTCGCTGGGCGAGATGAACGAAGCATTCGTCGCGTCTCGACGGCACCTTGCGGCGAGTGAAGTTCTGATCGATTTTCGTGATGCCACCAGGGCGACACTCACCAGCCTTCGGACGTTGAGTCCCAGCCAGTGGGCGAGTGAATCATGGAGTCCGCAGGGACCACGACCGCTCCACCAGTTCCAAGAGATGCGTGTTCTCGATAGCTGGATCCACCTGCAAGACATCCATGACGCTTTGCTCGAGCCGACGGATGATCATGGTTTAGGTGAGGAGATGGTGGTGAACCGCTTCGAGGCCGCCCTTCCTTACGTGTGGGCCAGATCGGTTGGCGCGTCCGAGGGCGAGTTGCTGCGGCTTAATCTGATCGGGCGGCTAGGACGCAGCATTCAGGTACAGGTCCGAGGGGGTCGAGGCGTGGCCGTGCCCGCCACCGGCGATACGCCCCAAGTAGAAATCAGTACCCCGGTGGCGCTATTCTGGCGACGCATGGCCGGTCGAATCAATGCGGAAGCGTTCTTACGCGCCTCGGCCACCGACGTGAGAGGTGAACGCGAAATCACCCAACGACTGGCGCAATCACTGAGCGTTCTGCCCTAGACACGTCCAGGGGGAACGCCAGTAGCGGTAGGCTGTCACCCTTATGCGTGCCACATCCTCCACCCTGGAAAACAACCGAATCAAGCTCGTCGTCGAAGTCGACGACGCTGAGATGAGCGAGGCGCTCGACGTCGCAGCGGCGAGTCTGGCCAAGCAGGTCAACGTCAAAGGCTTCCGCAAGGGCAAAGTTCCCAAGCAGGTTCTTATCGCCAATATTGGCGGGCTGGCGGTCCTACGCGCCGAAGCCATTCGTGAATCATTACCTGACTTCTACGCGCGGGCCATCTCGCAGACCATGGTGGACCCCATCGGGCAACCCGACGTCACCATTACCTCGGGTGAGGATGGGGGCATCCTGGTGTTCGAGGCGGACGTCGAAATTCGCCCCGAAGTCACCCTCACCGGGTACGAATCACTGCGCGTGACAATTCCGTCGCCGATCGTGGGTGACGACGAGATCGAGGCGCAGATCAACCGATTCCGGGAAACGGATGCGGTTCTCGAAGACGTGGACCGGCCCATTGTCACCGGCGACCTCGTCAGCATGGACATACGGGCGGAACAGCCGGGTTCGGAGGCTGAGCCCCTGGAGATGAGCGACTTCATGTACACGGTTGGTTCGGGATCGATCGCTCCCGAAGTTGATTCGCTCATTCTGGGACTTCGGGCGGGTGAGGAGCTGGTCGTTACGGCCGGCGCCGGCGCGGGCCAAAGCGTGGTCTACACGATGCAACTCAAGCAGGTGAAGGAGCGGATTCTGCCCGAACTCACCGACGAGTGGGTCGAGGAGAACACCGAATGGCCGACGGTCGATGAGATGCGTGACGCGGTGTTGACTCAGATGAGCAAGATGAAGGTTGTCGAGGCGCAAATGTCCCAACGTGATGCGATGCTGGTGGCGTTGGGCGATCTGGTCAGCGACGAGATCGTGCCCGTCGTGCTGGTGGACGCCGAGGCCAACGACCGCATGCATGACCTGGGGCATCGTCTCGCCGAGCAGAAGATGGACCTCGAACAGTTCATGCGGGCCACTGGTCAGACCCCTGACCAGATCTTGGCGGCGGTCCGGGCCGACGCCGAGCGCGCGGTGAAGATTGATTTGGCACTGCGGGCATTGATCAAGGCCGAGGGTTTCGAGGCGAGTGAGTCCGAAATTGAAGACGAACTGGTAAAGACGGCCGACGCGATGAGTGTGACCGTGGATTCCCTGCGCGAGAGTCTCTACAAAACTGGTCGAGTGGTCGCGTTTGAAGCGGAGGTCGCGAAGATCAAAGCCAACAAGTGGCTCAACGAGAATGTGACTTTCGTCGACCACTTGGGAATCGTGATCGACCGCGCCCTGTTGCGTGAGGACCAGTCCGCCGAGATTGACGAATAAGGTAGCAAGGTGAACGAATTCTTCCGCGCCCAGAACTATCTCGTACCCACCGTGGTCGAGTCCTCCAGTCGAGGTGAACGAGCCTACGACCTCTACAGTCGCCTCCTGCGCGAACGCATCATCTTTCTGGGTACGCCCATCGATGACACCATCGCTAACTTGATCTGCGCGCAGATGCTCTTCCTGGAGTCCGAGGACCCCGACAAGGACATCAGCCTCTATATCAATTCGCCCGGTGGCGACATCACGGGATTGCTGGCGATCTACGACACACTCAAGTACATCAAGCCCGACGTGTCGACGTTTTGTTTCGGACAGGCGGCTTCGGCGGCGGCGGTACTTCTGGCGGCCGGTACCAAGGGCAAGCGCTTCGCGCTGCAACACGCGCGCGTCCTGCTGCATCAGCCCTGGGGCGGCGTCGGCGGACAAGCCTCGGACATTGAAATCCAGGCCCGCGAGATCCTTCGCATGAAGGACATGCTGAATGCGATGCTGGCCAACGACACCGGTCAGAGTGTCGAGCGGATTGCCAAAGACACTGATCGCGACTACATCATTGGTGCTGACGAAGCAGTGCAGTACGGCCTCATCGACGAAGTCCTGCTTGCTCGGCCCTAATGGCGCCGTCGGTGACTCTTGCGTTCGACGAGGATCTTGAGTGTCGTGAACGGTGACGCCAACATCTCCTTTATAAGTACCTGATCATTGGGTTTTTATTCGAACGAGGATCTATTGCGGTTGTCAGGGTGTCCATTTGAAGGGCGGCGGTGACGTCACGTCACGGCAGTAGGGCTCGGCGGCGGGTGCCCGAATTCATGGCCGTGGCCTCGTAGGATGGACGACGAAGGTGGTGAGATGGCAAAATTCGGAGAAGGTAGCGATTTGATCAAGTGCAGTTTCTGCGCTAAGGGTCAGAAGCAAGTGAAGAAGCTCATCGCGGGGCCGAGCGTCTACATATGTGACGAGTGCATCGATCTGTGCAACGACATCATCGCCGATGAGTTCGGTGACCGACCCGAGTTCGTCCTCGAGGATCTGCCGACCCCCCGCGAAATCACCTCATTCTTGGATGATTTCGTCATCGGTCAACTCGACGCCAAGAAGATTCTTTCCGTCGCCGTCTACAACCACTACAAGCGAATCCAAGCGGGTCCGCTTCACGACGACGATGTGGAAGTGGGCAAGTCCAATGTGCTCCTGTTGGGCCCTACGGGGTGCGGCAAGACGTTCCTGGCTCAGACACTCGCCCGCATGCTCAATGTGCCCTTCGCCATCGCTGACGCCACTGCGTTGACGGAGGCGGGTTACGTGGGCGAAGACGTCGAGAATATCTTGTTGAAGTTGTTGACGGCAGCAGACTTCGACGTGAAACGTGCCGAACGGGGCATCATTTACATCGACGAGATCGACAAGATCGCTCGCAAGGCCGAGAACCCGTCGATCACACGCGATGTCTCGGGCGAAGGTGTGCAGCAGGCGCTACTCAAGATTCTCGAGGGCACCGTCGCAAGTGTGCCACCCCAGGGCGGACGTAAGCACCCCCACCAAGAGTTCATCACGATTGACACCGCGAACATCCTCTTTATCTGCGGCGGAGCCTTCGCCGGCCTCGAGCAGATAATCGAACGACGCCTCGGCAGAAAGTCAATGGGTTTCAATCAGCCGGTCGAGGCCAAACGCCGCGGCGACATCGAGCTCTTCCGACACGCGTTGCCGGAGGATCTCGTCAAGTTTGGGCTCATTCCCGAGTTCATTGGCCGACTGCCCATTGTCGGCGCGGTCCAACAACTCGACCGCGACATGTTGGTTCAAGTCCTGACCGAACCAAAGAATTCCTTGGTCAAACAGTTTCAGCAGGTCCGCGCCCTCGATGGTGTGGAGTTGGTCATTGAAGCTGACGCCCTCGAGGCGATCGCCGAGTTAGCGATGGAGCGCCAAACCGGGGCTCGTGGTCTGCGTTCGATCCTGGAGAACGTTTTACTCGAACCGATGTACGACGTGCCTTCGCGCGGTGACGTTGAGAAGTGTGTCATCACGGCGGCCGCCGTTCGCCGCGAGGCCGTGCCGCTCTACGAATTAAGGAAGACGCGCACTCGTCGCGCCAGTTACTCCTGCGGCCCACCACGTACCACCACGCGTTGGCGTGGCTGGAGTACCACGTCGATTACGAGAGATTGGCGCCGGGACGACGAGAGCACCCTTCCCTGAGGCCCGTGAGGGACACGCTCGCCCTCTTCGCTGACCCCCATCGGGACTATCCGATCGTGCACATCACCGGAACAAATGGCAAGGGAACGACGACGACTCTCGTCAGCGCGCTCTTGAGCGCCACGGGGCTACGAGTGGGTACCTTCACCAGTCCTGACCTGCACGCCCTCAACGAACGCATCGCGCTGAATGGCGAGGCGATCAGCGATGACGATTTCACCTCGTTGTTCGGGCGCCTCTACGATGCCGAGAGCGTGAGCGGCATCGTGCTCACCCGGTTCGAGCTATTGACGGTGGGCGCCCTCCTGCACTTCTCTGATGAAGGAGTAGATGTGGCGGTCGTAGAGGTGGGACTGGGCGGCACGTGGGATTCGACCAACGTGGTTGACGGGGACGTGACCGTGTTGACCAACGTGGACCTGGACCATACGGCGGTCCTGGGCGACAGTATTGGCGCGATTGCGCGCGACAAGGTGGGTATTTTTCGCCAGGACGCCACCGCGGTGCTCTCCACCACGGACGCCATCGTGGTGGAGATCGCGACGGCGCGCGCCAGTGAACTCGGCGCAACGTTGTGGACGATCGAAGAGTCGTTCGACCTGGAGCGCAATGATTTGGCGGTGGGAGGTCGTGCCATCACTGTGCGCACTCCCTTCGCCCACTACGAGGAGGTGCTCGTGTCCCTGCATGGCATCCACCAGGGGGTCAACGCCACCACAGCCATTGTGGCCGCTGAAGCGTTCCTTGGACGGGCCCTCGGCGATGACGTCGTGCGTTCGACGCTCGCGGGCGCGGTGATGCCCGGTCGGATGGAACTACTCAGCTACCATCCGATGATCGTGGTCGATGGTGCCCACAATCCAGCGGGCGTTCGGGCCCTTTGCGCCGCTCTCGACGGCGCATTTCACGTCACTGGCAATCGGCGCTGCGTCCTCGGCATGCTCGGTGGTCGCAACGTCGACGACATGGTCGAACCACTAGTGGCGCTCGGATTCACTGAGTTCCACTGCTGTGAGCCACATTCGCCTCGCGCAATGGACGCGCACGTGGTGGCCGAGGCGGTACGTCGCGCGGGCGGAGTGGCGTTCGAGCATCTGAGTGTGTCGACGGCGCTGGCGCACGCGCGCGAACATTCTCGAGACGACGACCTCATTGTCGCGGCGGGGAGTCTGTACCTCGTCGCACAAGTGCGAGCCGACGTACTGCGACTACCGTCTCGCCACTAGGGATAAGACTGGTAGATTCTCTCGTCGTGGAAAGAACTCTGGTCCTGGTCAAGCCCGACGGCGTCGAACGACGGCTGGTGGGAGAAATCATCGGTCGCTTTGAACGCCGTGGGTTGCGTATGGTAGCGGCCGAACTTCGGACCTTGGAAAGCGAGACCGCTGAGCGGCACTACGCCGAACACCTCGGCAAGCCCTTCTACGACGCGCTCGTGGCCTTCATCACCCGGGGACCCGTGATGGCGATGGTGATCGAGGGGCCCACCGATACGTGGCAGATCGTACGTACCATGATGGGACCAACGAATCCCGCTGCGGCGCCGGCGGGTACGATTCGCGGTGATTTGGGGGTGGAAATTAGTCAAAACCTGATTCACGGCTCTGACTCCGCGGAATCTGCGCAGCGCGAGATTGCGATCTTCTTTCCGGCCCTAGGCTAGAAAAAACCTGTTTGGTGTACGGCGCTCCAGTGTCGTAGCCTTGGAGGGGTAGGAGAGCACTTGTCGGGCTCTCATTAAGGGTTCTTTATGGTTGATTCTCGTTTTTCACTACTGGGCCGCGATATGGCGGTGGACTTGGGCACCGCGAATACGCTGGTCTACGTTCGTGGACGAGGCATCGTGCTGAACGAACCCTCCGTGGTCGCCGTGGACATCAAGGATGGTAAGCCCCTGGCCGTCGGCGCGCAGGCCAAACTTATGATTGGACGTACCCCGAGCAACATTCAAGCGATTCGTCCCCTCAAGGATGGGGTCATCGCCGACTTCGAAATCTGCGAGAAGATGCTGCGCTACTTCATTCACCGCGTGCACCAGCGTCGGTTCGCGAAGCCGCGCATGGTCATTTGCGTGCCGTCGGGGATCACCGGTGTCGAACAGCGCGCCGTGATGGAGGCCGCAGAATTTGCCGGTGCGCGCAAGGCCTACATCATCGAGGAGCCGATGGCCGCGGCGATCGGTGCGGGTCTGCCGATCCACGAGCCGACCGGCAACATGGTCGTGGACATTGGTGGAGGTACCACCGAAGTGGCAGTGATCTCCTTGGGCGGTATCGTCACCAGCCAGTCAATTCGCGTCGGGGGCGATGAACTCGATGACGCGATCGTGGCGTACGTCAAGAAGGAATTCCAGCTAGCTCTCGGCGAGCGCACTGCCGAAGAGATCAAGATTCAGATGGGCTCGGCCTACCCACTCCAACAAGAGATGCAGGCACAGATTCGCGGCCGAGACCTCGTCACGGGTTTGCCAAAGACCGTCGTGATCTCCACCGAGCAGGTGCGTCAGGCCATCGAGGAACCGGTGCAGGCCATCGTGGACGCGGTCAAAGTGACGCTGGACCGCACGCCACCCGAACTCTCGTCGGACCTCATGGAACAGGGCATTGTCCTGACCGGTGGCGGCGCACTGCTCAACGGATTGGCGACACGACTCGAGGTCGAGACCAACATGCCGATCATCGTCGCGAACGACCCGCTCAACTGCGTGGCGCTGGGATCTGGCATGTGCCTAGAAGAACTCGACGTCTTCTCGCGCATGCTCAAGACGTCGCCTTCGCGCTAAACCGTGGCGTCGGACCGCTCACGGCGCCGTTTCTTCTTCACGGGAGTAATCGGCACGCTCATCATCGTCACGGGATACGTCACGGGTGGCGTGGTGGCGGGGGCCAAGAGTGCGGCCCACGCGGTCGTCTACCCGTTCTCGTGGGCCGCTGATTTCGTTGCGCGGCCAGTCGGCCACATGGTGGCGGGCATGGTGAATTACTCCGACATCTCAGCGCAAAACCAGCAATTGCGATACCTGCTGGGTCAAGCGACGCTACGCGCGGACGAGAACGCGTCCGCCGCTCAGCAGCTTCGTCAACTCTCCCAAGCACTTCATGTGCCGGTGGCCTCGTCACTCGGCACGGTGATCGCCCAAGTCACCGTCATCTCCCCGACGAACTTCTCCGCCACCGTCACCATTGACAAGGGTCAGAACGAGGGCGTTATGGAAGGTATGCCCGTGGTCGCCGACGGCGGACTCGTCGGGCGCGTCATCGCCACGGCGACACACTCGTCCACCGTTCGCTTGTTGACCGATACGGGTTCGGTGATCGGCGCCACCTTCGGCAATGGGCGCACCTCGGTGCTCATTTCCGGCCAGGGCCTCAATAACCCGTTGAGCGTCACCCAAATTCCCGTCACGGCGGCACTCGGAGTCGGAAGCCTCCTTTCCACGGACGGCCTGCAGGGTGGCCTTTTCCCCCCCGGCCTGCCAGTCGGACGCGTCACGAAACTTCTCATCAATCCGGGTGCGTCGAGCTACTCGGTGTCACTCGCTCCCACGGCCAATCTCAATAACTTGGCCTACGTCGACGTGGTGCTGTGGGAGCCGTCCACGTGACCCAAGCCCGCGGTTTGATCACCCTCGTCACATTGATGGTGGTGGGGATCCAGTTAGCGCTTTTCACCCAATGGCGCTTCGCGGGTGTGGTCGTGATGTTGGTGTGGCTCTGGCCAGTGGCGGTGGGGCTCACGGGCCTGACGTCGCTCGCGATGTTCGCAGGTCTGCTGGCGGGTGTACTCTTCGATGCCCAGAGCGCCACTCCCTTCGGGTTGAGCGCGATCGTGGGACTCCTGCTGGCGTACGCCGCCTCCCGGTTTGGCAAAGAAGGGGTGGGCGACCTTGATTCGGCGGCGCTGTGGGTCACCCCGGCAATTGCGGCAGCGGCGGGTTTCGTGGCGCCTCTGCTGTTCGTGATGAGTGGAGTCTTCGCCCTGAACTTCTCCCTGTGGCGCGGCAGTCTTCTCAACTCGATGGTGGTCAACGCCCTGGCCTTCTTCTTTTTGGCGCGACCCGTCACGCGCGTGGCCTTCTTGGTGAGCACGTCGGCGATGCGGGTGCGCCGATGAAGGGTTCCTGGCGCGATCGTCCCACGGCGTCGTGGTTTCAACGATTGTGGCGGCCGTGGGTGTCACTTAATCCGTTTCGTGGACGTGGTCGTCAGATCAATGAACCACGCCCGGTCGGCATCCGGGACCTCGTGGCTTCTCCCGAGGAGGTGCAAGCGCGACCTGAACGGCGCTGGCGCATCATCGGAGGTTTCTTCTCTCTCCTACTTATTCTGCTGATCGGGAGGCTTTTCATGCTCCAGATTCTCGAGCATTCAGCGTCGGTGGCCACGGTACGTTCCAATTCCTTGCACGTGGCCACCATTCCTGCCTCACGCGGTCTCATCGTCGACCGCAGCGGCAATCCGCTCGTCACTAACGTGTCCACCACGGAGATTCTGCTATCTCGCCAACAGGCGTATCTCAATCCGTCGGTGATCGGGTCCCTGGCGACCCTCACTCATCAGAGTGTGGTCCAAGTGCAGAACGATCTCACTAATGTGCAGTACGACCCGTACCAGCCCGCGCCCGTGATGACTGACGCGCCAACGTCGGTGGTGCAGTTCATCAAGCTGCACCCGGGCGAGTTCCCGGGCGTGAGTGTGCAGGGAGTGACGCAACGAAGCTATCCCCTGGGCGGCAATACCGCATCGCAGTTGCTGGGCTACGTCGGACCGATCACCGGCGCCGAGATGGCGGCTAATCCGACCTTCAACTACACCACGAACTCGACCTACGGTAAGACCGGCATCGAGAATTTCTACGAGCAGTACCTGCGTGGCGTCGCCGGCACGAGCACCATTGAGGTGAGTGCCCAGGGCAGCATCCTGGGTGCCGTGCAAAAGACGGCGCCCCAGCAAGGGGATTCGGTCATTCTGAACGTCGACGGAGGACTGCAGAAGGCCCTGGACGGCTATCTGGCCAGCGACGTCGCTCTCGTTCGCCACACACCCGACCCCACCAACGGGGTCCTGCCTCCGGCCCTTAACGGCGCCGCGATGGTGATGGACGTGAATACGGGGGCGGTCCTCGCGATGTCGAGTTATCCGTCGTTCGATCTGAGTTCTTTCGTGAATGGCTTGACCGAAGCCACTTTCAAAAGCTTGCTCAACGAGGGGGCGTTCTCCAATTACCCGATCCAGGGCCTCTACACACCGGGAAGCACCTTCAAGATGATCACGGCGACCGCCCAGATGCAGACCGGCGTGTTCCCCGCCACGCAATTGGTCGATGACACCGGCTACTTCACCGTGCCCGGCTGTTTGCAAGGCGCACACGGTTGCGTCTTCCACGATGACCAGGGCCAAGGTGCAGGACTCGTGAATCTTCCCATGGCGATCACGGTGTCGTCGGACTACTACTTCTATCAACTGGGCTATCTCTTTTGGTCCCAACAAGCCAAATACGGTGAGACGCCAATTCAGAACGTGGCACACCAATACGGTTTGGACCAATACACCAATATCGATCTGCCCAACGAAGTTGAGGGTCGTGTCGACTCACCCACGGTACGCATCGCCCTGCACAAGGCCGCGCCCTTGGCTTTCCCCAATGACACGTGGTACACGGGTGACAACATCGAAATGGCGTTCGGCCAGGGATCGACCGCCATCACGCCGGTGGCGCTGGCGGACGCCTACGCAACCTTCGCCAACGGTGGTACGCGCTACGCGCCCGAAGTGGCCGCCGCCGTCGTCAGTCCCAGCGGCAAGGTGGTGGTGCGATACGGACCACGGGTGCTCGATCACGTGAGTCTGCCGCCCGCGGTGCGCGACCCCATCCTCCAGGGTCTGGAGGGTGTGGTGCAGAATCCCAGCGGCACTGCCTACGGGACCTTCCAGCACTACGCCACCTTCTCCGAAGCCGCCTTCCCGGTCGCCGGCAAAACTGGCACGGCGTCCACTGGTTACTACCCCAACGGCAAGCCCCTGGAGCCGAACTCGCTGTTCGTAGGTTTTGCTCCAGCGAACAACCCACAATACGTGGTTGTCTGCGCGATCGCCCAGGGCGGGTACGGCGCGGATGCGGCTGCGCCCGTGGTGGCCCAGGCCTTTAGTTACCTCTACCACCACCCCGTCATGCCCCTGGTGCTCACCGTCAAGAGTCAAGTGGCTCCCGTCACCACCACGACTCACCCGACGACCACCAGCACACGGGCCAAGGGAACGGCGACCACGACCACGACTGCCGCAAGGTCGACCACGACCACGATAAAGAAGGCCGGATAGGGCGTCGTGCGAGTAGCCTTGAGTTGTTGGGCGCGGCCGTACACCGGACGGTGGCGCATTGAAATCGCAGTGACGACCGAGTGAGACCATTCCGTCGTCACCCGCAGTAAGGACGCAACGTGGTACACGCCAGAGAGGTAACCCAGTTTCACGGGACCCTCGGCGCCCCGTTTGTCCCCGCCCAATCCGTAGTTTGTCCATCGGTCGCCGAGCCTGTTTCACGTTACGGCCTTTCCATGGGGAGTCTCGCTCCGGCGCAAGCTCCCTTCACCCCGATGATCCGCCCGACGGCTTGCCGCCGAACG
>VFSW01013969.1_pt1 | contig 11132 bp, 11 predicted proteins | sample 5358111 | NCBI WGS metagenome assembly VFSW01 (sample SAMN11554181, study PRJNA540505) | mine drainage metagenome | isolation source: sediment from site ElyBrook_90M | place: USA: Ely Copper Mine, Vershire, VT | collected 2017
CGCGGTGGGCCTCGATCATCGGCATCAACTTCGTCGGGCCGTTGGCGTACTTTCGCTGGGGCCGGGTCGCGGGCGAGGACGCCAATGGCCAGCCGGATGCAGCCTCTGCAGAACGCCCTCGCTAGTTGCACAACTGCGCAGCCGCCAAATCGTGGCGATGCAAGGAGCGAAAATAACTGGACGTTTGGTTAGTTTTCAACCGGACGCTTGGATGGTTTCGGGAGGTCACCGCGCACCAGGGATTTCAAATCTACTGTATTCATATGGCTTGTAAGAATATTTTTACTCAGCCACTCGGATGATTTGGTATCGGACGCTTGGTAGGTTATTGTTGCCGGGATGACCGCCACTGGACGATTGCAGCCCGCAGACAAGAAGGCAAACCGGGCCGAGGCTGCGAGCCATCGCGGTGGTTCGAGGGCGGGAGGGTTGACACTCGAGCCTCGCGGCAAGGACACCCGCCAGCGCATCGTTGTCGCCGTGTGGGATGTCCTGGCCGAACATGGATACGCGAAGCTCACGGTTCGCTTAGTGGGCGAAACGGCCGGCGTGTCGCACGCCATGATCCACTACTACTTCGAAAGCAAGGACGATCTTCTACTTGCTGTTGTGGAACAGGCACGTGGCAACTGGATTCACCCGCTGGAGGACCACGTTTTCGGACCCGGCTCGTCGCTGGAAAAACTCGAGAACGTCATCGTCTGGATGGCCGAGCCGGCCACGCGCGACGTCATGCGCGTCCACCGACAACTTTTGTCCCAGAGCGAGTGGAACGAGGATCTCCGTCAAGCCATGGCTACGGAGTACGCCCGTTGGCGTTCGGGCTTCACTGAACTGTTTCGCCAACTGGAAAACGATGGGCTGCTGACTCCCAATGTCGACATCCAACTGCTCGCCGCGGCGTTTTCCATCACTAGTGACTCGCTGGTGGGCAAGCGGGCGCTCGAACCAAGCCTCGACAGTGAGGCGATCATGCGTGAGATGCTGCGTCCCTTCCTGCGGGTATCGATCTCCGCGTCGGCTGTAGAAGTGGGGGAGGCGCAGTGACGGGCGTGGCGAGTTCGACGTCGAGTTTGTCGTACCCGGAACTGTTGATGAAGGGCGCGCCGCCTTTCGGACCGGATCGACTGGTCACACTCGAGAACTGGCAGGATTCGCCGGGTAACCGCTGGGGTTTCCAGCACGCGCGCGAACTGGTGCCGACGGCACGGATCCGCCGCGGCAACGGCGCGACATGGGAACTGCCACACGATGAACGAGACGTCCTCAAGGTTCAGTTCGAGGTTGACGACACGCGGTTGACGGTTGACGAGTTGCTGGATGCGTCGAACACCGACGGCTTTCTTGTCCTGCACCGGGGACGCATCGCCGCCGAACACTATTTCAACGGCATGCTTCCCGATTCACCGCACCTCCTCATGTCGGTGTCGAAGTCCATCACCGCAGCCGTCGCCGGACGCCTCGTCGAACGTGGCCTGCTGGACGTCGAGACGCCCATCACCGCCCTCGTCCCCGAGCTCTCCGGGACAGCCTTTGACGGGGTGACCACGCGACACCTGCTCGACATGCGTGCCGGCATCCGCTTCGACGAGAACTACGACAACGTGGACTCCGACGTCCGAATCTGCGAACAGGTCTACCTCATGCGCCCACGGGTGGACCGCGACCTCCCGGTCGACGCAATTTCGTACTTCGCCACCTTGCGCCGCGACGGCGAACACGGTGGTCCGTTTCGCTACAGTTCAATTCTCACCGACGTGCTCGCGTGGGTCCTGGAGCGCGCGGGTGGTTCTCGCTTCAACGAACTCGTGTCACGAGAGATCTGGGCCCCCATCGGTGCAGAGTTCGACGCCGAGGTGACCGTCGATGCCCACGGGAACGCCATGGCCGACGGTGGAATATCGACGACCCTGCGCGACCTCGGTCGCTTCGGACTGCAGTACTTGAGCGAGGACTCCAGCGGCCGTCCGCAGGTCGTGCCCGCAGCCTGGGTCGCCGACACGATCCGCGGGGCGCACGACGGGCGTGAGGTATTCGACGCGAGCGAGGACCAGCCGGGATTTCCTGTGGGTGCGCACTACCGGAACTGCTGGTGGGTCCGCAGCAGTGACGAGTTGTTTCTGCACGGCTCTGGCATCTATGGCCAGAACCTCTTCGTGCACGGTCCCACCGAGACGATCGTCGTCAAGTTCTCCAGTTGGGCCAAGCCACTCGACCGACGGGCCCTCGACGCGACGGCGGCAGCGGCGGTCGCCATTGGTGAGTATCTCGAGGGATAGGGCGCACTGCAGGGGGTGAACGGACGTTGCGTTCGCTCCGAAGAAATCTGAAGTTGAAAACAGCGACCTGAAAAGGCGTAAAGGGGGAAACACAATGAAGAGCAGCACTGTTCGATCGCATCATCTGAGAGGCTGGGTGGCGGCGGCCCTCGTCGCTACTTCAGGTGTCATCGCGGTCGCCAACTCGGCGTACGGTTCATCGAGAAGCCCACGAAGTTCCTCGACGTCGTCGGTGCACCTGGTGAACACGACGCCACCGGCCAAGGGCTCACTGTCCGCGATCACGTGGGACTTGCCCGGTGGCGAGCCCACCACGCTCGACTACGCACAATCGGCCGACTATTCACCCGACATCATGGTCTCAAATCTGTGCGACAACCTTTTGCGGTTGACGCCGACGTGGCAGATCAAACCCAGCATCGCGAGTTCCTGGCACTACGTGAACGAGAAGACGCTGGTCTTCAACATCCGTCACGATGTGAAGTTCTGGGACGGGACCGGGCTGACATCCGCAGATGTCGTCTACAGCATGATGCGTAACCTGAACCCGAATGTCGGTGCGGTGAATGGGGCGTACTACGGCTCGGTGAAGTCCATCGCAGCGACTGGCCCGTATCAAGTGACCGTGAACTTCTCCAAGCCGGATGAACTCTTCGTGAAGGAGATGGCCACGATCTCGGGCTCCATTGCCGAGAAGGCCTACCTGATCAAGAAGGGCAAGGCGTATGGGACATCCTCCGGCGGCATCATGTGCACCGGTCCATACGAACTGAAGCAATGGAGCCCGGGTAACGACATCGTGCTGCAGGCGAACCCGCACTACTGGGATCCCACGTACACCGCGAAGATCAAGACGGTGACGGTGAAGTTCATCGTGAACTCGTCGACGCTGACCAGTGGCCTACTCTCGGGTGAGATCGCCGGCGCCTACGGCGTGCCCGCGACCAGCTACCCCGAATTGAAGAACGCCGGTTCCGGTTCGCTGTACTTCGGTCCGAGCCTCTCGATCACGGAACTGGCACCGACGTCGACGACCGGGCCCATTGCCAACGTGAAGATCCGTCAGGCCTTGTCGCTCGCCCTGGACCGCGCGGCGATCGCCAAGGTGGTCTACGCCGGCGGCGCGACGCCGAACTTGGCGCTCACGCCCCCGACCGCGTGGGACCCAACAGCGATTGGTGCCTATCGCGCCGCCTACGCCAAGCTCGGTCCGACCTCGCCGGACATCGCGACCGCGACCGCACTGGTGAAGTCGGTCCCCAACCACACGACGCCGATCACGTTGGCGCTGTTGGCCGGTGACCAGACCGAGTTGGCGCTCGCCACCGCCGTGCAGCAGGCCGCAAGTCAGATTGGACTGACCATCAAGTTGGACGAGATGCAGCCGCTGGCGTTCTCGAACGCCTTCTTCGTGGCGTCATACCGCAAGGGCATCGACCTGATCGTGGACTCGGGATATCTCGACGTGCCCGACCCGCTCGACTACACCGGCCTGTGGTTCCCGAAGGGAGCACTGTTCAACTACACGGGCTACGACAATGCGCTGGTGAACCGCAATCTCGCGGCGGCCCAGCAGACCTTCAATCCGGCCAAGCGCGCACAGTTGTTCCTCGCCGCCCAGGCGCAGTACATGAAGGACAAGGTGGTCATCCCCATCGTGAACCCGGTCCAGGACTTGTTCCTCAACAAGTCGATCACCGGAGCCCCCGTATCCTTCGCCTACATCTACGAGCCGTGCCTCGCGAAGTTGGGCTCGTCGAAATAGCATGTGCATCACTGTCCGAGCGCCCGGCCGATAGCGAGACCTTGAGTGAGAACGATGGTGCTTCTCGTGGTCGGGCGCCTGGTGTCGCTGATGGCGACGCTCGTCGTAGCGAGCGTCGCCATCTACGGCGCCTTGTTCCTGGCGCCCGGTGATCCGGCGACGTTACTGGCCGGTGGTCACGTGACCCCCGAGGTCCTCGCAGCGATCCAGCGCCAGGAGCACCTGAATCAGCCCTTCCTCGTGCGCTACTGGGACTGGTTCGTGGGAGTCCTGCACGGCGACCTTGGCTCGTCCTTCGTCTACCGCGAGTCGGTGACTGCGCTACTGGCCCCGCGACTTCTCAACACGGTCTTCCTTGTCGCCTACGCCTCGGTCGTGATCATCGTCGGCGGCGTGGGGCTGGGACTGTTGTCCGCTCTGCGTCACCGCGCGGGCACGGTCATCACTGTCGTGACGAGTGTGGGACTGGCGACCCCGTCCTTTGTCGCGTCGATCATTCTCATGACGGTATTCGCAGTCGATTTGAAGTGGTTTCCCGTCTTCGGGGCCGGGACGGGATTCCTTGACCGGCTATCGCATCTCACCTTGCCCGCCGTCGCGCTCGCGACGTCGTGGATGGCCTACATCGCCCAGCTCACGAAGGCCGCCGCCGGCGAGGAACTCGCGAAGGAGCACGTCGAGACTGCACGCAGCCGGGGGATCAAGGAACGACACATCGTGACGCGTCACGTGTTGCGCAACGCCATGATCCCCATCGCCACGGTGTCGGGACTCACCGTCGCGGGTCTCATCGCGGGTGACGTCGTCGTCGAGCAGGCCTTTGGCATCAATGGACTCGGGTCCTTCTTGGTGCAGGCCGCCCTGCAAAAGGACTTCGCATCGGTCCAAGCGATCGCACTCATCATGGTGGCGACGTTCGTCATCGTTAACGCGGTGGTCGACTTCTGGAGCCTGTTGCTTGATCCCCGCATCCGGATGAGGGCTAACGCATGACGTCGATGACCCCATCGACGAGCACGGCAATCCAGTCGCGGCGTGCACGGTCCGTTCTCTGGCGCGATCCTGTGATCATCGTGACGTCGACGATCATCCTTCTTCTGGTCTGCATGGCGGTGTTCGCGCCGTGGATCGCGCCGCTCGACCCGAATTTCGCGAACATCCTCGGGGTGAATCAGGGTCCGTCCGCCGCGCACTGGCTGGGCACCGACTCATTCGGTCGAGACTTGCTCTCCCGTCTGATCTACGGTGCACGTCTCAGCCTGCTCGGACCCGCACTGATCATCGTCTTCTCGACGACGATTGGCACGGCCCTCGCAATATCGGCCGCGTGGTTCGGCGGGATGTTTGACCAGATCGTCTCACGCGTGGCCGACATTCTGTTCGCGTTCCCAGGACTCATCCTCGCGATGCTCGCCGTGGCGATGTTCGGCTCGGGCCTGGTGGCGCCGGTCATCGCGTTGTCGATCTCGTATACGCCGTACTTGATGCGCGTCATCCGGTCCGAGGCAGTGCGTCAACGGAATCTCCCCTACATCGCTGCCTGCTACGTGGAGGGGTTGCCGGCACGGACGATCTGCTTTCGACACCTGCTGCCCAACGTGACGCCACTCTTACTGGTGCAGGCGACGCTGTCGTTTGGTTATGCGCTGGTCGACCTTGCGGCTGTCTCCTACCTCGGGCTCGGTGTGCAGCCTCCGACTTCGGAGTGGGGACTCATGGTCTCGACGGGCCAGTCCTCGATTCTCGCCGGACAACCTCAAGAGTCTCTCTACGCCGGGGCGATGATCATCATCACAGTCGTCGCCTTCAACTTGCTGGGTGACAGGCTCGCCTCGCATCGCGGAATGGACCGCGCGTGAGCGTCCTCTCGATCAGCCACCTCTCCATGGACCTAGCAGCACGGGGCGGACCCCGCCGCGTCATCCACGACGTGTCCCTCGAGGTTGACGAAGGCGAGGCCGTTGGAGTCGTCGGTGAGTCCGGTGCCGGTAAGTCGATGACGGCCCGCGCCGTCATTCGCCTTCTGCCCGAGGGCGCCATTACGGGCGGTGACATCACTTTCAACGGTGCTTCGGTCCTGAGCATGGGGGCCGCGGCCCTGCGCGAGTACCGATTACACGACGTCGCCATGATCTTCCAGGATCCGCGGGCGGCAATCAACCCGGTGCGACGGATCGGTGACTTCCTGATCGAAGCGCTGCTCGAGCGCGGGGACTCCGAGACGACAGCGACCGCGGTCGTGACTGGTCTACTGGAGGCGGTGGGAATCAACGATGCCGCCCGGCGACTGCGTCAGTATCCCCACGAACTCTCCGGTGGATTGTTGCAGAGGGTGATGATCGCCTCGGCCCTCGCCATCGAGCCGAAACTGCTGCTCGCCGACGAGCCCACGACGGCGCTCGACGTCACGACGCAGTCCGACGTCATGGTGAATCTGGACACCCAGCGTCGGGAGCGCGGACTCGCGATGATCTTCGTGACTCACGACCTCGAACTCGCGTCTGCGGTCTGCGATCGCATCGCAGTCATGTATGCAGGCTTCCTCGTTGAGGAGAGTCCAGCGGCTGGTCTGCATCACGACGCCCTCCACCCCTATACCGCCGCGCTGCTCGCGTCGCGCCCGAGCATCACCGCTCGTGAGCGTCGTCTGGTGGCGATTCCGGGACGTCCGCTCTCGGCATTCGAAGTGGGCGACGGCTGTTCCTTCTCCGCGCGGTGTCCCTTCGTCCAAGATCGTTGTCGCGTGGAGCGACCACTCATGCGCGCCGTGGGCGAAGGTCGTGTGGCGTGCCACCGCACTGAAGAACTTCGCGGTCAACTCGACGCCGACAAGATCCGAGGGGCCGTTCGTGGTTGACGTCGTACCCGCGCTCGAGGTCCACCACCTCAATAAGGTCTTCGCTGTGCGCGCCGATGCGCGCGCCAAGCGCAGTGGAGGTTCGGCATTACTCGGGCGTCGGAGCCCGTCGATGTCGTCGACTCGTATGGTCGTTGCCGTCGAAGACGTATCCTTCGTCGTCGTGCCGGGTCAGGCACTGGCTATCGTGGGCGAGTCGGGTTCTGGGAAGACGACCGTCGCGCGCATGATTGTGGGGCTGGAGCGCCCAACTCAGGGTCGCATCGTTGTCGGCGGCCGCGAACGGTCGAGCCGACACGTCAGCTCGAGTGAGCGCAAGCGTCGAGGACGCGAGGTCCAGATCATCTTCCAGGACCCCTACTCCTCACTTGATCCGCGCATGACCATTCGCGCGTGCATCGACGAGGTTCTCCGGTTGCATTTCGAGCAGTCGACGGAAGAGCGCAATGTCCGAATCGAGCAGTTGCTTGATCAGGTCGGCCTCGACCAGCGTCAGGCGGATGCGTTGCCGCGGGCCTTGTCGGGTGGTCAACGTCAACGAGTGGCGATTGCCCGTGCCCTTGCGAGCGAACCACGGGTGTTGATCTGCGACGAGGCCGTTGCGTCCCTCGACGTCTCGATTCAAGCGCAGGTTCTGAATCTGTTGGGTGACATTCGAGATCAAACCGGCGTGTCCTACTTGTTCATCTCGCACGACTTGGCGGTCGTTCGTCAGGTCAGTGACGATGTCATCGTGATGAAGGACGGACGGGTCGTCGAGAGCGGACCGACTGAAACAGTTCTGCAATCTCCCAAGGACCCTTACACACAGCGATTGATTGCGGCCATTCCGCGAGAGGGCTGGTATCCCGCCGCGAGCGTTGAAGGGTCCCTAGGTGACGAAGCCTGATCATCAACTGGATGGCTGCAATATGCGCATTTCCTCGCTGGAGTTCGCATAGCATCCTTCCAAGTTGTTGGGCTCTGGGTGCCCACAAGGACCTAAGGGGATAGCCATGAGGATCGGGAGCCGACTGATCACGGTGATGAGCGCGATCGCACTCGTGAGTGGAGGTGTGGCGGTCGCCAATGCATCGACGCCGAGTGCGCGCACAGTCAGGTACAGCGCGTGTTTGAACGTGAAGTCCAAGACTTTGTCGCAAGTGTCCATCAACAAGACTTCCAAGTGCGCCGCCCACTTCAAGTTGATCTCGTGGAACGCACAAGGTCCCACAGGAGCCACAGGGCTACAAGGAGCGACCGGAGCCACTGGACCACAAGGAGCGACCGGAGCCACTGGACCACAAGGGGCGACCGGAGCCACTGGACCACAAGGGGCGTCCGGAGCTACTGGTAGCACGGGTCCTCAGGGTGTGCCCGGCCCGGCCGGCACTGTGCTCGGCTTCGCCGAGTTCTACGCCCTGATGCCGGGTGACAATTCAGCCACCGTCGCGCCGGGCACCGCGGTGAGTTTTCCTCAAAGCGGCCCCAACGATGGTTCCGGGACAATCGTGCGTACGGGTCCGTCAACCTTCAAGCTGGTGACAGTCGGAACCTATGAGGTCACGTTCCAGGTTTCGGTGGTCGAAGCCGGCCAACTGGGTCTCGTCCTCAATAACACGCTCCTGCCCTACAGCATCGTGGGACGGGCGACCGGGACGTCCCAGCTGGTCGGCGAGACATTGGTGACTACCACCGCGGCGAACAGCACCCTCGAAGTGCAGAACCCGGCGGGGAACGCCACCGCGCTGACGATCACGCCCCTCGCTGGTGGGACCCAACCAGTTGGCGCCTCACTGGTGATCAAGCGTTTGCAGTAATGGAGATCGCGATCCTCAGATCGGCACGATGATCGGCGTCCTCGTTATACCAATCCCCTGATTCGGCCAACGTGGTGACGCGTCACATCGTGATGTAGGTGAGTCCCGAGCTCGGAGGTCGGGTGTAGGTCGACGATCCGAAACCGAGGATTGGGACAAACACGGGAGTGAGGAGCCACAGCCCGACTCCGAATCCGGGGCCCTTGGAGAAGGCCTTGGCGACGTCCATCGAAACGATCAGCCAGATGACGACATTCACCAGCGGAATGAAGAAGAGGATGAGCCACCACTCCGGTCGTCCCGCAACTTTGCAGATCAGGTAGAGGTTGTAGATGGGGACCAACATTCCCCACCCAGGCTCGCCGGCCTTGGTCAAGATCTTCCATCCAGCGACGATGTAGAACGCAAGAATGGCCACGAAGAAGAGGACTCCGCCCGTTCCGGGCGACGAGGCGGCTGCGGCGACGAGACTCATGGATCTCCTCCTAGATCGAACTGAAATCTAGTTGGCGCGTGGCAGTGTGGGTGGCATAGAGACACTCGGATTACGGTCGGCTCAACGTAGCCGAGCGTTTCCCTCCTTCGTCTTGCGCCCACCTATTGACGGAAGTGTCGGCTACGTGAGGAGAGTGGGCGACCATCCGCCCACGGCGTGAATACTCCGCCTTGCGTAGTACGTGAAACGTAGTAGAATGACTATCGTGAAGAAATCCCCAGCGACCGTTCAGGCCGGTCACATTCGCGCCAACGAGCCATCGGTGTTGATCCTCACGAGCCTGGCGTCGGGGACGAAACATGGCTATGCCCTGACTAAGGACATCGAAGCGTTCGCCGGCGTGACCTTGGGACCCGGAACGCTCTACGGGGCGATCACCCGGCTTGAAGAGAGAGGGCTGATCGAGCCGACCGCGACCAGTGAACGGCGACGACCGTACCGGATCACCTCGAGTGGCCGGGTTGCCCTGACCGAGGCGTTGCGCGAGATGAGAGCGCTCACCGAAGTCGGTGAGGTTCGCCTGGGACTTCGTGCGTTGGGTCGGCCAGGTGGCGCGGTCCGGCCCGGGATTGGGGTCGCGTGAGGGCTCACCCGAACTCGTTCGAGCGGCTGATTCGGTGGTACCCGGCCGCCTGGCGCAACCGTTACGGAGCCGAACTCACGGCGTTGCTGGAAGACAGTTATGCCAACTCCGGTGTTCCCCTGCGGGTCCGTGCGGCACTCGTGCGCGCGGGGCTGGTCGAACGGGTGCGCGAGGTCGATGCGATGGGACGATCGACCGATCCCGGCGAGACCACGCGGGCGGGCGCGCTGCTGGTGCTGTACGGGTGGGCCATGTTTCTGATCGCGGGTTCCATGTTCGCGAAGTTCAGCGAGTACTGGAACAGTTCGACCGTTCGGGCCGCCCAGTGGTTCCCCAGCCTGGGATATCGGACGGTGCAGTTGGCGGGCGGGCTCGGGGTGCTGTTGACATTGGCCGCCGCCGTGCTCAGCGGGCCACCCCTCATCCGTCTCGTGCGACGAGGCGGGTGGGACTCGGTTCGTCGTCCGATTCTTCGCGCACTCGTGAGCGTCGCTCTGGCGGCGGTCGTCACTGTCGGTGTCGTCGTGTGGGCGCACCACCTCAGCGCTCATGCCCGCAATGGTGGACTCACGGTCGACGCTCTCGTGTTGACCCTGTGGGGTCTGGTGCTGGTTGGAGCCCTCGTCTCGGCGACCGCCGCCGCTGCCTCGGTGGCCCGACATGTGACATTCGAGCGTCGACGTACCGATGCGATTGGTCGGTTGGCGCAGGTCGTGACCATAACGATGGTGGCCGTGGCCGTCGGCGTCGCTGATTGGTGGATCGCCATGGCGCACGTCGACCCGCGGTTTCTGGCGGGTGGCGCGTTGGCCTACTCCGGGGTTCTCCCACTGCCGTTGATCGTTGCCGCGTTGCTGATGCTGACGGGACTCGTCCTCGCGCTGGTGGGCGTGGTGCGCGTCGGTTCGTCAATGCGCCAGGTCGTGCCCGGCGAACCCGTCTCCTGATCGACCGCGCTGGCCCCGCCGATCGCCGTCGACCCTCGCACGGCGATGAGGTCGCAAGACGCCGGCGTCAGCATTCACCACGTCGGCCAACCGGGGGGCAGCGCACCTGGCGATCCGTGCGGTTGGGTGAGGCCGGGTCGGGCGCCCAGTCGCTGTAAGAGTGCACTGAAGTTGAGTCCGTATGCGGTCGAGTTCGATCCGTTGTAGAACCGATGCGCGGCGGCGCGCTCGGGCGACGCCGGAGGGTCGGCCCACCCGGTCTCGAGACAGGTCTTGGCATCGTGCACCACGCCGATCACGGTCGTCGCGGTGACCCGTTGCCCGATCGTCACGTTGGACGTGACGTTCTCTGCGACGTAGACGTAGCGACCCTTGGCCGGACCGTCCGTCAATCGATAGGAGATGA
>VFSW01013970.1_pt1 | contig 11130 bp, 7 predicted proteins | sample 5358111 | NCBI WGS metagenome assembly VFSW01 (sample SAMN11554181, study PRJNA540505) | mine drainage metagenome | isolation source: sediment from site ElyBrook_90M | place: USA: Ely Copper Mine, Vershire, VT | collected 2017
GCGACCAATGTCAATGCGACCAGCGCTACTGGCTGGGTGAATGCGCTGCGTGGCGCGCTCGACTTGCCGCCGCTGAGCGAGACGGCCCCAGTCGCGCGGGCGATCAATCCACCCCCAGCCAGAGGAGTGAGCCGCCGCGCGGTGATTGGGCTGGGCGTTGGCGGCGTGGCGCTCGTAGCCGCCGGAACCGCTGGCGCGCTCTGGCTGGAGCGGCGAGGTGGCGCGACGAGCCGACCCGTCGCGCCGCCCTCACCCGACGTCAGCCTGCGGTGGTGGACCTTCGCCGCGATCTCACACTCGACGAACGGCCAGATCATTGACGCTGCGCCCGTGGTAGATGGCGACACGGTGTATATTGCCACGCTCGAAGGGAGCGTGCTAGCGCTCTCGCTCGCGGGCAAGCTGCTCTGGCGATTCGCCGTGTCCACTGGCTCAGGGTTCATCCAGACGCCGGTGGTGGCGCAGGGGACGGTGTACGCCGTCAACCACCACGAGGGAGTCTACGCCATCCGCGATGGCAAGCGTCTCTGGTTCGCCGCTGGCAACCCACCCACTCCAACCGCGTTGAGTCTGGTGGCGAACAGGCTCTACGCGAACGCGGCGCTGCTGCAGGGCGGGGCGTACAACTTCATCACTGTGGTTGACCCGGAGACGGGAATCATACTCCAGGGCTTCAATACGCCGTCAGCTACCTACGGCGTATCAGCGGTCGCGGTCGCGGGCGCCAGCCTGATCTGTGGTGGACAAGATGGCTATCTCTATGCGCTCGACTCGACCCGAACTGATGCGAATGCGTCACCGCTCTGGCGAGCGGAGGTCGGCGCAGCGCGCACGGCGAAAGAGAACGGGCCGAACAGCTACGGGGTCTACTCGCCGCCGGTCGTGGCGAACGGGATCGTCTACGCCGCCTCGACCGATTTCAACTTGTATGCGATAGACCTGCGTACTGGCGCGCGGCTCTGGCGCTTCTCAGCGCAAGCGGCCATCAACGAGGCGGCGCCAGCTGTCGCGGATGGCGTCGTCTCTATCGCCTCGCAGGATCACAACGTCTACGCCCTCGACGCGCAGACGGGCAGGCTGCGCTGGCGTTACAAGACAGGCAGCGCCCTGATCTCGGCGCCGACAGTGGCGAGCGGGATCGTCTATGTCAGCTCTGGCGACCGCGCGGTGTACGCGCTCGATGCTCAGAGCGGGGCGCTGCGCCACACCTTCAAGACAGCGGCGCCCGTGCGCGCGCAGCCGACCATCGCAGGCGGCGTCCTCTACGCGGCGGATGTCAGCGGCTACGTCTATGCGTTTGGACTAGGGTAACCGCTCAGCCCAGGGCGCAATAGAAGATGGTTGGGGTGAACAGGGTTTGGCCAGCGTCATCATCATTGAGGCGCGTCTCCCCCGCACGCACAGGCAGACTGCCAAAGAGGTGTGGCGCGCGTCACATGCGCAGACGAGTCGCATGGTGTATGCTTGCTGTGCGTGGAGTGGAAGATCTCCGCTCGCAGTGAAGCATGCGAGCACCGATAGTAGCAAGGAGGTGGGCGATGCGCGACTCTTTCCAGCGGAGGATGTGGCTGGGCATGGCGCTGCTGGCGCTGACCCTCAGTGGCTGCGGCGCGGCGATGCGCGCGCCGGGGACATCGGCGCCGCGCGCGACCGCGACCGCGACACCTCTGCCGTCGCTGGCGTGGACGCCGGTGAAGCTGCCCACCGACTTCACCGCCGATGGCGAGAATCTCACCGTCTCGCCGGTGGATGGGCATGACGCCTGGATGTGCCAGTTTACCAGCGCGACCACCTATGTCATCTGGAAGACCACCGACGCGGGCCAATCGTGGCGGCAGACTGGGGGCTTCAGCTATACCGCGCCGATGGCGGGCGCCTCCTGCGGCCTGAACGCCGACCAGACCGGGACGAGCGCGCTGCTCGTGACGATGAGCTGGGGCTGCGGCGAGTGCGGCACGTTGGCCGACGCCAGCCTCTTCTCAGCCGATGGCGCCACCCACTGGACGCCGCTGTCAGGCTACGTCATGAACGGGGAGTTCGCGTCGGTTCCGGGCGGCGTCATCGCCGTCGTGGACAAGTCGGAAGCCAACCCGGAGGGAGCGACGCAGCACCTCGCCTTCAGCTCCGACGGCTTTCAGACCTGGCGCGCGATGTCAGCACAGGGCATCCCCACGCAGCTTTTCCGCTTCGGCGTCTCGCCCGATGGCTCCACGGTCATTGGCGCGGGCTACAACGATACGCTCTGGCGCTCCAGTGACCTCGGCGCCCACTGGACACAGCTATCCTCACCGAGCGGGCAGACAGGGCAGATCATCTGGCTGCCTCAGCGGTCCACCTTCCTGCTGTGCGGTGGCGACATGAGCGTGAACAACTATTTGGAATGCTCCACGGACTATGGCGCGCACTGGAGCCAGGTCACCATCCTGAGCTACACCATGCCCTGCCCTGTCGCGGGCAAGTGTGGCCAGGGCGTCACGACGCAGACGCAGCAGTGCGGGCCATCCGGCATTGAGTCCGATGGAACCATGATCGCGCAGTGCCTGCCCAACCAGACAACGCCCCTCCCGCCGTCTGGCCCATCGTCAACCATTGTCTACCGCCTGCCGCTGGGCGCGACCGCCTGGCGTCCTATAGGCGCGACCCAGTGTGGCATCCGCGTGGTTCCGGCCAGCGGACCGGACTGGTGCGCCAACGCGACCCCTGACCAGCTTCTCGGCTACGTGACGGGCCAACTACCCGGCTGAGGCGCCGCGCTACGGCTGCGCTAGCGGTTGCGGCGGTTCTCGTCGGTGCGACGCACGCGGTCGAGCGCGCTCAGCGCCTGCTCGGTCATCACCTCATAGACGTGGGCGAGCGGCGTGAGCGGGTCTTCATTCTCGCCCGCGAAGGGTGGCTTGCCGATGCTATAGAGCAGCGCCGCCGTCTCGCCTAGCGCGCGCGGCGCCACGCTGAACTGCTCCAGCGCTGGCCCAGCCTGATAGAAGCTCGCCAGGTTGGGAGCGTCGGTGTCATCGGTGGGCATCTCGGTCGCAGCGTCGCCTGTGCGCTCGGCGTGCCGATTGCTCGTCCAGCGCCGATGCGTCATCGCTGCGATGTCTTCGATGGACTTGCCGCGCAGCGCCAGCAGCAGCGAGGGATCGAGGTCCATCTGGTTGGCCAGCTCATAGCAGAGCGCGAGCGCGTGCTTGCAGGGTTTCTCCCAATCGGGGCATGTGCAGCGCCAGTCAAATTCTTAGACACTCGCCGGGAAGAGCGACACGCCCGTGCGCTCGAAAAGGAGATCGAGCTCGGGCGAAAGCTCGCCCGCCAGCAGGTTCGCCAGCAGCAGCGGCGAGTCTACCAGCCAGCCAACAAACGCATCCCAGATCGAGTCCGGCAACATGGGGATGCTCACCGTTGTGGTGTAGTAGCCGTAGGAGCCGAGTACCTGCGCGCTCAGCTTGCCGGGGTGGACCTCCATACGCCAGACATGCCCGTTGCGCGCATACGAGCGCGCCTTCGAGAGGCGCGAGACATACTCCGGGCCGAGGGTTTCGAGGACGCTGACCCAGCGCCATGTCCACGGACTCCACTGCGGCGGTTTAGCCTTCGGCATCGGTGTCGTGTCTCCCTTGCGCCCTCACCTCCGACCCCTCTCCCAGCGAGAGAGACGGGGGTAGGCGATGGTAGTGGCTCCTAGTCGGCGACGGCGTCGGCGCGCAGGCGGAAGAGGTCGCGCAGCTCCGCCGTCGAAAGCTCGGTCAGCCATCCCTCGCCCGCGCCGAAGACGCCCTCGGCTAGCGCGCGTTTCTGCTCGATCATCTCGTCTATGCGCTCTTCCAGTGTGCCAGAGCAGACGAACTTGCGCACCTGCACGTTGCGAGTCTGGCCGATGCGAAAGGCGCGGTCGGTCGCCTGAGTCTCCACCGCTGGGTTCCACCAGCGGTCGAAGTGGATCACATGGTTTGCGTGCGTCAGGTTCAAGCCGGTGCCGCCCGCCCGCAGCGAGAGCAGGAAGAGCGGCGGCCCGTCCTCCGACTGGAACTGCTCCACCATGCGCTCGCGCTGCGCCCGCGGGGTTGCGCCATGCAGATAGAGCGTTTTGATCTTGAAGCGCTCATCCAGGTATTCGCGCAGCCGGTCGCCCATGACGGTGAACTGCGTAAAGATCAGCGCACGGTCACCCTCGTCGAGCAGCTCGGCGACGAGGTCATCGAGGCGAGCGAGCTTGCCCGAGCGTCCAGCCAGCGCGCTTCCGTCGTTGAGAAAGTGCGCTGGGTGATTGCAGACCTGCTTGAGCCGGCTCAACATCGCCAGCACAGCGCCGCGCCGCGCCATCGGGTCGTCCGACTGTTCGAGCTGACGCAGCCCTTCGCGCACCACCGCTTCGTAGAGCGTCGCCTGCTCCCTGGTCAGCGTGCAGTACTCGCGCATCTCCACCTTCTCTGGCAGGTCGCGGATGACGCTCTGGTCGGTCTTGAGCCGCCGCAGCACGAACGGGCGCACGAGCGCCTGCAACTGCGCCGAGGCGCGCGCGTCGTGCCGCTGCTCGATCGGCGTGGCGAACCGCTCGTGGAAGCTAGCCTGCGAGCCGAGGTAGCCAGGGTTGAGGAAACGCATGATGGACCACAGCTCGGCGAGGCGATTCTCCACCGGCGTGCCAGTCAGCGCAACCCGCATTGGCGCGTCAAGCGCGCGAGCGGCGCGCGCCTGCTTCGTCTCAGCGTTCTTGATGTACTGCGCCTCATCCAGCGCAATCACGCTCCAGGGAACCATCGCCAGCGCCTTCTCGTCGCGCGGGAGCAGGCTGTAGGTCGTCACCACGAGATCATGCTCGGCGGCCTCGGCCGCGAATCGCGCGCTATCCGCGCGGCCAACGCGCCCCGCGCCGTGATGGATCATCACCCGCAGGTCGGGCGCGAAGCGGCGTGTCTCCTGCGCCCAGTTGCCTACCACTGAGGTTGGGCAGACCAGCAGGATAGGATGGGTGAGCGCCCCCTGCTCTTTGAGTCGCAGCGCCAGCGCCAACAGTTGCACAGTCTTGCCCAGACCCATGTCGTCAGCGAGACACGCGCCCAGGCCGTAGCGTGTGAGGAAGCTGAGCCAATCGAGTCCGCGCTGCTGGTACGGGCGCAGCTCAGTGCGCAAACCGACCGGCGGCGCCGCTTCGGTCAGCGCATCCGCGCCGCGCACGCGCGCTAGCAGATCAGCCAGCCACGCATCGGCGCGCAACTCCTCGACCTCAAGCTCGGCGTCGTCGGTCTGCCCCGTCATCGAGACACGCAGCGCCTCACCCAGCGACATGCCGCGTTTGCTACGCCGCTCCAGCGTGCGCATCACCGCGTCCACATCCTCGCGACGCAGTTCGACCCACTGTCCCCGCAAGCGCACCAACGGCTGCTTGAGGCTGACGAGCTGTTCGAGGTCCTCTGGCGAGAGCTCCTCGCCACCGAGCGCCACCTTCCAGTCGAAGCTGATGACCGACTCCAGACCGAGCAGGCCAGAGCTGATCTGCGGCGCGCGGCGTACCTCCAGCCGTAGTGTCGGGCGGATGGGAGCGCGCTTCCACCAGGCAGGCGCCTGCACACCGATGCCTACTTCTTCCAGCGCGGACACCGCATCGCGCAGGAATGTATAGGCCTCGGCGCCAGTCAGGTCGCAGCCATCCATTTCGCCCTCGCGCAGATGCGGCTGCATCGGTGGGAAGAGGCGCGCGGCCTGCCCCAGCCAGCCCAGCGCATGTTCGTAGGGTCGGTCAAACTGCCGTTCGAGGAACTCCGCCGCATCGCCCGGCTCGCGCCACACCTCCGCGATGGAGACTTGCAAGCTGGGGTCATCGCGCGCCTGGAGCAGATAATCGAGCCGCCAGCCAGCTGCGTCTTCGTCGAAGCTGCTCAGGAGATGTGGCCGTGCGCTCGCCGGTTCCGCTTCTGCCGCGCCAACTGCGTCGGACGCAGTGTCATCGGTGGGGGCGTCGTCGAGCGCGGTCAGACGTGGCTGCTGAGCGCCCACCTGCGACGCGCTGGTTGGGTCCGCCGTGTCTTCTGGTGTCAGCGGCGCATCTCCTTCTGACTCAGGGGGTTGCGGAGCTGAGAGGCGCAAGCAGAGGCGGAACGGCACGTTGCGCTCCGCCTGCGCGCGCGCATGCCACCGCTCGACGCCATCGAGTAGACCACGCACCTCAGAAGGGTTGAGTGAGATGGGGTAGCCCGGCATCGCCAGTGCGCGCAGCCAGCGCGACGTGAGCGAGCCATACCCGCTGTAGAAGTAGTCGCCGAAGCCATAGCGCGCGCTGTGCGGTGACGCGACTCTGGGCAGTTCCATGCTGACGCCCGCTCGGCGTATCCAGTCGCCGAGCAGCGTATTGATCATCGTGCTACAGAAGTCGTCGAGCAGCGACTCACGGCTCGCGATGGAGCCAGTGTTGCGCATATCGGCTGGGGAGGTATAGGCTGCGCGGGCGGAATCCGGCATCGCCGCCGCCAGCGCGGCGAACTGCTCGCGGTCGGCCTGGTCGAGCAGCGCGAGACTCCATTCGGCGACCACGCTCGGCCCGCGCCCGTAATAGCTGTAGTAGTCATCAGGTGAAGGCAGCTTCTCACGCGCGCCTGGCAGATAGCGCTGGCGCGCCACCATGCTGAGGGCGAATCTGGCGGCTGCCGCCCAGAAGCGCAGATCGGCGCCCAGCGCCATCTCTGGCGCTGGCGTGTCGGATCTGGCGTCGTGGTTAAATCTGGTGGAGGCGGGCGTCCCTGGAGTGCGCGGGTTTTGCGCGACGGCGATGGAGCCCGCGGCGATGGGCAGGCCGGGCAGCAGAGCGATAGCGTCGGTTGGCGTCAGTAGCAGGGCATGCGTACGCCAGCGCATCAGCGTACTGGGTGTGTCGCCCGGTTGTTCGCGCGCCCAGCCGCGTTCCAGCGCTTCGGGTGACGGCGTCGCTCGGGCGCCGATACCGGGCAACTCGATCTCCAGACGCGCGCGGGAACACGAGGAGCGCGGGCGCACCCCGGGTCGCGCCGTACGCCAGAGTCGGTCGAGGGCGTCGAGTAGTTCGATGGGCCGGGCGCTCGCAGTCAGCGAGCGGCTTTCCGATGCATTCCCGCTGTCGAGCGCCACTGTGTTCGGGCGTCGCTGACGTACAGGTCGCTGCTGCGCTTCGGCCCAGAGCGCCAGCGTCTGGCTCTTGCCGCCGCGCGCGCCGACCCAGGCAGCGTGGAGCACGAGTCCACGCTGCCTCAGTTCGAGGCGTGATTCACTGGTCGAGGTCGCTATGTCCATGTCCACCATAGCGCGTCAACGCTGCGCGTCAACGCTGCGCGCGACGCCTGGCGCCTTCCTGTGTCGGGTTCGACTTTGACGTGTGCTGCGGTCACACGTCCCTATAGTCTACCGCACAGAGCGGCGCGTGGTTACATGTGGCAGCGATCATCCTGGTGGCGTCGAGCGGACGCTGGCTTGGCGCTGACCCAGGGCAAGCTATCCGTGCGCCTGCTTGGCCGTATTCAAGGAGCCGAGTCGGCGCGCGCCGTTTGCGGCCACAGCGTCCACGGCGTCTATGGCGTCGTCGTCTGTGCTCCGCTGCATGCCGTGTCGCCCAGACATCTCGGGTACATCACTCGCGCCATCTGTTTCGGTCTTGTCATCAGTTGCGTGCGAGTCGTCCGCAGGATCGAGTGAACTACCAGTACTGAGCGTATAGCCTACACCGGGAACCGTGCGGATGAAGCGCGGCTTGCTCGGCTGCGCCTCGATCTTCTCGCGCAGGTGACGGATGTGCGCCTTGATGAGATAGGTATCGCCGTCATCGCCATAGCCCCACGCATGCGAGACGATCTGGTTGAGCGTGCAGACATCGCCCGTGTTCGCCGCCAGGAGTTGTAGGATGCGGCTCTCGGTCGGTGTCAGCCGCGACATGCGCCCGCTGACCGTGACCTCGTTGCGGGAGGCGTCGAAGTGGATTGGCCCGACAACCATCAAGGAGGACGGCTGCCGCTGGAGCGTTGACCGGACACGGCGTGCGAGCGCGTGGATGTGCGCGATGAGCTGCTTGGGCATGAAGGGCTTAGACAGAAACGCGTCGGCGCCCGATTCCAGGCACTGAACCTCAGTTTGCACATCATGATCGTTGGCCATCGCCAGAATCAGCGCATCGTGTTGAGGGCGCATCTCCCGGCAGATCGCCAGCACGTCCACGCCAGGCATTGTCACGTCTACCAGCACTAAATCTGGTTCGCGCTCCTCCCAGAGTGAACGGATGCGGTCGGCGGTGAAGCTGAAGTGTACGGTGTAACCGCGCGTTCGCAGCCACCCTGTCAGCATCTCCACCATGTCATGATCGGAGTCAATCACCAAAATATTCACGCGATCCCCCAAAATCCACACGTAGACGAAGTAACGACGGCGACCGCGTCGCCCACTTCCTCCTGGCATCCTGACGTCCTGAAATCCTGAGGCAAACTACCCTTCTGGGCCGCGAAGTCTTGTGTTAACGGATGGCGTACAGCATCCCCACTCAAGAAGTGAGTGTTTTGTTGGGCTGGGCCGGGCGCGGGTCGCCCGTTTCGGAGAAGTTTGAGCGTGACTACCTTCAGGACTCGACAGTCGCGCTCATAAGCGTACATGTGGATAGACGACAGAACTATGGGGTAGGCCACACATTACAGTGAAAGTTTTGCATTGTACGAAGTTTTGCTGAGACGCGCCTAGGCAGCGACGTCCGCTCCCCATGTGGAGGACCGTTGCTGCGCTCGCGTATGATGCGCCATTTTGCGCTTTGGTATGGCTGCGAGTTTGCTCTGCCGCACGGCGCAGGTGGCCAACCAGTCGCGTGCCGCGTCTGTGCTACACCCCTCCGCGTCCCAGAATTGCGACCGGACCTGTCAGCGCGATGAGCTTGATGTCGTACCAGAGGGACCGATTCTCCAGATAGGAGAGATCCATCTCGATCATCTCGTCGTAGGTCACTTTGCCGCGGCCATAGACCTGCCACGGGCCTGTCAGACCGGGCTTGGCCTCCAGCCGGCGTCGCGCCCACTGGCTATACATTTGCTCTTCATACGGCACGCACGGGCGCGGACCCACCAGCGACATGTCGCCGCGAACGACATTCCAGAGCTGTGGCAGCTCATCGAGGCTCAGCTTGCGGATGATCGCGCCCACGCGGGTGATGCGTGGATCCGCGCCGAGCTTGAATGGCGTGCCACTTCCCTCGGAGTTCAGTCGCTCTCCCTGCATAAAGCGCGCTACCGCCGCCTGGTGGATGGCGTCATCACAATCGGTCCGCATCGAGCGAAATTTGAACATATCAAAAGGCGTGCCGTCCTGCCCGACGCGACGCTGGCGAAATAGCGCAGGGCCGCGAGAATCAGCGACGACCATTGCTGCGACGAGCAGCATGACTGGGCTAAAGAGTAACAACAACAACAACGCTAAACTAACATCCACCATGCGCTTGGCGATGAAGTATCGTCCTTCCGCAATGCGCACTCGCTCACTGAGCGTGGCCGGAGCCGCCATACCTCATTGACCTCCCGTCCGTCTCACCCACATCGTCGCCTGAAGCAACACTACTAGCGTAAACCTGGCAGATGGCGGGAGCGTGCAGATCGCAGTTGCGATTCAGGTACAGACGCAGCCGCGAAGGAGGTAAAAGCACACGTGGTTACACAACTCGTTGAGCGGACGTCCAGGTGTAGTGCGCGGGGAGTCTCTGCGGAAGTCAGGCAGCCGCTCGTCGTCCGATCGACCGTCACGGCAGGTGTATGCTTTCCTGCACTCGCGGAAACGCACGCCACCTCAAATACACAGAGGCGGGTACAGGCGTCACACTCGCCGCTGGTACGCTAGGTGACATTGAGGCTCATCACGCCGGGCGCATTGGCTGGCGCGCGCCAACGGGCGGGATGGATGAGCGCACAGCGTGAGCGCGATGACGCGCCAGCGAACTGATTGCTGAGATGTACTTCCCACGGATGAGAGGGTATGACATGGCGCCTATTCCATTGCTTGACCTGCGCGCGCAGTATCAGAGCCACCGCGAGGAGATACTGAACGCTATCGAGCGCGTACTCGATGGCATGACCTTATTCCTCGGCCCCGAGCAGGCGGCGTTTGAGCGAGAATTTGCCGCCTACTGCGGCGTGGAGCATGGGGTGGGCGTCTCCAACGGCACCGACGCGCTCAACCTGGCGCTGCGCGCCTGCGGTATCGGAGCAGGTGACGAGGTTATCACCGTCTCGAACACCTTCATCGCCACGGTCGAAGCGATCAGCCTGGTCGGCGCGCGCACCGTCTTCGTGGATGTGGATCCCGAGACGTACACGCTGGACCCGAACCAGCTCGCCAAGGCGCTCACCCAGAGGACACGCGCGATCATGCCCGTCCACCTCTTTGGCCACCCGGCGGACATGGACCCGATCATGGCATTTGCCCGCGAGCATCACCTCGTAGTCATCGAGGACGCCTCACAGGCGCAAGGCGCTACCTATAAGGGCAAGCGTGTTGGCAGCATCGGTGACATCGGCTGCTTTAGCCTGTACTATAGCAAGAATCTCGGCGCGTACGGCGAGGCGGGCGTCTGCGTGACCAACAGCGCCGAGTATGCATCCGCCATGCGTCTCTTTCGCGACCACGGCTCGCGGGTGCGCTATCAGCACGAAATCATCGGCACGAATGCGCGTCTGGACGAGATCCAGGCGGCGGTGCTACGCGTGAAGCTGCCCTACCTCGATGGGTGGAATGAGCGCCGTCGCGAGCATGCCGCGACCTATACGCGCGCACTGACTGGGGTCGTCAGCGCGACCCCCAGCGCGCAGCCCTGGGCGGGCCATGTCTTCTATGTCTACGTCGTGCGCGTCGCCGATCGAGACCGCGTGCGCCACGAACTGGAAGCGCAGGGTGTGTTGACGGGCGTGCATTACCCAATCCCCTGTCACCTGCAGCCGGCCTGCGCTGACCTGGGCTATGCGCGCGGCGACTTCCCTGTGACAGAAGCCTACGCCGACCAAATCCTGTCTTTGCCGCTCTACCCGGAGCTGACGGCGGAGCAGATCGAGACGGTGATCGACTCCGTCAAGCATGCGTGCGCCCCGAGCGAAGCGCGCGCTGGCCATAACTAAGACGAGCAACGCCGAGCATGTATGCAGACGCGCG
>VFSW01013971.1_pt1 | contig 11130 bp, 5 predicted proteins | sample 5358111 | NCBI WGS metagenome assembly VFSW01 (sample SAMN11554181, study PRJNA540505) | mine drainage metagenome | isolation source: sediment from site ElyBrook_90M | place: USA: Ely Copper Mine, Vershire, VT | collected 2017
GCCTACCACCCCGCCCACCGCCGCTCCCGGTAACGTCACTGCCACCACCGCAGCCGCCGGAGTTGCGCCGCCTAAACCGTCCATCGCCGGCGCGGAAGAGGCAGCCAATAACCCCAGCAAGGGTAAGAATTCAAAATCCAAGAACGGCAAGAAGGGAGCCGCGGCCGCGACGCCGGCCAACGCATCCAATGGATTCCAGCGCACCGATGTGAATGCTGCCGGGGGCGGCGCGCCGGCGCCTCCCGCCGACACCGGTATCGGCGCCTCGGCCGCGTCGAGCGAGCCCAGCGGCGGCGCGGCCGAAGCCATGGTAGTCAACGGAAGTGTAAGTAACGGAATCGAGCGCCGTGTGATCGGCAACAACCGGAGAGGGCCAGGTGCCTTGTACCGCGGCGATATCATGGCCAAGTTCTCCAACTCCTACCTGAATGCCCAGCAGTACTCTCTCCTCGGCGTCAATACGGCCCAGCCCGCATACAACAACCTGACCTTCGGCGGTTCCTTCGGTGGACCGCTCTATGTTCCGCACATTCTCAAGAGCAATGGCCAGATCTTCTTTGTGTACCAGGGCACGCGCAACCGGAATGCCAATATTCTTCCCGGTACAGTGCCCACCGAAGCGGAGCGGAACGGCGATTTTTCGCAAGCCGTGAACCCGCAGGGGCAACCGCTCACCTTGAACGGGTTCCCCGGCAACACCATCCCGGTCAATCTGATCACGCCACAGGCCAAGGCGCTGATGGCTTACTATCCTTTGCCGAATTTTGCGTCCGTCAACGGGTACAACTATCAGACCGCACTGAACAGCGTCACGGATTCCGACATGGGGCAGGCCCGCTTCAATCGCAACCTCGACCGCAAGAACTTCATCAACGGCTATTACGCCATCCAGAGACGCGATAGCACGAACCCCAGTATCTTGGGCTTCGTGGATCCCACCAGCATGTTGGGCATGGGCGGGAATATCGTATACCGCCACATGTTCAATCAACGGATTAATGGAGCGTTGACTTACAATTACACCCGGCAGAGCGTCCGCGTCGACCCCTACTTTGCCAATCGCGTGAACGTTTCAGGCGAAGCGGGCATTGCGGGTAACGATCAGACCCCGGGCAATTGGGGGCCGCCTTCCTTGAATTTCGCCAGCGGGATCTACGGACTTAGCGATGCCCAGCAGAGTCTGACACGTAACCAGACCCAGGCGCTGAATTACGACATGTTGTGGATTCACCGGCCGCACAACATCCGGTTCGGCGGCGATTTCCGCCGGATGCAGTTCAACTCGCTTTCCCAACAGAACGGGCGGGGAACCTTTACCTTCACCGGCGCGAACACCGGTTCGGATTTCGCCGATTTCCTGCTGGGTACCCCGGATACGGTGCAACTGGCGCTGGGCAACGCCGACAAATATTTCCGCTCCGCCTCTTATGACCTCTACGTCACCGACGACTGGAGAATCGGGCCGACCCTCAGTATCAATTACGGCCTCCGCTGGGAATACAGCGCGCCGGCATACGAAAAGTATGGACGCATGGTTAACCTGGATGTGCTGCCGGGCTTCGCGGGCGTTGCCCCGGTGACAGGCGCCAATCCCACCGGACCGCTGACCGGCATGAATTATCCGAGTTCGCTGGTCAATCCGGACAAGCACGGCATCGAACCGCGCGTGGCGCTGGCATGGCGGCCCATCTTCGGCTCTTCGCTCGTGGTGCGCGCCGGTTACGGCGTCTATTACGACACGTCGGTCTATCAGACCATGGTGCGGTCCATGGCGCAGCAGTACCCGTTCTCGCGAACGCTCAACCTCGCGAACAGCCCCGCCGATCCCTTGACCATGGCCACGGCGTTCCTCAGCCCGGCCGGGGGCGCACCGAATACGTTCGGCGTCGATCCCAATTTCCTGCTAGGCTACTCCCAAAACTGGCAGGTTTCGGTGCAGCGTGACCTGCCGGGCGGCAATGTGCTTACCTTGACTTATCTCGGCATCAAGGGTACGCGCAATACGCAGGAGTTTGTGCCCAACACTTACCCCACAGGCACCGTAAATCCATGCCCGTCCTGTCCCTCGAATTTCTATTACATGACCTCCAACGGCAACTCCACCAAGGAGTCGGCCCAGGTACAGTTGCAGCGCCGCTTCCATAATGGCTTTTCCGCCACCGTGAACTACACGTTCTCTAAGGCCATCGACGATGCGGCCCTTGGCGGGGCCGGCAGCATTCAGGGTGGAGGAGGAGGCGCCGCGGTCATCGCCCAGAACTGGCTCGACCTGTCCGCGGAGCGCGGGCTCTCCCCCTTCAACCAGGAGCACCTGTTAACTTTCAACATGCAATACACCAGCGGTGTGGGTGTGAAGGGGGGAGCGCTGCTCAGCGGATGGCGCGGCCTGTTGTTGAAGCGATGGACCATCCTGAGTTCCATTAACTATGGCAGCGGCATGCCGGAAACTCCGGTCTACCAGTCCGCCATTTTGCAGGGCACTGCCATCAACGGCCCCATCCGCCCCGAGTATACGGGCCAGGACCTCTACAACGCGCCGGTAGGCCGCTTCCTCAATCAGGCGGCATACGCGGCTCCGTTACCGGGCCAGTGGGGCAACGCCGGAAGAGGTTCCATTACCGGCCCCAGCCTGTTTACCCTGAATGCCTCGATGCAGCGGACTTTCGAAGACAATCTCGATCTCCGCCTCGATGCTACCAACGCCCTGAATCACGTGAGTTTTCCAACTTACGTCGTCAATGCGTCCAGCCCGCAGTTCGGCCTGGCGGGCCAGCCCAGTAATATGCGCTCGGTTGTATTGACCCTGCGGTGGAGGTTCTAACCATGAAGCTGACTCTGTCGATTCTTCTAATTTTTGTGTTGGCTGCCGCCCAGCAGCCCCAGCAGAAACCCGCCGCGCAGCAACCCTCTGAGGGCCCCGTGAAGTTTACGGCCAATGCACAATTGGTGGTGGAAGCCGTGAATGTGACCGATAAGAACGGCAAACCGATTGAAGGGCTCACCGCCAAGGATTTCACCATCACCGAAGACGGCGTGGCGCAGTCGGTAGCTTTCTGCGAATACCAGAAACTGGCGGATGCGGAAGGTCCCGGCCTGCAGCAGCGGCCTACGGTCCAGGCCCCTTCGGAACCCGACAAACCCAAGGTGGATCCGGTTACGCAGTTCCAGATTCAGCCGGAATCTCCCGGCACCGTCCGCTATAAGGACCGGCGCCTGATCGTGTTGTACTTCGATATGGGCGCCATGCCCCCCGCCGATCAGTATCGCGCCATGGATTCGGCCGTCAAGTTCATCAAGAAACAGATGTCGCCGGCCGACCTGATGGCGTTGATGTCTTTCTCGGACCGCCTGCACGTGCTGCAGGATTTCACCGACGACAAAGACAAATTGCTCACCATCCTGGATAAGCTGTTCATCGGTGAGGATCAGGGCCTGGACACCGGCGCGGCCGATGACAGCGCCGCCGACACCGGCAGCGCCTTCGGCGAAGACGATAGCGAATTCAACATCTTCAACACCGACCGGCAACTCGCCGCCCTGGAGACCGCGGTGAAGATGCTGGGTCAGCTCAACGAAAAGAAGGTGCTGGTGTACTACGCCAGCGGCGTGCGGCTCAACGGTGTGGATAACCAGGCGCAGTTGATGGCCACGACTAACGCCGCCACCCGCGCCAACGTCTCGTTCTACACGGTGGATGCGCGCGGCCTGGTGGCGCAGGCGCCCATGGGCGATGCTGCCCATGGATCACCCGGCGGGCAGGGTATGTACTCCGGCACTTCGGCGATGGCAATGACCGGCAATTTCATCAAGTCGCAGGATACGTTATACGCTCTGGCGTCTGACACGGGCGGTAAGGCTCTGCTGGATAATAACGACCTCGCACAGGGCGTCGTCAACGCCCAGAAATCCATCGAAAGCTACTACATCCTGGGCTATTATTCGACTAACTCCAACCTCGACGGCAAGTACCGTAAGATCAAAATCGCCTACAACGGCGATACTTCCGCCAAACTCGCCTATCGCGTAGGCTATTGGGGCGGTAAGACATTCAACAACTTTAATAAGGTGGACAAAGAGCGCCAACTCGCCGACGCTCTGATGTTAGGCGACCCCATCACGGACTTGACCATCGCGCTGGAAGTGAATTACTTCCAGTTGAACTCGGCCGAGTACTTCTGCCCCGTGGCCATGAAGATTCCCGGCCGCGAACTGGCCCTGGCGAAAAAGGGCGGCGCCGAGCACACCATGATCGATTTCATCGGCGAAGTGAAAGACGAATACGGGGTCACCGTGACCAACGTCCGCGATACCGTGGACATCAAAATGAGTGGCGAAACCGCCGCGCAGTTAGCCAAGCAGCCCATCCAATACAGCACCGCCTTCACCATCCTGCCGGGCACTTACACCATCAAGATGCTGGCGCGCGACAACGAAACCGGCCGTATCGGCACCTACATGCGCAAGTTCACCATCCCGAATCTCAATAAGGAAGTGAAGCGTGTGCCCATCAGCAGCGTGGTCCTCAGCAGTCAGCGCATGGACGTACATGACGCGCTGTTCAACGTGGCCGTCAAGGATAAACTGCCCAGTGTGGACCCGCTGGTGCAGGACGGCCTGAAGCTGATTCCCAGTGTCACCCGCGTCTTCAGCACCAACCGCGACCTGTACGTGTATCTCCAGGCGTACGAGCGCGGCCAGGCCACCGAGCAGCCGCTGGTGGCGTTTGTGACTTTCTATCGCGGCCAGAACAAGGCGTTTGAAACGCCGCCGCTACCTGTCACCGAAGGCATGGACCCCAAGAGCAAGGCCGTGCCGCTGCGCTTCAATCTGGCGCTGGGCAAACTCCAGCCGGGCAAATACGATTGCCAGGTCACCGTGCTGGACCCCACCGGCCAAAAGGCCAATTTCTGGCAGGCGCCCGTGGTCTTAGTGCCGTAGGACAGGCTTCCAGCCTGTCCTTGTATTAAAATGGGAACCATCCTCAGTAAGGAGTTCCCATGTCGAATTCGTACGACCGCAGAGATTTCCTGAAGACCGTGGGCGCCACGGGCCTGACGCTGGAAGCGGCAAAGTCCGCCCTGGCATCCAAGAACGACAGTAAGGCCACGGGCGGCCGCGTCATCGGCGCAAATGACCGCATCAATATCGGCATCATCGGCTGCGGCAGCCGCGCCGGCAGCGTGTCCCGGACTTTCGCCCAGATCGGACAAGCCGACAATAGCTGCCAGATTGTGGCCGCCTGCGACGTCTACGAGAAGCGCAAACGCGAAATGGCCGAACGCTACAAGGCGAAGGCCTACACCGACTACCGCGAACTACTCCAGCAGTCCGATATCGATGCCGTCTACATCGCCACGCCCGATCACTGGCATGCCAAGAACGCCATCGACGCCATGGATCACGGCAAGGACGTCTACCTGGAAAAGCCCATGGTCCACACCAACGACGAAGCCCGCCAGCTTGTCGCCACCGTGAAAGAGACCAAGCGCGTGCTCCAGGTGGGTTCCCAGACCACCTCCGCCGACATCTGGGCCAAAGCCAAGAAGGCCATCGCCGATGGCGCCATCGGCCAGATGCTGATGAGCCAGGGATCCTATCACCGCAACTCCATCGAAGGCGAATGGAACTGGCCCATCGAAGCCGGCGCCGGTCCCGACGCCAAGGGCGATAACCACATCGATTGGGATCTCTGGCTGGGATCGCAATACAAGCTGGCTCCCAAGCGCGCCTTCGATGCCGACCGCTTCTTCCGCTTCCGCAAGTATTGGGACTACTCCCTGGGCATCGCCAGCGACCTGTTCTACCACGTCATCGCGCCGCTCAACATCTGCTGGGATGAGCCGCAGTTCCCCGTGAAAGTCATGGCCCCCGGCGGCATTTACGTGTTCAAGGAAAAGCGCGAGGTGCCGGATACGTTCCATCTGATGGCCGAGTACGCCAAGGGCCATTCCCTGGTTCTCAGCTCGTCCATGGCCAACGATACCCACATCCCCGGGCTGATCCGCGGCCACGAGGGCACCATCATCATGGTGGAGCACGGCCAGTTCGAACGGAACGTCCCGTACATCACCGTGAAGCCGCAGTTAGAGCGCGGAAAGGCCATCGGCGGCGAAAAGTATGCCGACAAGTTCGGCCTGAAGGACTATCAGATTCCGGTGGATCAGACCAATATGCAGGAAGCCCACGTCAGGAATTTCCTGCAGTGCGTCCGCACCCGGGAAAAACCGCGGCTCGACGTGGAAACCGGCGCCAAAGCGGTGGTGGTGATCAATCTGGCGGCCGAATCCTACCGCGAAGGCAAAGTGATGTATTGGGACGAAAAGCGCTGGAGGTCTTCGGATAAGCCGGTCAAGGCCTGAAGCGTCCTACCGCGAACAGCGGATTCCCACGAGCGGACAGGCGGGCGCGCGCAAGTGCCGATAAGCTGCGCGCCTTGCGCGGAACCCGGCGTGCTGTCATGCTCGCCGGGAGGGTCTATGCCCAAAAAGGAACGTCTGCACGAGTCCATCACTGCACTGCCCACCCTGGAATACCTGACCCAGCGTATCCAGGAAGGCTGGAAGTTGACCGGCCTGGAATGGGAGCGGGAAGCCCAAATCGATTCCGCCCCCGCGGCGCCCCACAAGGACTGGGTGGAAGAAATCCCGTATGGCCTGCGCGTTTCCGACGATTGCACCCGCCTGGTGGAGAGCCTGCCGGAAAAGGAAATCATCATCCTGGCGCTGGATATGATTGTCGAAGATTGCGCGCTGTCCCGCGTGGCCGAGGAGTTGAACCTGCGCGGCTACCAGACCCGCGAAGGCAGTCCGTGGACACCTACCGCGCTCTTCAATCTTCTGCCCCGCATGATTCAAATGGGGCCGCGCCTCTTTACCAGTGAAGAGTGGACCAATCGCCGCAAGCGCCTTCCCAAAATCGGGTGAAGTTACTGTAGTAAACTTTCACCTATATGAAGTCTCGACTTTGTCTGTTTCTGGCGGTGTCCGTGTGCGCTCTGGCGCAAACGGCGCCCAGGATTACCACCCCCAAGGAAGCATTAGGTTTCAATCTCGGCGACGATTACCAGATGGCCAATTACGCCCAATTGGAAACCTATTGGAAAAAACTGGCCGGTGAAAGCGATCGCATGAAGCTGGTGAGCATCGGCAAGACCGAAGAGGGCCGCGATCAGTGGATGGCCATCGTCAGTGCGCCGGAGAACATCAGGAACCTCGATAAGTATAAGCAGATCTCGCAGCGCCTGGCGCACGCGGAAGGTCTCACCGAGGCGCAGGCGCACGACCTCGCGCGGCAGGGCAAGGCAGTGGTCTGGATCGACGGCGGGTTGCACGCTACCGAGACAGTCGGGTCGCAGCAGCTCATGGAGATGGTCTACCAGATGGTCAGCCGCACTGACCCGGAGACCCTGCGCTTCCTCAATGACGACATCGCCCTCTTCGTGCAGGCCAATCCCGACGGGCAGGACCTGGTGGCCAACTGGTACATGCGCGGATCCGAGAATCCCAACGCGCCTTTGAAGCCCGAACAGGACCGCCGCATGGGCGGCCTGCCGCGTCTGTGGGCCAAGTACATCGGGCACGACGACAATCGCGACTTCTACATGTCCAACATGAAGGAAACCACCAACATGAACCATCAGTTGTTCCTGGAGTGGTTTCCGCAAATCATGTATAACCACCATCAGACCGGTCCGGCGGGCGCGGTGATCTTCATGCCGCCGTTCCGCGATCCGTTCAATTATAATTTCGATCCGCTGGTTCCCCTGGGCATCGAACTGGTCGGGACCGCGATGCACAGCCGCCTGGTGGCGGAGGGCAATGGCGGCAGCGCCATGCGCAGCGGGGCCAACTACTCCACCTGGTGGAATGGCGGATTGCGTACCGTCACCTACTTTCACAACATGATCGGCATCCTCACCGAGATCATCGGCGAACCCACCCCCATGACCATTCCGGTGGTCCCCGGCAAGCAATTGCCGCAGGGCGATTGGCCCATGCCCGTCACACCCGGTCCGTGGCACTACCGCCAGTCGATTGAATACGAAATCACCAACAACCGCGCTATTCTCGACCTGGCTTCGCGCTATCGCGAGACCTTCCTCTACAACATCTATCGCATGGGAATGAACTCCATCGAAAAGGGCAGCAAGGATTATTGGACCATCACGCCCAAGCGCATCGCCGCGCTGGAAGCCGCCGCGGCGGCCGAGGGCGGAGCCGCTGGTGGGGGTCGCGGGCGTGGAGGTCGCGGAGCGGCGGCTGCCGCTGCTGGAGGCGACACCCAACCCGGTCCTGACGCCATGGCATTCGGAGGGCGGGGCCGCGGCGGCGTACCCCTGGAGCTGTACAACAGCGTGCTCCACGACCCCAAGATGCGCGACGCTCGCGGGTACATCATCCCGTCCGATCAGCCCGATTTCGCTACTGCCACGGAGTTCGTTAACGCGCTGCTGAAAAACGGCATCACCATTCTCAAAGCCACCGCGGCGTTTACCGTGAACGGCAAGAGCTATCCCAGCGGGTCCTATGTGGTCAAGACCGCGCAGGCCTTCCGCCCGCATGTTATGGATATGTTCGAGCCGCAGGATCACCCCAACGACTTCGCCTACCCCGGCGGTCCGCCCAACCGGCCCTACGACATCACCGGCTGGACCCTGGCCTACCAGATGGGCGTGCAGTTCGACCGCATCCAGGATGGCTTCGACGGACCCTTCACCAAGATCAACGGCCTGCTTCCGCCGCCTGCCGATTCCATCACCGGACCGCCGAATCCCGCGGGCTACCTGATCAGCCACCAGATCAACAATTCCTTCGTGCTCACCAATCGCCTGCTGAAGGCGAATGCCGATGTCTACTGGCTGAAAAAAGAAATGTCGGCGGACGGTCAGGACCTGGGAGCCGGCGCCATCTGGGTTCCGGCTTCGGCAACGGCGCGCGCGATCCTCGAAAAGAGCTCCAAAGAGCTCGGCGTTCCCGTGCACGCTCTGGCAACCAAACCCGCGGGTGACGCCCTCAAGCTCAAGCCCATTCGAATCGGCCTCTACGATGTCTATGGCGGCCTGATGCCCGCCGGCTGGACCAAGTGGCTCTTCGAGCAGTATGAAATGCCGTTCTCCGTGGTTTATCCCCAAACGCTCGATGCGGGCGACCTGAAGAGCAAGTTCGACGTGCTCGTCTTCGTCGGCGGCGCCATTCGCGGACAGGGCGGCTTCGGCGGACGCGGTGGTGGTGGTGGCGGACGCGGAGGCGCCCCCGCAGCCACCCCCGATGAGTACAAGGCTTGGACTGGCAGCATCACCGACGATAAGACCATGCCGCAGCTCAAGAAATTCGTCGAGCTGGGCGGAAGCATTGTTACCATCGGCAGCTCCACGGCCATCGCGGATGCCTTCCATCTGCCCGTGAAGAACTACCTTACCGAGATGGGCCCCGACGGCAAAGAGCGCCCTCTGCCGGCCGAGAAATTCTATATTCCCGGCTCCCTTATGAAGATGAACGTCGATAACACCAATCCCCTGGCGTACGGTATGCCGAAGCAGGTGGACGTGTTCTTCGAGAACAGTCCCGTCTTCCGCCTGCAACCAACAGTCGAGATGGAGCATACTTCGCCGGTAGGCTGGTTCTCCGGTCCGTCTACGCTGGATAGCGGCTGGGCCTGGGGACAGCAGTATCTGGATGGCGGCACGGCCGTCGCGGAAGCCACCGTGGGCGAGGGCAAAGTCATGCTCCTCGGTCCCGAAGTCAACTTCCGCGATCAGCCGCACGCCACTTACAAGCTGCTCTTCAACGGGTTGTACTACGGCAACGCCACGGCGACGCCCTTGAAGTAACCGGCGCGGGTATCTTCAACCGGTGAACGCAGGTATTCGACCAGAGCTTCGGTATCTACAGTACTACCGCCGATCAGCCGGATGCAGCTATGGCGTAATTGCTCCGCCGTGAGGGCCGGAGCAGAGCGATGAATCTGGGCGAAGTCCAACCGTTCGACGGCTTCGCCCAACAGGTTGCGGCAGATGCAGGCGTAGTCCTCCGGCTCGAAATCGGCCAGTTTCCAGGTAAAGGCACGGCGAGCCACGGGCCACGAAACTCCCTCATCGCTGCCGAAGACCAGCTTCTTGCGCAGGGCCACGGCCTCGCCCATCAGGGCGGTCAGGGCGGCGTACAGAATGAAGGTGCGCGGATAATCGCTTGACGATACCACCTGCGTGACCAGGTGCAGGTCGTCCACAATCACGATCCGGTGACGCGCCAGCGCCTGCTCGACCATCCGCAGAAAGGCTTCCTCCACGGCATCCGGCTGCCGCGCGTAGAGCGTGTACATGAAGTCTTTCGCGGCCAGCAATGCCCCGCCTACGGCCCCGTGCAGCTTGTTCAGGATGGTGCTCCTGCCGCACCCGGCTCGCGCCTTGAGCAGCAGTATGTCTCCGATTTCAGTTCCGTGGCGCAGTGAATCGAAAGTCCGCTGCTGCCCGGGCGAAAGCACGAATTTTTGATTTTGTTTTTTCATTTTGGCTTCCAAAGACACAGGTGGATCAGCGCGCATTTTTGGAGGCGCGTCAGCAAGACAGAGAAACACCGCTACTTACGCGGGTCCAGCCTATTCAATTGAAGTGATAAGTTATGCGACCGGGAAGAGAGCGAAAGACAGGCGCGCCCGCGTCGCATCGCATCGAAGTTCCGGTTTGAAGTCGTCGATATAGTTCAACCGAGCTGCCTCCTTTCGAAAAATTTAGGGTATCTTAGAAACTACCACGTCCGGGTGGGGCTTACAAGAGTTTTTTCATTAAGCTTTGTTAGTCCCTGTACCAAACGTACCGCGATCACGATGGCAAGACTTACTGTGACGGCAGTTCCGAGATAGATCACCAAGGGCGGCGCCAGGCTGATGGTGGAGAGCATACTCGTCAGTTCGTGGTGGCTGCTCCGGTACCATTCCAGTGTTTCCTTCAGAGTCATGCGGCCCTTCGAGTAACCCCCGTACAGCGGAATCAGCTTCACGACATACGTGGTGACACAGACATAACTCCACAGCAGCGCGCTGGCCGCCGCGGTGAGGCGGCCCATGCGGCGGGAGAGGCTGAGACCGAGGAAACCAATCGCCAGGGCCGGCGCCAGAAGTACGATTGTGTAC
>VFSW01013973.1_pt1 | contig 11129 bp, 9 predicted proteins | sample 5358111 | NCBI WGS metagenome assembly VFSW01 (sample SAMN11554181, study PRJNA540505) | mine drainage metagenome | isolation source: sediment from site ElyBrook_90M | place: USA: Ely Copper Mine, Vershire, VT | collected 2017
ACGCGGCGGGGCGGGCGTGTGGCCGGGGGGGGGGGGCGGAAGGGGCGCGGCTGCCGGCGCAGGATGCCTTTGGGAGGGCGATGCCCGGGGCGGCGCCAGGGCAGGTGGGGAACGCGATTGGCGCGGCGATCCATGAGTATATGAAGAAGGAAGTGCGGGTGACGGTGCTGGGGCACGTACAGAGGGGCGGGTCGCCCAGCCCCTTTGACAGAATCCTTTCGACACGATTTGGCTACGCAGCGGTGGAGCTGGCGGCGCGAGGTGCGTATGGGCAGATGGTCTGCCTGCGGGCCGGAAAAATCGAATCGGTGGCGATAGCGGAAGCGATGGGGGCTTGCAAGCGTGTGGATCCGGGATGCGATCATGTGCGCGCGGCGCGGGCCATCGGCATCAGCTTTGGGGACCGCTGGGGATGAGGCGAGCGCTGATCGTGGCGGTATTACTGGCGGTGGCCGCGGGGGCGGCGTATTGGAAACTGCGGCCGGCACCGGCGCAGTATGAGCAGGCGTATGCAGGGGATGACCACGCTACGGTCTGGAGCAGCACGGCACAGGTGAAAGTTCCGGTGGGAACGCTGCAATTTGGGGAGCCTGTGGAGATACTGGGCAGCGCGGGAGAGAATACGCACATTCGCAGGCGGCAGGGCGCGGAGGGGTGGGTGGAAACGCGGAAGCTGCTCTCGGCGGAGGATTGGACCAGAGCGATTGGAGTGAGCGCGCAAGCGAAGGCGATGCCGGTGATGGGCCGCGGCCATGCCAGAGTGCCGACGAACCTGCGCCTTGAGCCGGGCCGGGACGGGACGCGGCTGCTGCAGCTTGCGCAGGATGCGCCGGTGGCGCTGCTTGGACGAAAGGTGGCGGCGATTCCCGGGAGCGGAGAGAACGGAGAAGCGCCGAAGAAAGAGGATTGGTGGGAAGTGAGAGCGAAGGTGAAGGACGCGGGGGAAGTGGGCGGATGGGTGCTGGCGAGATTCATCGCTCCGGATTTGCCGAAGCCGCTACCGGAATATGCCAGTGCCGCGGGGATGCGTGTGGTGGCATGGTTTGCGCTGAGCCAGGTGGTGGATGAGGAGGGAAAGGAAAAGCCGCAGTATCTGGTGGCGGGAACGAAATCGGCGGAAGGGGAGCCATGCGATTTTACGATGCTGCGCGTCTTCACATGGGGAAAGGAAAGGTCGCGGTATGAGACGGCGTACGTGGAAAGCGAACTTTGCGGGATGCTGCCGCTTGAGGTGAGGCCGGCGAGCGTGGCGGGAGGAGCGAGCAGCTTCGGATTTGAGGACGTGCTCGAGGATGGGACGAAACAACGGCGGGAATACCGCATGGTGCAGACGCAGGTGCGGCTGGTGAGCGGCGGGGAGACGCGAATGGGGAAGAAGGGGAAGCGGAGGAAGAGCAAGCCATGACGCTGGTGCTGAGGGAAAAAGATGTGAGGGAACTGCTGACGATGGAGACGGCGCTGGAATCTGTGGAGCAGGCGTTTCTGCGGCTGGCGGAGGGCACTGCGATATCACAGAACCGGCAGAGGCTGCACCTGCCCGGGAAGGCTTACCTGCACTATATGGCGGCGGGAGACGGGCGTGGCGGGCGCGTGGGCCTGAAGATTTATACCAGCGCAAAGGAGGGGTTGCGCTTTGTGGTGATGCTGTTTGACGCGGAAAGCGGGGCGCTGGAGGCACTGGTGGAGGCGGATTACCTGGGGCAGATGAGAACGGGCGCGGCGAGCGGGGTGGCGACGAGGTTGATGGCCAGGAAGGATGCGCGCACCGTGGGCATTCTGGGGACGGGACTGCAAGCGGCCACGCAGCTTGAGGCCATGTGCGGCGTGAGAAGAATCGAGAGGATTAAGGCGTGGGGCCGGAACGAGGAGCGGCGAACCCGGTTTGCGGAGAAAATGGCGCGGCGGCTAAAGGTGGAGGTGAAGGCAGTGGCGGAAGCGCGCGAGGCCGTGGCGGGCGCCGATATTGTGGTGACGGCGACGACGGCGAGCGAGCCGGTGCTGGAGGGGAAGTGGCTGGAGCCGGGGACACATGTAAACGCGATTGGGGCGAATTTTCCGCAGAAGAGGGAATTGGACGATGAGGCAGTGCTGCGCGCGGGCGTGATTGCGGCGGATTCGAGGCAGCAATCGCGGGAGGAAGCGGGAGATCTGATCCATGCGCTGGGAAGCGGTGCGGAGGGATGGGAGCGGGTGAAAGAACTGGCGGAGATCGTTGGCGGAAAGATTCGAGGGAGGAACTCCGCGGAAGAGATCACGCTTTTCAAATCGAATGGGATTGCGATTGAGGACGTGACCACGGCGGCCCGGGTGGTGGAGCTGGCGCAGGGGCGCGGGCTGGGGCAGATGCTGGCGCTGTGGGACGATGGGGAGGCGAAAGGCTAGAAGCTTGTTGAAAAGGTCCATTTTCCGCAACGTTAATAGAGGATGAGGAGTCTATCGGGCATGCGGGGAAACGAGAAGCAAGAGAGTAGGATGTTCAGTTCTATACGGATGGAGGATCGTGTGCCGGCGGGGCTTCCGTTGCGTGCGATTCTGCGAAGCTGAGTTATCCGGAGCATTTGCTGGTGGGGAATCGTTAGGGGCTGATTGTGGACGCGATGGTGACGCGGGCCGATGGACGCGCGAAAGAAGATACGGCGCTGCTGATGGCCCATGCGCTGAGCAAGAAGAAGCGCGGGAGGGGTTGGACGCTGGGAGCAAACAAGGGCTACAACCATAGGGGCTTGGTGCGGACACTGCGTGAGATGCGAGTAACGCCACATTGTACACAGAACAACAAGAGCAGGCGCAGCGCGGTGGATGGACGGACAACGCGGCATAGTGGATACGGCTTGAGCCAGGCGCGGCGACCAATCATCGAAAGGGTGTTTGCGTGGCTGAAAGCGGTGGCGGGGATACGGAAGGTCAAGTTCCGCGGGCTGGGGAAAGTAGGTTGGCTGTTCCAGTATGCGGCGGCTTACAACTTATGGAGGATCCCGCGGTTGGCGCGCGCCGAGCGATAGCGGAGGGCCAAAGGAAGGGTTGAAGGGCGGACTAAACGCCGCGAATGGCAAAGAAATCCGGCTGCTCCGAAGGCCGTCATGGACCACAAACCAACAAATCAGCTACTCACCGCGCCCTCAGGCAATTATTTCAACAAGTTCCTAACCCCAATGATCTCTTGGCCCGCCGCATCGGTGTTCGGTTGTCACTCCCGTTCAAACCAGTTCTCCGCCGCAAGTCGGGGCTACCCACTAGCGAAGCCACACTTGGAGAGCTTTCTGAACAATTTGAAAAGGAAATTCCATGGAGGCGAGCGCATGCGGGTGAGCGGTTTCGACCGACACTGGACAAACAGCTTGAAAAGGGCGAGGAGTAGATACAGGAAAAACAGAAACGAAAAGCCGCACTTCGCCGGGCTCACGGCATGGGCCGACGAAGTGCGGCCAGTCTTACTTTCCCGATTCGCCGGGAAAGTCGGCTTTTGCTACTTTCCTCCGCTCGCTGTCTTGCTCCGCGCCGATGCCAGCGTGGCACGGGCGGCCTTGTGCCGAGATTGCAACGACGCCTGAATCAACTTTACTTGCGATGCGAGTTCTCTTATCTGCGCCTGTTGGGCGACGAGCTGGGCGCTCTGCTGCTGGATGAGCGCGTCCTGGCGCTGCACCTCTTTTTGCTGGCGCTGCACTTCATTGAGCAGCATGGGGTCGAGCAGCTGATATTTTACAGTTTCGATCTGGCCATCGGCCGAACGGGCCACCAGGTCCGGATAGACCTCGGCGACCTCTTCGGCGATCAGGCCGTATTGGATGGGCTTGGAACCGTCGTAAAACGGCTTCTTGTAACGGAAGGTGACTGGGCGAAGCCGCATCAAGCCTTCACTCGCGCCGCCCATGTCGTGGATATCTTCCTTGAAGCGCCGCGAAGAACTGACCGTGCCCAACTGGCCGTTGGAATCGATCAGGACGGGGACAGCGTCGTTATTGCCTGTGGTAACGGCGCGCACGCCCGCCGCGAAGAAAGAGGTCTGGCTGCTATCTCCGATGCGGATGACATCGTTGTCTGCGAAGGATCCCCCGTTGCCAATCTCGATATTGCCGCTGCCGCCCGAGACAAAAGTCCCAGCTGCAGCCCCTATGGCGATGTTGTTGCTCCCGGTGGCGTTGCTGTAGAGCGCTTGGGCACCAATCGCCACGTTGCCGAAACCGGTGGTGTTGTTGTAGAGGGCTTCGTAACCGGTGGCTGTGTTGATGGATCCCGTGGTGTTGGACGCGAGCGCAGCGGGACCGCTGGCCGTGTTGTCACTTCCCGTGTTGGTCGTATTCCCCGCAAAACCAAGGAAGGCATTTCCTGCGGAGCTAGACCCAAACGCAAAGGCAGTTCCCCCCAGATCAAAGCTGGTGGTCGCATTCACCACCGCGCCAGTCATTGTTCCGCTGGCGGTGATGTTGCCGGTGATGCTCTGGTCCCCCCCGAAAGTGTTTGCTGCCAGCGTGGCGAAGGGTGAACAAGCAAAAGGGAGCGCAATAAGCGCGTTGCCCGCGCCGCAGACATTGGAGGCGAGGCTTAACGTCAAGCTGCCGCCCGTGCCGCCGCCCGAAAGACCCGCTCCCGCCGCTACCCCAGTAACCAGCTTGGTCGTGTCGGCATTCAATGTGACTATGCCGGAGGTGCCTCCGCCGGTCAGGTCCGTGCCCGCCGTTACTCCGGTAATCGTTCCTCCGCCGGAGGCGCAGTTCAATGTTCCGAGCTGCCCCGTGGGAGCGTCAACGCAGACCAGCGGTTCGTTGCCGCTAGGAAGGGTTACCCCGGCGATGCCCGCGATGTACGACGAGGTCTGCGTTCCAACGGTTCCAATGCGGATAACGCCGCTATCGCCGGAGGATCCCTGGTTTCCGACGTGAATATTGTTGCTGTTCCCACCCGAGACCCCAGACGCGGCGCCGTAGCCGATGGCGACGTTATTGCTGCCGGTCGTGTTGCCGTAGAGCGTGTCGGTACCGGTGGCGGTGTTATTGCCTCCTGTGGTGTTGTTCAGGAGCGCCAGATAACCACTGGCCGTGTTACTGCCGCCAGTCGTGTTGCTGAAGATCGCCTGGTAACCGCTGGCGGTATTGCCGGCCCCGGTGGTATTGCTGAAGAGCGCCTGGTAGCCGCTGGCCGTATTGTTGTTGCCGTTGTTATCGAACAGAGCGCCCCAGCCGCTGGCTGTGTTGTTGCTCCCCGTGGTGTTGCTTTGGAGGGCTTCGTAGCCGCTGGATGTGTTGCTGCCCCCCGTGGTGTTGCTGAAGAGCGCCTTAAAACCGCTGGCGGTGTTTAAGTTCCCGGTGGTGGTGCTGAAAAGCGCTTGGTAACCGCTGGCTGTGTTTGCTCCTCCCGTGGCGGTGGTATTGCCGGCAAACCCCAGGAAAGCATTCTGCAGGCTGGCGGAGCCAGATGCAAAAACGATTCCTCCCAGGTCAAATCTAGTGGTCGCGTTCACCACCGCGCCGGTTACCGTTCCGCTGGCGGTGAGATTTCCCGTGCCGTTGATGGTTTGATCGCCGGTAAACGTGTTCGTACCCAGCGTGGCGTAGGAACCAGCGGGCTGAAAAGCGCTGGAAGCCAAGCCGTTCAGCAACGCGGCGTTCACGCCCGTCACTGCCGCGCCGCTTCCGGTGAAGCTGGCGGCGGTGATGCTGCCGGTGAAGACGTTGCTCGCGGCGCCGAGAGTGGGAACGTAAGTGGTATCCAGGTTCAGTGTGACGGCGCCGCTCGAGCCGCCGCCGGTGAGGTCGGTACCCGCGATGACGCCAGTGATGGTGCCGTTCCCCGTGCCCGGGAACGTCTGGCCGGCGGCGAAGGTGAATAGGCCCTTGCTGCTGACGGATAACCCGGTCTCGGCAGGAATTCCTGTTCCGGCGGCGTAGAGCAGATTCAAGGAACCGGAATTATTGGCGGTATCGTTGCCCACCGGCTCGGCCTGCCAGCGGAAGTGCTGGCTGATGGCCGTCCTGTTGGTGCTATTGAAGGATGAGCCGAGCAGGTCGAGGGGATTGGAGTTGAAGCCTTTCGTGGCGGTGGCCGTGCCGAGAGATTCCATGGTGAGCGCGCCGCCCATGTCCGCCGTGCCTCTCAGGTCCAAATTGGCTGCAGGGGTGATGGTGCCGATGCCCACTCTTCCGCCGGATTCAAATATGGCTGAGTTGATGATGTCGCAAGCGGCGTCGAACTTGGCCACTTTGTTGGCCGTGCCTCCGGCGGCACTGGTGATGGCCGTGCAGCCGCTGGGGGGTGCATTGAGCGCAAGGCCGCTGGCCGCTTCCTGAGTTTGCGCGTTGGCCGCGGAACTGGCTGCCGCGCCTGCGACGGGAGCCGCTTGCAGGAAGGCGCTGGCCGGCAAACCTCCCAAAGTTTGCGCGTCTCCGGCTTTGAGCGCATAGGGTGCGCTGACCAGCAGCACGCGGGGCTGCTCAGCGAAACCCTGCAAGAGCGGCTGCACCGCCAGCCAACGGGCCTGGACGGCGGTGAAAAGATTCAGCGGCAATCCTTGCGGGGAGGCCGAGCCGAGCAGCGCGGTGTAGTGTCCCTGGGCGTCCAGCTGGACGTTATCTGTTTCCGACCACAGCGCGGTGCCGCCCTGCTCGTTTTCATAGAGTGTGAAGGTGATGCTGATAGTGCCGGAGGGGACAGGTGCGGATGCGCCGCCGAGGGTTCCGCTGAACTGGATGATCTGCGGAATGGTTGATGCTGCTGCGTCGTTGTTCTGCTGCGCCCTCACCCGGCCGGGAAACACGCCCAATACAAGGAGCGCTGCCACGACGATTCGGGCAACAGAAAGGTTGAAGATGTGCAGGGACTGGTGGCGCATAAATCCTCCTAGAAAAGCTCGATTGGCAAGCAGCATCCGAAACACCTGGGAACGGCAAAGAACGTACTCCCGGCAAACTTACATTGCAAGGAAAGTTTATGGAGGCGAGCGCCAGCGGATGAGTGGCTTCGAGCGACACTGAAAAAAGAGCTTGACCGGAATTTCCGATTTGGAACTCTTACTCGCACGTCCTACGCTTCGCCTGCCATCGACAGAACGAATTTGTTACCAGAGCAGGTCGCGGCGAGATCAGCGTTGTTCCGACGGCTCGCTTTTGCCCGTTTGACGAACCCCACTTGCTCGGAGGTAACTTATTTCTCAGACACTCCTCCGACCCTCCTCTCTCGGCCGCAGATTTGCCAACCGCAATCAGATTGCTACCCGCCGCGCAACGGCCGCGCCCGGATTCGCCGCAGCATCTCGCCAAACAGGTGGCGGTGCAGATGCCCCTCGGCCAACAATAGCCAGTAGTACCGGGCATGCTTGATCAGTCGCCCGCCCGTCTTCACCAGCCGCTGCTGCAAGCTTGTCAACGACCAGTTCTTGATCCGCTGCGCGAGTGCCAGCCGGCGCCACAGATTCCCAAGGTTGTAGGCCAACACGCTGAGTTGCAGCCGGACCTCGTTCGCGGGAAAACGATGGCACCACAGGCCGGTCCAATGCGCTGCCTGCTTGCCTTCCTTGATCCATTGCTCCGCCGTGCCCCGCTTATTATAGAACCGCACTACCGCTTGGCTGGGCAGGCTCAGGTTCGTGACGATAAAACCGATTCGCGGAAACAGCTCACCTTGATGGTGTTCGACCTTGGCGACGATCCTCCTCGGCTTCGTCCAACGCCCGGCCCGGTACGCGAAGCTTTTGTAGCGCACCAGGGGCTTGCGGCTTGGCCTTCGCGCGGGCCGGAAGAGGATCTTGGCAACCTCCCACTCCAGGCTCTGGTTGGCTGCAATGCGGTTCGCATACTCCGCGCCACGCTCCTCCAGTACTTCGTAGATCTCCGGTTTGGCAAAGGCCGCGCCCGCCCGGAAGGCAACCTGCTTACCCTCCGCCTGTTGGCGCTCGATCTCCGGTAACAGCAACCCGTCCCATTCTTCGGCACTGTGCACCTTGCCCGGCCGCAGGCGCGCCGCCAAGCAGTCCCCGTGGCTATTGAACAGAAACAACGGATGGTAACGGAACGACTCGAAGTGCCCATTGTAGGCGCTGCCCTCTTGCTCACCGTGAACTGGACTCTCGCTGGAGTCCATGTCGAGCACGACGCGGTCGGAGCCATCGAGAGACTCAGCCTGCCCCAGCGTCTCCCGGTTCAGCGCCAGTAGCCCGATCAGATTCTCTTCACTGGTGAGCAGCTCCGTCTCGAACCAGTGCAAGGTCGAGGTCAGCGCCGCGCCCCGGTCCCAGATCTTCTGCGAACTGATCAATCGGAACGTCGGGTCTGCTGCGAGTCGTTCGGCGTCGTTGAGGTCTTCGTAGCCGCCAGGCGGCTGTAGACCGACTGCCGCAGCAGATCGGCCAGCGTGAACTGCTTCTTCAAGCCCTGTCGTGAGTCGGTCAAGCGTTCCTCGATGGGTTTCTGCAGACCCAGTCGCTCATCCAACTCAAGAACCGGAATCAGGCCACCATCGGAAGGCACTCGCGATCCATGGAAATCGACCTTCAAGGAAGCATTTAAAGAGCGTTGAAATAACTGATTTTATTTCTCACCCACAGGATGTGCACCTCCAAGGCAGTCTCATCGCCCTTAAACCCACATAAATAAAGATGCCGGTGAATTCCCGACGGGTCAGGGGAAGAATTCAAATTGGAAACCCCGGTTTACACAGAACAACAAGAGCAGGCGCAGCGCCGTAGATGGGCGGACAACGCGGCATGGTGGATACGGCTTGAGACAGTCGCGGGGGCCAGTGATCGAGAGGGTGTTTGCGTGGGTGGGAGCGGAGGCGGGGATGCGGAAGGTCAAGTTGCGTGGCATGCGGAAGGTGGGTTGGTTGTTCCAGTATGCGGCGGCTTACAACTTGTGGCGGATTCCGCGGCGGGCGGGCGCCGAGGGATAGCGGAGGGTAACAAGGAGCATTGATGGGCGGAGCAAACGCCGCGAATGGCAAAGAAGTCTGGCTGCTTCGAGGGCCGTCATGGACCACAAACCAACAAATCACCCAGTCGCCGCGCCCTCGAACAATTATTCAACATGTTCCTAGGAATGGCCGCGGCGCAGCCGGGCGACCAGGGCGTCATGGAGGCGTGAACGCGTGCTCTCCGAAAGAGGCAGGGGCTCGGATTTGCAAAATATCTGGATGGTCTGCCGGGTGGTATCCACGACCAGGCGGCAATCCTCGCAGCGATTCAGGTGCAACTCGATCTCAGTCTTGAGGGCTGGATCGAGGGCTTCCTCGAAATAATCGGTCAATTCGGCAATTAGATTTTGGCAATTCACTTCTCACCCCGGCGAAAATAGCGGTTCAATTTCTGCCGCAGGCGCAAACGCGCGCGCAGCAGGCGGGATTTCACAGCGGGAACGGAAAGGCCGAGGGCCTCCGCGGTTTCCTCGGTGCTGAGCTCTTCGATGTCGCGCAACTGGAAAACCACGCGGAAGCCCGGGTCCAGCTCCGCGATGACCTTGGAGAGGATCTCGCCGAGCTCGGTCTGTTTGAAGCGTTGCTCGGGGGTTGGTCCCCAGTCCTCGACTTCGCGGGGGATGAGGTCGTCGTCGGTCTGGATATCTTCATCCAGGGAGACGATATTGTGGCGGCGCTTGCGGAGCTTCATGAGGGCCTGATTGACGGCGATGCGCACCAGCCAGGTATAGAAGCGGGAATTGCCCTGGAAGCCGGAGATGTGTTCGAAGGCTTTGAGGAAAGCCTCCTGCATGACGTCTTCGGCGTCCTCGCGATTTTGAGTGATGTTGAGAGCCAGGCGGAAAATGCGGCGGTCATAGCGGCTTGTAAGGGTTTCGAAAGCGGTGAGGTCACCGGCCTTGGCGGCGGCCACCAGGGCGGATTCGTCCTCGGGGTGGGCGACGGGCGTTGCGGCGAGATTTGGTGCGGCCTGTTCCATGGGGCGGATGCAAACCCTATGGAACAGGTTAGCATAGAAAAGAAGTGCGCCGAGGAGGCGGAGGGCATGGAAAGGCAGTGTGGATGCGGGGTGCGGATGCGGTGGATTTGACAGGGTGGGCGGAGGGCGATAGGCTGGGATTCGAACGAACGTTCGACATGGAGGGCAGGCAGGGCCGGGGATCGAGATGAGGCGCACACCCAGCGGGAAAGCAGTGGCGGCGAGCGAGAAGCTGCGGGAGATCCTTCGCTGCGCCGCGGTGGTTTTCGCCGAGAAGGGATACGAGGGCGCGTCGATTCGTGACATCAGCCGGAAGAGCGGAATCTCACTGGCGGGGCTCTACTATTACGTCGCCAGCAAACAGGAGATTCTTTACCTTATACAGAGGCAGACGTTTGGGACCATCGTGGAGGGGCTGGAGAAGCGGCTGCGGGAGACGGGCGGGCCGGAGGAGCGGCTGCGTGCGCTGGTGCAGAACCACCTGGACTACTTCCTGCAGCATCCGCTGGAAATGAAGGTGCTTTCCCATGAAGACCGATTGCGGGACGCGGAGTTTCGCCGGGAAGTGGCGCTGCTGAAGCGAAAATATTTTGAGATTGCGATGGGGATCTTCAAGGGTTTGCGGCGCCCGGGAGGCCGCGGAGGGAACGCGCGAGTGGCTGTGCTGTCACTCTTTGGGATGATGAACTGGGTGCCGATGTGGTACCGCCGGGAAACGGATCCTCCGGCGGAGGAGATGGCGGAGGAGATGGCCGGCATCTTCCTGAATGGCGTGAATGAGAAAGCGGAAGAGAACCGGCGCGGGCGGAGCTCGCGGACGGCGCACCTCTGGAAGCAGGAACAGAGGGAAAGGGCGGTGGGATGAAGAGCGAAGAGCAGGCGGTGCTGGCGAGTTATGAGGCGAAGCAAGGGCTGGGGGTGATCACACTGGATGATCCTCCGGCGAATACCTACAGCTACGAGATGATGCAACAACTGGATGCGGCCATTCTGCGGGCGCGAATGGATGCGGGGGTGCATGTGATTCTGCTGCGTGGCGCGGGGGAGAAATTCTTTTGCGCCGGGGCAAATATCGGCACGCTGCAGCAGGCGGATCCCGAATACAAATATTATTTCTGTCTGCACGCGAATGAAACCCTATGCCGGCTGGAGCAGACGCCGAAGCTGGTGATAGCGGCGCTGGGGGGCCACACGGTTGGCGGAGGGCTGGAGGTGGCGCTGGCGTGCGACATCCGGATTGCGCGGA
>VFSW01013974.1_pt1 | contig 11129 bp, 10 predicted proteins | sample 5358111 | NCBI WGS metagenome assembly VFSW01 (sample SAMN11554181, study PRJNA540505) | mine drainage metagenome | isolation source: sediment from site ElyBrook_90M | place: USA: Ely Copper Mine, Vershire, VT | collected 2017
GCGTTGATCCGGCATTCGATGGAATGGCCGCTGAACGTGATTTCGCTCTGCTTGCCCGACCTCGGGCTGCACCTCACGACGCAGTCCGTCAGCGTCGGCACGACGTCGGATGCGGTCCGCCTGGGCGTCCTCGATCGACGCAGAGGGGCTCGATGCTCCAATGCCGAGTTTTTGGGCGAGCGTGAGTAGCTCTTTGCTCGTGAGACCGAGTTCCTTCGAGAGCTCGTGCACACGGATCTTCTTCTGGGCCAAAACCTTCCCTTGCTTCTCGTGCCGGCGCTTCCGCGGGCACAGTTATCTATTCTTCCACAATCGCCGTCAAGTGCGACCGCGACCTCGTTCCAATGCGCGAATCTCGATCAGGTCATTCTCGCCAACGGGCGAGCGCAGGGCCCGGGCGACCTGTGCGAGGCGAAGGCCGTCACCGCAGTCGGTATCGCCACACCACCAGACGCCGCGACCGTTGCCGCGACCGAGGTGCCAGATGCCGTCACGCGATCGACCCGCCCGGACCAGCTGAGTGTCGTCACGTCGACGCCGACAGACAACACAGGTACGGGTCGGCGTTATGCCTCATCCTCCGCGACAACGGGGACCTCGTCGGTCCCGGACTCCTCACGCACGACCGCTTCGACGACCACGATCTCCTCGACGTCACCGTCGCCGTCGGACACCACTTCGTCGACCACGACGCCGGTGACCGCGCCGTCCTCGTCGCTGAGTACGACCGTCGTCTCGTCAACCACCACGTCACCGTCGGTCCACACCTCTTCGACCACTTCCTCTTCCTGGCCCTCGTTCTCCGAGCGGATGTCGATGCGCCAGCCGGTGAGACGCGCCGCGAGGCGCGCGTTCTGCCCCTCTTTGCCAATGGCGAGGGAGAGCTGCTGGTCGTGGACGATGACCGTGGCGATACCTTCTTCCTCGTCGAGGCGAACCTCTCGCACTCGTGCCGGCTGAAGCGCCGCCTGGATGAATTCAATCGGGTCGTCGCTGTAGGGCACGACGTCGATGCGCTCACTTCGCAGTTCGTTCGTGATGTTGCGCACGCGGCTGCCGCGCGCGCCGACGCACGCACCGACGGGGTCGATCATGTGGTCATTGCTCGCGACCGCGATCTTGCTGCGGTGGCCGGGCTCGCGCGCCAGGGCCTTGATCTCGACGATGCCGTTGGCGATCTCGGGGACCTCGATCTCGAAGAGCTTCGCCACCAACGCGGGGTGGGTGCGGCTCACGACGATCTGGGGACCCTTGTTGGTCTTGCGCACCTCGACGATGTACACCTTGATGCGCGCACCGTGCTCGTAGCGCTCGAAGGCGATCTGCTCGGCCTGGGGCAGCAGTGCCTCGACCCGTCCGAGGTCCAACAACGTGTAGCGGTTGTCGTTCTGCTGGACGGTGCCCGAGACGATGTCGCCTTCGCGGTTGGCGAACTCCTCGTACATCTGACGACGCTGGATGTCGCGGATCAGTTGCATGAGCACTTGCTTCGCGGTCTGGGCCGCAATGCGTCCGAAGTCCTCGGGCGTGGCGTCCCACTCACGCGTGACGTTGCCCTCGAGGTCGAGCTCGAGGCCCCACACCTTGATCTCACCGGTCTCGGGATTGATCTCGACTTCAGCGTCCTCGGCCGAGTCGGGCCGGCGCTTGTACGCGGCGAGCAATGCGTTGGCCAACGCGATGAGCAGCTCCCCCTCATCGATGTTCTGGTCACGGGCAATCTGGCCCAGTGCTTCTAGGAATTCGAAGTTCGCCATGATTAACCTTCCTTCCTCGTCGATGCAACGGATGTCTTGGCGCGTGACGGCGAAGGCTTGGCCTCGGCCCCCCACTTAAAGACAGTGCGCGCGCGTTCGATCGCGTCGAGGCGCACCACGACGGTCCCGTGCTCGGCGTCGTCGAGCGTCACGGTCGTTTCGTCGGCCGCGAGGACCGTGCCCTCGAGGCGCCGGGTCGGTTGGCCAGTGCGAAGTTCGCGCAACGTGACGACCTCGCCGACCGTGGAGAGAAAGTGCGCCGGCGTGCGGAGTTTTCGCTCCAAACCGGGGCTCGAAACGTCGAGCGTGAAGCGACCGTCGATGGGGTCGTGCACGTCGAGCCACTCCGAGATCACACGATTGGCCTTGGTCAGGGCTTCGAGGTCGACCCCACCGGGGCGCGAGACGACGACGTTGAGGGTCCCTTTGACCATTTCGAGGTCGTAGAGTTCCAGTCCGAGGTCAGACAGCAGGGAACGAAAGGGTGTCTCTAGGTCCACGGCTGTCTCCTTTCGTTGTCGCTCGGGCCGTTCGGACAAAGAAAAAGCGCGGGCCCGAGGCCCGCGCTTAAACGAGTCCATACGTCCTGAGCGGACTGTAGCCAACAATTGTAGCATTTCTGTCCCCTGATGACAATCGGAATCGCCGTCGTGGAACCACGAAATTTCACGCAAAATTGTGAATTAGGCGCCCCGTGTCAGTAGGACTTGGCGACGATGGCGTCGAGCTCCGGCTCGGTCTCGGCGAGTGGCATCGAGCCGTCGCGGCGCTGCAGACAGCGCACCGTGATGGCGTGGACCTTCAGGGCGGCCTCACCGTCCTCACCCACCGCGGACCAGGCGAGGCGTGCGAAGCCCGACTCGGCGGCCTCGATCGCCTCGTCGATGCCGGTCACGTCGTGGGTCGCGTCGGCGAGCCGTCGCCGCGCGCCGGCCAACAGGTCGTCCTGCATCGCGTCGAGCAGCCCGGGCGCCCGGGCGCTGACATCGTCCACCGGCATCGTCGACTTCTCCGCGCTGTCGCGGCGCACGAGCGCCACGACGCCCTCCTTCAGGTCGCGCGGACCGACCTCCACGCGCAACGGCACACCCTTGATCTCCCAGTCCGTCACCCGCCGCCCGAAGCTGGCACGCCCCCGGTCGACCTGGACGCGCACCCCGGCGCTCTTCAACGACGCGGCGATCCGCTCGCACGCTTCGTTGACCTCGGGCTCGTCGCGTACCGCGATCACGACCGCTTGGATCGGTGCGAGTCGCGGCGGCACGACCAGACCCTGGTCGTCACCGTGCATCATGATGAGACCACCCACCATGCGCGTCGACGCGCCCCACGAACTGGTGTAACAGAGTTCGGCCTGCCCGGCCTCACTTTGGAAGTAGATGTCGAAGGCCCGCGCGAAGTTCTGGCCGAGTTCATGACTCGTGGCCATCTGCAGCGCCTTGCCGTCGCGCATCATGCCTTCGGCGGTCATCGAGTTGATCGCGCCGGCGAAACGCTCGCTCGCCGGCTTGATACCGAGGTACGTCGGTGCGGCGAGGACGTTCACCAAGAAGTCGTCGTAGACCTCGAGGTGGATCTTGGTCGCGAAGGCGTTGGCGTCTTCGTAGCTGGCGTGGGCCGTGTGACCCTCCTGCCAGAGGAACTCCGAGGAGCGCAGGAACAGGCGAGGTCGCAACTCCCAGCGCACGACGTTACTCCACTGATTGAGCAGGAGCGGCAGATCCCGGTAGCTCTGGATCCACTTGGCCATGTACTCACCGATCACCGTCTCACTCGTCGGGCGCACGACGATGGGCTCGGCGAGCTCCTCTCCACCGGCGTGGGTCACGATCGCTAGCTCGGGACTGAATCCCTCGACGTGTTCGGCCTCACGTTGGAAGTAACTGAGCGGGATGAACAGTGGGAAGTAGGCGTTCTGGACGCCGGCCTCTTTGATGCGCGCGTCCATCTCGGCCTGCATCCGCTCCCAGATGGCCCAGCCGTAGGGTCGTATGACCATCGTGCCGCGCACCGGTCCGTTGTCGGCCATCTCGGCCTTGGCGACCACGTCTTGATACCAGCGCGGAAAGTCCTCGTTTTGCGGGGTCAGCACACTCTGGGTGGCCACGATGCTCCTTCGAATTGAAGCGCCAGCCTAGCCAATGGCTGGTCAGTGCTCGGTGCGCTTTCGAATCTTCGCGATGCGCTCGTTCGAGTGATTGGCATCGGCCCCGCGACTGTCGAGGAGCAGCGCCCGGTCAGCCTCGGCCTCCGCGGCCGCGCCCACGTCGCGCGCGGCGAGTCGAGCCTCGACCCCTTCGGCCGCGATCTTGGTCGCCTCTTCGACAAGTGCCGCGACCATGTCCTCTTCCTTCACGACACGGATGATCTCACCCTTGATGAAGAGGTGACCCCGCTTCTTACCGGCCGCGATCCCGAGGTCCGCGTGACGCGCCTCCCCCGGTCCATTGACGACGCAACCCATCACCGCGACTTGGATGGGCAGGTTCAGCGCGGCGAGCGCGGTCTGTGCCTCGTTGGCGACCTTGATGACGTCCACTTCCGCGCGACCACAGCTCGGACAGGCAATCAGGTCGAGGCCCTTTCGTTCGCGTAGCCCGAGCGCCTCCAGCAACTGGCGTCCGGCCCTCGCTTCTTCGACCGGGTCAGCCGTGAGCGAGTAGCGAAAGGTGTCGCCGATTCCCTCGGCGAGCAACGTCGCGATACCCGCGGTCCCTTTCAACAGTCCCCCGGGAAGCGGCCCGGCTTCAGTCACACCGAGGTGCAGTGGGTGGTCGAAGGTCTCTGACGCGAGTCGATAGGCGGCGATCATGGTCGCGACCGAGGAGGCCTTCACCGAGATCTTGACGTCCGAGAACCCGACCTCTTCGAAGTAGGCCAGTTCGATTCGTGCCGACTCCACGAGCGCCTCGGGTGTCGCGCCGCCGAATCGCTCGTAGATGTCGGGGTGCAGGCTGCCGGCGTTGACGCCGATGCGAATGGGCACGCCGCGGTCACGGGCCTCACTCGCCACGAGTTTGATCTCCTCGGGCTTGCGCAGGTTCCCCGGGTTGAGACGAAGTCCCTGCACGCCCGCTTCGAGTGCCGCGAGCGCCATCTCCACGTGGAAGTGGATGTCAGCGACGATGGGCACCGGAGAGCGCGGCACGATCTGGGCCAGTCCCTCCGCGGCCGCGACCTCGTTGCACGTGCAGCGAACGATGTCCGCCCCCTCGCCGGCGAGCGCGTAGATCTGGGCCAGCGTCCCCTCGACGTCGGCCGTCTTGGTCGTGGTCATCGACTGCACCGAGATGGGGGCGTCGCCGCCGACCAGTACCTTGCCGACCGCGATCTGACGGGTCTTTCGCCTCGGGCTCAGGGAACTGGCGGTGACGTCCATGGTTCCATTCTGCCCGCTCGACGCCTCGCGCCAAGCACGCCTACAACGGTTTGGCGATGGGGTGGACGAGGTCGAGGTACAGCGTGCACGCGAAGATGAAGAGCAACACGCCCATGAAGGCATAGGCGAAGGGCGCCATCTTGTTGAGATCGGCGTGGTAGCGCAGTCCCCGGCGAGAGCGGAATCGCTCGTAGGTCGAGATGGCGACGTAGCCGCCGTCGAGGGGCAACATCGGCAGCATGTTCAAGACCCCGACGAAGATGTTGACCGCCATCAAGATGACGAGCAGGTCCCCGGGGCCGTTGGACGTGCTCTGCACCGCGATGCGCACGACGCCGACTATCGACTCGGGTCGATTGCGCTGGTTGGTCGGGTTGTTCGCCGCGGCCGGGGAGGCGACCTGATGGATGAGACTGCCGAACTGCCCCGGCAGGTGCCAGATGGCGAGCGCCGCCGTACCCAGCAGCGATCCGACCTCAGTGAACGACGACGGGATCGCGGCGTACCAACTGTCACGCACCGGCAGGTCCACGAGTGAGATGCCGAGGTAGCCGTGCGCCTTGTCGCCCGTCGCGAGGTAACCGTTCCCCGATTTGATGGTGCGCCCATCAACGGGCGTCGCGTGCAACGTGAGGTCACGACCATTGCGGTTCACGAGGAGCGTGAGACGCCGTCCCGCGCTTCGCTCTACCGTCGCGATGAGCTGCGCGTCACTCTTCATCGCGTGACCGTCGATGGCCATGATGCGGTCCCCGACTCGAAGACCGGCCAGTTGCGCCGCGTCCTTCGTGTGACCGGGCCACGTGGCGAACGCACCGACGCCGACGTGATCCTGTGAAGGCAGACCCACGAAGGTGAGGGCCGCCCACGCGAGCACCAGCGCCATGAGCACGTGCATCAGCGATCCCGCGGACGCGAAGATCGCCTTGCGCGGATACGACGCCGATCGGTAGGTGCGCGACTCCTCTTCCGGGGGGATCTCCTCGGTCCAGTTCATCCCCGGCACCTTGACGTACCCGCCGGCGAGGATGGCGCGCACTCCGTAGCGCGTCTCGCCGATCGTCGTGGACCAGAGGACGGGACCGAAGCCGACGAAGAAGTCGGTGACCTTCATCCCCGCGCGCTTGGCGGTGATGAAGTGACCGAATTCGTGCGCCATGACGATGAAGATGATCGTGAAGATCACGAGTGGCAGTGCCCAACCCACGGTGAAGGTGAGCAGTGCGACGAACGCGACAATGCCCGCGACGAGGATCAACAACGATCGACGGGTGGAGGGCTCGGGCTGCATGGGTACTACTTGAGAATACCGTGCGCCTCTCGACGAGCATGTGCATCGTTCGCGACCAGATCGTCCAGCGAATGCAAGGGATCGTGGATGTAGTTGTCCATAACTTGTGAAACCACATCGATGATTTCGCACCACGTGATGACGTCATCGAGGAACGCCGCGACGGCGACCTCGTTGGCGGCACTGAGCCACGCCGGTGCCGCGCCGCCCAGTCGCGCCGCTTCGTACGCGAGTCCGATCGCCGGGAACGCCTTGGGGTCGGGCGCTTCGAAGGTCAATTCGACGTTGCGCGTGAAATCGATCGCCCCATAGCCGTGGGGCAGTCGTTCGGGCAGTCCGAGGCAGTACGCGATCGGCAGTCGCATGTCGGGACGCGACAGCTGCGCGAGCACCGATCCATCGACGTACTCGACCATCGAGTGCACGATCGACTGCGGGTGCACCACGACGTCGACGCGGTCGACGTCGATCCCGAACAGCGCCGACGCCTCGAGGACTTCGAGTCCCTTGTTCATCAACGTTGAGGAGTCGATAGTGATCTTGGGACCCATGTTCCACGTCGGGTGTTGCAGTGCGTCACGTTTGGTGGCGCCGCGAAGTTGTTCGAGCGTCCATCCACGAAACGGGCCCCCCGACGCCGTGAGCACGAGGCGCCGGACGTCGGGGTAGCCGGCGACGCCCGGCGAGCTCGCCAGACACTGATGGATCGCGCAGTGTTCTGAGTCGACGGGCAGCAACGTCGCACCAGGCGTCGTGCGCACCTGGGCGACGAGTGGAGCCGCCGCGATCAGCGACTCCTTGTTGGCGAGCGCGAGACGCTTGCCCGCCGCCAGGGCCGACAGGGTGACGGGAAGGCCAGCGAAACCGAGCACCGCGTTGACGACGATGTCCGCGGAGGACGCGAGCGACCGCAGTCCGTCATCGCCCACGACAATGTCGACGCGAGGACCCACCAGATCGGCGAGGAGCGTGCGGTGCGCGTCACTGATAACGGCGACGGAGGTGACGCGGAACTCCTGGACCATCGCGGCGAGTTCGCTCAGTTGTTCACCACCCGAGAGCGCGACCAACTCAAACCGTTCGGGTTCTTGACGAAGCACGTCGAGCGTCTGCACGCCGATGGAACCGGTAGCACCCAAGAGTGCGACGCTACGCCGCGTCGACGACACCGTTACCCCAGTTTGAGCACGTGGCAGAGGTAGTACATCGTCGGCAACGCGAAGAGGAGTCCGTCGATCCGGTCGAGGATGCCCCCGTGACCCGGGAGGATCCGACCGAGGTCCTTCACACCGATGGTGCGCTTGACCATCGATTCGAAAAGGTCACCGAGCGGCACGACGATCGAGAGCGCGACGGCCGCTTCGAGTCCGGCCTTTCGTGTCCATACGCTCATGATCGGCAAGATCAGCGCCCCGACGAGCAACGTGACGATGGTGCCCGCAGCGGTGCCCTCCAACGTCTTGTTCGGCGAGAGCAGCTTGTTAAGTGGGCGCTTGCCGAACTGGCGGCCCACGATGAACGCGCCCGAGTCATTGGCGACCGTCAGCACCATCGCGCCGAAGAGGTAACTCAGACCGTGGCCGTCTACGAAGTTGCGCGGGGCCACGAAGAGGAGGGCGTAGGACCCGATGACGCCGATCCAGACGTAGACGAAGACCGTCGCCCCGAGGCCGTCGAGGACATCGACGGAGCGCCCGGCGTTCAGGTACCAGACGAATCCGAAGATGATGAGCAGCACGCTCACCGCACCAATGGCGGGCAGGCCCTTGCTATAGATCGCCACCCCGAGGGTGAGGATCGCCACGATCCCGAGGACCGACGCCGGATGGGCACCGGCCGCACGAAAACCGGCGTACGCCTCGGCGCCGGCCAGTCCAAGGACGACCAACACCATTGCCGCGACGGGCCTCGCGCCCCATAGGAAGACGACGGAAACCGCCAGGGCCAGGAGGACACCGGTGAGTGTGGCGCGAGAGAAGTTCCGGTCGTTCGTCTGTCGCACGGCCCGGCCGGCGAGCGGATTCGATGAGATCGAGCGACGGGTGCGCTGGATGCGGTCGGGTTCGGGTCGAGGTGCCTCGGCGAGGACCTCTTCTTCGGCGACGGCCTCGTCCGGCAGTGAGAACTCCCACGGTCGCGCCGTGTCCTCACGTTGTTCGCTGGCGAGGATCGACGTGTCGAATTGGTCCTCGTGCGCCACCCAGTCGGCCTCACCTTCGCGCCACGCCGGCGCGGGTATCGCCGACCACGGGTCAGAACTATCGGCCGCCTCGCGCGCCACGACGATGGGGACTTGACCGGTCGGCGCGTCGGTCCAGTGCGGCAGCAGTGTCGTCGGGTCGATGTTGACGGTGTCGTCGATGAAGTCGGCCGCGACGTCCGCGCCGGTGATCGTCACGCGCGAGTCGGTGGAACTCACGATCGGCATCTCGCCGGTCGCGTCGTCAAAGAATGAGCCGTCGTCGTCAAACTTCAAGTAGTTCCTGCTCCTTATGAGCGAGTAGCCCGTCAATCACGGCCACCCCGTCTTGTGTCATCTTGTCAAGAATCTTCTCGAGATGCTCGATATCGTCGCTCGAGAGGCCCCCTTCCTTCTCCAGCGACTCCAACTCCTGGCGGGCGTGACGGCGACATCCGCGCATGGCGACGCGCCCCTCCTCGGCCTTCGCGCGCACGATCTTGACGAATGACTTTCGTCGCTCCTCGGTCAGCGCCGGAAACGTGAGACGGATGACGACGCCGTCGTTGGAGGGATTGAGCCCGAGGTCGGCGTTGCTGATGGCCTTTTCGATTGCGCCCATCGCGCCTTTGTCGAAGGGCGACACGACGAGAAGTCGCGGCTCAGGCACCGAGAAGTTGGCGAGCTGCTTGAGTGAGGTGTCGGTGCCGTAGTAGTCCACCATGAGGTTCTCCACGAGGGCCGACGACGCGCGACCGGTGCGGACGGTGGCGAACTCGGTCTTCGCGTGCTCGATGACTTTCGCCATCCGATCACGAGTGTCCTCCATTACGAGGTCGACCAGTTCGTTCTCCATTACTTCACCAGCGTACCGACGGCATGACCGTCGAGCGCGCGACCAAGGTTTCCCTCGGCCATCAGGTCAAAAACGCGAAGCGGCAGATGGTTGTCCTTGCAGAACGTAATGGCGGTCATGTCCATTACGCGAAGGTCCTTCGCGATGACTTCGTCAAAGGAGATCTCCTCGAACTTCGTTGCGTTCGGATTGAGTCGGGGATCTTCGGCGTAGACACCGTCCACGCCGCCGTGGGTCCCCTTCAACACGATGCTCGCCTCGATCTCCGCGGCCCGCTGGGCCGCAGGCGTGTCGGTAGTGAAATAGGGATTTCCCATCCCGGCCGCGAAGATGACGACGCGACCCTTCTCGAGGTGCCGCACGGCACGACGTCGAATGTAGGGTTCGGCGACCTGGTCCATACCGATGGCCGACATGACGCGCGTCGCTCGACCGTGCGATTCGATGGCGTCCTGGAGCGCGAGCGCGTTGATGACGGTGCCGAGCATACCCATGAGGTCCGAATTCGCCCGGTTCATTCCCGCCATGGCACCCGTTGCGCCACGCCAGATGTTGCCGCCGCCCACGACGACCGCAAGTTCCAGACCGCCGCGTTCCATGGCGCTCGCGATCTCGCGAGCGAGGAAGTCCACCGTCGACGCATCGATTGTCTCATCGCTCGCGGCCGAGGCGAGTGCCTCACCCGACAGCTTCAAGACGACGCGGCGCACGCTGCCTATCTCTCGATGACCACTTGAGCGAAGGCGGTGATCGTCGCTCCGTTGAGGATCTGCGCGACCGTCTGCTTCTCGTCCTGGACGTAACTCTGCTCGAGCAGCACGCGGTCCTTGAACCAACCATTCAGTCGACCCTCGATGATCTTGGGCATCGCCGCTTCGGGCTTGCCCTCGTTGCGCGTGATCTCTTCGATGGTCTTGCGCTCCGCGTCAATGTCGGCCTGGGGCACATCCTCGCGACTGAGGTACTGCGGCTTGGAGAACGCAATGTGTAACGCGATCTCGTGTGCCTGATCGACCGTGCCACCCTTGACGACGATGATCACACCGTTGACTCCACGTCCCGCCTGGGGATGCCAATAGGTGTCGATGACCTCACCCTCGCCCGCCTCGAGCCGGTACACCTTGCCGATGGAGATGTTCTCCTTCAACGTCGTGAGCATCTGTTCGATGTTCTCTTGGAACGAGCGCACGGCACCCTCGCCCTCGGCGCAGACACGCGCGGCGATCTCGTCGACCAACGTGACGAAGTCCTCGGACTTCGCGACGAAGTCGGTCTCGCATCGCAGTTCGACCATCGCGGCGGCGTTACCGTTGCGAACCACGGCTACGGCGCCCTCGCTGGCCTCGCGGTCGGCGCGCTTGGCGGCGGTCGCGAGGCCCTGGACGCGCAGCCATTTCGTGGCGGCGTCCATGTCGCCGTCGTTGGCCTCGAGCGCCTTCTTCGCGTCGAGGATGCCCACGCCGGTTGCCTGGCGCAGTGTTTGTACGTCTTTCGCGGTGATAGCCACCTTGGTTCTCCTCTTTGCTTCTCTGATGACGAAATTTAGGCGGTGACCGTCGTTCCGTCCGTCTCATCGACGGCGGCGGCCTCGGAGACTTCGTCACTCTGCGACGGGGTCGCGTCGGCAGGCGCCTGCGGAGGGGCGCATGAGCGCACGAAGTAGGCTC
>VFSW01013975.1_pt1 | contig 11128 bp, 9 predicted proteins | sample 5358111 | NCBI WGS metagenome assembly VFSW01 (sample SAMN11554181, study PRJNA540505) | mine drainage metagenome | isolation source: sediment from site ElyBrook_90M | place: USA: Ely Copper Mine, Vershire, VT | collected 2017
CGGAACAGGATTCCGGCGGCGCGGGCCGCGCACCGTTTTGCGCGAGTTTCTTAGACGCGCAAAGGGGCGACGTGACCGCGCCGCCTAACAGGGCCGGAACAGGATTCCGGCGGCGCGGGCCGCGCACCGTTTTGCGCGAGTTTCTTAGAAGAGGTCCTATGCAATCTAATCGTAGAAGCTTCATCAAGTTCGTGGTAACCGGGCCGGTGGCCGCCGGCTGTCCCGTCGATCTCTCGCTCCTCGCCGCCCCTGGCCCCGAGGGCGCCGCGCCCGCCGTCGACGGCGAGCACAACGAGATCTGCCACCAGGTCCGCGATGGCCACCATTTTCCACGGCCGGCGGCCGCCCCCGCGCGGCGCGACATCGTCATCGTGGGCGGCGGCATGAGCGGCCTGGCTTGCGCCTGGTCTCTGCGCGGCCGGGATTTCCTGCTGCTCGAAAAGGAGGACCACTGGGGCGGCAACGCCTATCTCGAAGAGTACGCCGGCCAGGCTTACGCCACCGGCGCCGCCTACACCTCGAAGAACGAAACCGCCGTCCTCGCGGTCTGCAAGGACCTCGGCATCCAGCCGTTGCCCATCGCCGATCCCGACGGCCTGATCCTCAATCGCGAGTTCGTGCCGCACGCCTGGCGCGATGGCCTCGACCATCTGCCGTATCCCCAGGCCGTGCGAGCCAGTTTCCGCAAATTCAAACAGGACATGCTGAAGGTGGACCTGCTGAAACGCGCCCGCGAACTCGACGCCCAGCCCCTCACCGCGCTCCTGAAAGACTACGCGCCTGAGTTGCGCGCCTGGTGGGACAATTACGGCCCCTCCAACTGGGGCGCCGCCGCCGCGGATACTTCCGCGCTGGTGGGCCTGGGCGATTTTCAGGATTTCGCCGGCGGCCAACCCGACGGCCGCGTCACCTTCCCCGGCGGCCTCGGCGCCATCACCCGCCAATTCGCCGCGCGCCTCACCGCCACTCACGCCGAACACCTGCTCGGCGGCGCCACCACCATCGCCGTAGAACCAGGCAAGCGCGATGTTACCGTCACTTACCTCCATCGCGGCCAGGTAATGGCCGTGACCGCCAAAGCCGTGATCATGGCCGCGCCCAAGTTCATCGCCCGGCGCCTGATCGCCGGTCTGCCGGAAGCCCAGCGCGAAGCCATGCACAAGATCCGCTATGCGCCCTACCCCGTGGTCAACGTGATTTTCGATAAGCCGGTGTTCAACGGCGGATACGACACCTGGTGTCCCGGCAATACCTTCACCGACGTGATCGTGGCCGATTGGGTGGTCCGCAACCAGCCGGGATACCATCAAAGGAACAACATACTTACTTTCTATACCCCGCTGCGCGAAGCCGAGCGCGCCAGGTTACTCACTGAGGACGGCGCGCGCTCCCTCGCCGCGAACGTTCTAAGAGACTGGCGCAAACTCCTGCCCGGTTCGGACGCCGACCCGCTCGAGGTGCACATCTACCGCCGCGGCCATCCCATGTTTATGGCCACCCCGGGCACTTACACGCAACTCATCCCCGCCGCGCGGCAGCCCATGGAGCGCATCTTCTTCGCCAACACGGACTCCGCCGGACCCGTCTCCATGACCAGCGGCGCCATCGCCGCCGCCCACCGTGCTATCGGGGAAATGAACCGCATGCTCGCCGGATAACCGCCCGGGCCGCCGCCTGCTAAACCTTCTCCGGCACCACGTACGGCGCGCGATACCGCCGCGTCAGCATGCCGTTGGCTTCTTCGTCCCCGGTGAACCGTTCCGTCACCGGATCGAAATTCAACTGCCGCCCCAGCCGGTACGAGATGTTGCCCAGGTGCGCCAGCGCGGAAGCCATGTGCGCCGTCTCCACCGGCCCGTCCAGATCGCTCGCCTTGCGGCTTTCCACCGCTTGAATGAAGTTGGCGTAGTGGTCGCCGCCGGCTTTGCGCTTCGGACCCGGCTCGCGCTTCTGGCCCAGAAAAACCTCGTAGGAGTCGTACCCGTTCACCGCCAGGTACCCTTCCGAGCCGTAGAAAATGTTGCCCACGCCCACGCCTCCTTCCAGGTTCGTGCACCACGGCCGCACCTCGAACTGGATGATTTTCTTCTGGTCCGGATAGTGATAGATCGAAGTCAGCGTCTCCGGTGTCTCTTTATCGTCGTCCCACAGGAACTTGCCGCCCATCGACGTGACCCGCGTAGGCAGCCCCACCCCCAAACCCCACATGCACAGGTCCGTCTCGTGGATGCCCTGGTTGCCCACGTCGCCGTTGCCGTAGTCCCAGTGCCAGTGCCAGTTGTAATGCACCAGCGCGCGCGTGAAGGCGCGTTCCTGCGCGGGCCCCTGCCAGATGTCCCAGTTCAAATAGGCGGGCGCGGCCTCATCGCCCTTGTGTCCCACCGACGGCCGCCAGCGGAACACCAGCCCGCGCGCCATGTACACCTTGCCGATCGCGCCCTTGTTCATCAGCTCCACCGCTTCCTTGACCGCCACCGAACTGCGCAGTTGCACCCCGTGCTGCACCATGCGGTTGTAGTGATGCGCGGCCTCGATCAGCTTGCGGCCTTCGTAAATGTTGTGCGCCCCGGGCTTTTCGACGTACACATCCTTGCCCGCCTGGCAGGCCCAGATGGCCGCCAGCGCATGCCAGTGATTGGGCGTGGCGATGCTCACCGCGTCGATGCTTTTGTCGTCGAAGACCTTGCGGAGATCCTGTTCGGTCCGCACCTTGCGCCCGTACTTGGCCTCGAACTGCCCCGCCCGCTCCGTCAGCAGGTTGCTGTCCGGGTCGCACAGCATCGCCACTTCGGCGTTCGGCAGATTGTTGAAGCCGCGGATGTGATCCGTGCCCCGTCCGTTGACGCCCAGCACCGCAACCTGAACGCGCCCGTTCGCCGAGCCTTTGCCGGCCATCAACGAAATGGCCGCGCCGCCCGCGCCTAGCACGAAACTCCTTCGACTGTTCATGGCAAACCTCTGTGCCAGATTCTAACACCGTGAATGGGAACGCCCGGCGCCGCGCCCCTCCGCCGCTGCTATCATGGGTGATCATCCGGGGAAACACGTGGAACGGGAGCAGGTCCTTCTCAAGTTGCGTGAAAGGATCGTGGCCTTCGCGGCATCTCATGCGAGCGGGGATATCGCCGAAGACCTGGCCCAGGAAGTGTTGATCCTCCTGCATGAAAAGTACCATCGCGTGGAGCGGATGGAAGAACTCGTCCCGCTCTCTCTCCGCATCGCGAGATTCAAAATCATGAGCCTGCGGCGCAAAGCCCATCGTCGCGGCGAATCCACCCAGGTCTCCGTGGCGGACATCCAGTTGCCCGATCTGGAGGCCGATCCCTCCACCCTCGCCGAACGCCAACAGATGCTCGAGCGGCTGGAGCTGGCCGTGGGTCGGCTCGGCGCGCGTTGCCGCCAGTTGTTGCGCCTGAAATTGCAAGGCATGAATTTCCCTGAGATCCGGAAAAGCATGGGCGCCCGCTCCGTCAATACCGTTTACACCTGGGATCACCGGTGCCGCCTGCAATTGCTCGAGCTCATGGGCGGAGCCTGGGAGCCGCAACCTAAATGAACCGCGAAGATATCCGGAAATTGCTGGGCGGCTATGCCACCGATACCCTCGGCGCGGAGGAGCGCCGCGCCCTGTTCGAAGCCGCGCTCGACGACCAGGAACTGTTCAACGCGCTCGCCAACGAACAGGCGCTGCGCGAGCTTCTCGAGGATCCGGCGGCGCGCCGGCAATTGATTGCGGCCCTCGGGCCCGCGCGCGCCTGGCCCTGGCTGTGGCGGCCCGTCACCCTGGCCGCGGCCGGCGGATTGGCCGCGCTGGCCATCGTGGCGGGATTCCTGCTGCGCCCCGCCCCGCGGCCGGTACCGCCGGAGGTCCTGGTAGCGCGCCGCCTCGCGCCGCCTCCCGCCGTTCCGGCGCCGCTCCACGTCCCCCTGAAGTCCACACCGGCGGCCCGGGCCTCCGCGCAACTCGCTGTCCCCGCCGCCTTGCCCATGGCGGCTCTCGAAGCGCGCCAAGCCGCCCCCCTCGCGCTGGAATACACCCTGCTGCTCCAGGACCCCGGCGGAGTATACGCGCCCGCGCCCCCCGGCGCCGTGCTGCACCCCGGCGATTCCGTGCGCCTCCAGGTCCAGCCGCGCGCTTCAGGCCAACTTTCCCTTTACCGCAAAGATCCCGCCGGCGCCATGACCCTGCTTGCCCGCCAGCCCGTCGCAACCGGGCGGCGCTACGTGCTCCCGGCCTCCGGCGCGCTCCAGTCCGCCGACCCTGCCCAGGTGGAGCTGATGCTGGTGCTCAGGCCGCCGCGCAACGCCCCCGCCGCCCAGGCCGTCCAAACAATCACTCTCGAATTCCGATGACCGACGCGGCCCTGCTCGACCACATCACCCGCCTGCCGCACTCCAAGGCCAATTTCAAACAGCTCGTGCGCGAACTGGGCGCCCGAGGCGACGTCCGCGACACCCTGGATCTCTCCCTCGCCCGCCTGCTGGCCCGCGGCGACCTGGTCGAACTGCGCCCCGGCCACTACGTGGTCACCGCCCGCACCCGCGAGTTCGCCCTCGGCCGCGTCAACATGCACCGCGACGGCTACGGCTTCCTCATCGCCGACCGGCCGGTCGAAGGCGTTCAGGGCGACGTCTATATCTCCGCCGATTCCGCGCGCCGCGCCATGCATGGCGACCGCGTGCTGGTCCGCATCCTGCGCGTCGCCGCCGATGGCCGCGCCGACGGCGAAATCCTCAAGGTCCTCAAACGCGCGCATCCCACCGTGGTGGGCGAATTTCGCGTGGGACGCCGCGGCAATTACGTCGTCCCCCACGACGCCCGCATCCGGCAGTGGATCGACATCCCGGAAGGCCTCGCCATCCCCGCCGCCGCGCGCCCTATCGACCGCATCGGCGCGCCCCCCATCGCCGTCGCGGACCCCGCCGCTCTCGACGGCTTCATCGTCAACGTGGAATTGCTCGAATACCCAGAGGACGGCGGGCGCGCCGCCGGCCGCGTCATCGAGATCCTCGGCCAACCCGGCGACTTCGGCATCGACGTCGAGATCGTCATCCGCAAGCATCATTTGCCGCACCAGTTCCCGCCCGAGGTGCTGGAGCAGGCCGAACGCATCCCGCCTGGCATCGCCGAGCCGGACCTTGCCGGACGCCGCGATTTCCGCGCTCTCGACGTGGTCACCATCGACGGCGAAACCGCCCGCGATTTCGACGACGCCGTCTGGGTCGACCGCCTGCCCAACGGCAACTACGCCCTGCACGTCCACATCGCCGACGTCAGCCACTACGTGCGCCCCGCCACCCCCATCGACGCCGAGGCCCGCCTGCGCGGCTCCAGCGTCTACTTCCCCGATCGCGCCGTGCCCATGCTGCCCTTCGAGTTGTCCACCGGCATCTGCTCCCTGGCGCCGCAAGCCGACCGCTTGGTGCTCTCCGCGCTCATGGAATTCGATCACCAGGGTGATCGCCTGGCGCAGCAGTTCACCACCGGCGTCATCCGCAGCGCCGAGCGCATGACCTACACCAACGTGCATCTCCTGCTCGAAGGCGACCCCGCTCTGCGCGCCCGCTACGCCCCCCTGCTCGCGCGCTTCGAGCTCATGCGCGAGCTGGCGCTCGTCCTCAACCGCAAGCGCGTCAAGCGCGGCTCCATCGACTTCGATCTGCCCGAGCCGCTCATCGAGTTCGACGAGTTCGGCGAAATGACCGGCGTCATCCGCGCGCCCCGCAACATCGCCCACCGCATCATCGAGGAATTCATGCTGGCCGCCAACGAAGCCGTAGCCTCCCATCTCGCACAGGCCATGGAGTCCTCCATTTACCGCATCCACGAGCCGCCCGATCCCAAGCGCGTCATGGAATTCGAGGAAGTCGCCGCGCACTTCGGCTACTCTCTGGGCGCCGGCGCGGTTCCGGTCCGCAAGTTCGCCTACGCGGACCATCGCCGCGGCGGGCGCAAGCCTCGCCGCGAAATCGTGCTGCCCGCCGCCACCGCCGTCTCCTCGCGCAATTATCAGAAGCTGGTGGCCAAAATCGAGGGCAAGCCCGAGGAGCGCATCCTCAGCTACCTCATGCTGCGCTCGCTCAAGCAGGCGCGCTACAGCACCGATAACGCCGGCCACTTCGCCCTGGCGGCGGATTCTTACACCCACTTCACCTCGCCCATCCGCCGTTACCCCGACTTGATCGTCCACCGTTTGCTCAAGGCCGCCCTCGCCGGCAACGCCGCGCCCGCCCTGCCCGAACTGCGCGCCATCGCCGAAGAGTGCTCCCAGGCCGAACGCCGCGCCGCCGACGCCGAACGCGAATTGGTCGAGTGGAAGAAAGTGAAATTCATGGAGGCCCGCCTCGGCGATGAGTTCGGCGCGCTGGTCGTCAACGCCACGAAATACGGCCTGTTCGTCGAGCTTGAGGAGCTGTTCATCGAAGGCCTGGTCCCCATCGATACGCTCCCCGGCGACCGCTATACCTATCATGAAAACGTGCGCAAGATCGTCGGCCAGCGCACCCGGCGCGAGTTCTCCATCGGCGCCCAGGTGCGCGTCTCGCTCGACCGCGTGGATGCCGCCGAGCGCAAGCTGCAGTTCTCGCTGGTCGAGCCGGCGCGTCAGCGCGGGAAGCGGACGCGGCCGTGACTCCGGACATGATCCTCATCCCCGGCGGCGGGTTCCTCATGGGCCAGGCCGACGGCCGCGATGAAGAGCGCCCCGTCCATCGCGTGTCGCTGGCCGCGTTTCGCTTGGGCCGCTGCCAGGTGACCAACGCCCAATACGACGCCTTCCGCCACGCCGCCGGCCGCCCCATGACGCGCTTCCGCGAGCAGCCCGGGTTCGCCGCGCCGCTCCAGCCGGTCGTGGGCGTGAGCTGGTTCGATGCCGTCGCGTTTTGCGATTGGCTCTCGCTCCAGTCCGGCGAGCCCTTCCGCTTGCCCACCGAGGCCGAGTGGGAGTTCGCCGCCCGCGCCGGCGCGGAGCAATGTCTCTACCCGTGGGGCAATGCGCCCGTATTCGAGCGCCAAGGCTATCACGCGCGCTGGACCAACGCGCCCGAACCCGTGGCCACCGCCGCGCCCAACGCCTTCGGCCTTTACGATATGTGCGAGAACGTGCACGAATGGTGCGCGGATTGGTACGGCCCCGCCTACTACGCCGTCTCGCCCCTCGATAATCCGCCGGGACCGCCCACCGGCACGCGCCGCGCCTCCCGCGGCGGCGCCTGGCGTCATCACATCAAAATCGCGCGCTGCGCCGCCCGCAGCAGCATCCCGCCCGAATTCCAATACGCGGACTACGGCTTCCGTGTTGCCTGCCCGCCCTAATCCGCCCGCGCCGCCGTGGTACCCTGAAATTTCCCTATGAGCAGCATCCAGATTACCCTGCCCGACGGTGGCCAACAGTCCGTCGCGGCAGGCAGCCGCCCCATCGACGTCGCGCGCGCCATCAGCCCGCGCCTGGCCGATGCCGCCATCGTCGCCAAGGTGAATGGCGATCTCTACGACTTGACCCGCCCCATCGAAACCGACGCCACCGTGCAAATCCTCACCGCCAAGGATCCCGCCGCCCTCCAGGTCTATCGCCATTCCACCGCCCACCTGCTGGCCGCCGCCGTGCTGGAGCTGTTTCCCGAGACCAAGCTGGGCATCGGCCCGCCCATCGATACCGGCTTCTATTACGACTTCGACCGTCCCACCCCCTTTACGCCCGAAGATCTCGAAAAGATCGAGAAGCGTATGTGGGAGATCCAGGCGCGCGACCTTCCCTATGAGCGCGTCCTTACTTCCAGGGACGAGGGCCTGCGCAAGTACTCGGATGACTGGATGAAGAAGGAGTTGATCGAAGAACGCGCCGGCGCCGTCTTCAGCGAATACACCCTGGGCCCCCGCTTCATCGACTTTTGCCGCGGTCCCCACCTGCCCTCGACCGCCAAGATCAAGGCCTTCAAGCTGCTCTCCATCGCCGGAGCTTACTGGAAAGGCGACGAACATAACAAGCAGTTACAACGCATTTACGGCGCCGCCTTCTTCACTAAGAAAGAACTGGACGACTATCTAGCCCGGATCGAGGAGGCCAAAAAGCGCGACCACCGCAAGCTCGGCAAGGAGCTGGACCTCTTCAGCATTCAGGAACTCGCCGGCCCCGGCCTCATCTTCTTCCACCCCAAGGGCGGCGTGGTGCGCCGCCAGATCGAAGACTGGATGCGCGACCAGTACATCCGCCGCGGCTACTCGCTGGTCTACACCCCGCACGTCATGCGCTCCGAGTTGTGGAAGACCTCCGGACACTACGGCTTCTACGCCGGCAACATGTTCGCCCGCATCGAGCTGGACGACGCCGAGTACCAGCTCAAGCCCATGAATTGCCCCGGCCATATCCTGATCTATCGCGACCGCATGCGCAGTTACCGCGACCTGCCCGTGCGCCTCGGCGAACTCGGCACCGTGTACCGCTATGAGCGGTCCGGCGTCATGCACGGCCTCATGCGCGTGCGCGGCTTCACCCAGGATGACGCCCACATCTTTTGCGCCCCCGAGCAGATCGAAGACGAGATCGTAAGTTGCCTCGAGTTCGCCATCGACACCCTGCACACCTTCGGCTTTGACGACTACCAGGCGGAGCTCTCCACCTGGGACAACGGCGCCAGCGGCAAGTACGACGGCACGCCCGAACAGTGGGAATTGGCCGAAGCCGCGCTCCACAAGGCCACCGCCCGCCTCAACCTGAATGTCAAGGTGATGCCCGACGAAGCCGCCTTTTACGGGCCGAAAATCGACGTGAAGCTGGTCGACGCCATCGGGCGCCTCTGGCAGCTCTCCACCGTGCAGTTCGATTTCACGCTGCCCCGCCGCTTCGGCCTCGAATACATCGCCGAGGATGGCAAGTCCCACCAGCCCCTCATGGTGCACCGCGCTCTCTACGGCTCCATCGAGCGTTTCTTCGGCATCCTGATCGAGCATTATGCCGGCGCCTTCCCCGTCTGGCTCGCGCCCGTGCAGGCGATCGTGCTGCCCATCACCAGCCGCCAGGCCGATTACGCGCGCGCCGTCCACCGGCAATTGGAAGACGCCGGCGTCCGCGCCTCCCTCGACGACCGCAACGACAAGGTCAATTTGAAAATCCGCGAGGCGCAGTTGCAGAAGATCCCTTACATGCTCGTAATCGGGGACCGCGAAGCCCAAAGCGGCCAGGTCTCCGTGCGCCATCGCAAGCACGGCGACCAGGGCGCCAAACCGGTCGCCGGGTGCATCGCCGAAATCCGGAGTTTGATTGACTCAAAGTCCGTCGCCGGGTAAGTCCGCCTTCGCCACTGCCGAAGGAACCGCCCGTTATGCCGCGCGGTTCCCGGATCACCGGTGTTTCTTCCGCGAGGCTCAGGGCCTCACCGTCTCCAGCCTCGGCCTCGGCACCTATCTGGGCGAACCCGACGAGCAGACCGATCGCGACTACGTCGAGGCCGCCCGCGCCGCCTTCGATTCCGGCATCAACTTCTTCGACACCTCCATCAACTACCGCCATCGGCAATCCGAGCGCGCCCTGGGCGAGGCCCTCGCCGGCGGCCCGCGCGGCGAATTCGTGGCCTCCACCAAAGCCGGATTCCTCACCCCCGGCGCCGTGCCCACTTTTCTCACCGCCGCCGACGTGGTGGGCGGCATGCACTGCATGGCGCCCGCTTTTCTCGCCGATCAGGCCGCCCGCAGCCGCGCCAACCTGCGCCTGGACGCTATCGACGTCTTCTATCTCCACAATCCCGAGACCCAACTGGCCCACGTCCCGCGCCCCGAGTTCGACCGCCGCCTGCGCGCCGCCTTCGTCCGCCTCGAACAACTGGTCGCCGAAGGCCGCATCCGGTTCTATGGAGCCGCCACCTGGGATGGATTCCGCCGCCCGGACCAGTTGGACCTCGCCGCCGCCGCCGCCCTCGCCCGCGAGGTGGGCGGCCCGGGCCATCATTTCCGCTTCATCCAGCTTCCCTTCAACCTCGGTATGGTCGAGGCCTTCACCGGACGCCCGGAAAGCGTGCTGGAGGTTGCCGCGCGCGAAGGCATCACCGTGGTGGCCAGCGCTTCGCTGCTGCAGGGGCGCGTGATCGGCCGCATGCCCGAGGCCGTCGCCGCCCTCTTGCCCGGACTCTCCAGCGACGCCCAGCGCGCCCTCCAGTTCACCCGCTCCACCCCCGGCATCGCCGTGGCCCTGGCCGGCATGCGCCGCGCCGCTCATGTCCTCGACAATGTCGGCCTCGCCGCCGTCCCGCCCGCCACCCCGGAACAGTATCTGCGCTTCTTCGAGTGACTCCTGCGGCGCGGGCCGCCCACTGTTTTGCATGTTCCTCCAATCAGCGCCTGCGATAATCGGTGCATGCCCATGGTCCCGGCCGCCTTCGTCCATCAGTCCCGGCTTGACAGTGAGTTCGCCAAGGCGCGCCACAAGCTCGGTAAGGAAATCGTTCGCGTTAAGGACATGCTGGCCGAAGTCACAAGCCGCATTGCGAATCTCATCATCGATGAATGATCCGGAGTGGGCCTGACCGTGGCATACCATGACGAGCGCAGTCGTTCGACAACCCCGTCGGCCTGGCCCTGTTGCAGGTCATGGTCAGCGGTGTCATCGAGCAACAGTCCAGGCGCTTCACCGCACGCGAGACTTTCTCATGCCCTCGCGTTCGGTCGGAGGAGCGGACAGGCGGGGATCAAAAGGATCGTCGCCCAGGCTTCGCGAGTTCTGTTTGCTCCTCCGGTAACTGGTCAACCAGATGGTGGAGCGCCTTCCCGTGTTGTCACGTCGGGTACCTCCTTGCCTCCCGTCTTAACTGCCGCTCGCCGAACAAATTTATATCGGTCACACATCTGCCCACACCCCCGAACCCGCTCAAAACAAAGCCCGACCGCCCCACGCCGGGGCCAACCCCAATTTCCCCTGTGCTATAGTCAAACCGTCTAAACCGAGCGGCCAACTGAAAACGGTGCGCTGGCCGCGTCCTCACGGGACCTTGGAAACCCAGACGCAAGGTCATTCTGCCGAAGGAACCCAAACTTTTGGGGGGATCGGCGTGCGCAAATGGGGGTAGTCGCCCTTTCCAAAACCCCCATAGAATGCCAGTAACTAAATGATTATAAGTAGGTTACGTGGCTCTCAGC
>VFSW01013976.1_pt1 | contig 11128 bp, 7 predicted proteins | sample 5358111 | NCBI WGS metagenome assembly VFSW01 (sample SAMN11554181, study PRJNA540505) | mine drainage metagenome | isolation source: sediment from site ElyBrook_90M | place: USA: Ely Copper Mine, Vershire, VT | collected 2017
ATTAGATATGAATACAATTACACAAAATATAACCCAAAAGAGCTTGATTCTCGGAGTCTTTTTGAGTATCGCAGTATTGCCTTTTAGTTTCCCTACAGCAGCTCAAGCTCAAGTTCTTGGTTACGGAGACACCTCTGGAGGCGCAAATCTCGGTTATGGTGATACTTCCGGGAGCAATCTCGGCTACGGTGATACTTCCGGAAGTAATTTAGGCTATGGTAATACATCAGGAACAAATCTCGGCTACGGTGATACTTCCGGCAGCTATTTAGGCTATGGTAATACATTAGGAACAAATCTCGGTTATGGAGATACCTATGGTTTGGGCGGCACGAGTTACGGCACGAATGGTTACAGTACCTATGGTTCGATGCCGACGTATGCGCAGCAAGCAATTCCTAGCTACGCCGCGCAGTACACCCCAGGTTATTATGCGACACCGAGCTACTCGGCTTCGTACCCCTACTACTCGCCGGGCGTAAGCACTCCGGTGGGTTCGGCCGGGATCACCACACAGAAGCAGGCCCAATCGCAGTCGAGCTACAACAGCAACCCGAACACGAATACCAACACTAACTCGACCGGCCCCTCGATCAGCACCAGTTCGAGCAATCCGAGCGTGTTCACGTACACGCCGAGCACTGCCTCGACCGGCCCGGTGACGAGCACCAACACGAATACCAACAACCCGGTTGCCAACGCGACCAACGGGCCGATCACGGTCACTAACAACGTGAACGTGGTCCCGCTCTCGCAGGCGCAGCCGCAACCTTTGGTTCAGTACAACATTCCGACACCTTCGTGCACGATCAATGCGTCTAACTACAACACGTACGGCAGCTACTACAATAATCAACCGGTGACGCTCACGTGGAGTTCCAGCAATGCAACCTCCGCTTACATCACGCCGAATGTCGGCTCCGTGGCGCCCTCTGGTTCGACCACCGTGTACCCGCAGGGCTATACCACATACACGCTCACGATCTCGGGCGCAGGCGGCAGCGCCACGTGCCAGACAACCGCTAACTACGCGTCCTACGTTGCGCCAGCATACGTCCCGCCGACCTACATTCCTCCGGTTCCGGTCTACACGCAGCCGGCATCTCCCACAGTTTCACTCACACAGATTCCGTACACGGGATTTGATTACGGACCGCTTGGTGATGCCATCTACTGGATGAGCTTGTTCGCCTTCGCACTCGCCGGTGCCTACCTCGTGATCTACTACCGCGGCGGCGCGTTTGCCTTCGCTGGATCACTCTTCGGTACAGGAAGCCGCAATGCCCGTGAGATCTACAACTACGATGAAATTGAGAGCGAAGAGGCGGTTACGGCTCCGGTTGTAGCATTCGCTGCAGCTCCGATCGTTGAAACTCCCGCGCTTGCGTTCGCTCCTGTTGCAGCCCGTGCATTGCCGACGATGGAAAATCATCGCATCACCTCAGACTCGATGATCATTGATCGCTCCGCTCACGGGACTCCGCGCATCGTGATCGCACGCTCATAATTTCGCCGCCGCCTGTTAAGGGCTCCAAGGTGAAAACAAAAACTCCCCGCAATGGGAGTTTTGTTTTATAGGCTGCTATACCGCGGCGCGCTCGTGAATGCGTTCAAGCATTGGGGAGATAAAATCCTGAAGGAGAACGGTCGCCTTGTCGCCATCGCGATTGTTTTCTACGGTTACGGTGCCTTCTGCCATTTCTTTATCGCCGCCAACGATGAAGCAGGGGATTTTCCCAAGTTTAGTTTCGCGGATGCGTTTGCCAAGACTGTCGTCTGCCAAAAGTTCGGAGCGGATGTCGGCAGCCTTGAGGTCATTGAACACGCTCTCGGCGTAGGCGGCGTGTTTTTCGGAGACCGGCAATACCGCTACCTGCATCGGGGAAAGCCACAGTGGAAGTGCGCCGCTCAGGTGTTCCAGCAAGACCGCCAGAAATCGCTCAATCGAACCCATGATCGCGGCGTGGATCATGACGATGCGCTCCTTTTCGCCCTTTTCATTCACGCAGGTGAGGTCGAATCGCTCGGGCAAATTGAGGTCGAGCTGAATCGTCGCCACTTGCCAGTCGCGTCCGAGCGAATCTTTGGCCATGAAGTCGAGTTTCGGTCCGTAAAAGGCGGCTTCCCCGATACCTTCAAACGTGTCGGCTCCACGTTCCTCGGCAAGCGCGCGCAAGGTATTTTCGGCTGCTTGCCAGCGCGCTTTGTCGCCCAAATAATTATCGGGTTTTTTCGGGTCGTGGAACGAGAGGCGAATGCGCAGCGAAAAGCCGAATGTTTTGTAAAATGTCTCGACAATGTCCCAGATTTTCAAAAATTCTTCTTTCACCTGCGCTTCGCGGCAGAAGACGTGCGCGTCGTCCTGCGTGAACGCGCGCACGCGCGAGAGCCCGTTTAATTCTCCCGACTGTTCGTCGCGGTAGCACATGGTGGAATTGGCATAGCGCTGCGGCATCTGACGATAGCTCCAGGGGTGACGCGCATAGATTTGCGTGTGATGCGGGCAATTCATCGGCTTCAACGCGAATTCATCGCCTTCGCGCGTCGTGATACGGAAGAGATCGTCTTTGAATTTATCCCAATGACCGCTCTTTTCGTACAGGTCTTTTTTCGTGATGTGCGGAATCTCCACTTTTTCGTATCCGCGTGCCTTGCGCATTTCCCACACATAGTCATCGAGCAGATTACGCACCAGGGTGCCGCGCGGTGTCCACAAGGGGAGCCCGCTGCCGACGAGGTCGGAAAAGGTAAAGAGATCGAGTTCACGGCCGATCTTGCGGTGATCGTTGTTCTCTGACATAGCGAAGATATTACAGCGCTTTCGCTTTTTCCGCCACGAAGGAAGGCTCACCATTGCGCTCCGAGATTTTTCCTTTGAGCATGATGCACGAACCGGGCGCGAAGAGCATTTCGTGTTCTTTCAATACGCGCGGAAACGCCACTACTTCGATTTCGCCGGATAAATCGGCGAGTTTGATAAAGAGCATCTTTTCACCGTTTTTGGTCAATATGGATTGCGCACCCTCGACAAATCCTGCGATCACCGTATCGACGCCACGGAGATTTTCTTTCGCATGGCGGATAGTGGTGTTTTGGTTCTGGAGCTTCTGCCTGTGTTTATCAAGCGGGTGTCCCGAGATATAAAGGCCGAGCAGTTCTTTTTCCCATGCCAATTTTTGGTCGAGGGATGCGGGGGATGCGGCGGGAAGTTTGAGTTTAGCGGCCACAGTGCCGAGAAAGCCTGACGAAAAAAGAGAACCCTGGTCGGTCGGCGCTCTTTTATGTTCGCGATGGTATTCGAGCAGCATGTCGATTGCGCTACAAAGTTGCCCACGCTCTCCGAGGTCGTCAAGCGCTCCGCACTGGATAGCAGCTTCAAGCGATTTTTTGTTGAGGTTTTTGTCGGGAATGCGCGAGAGGAAATCGCTGATGTCGGCAAAGAGGCCCTTTTCATTGCGCGCTGCGATGATCGAATCCGCGACCCCAGAACCGAAATTTTTTATCGAATACAAACCGAAGCGGATATTTTTTTCATCAACGACTGTAAAAACACCGCCGCTTTCATTGACCGAGGGTGGCAAGACGTGAATACCCATGCGCTTGCATTCCGTCACGATTTCAGAAATTTTTTCAACGTCGCCGGCATCCGCGGTAAGGAGCGCCGCTATATAATCGACCGGGAAGTTGGCCTTCATATACGCGGTTTTATAGGCGAGATTGCCGTAACTTGCGGCGTGCGCTTTGTTGAATCCGTAGGCGGCGAATGTTTCGATTTGCTCCCACAATTTTGCCGCCACGTCTTTTCGCATGCTGCGCTCGATCGCGCCCGCGACGAAGCGCTCTTTTTGCGCCGCCATCTCCTCGGGAATTTTCTTCCCCATCGCTTTGCGGAATTTGTCGGCCTCGCCCCAGGAGTAGCCGGCAAGCTCGACAGCCATCATCATCACGTCGTCTTGGTAAATGAGGACGCCATACGTCGGCTTCAGAATGCCCTCAAGCCGCGGATCGAGATATTTCACCCTGCTCGGATTTTTTTTGCGCTCGATATATTCCGGAATGAAGGCCATCGGGCCCGGACGATACAAGGCCACCATTGCGTTTAAATCGTGAATGACGGTCGGCTTCAGATCCTTGAGGTACGCGGTCATGCCGCTACCCGCCATCTGGAATACCCCAAGCGTTTCACCGCGAGAGAGCATGTCGTAGACCTTTGTATCGTCAAGCGGAATGCGTTCAAGATCGACATTGATGCCGAAACGCACCTTCACGCGCGCGACTGAATCTGCCAAGACCGAGAGGTTGGTTAAGCCGAGGAAGTCGAATTTGAGGAGTCCGACGCCACCGTATTCGTCAGCAATTGAATACATGTCGTACTGCGTGATGATTTTGCCGCCCTTGGGATCGAGCTGAATCGGCGCGTAGTTCACCACGGGCTCCGGCGCGATACACACACCCGCTGCGTGCACGCCCACGTGCCGCGCATTACCTTCAATCGTCTGCGCGAAATCCAAAATCTCACGCACATCCGGATCGCTGTCGTACGCTTCTTTCAATTCCGCGACCTCGTCGAGCGATCCGGCGATCGAAACGGGAAATCCCTGCTTACCGAAGGGGATAAGCTTCGCGATTGCGTCACCCTTGCCGTATGAGTGGCCGAGTGCACGCGAGACATCGCGCACCGCTGCGCGCGCCATCATGGTTCCGAAGGTGCCGATCTGTGCCACATGCGTCTCGCCGTATTTGCCGCGCGCGTATTCGATCAGTTCGTCGCGGCGGTTGTCGGCGATGTCCATGTCGATATCCGGCGCCGATGGGCGCTCGGGATTGAGGAATCGCTCGAAGGGCATGTTGAATTCGATGGGGTCGACGGTGGTAATACCGCAGAGGTAGGACACCAGGGAGCCGGCGGCACTGCCGCGTGTATTGGTAAAAATCCCGCGCTCCCGCGCATAGGCGAGGAGATCAGCCACAATCAGAAAATACGAGGCGTAACCTTTTTGCTCGATGATGCCGAGTTCATAGTCAATGCGAGCACGCGATTCCGCATTCATCACAACGCCACGCTCGCGTATTCCGCCCTCAATGAGCATCCGCAGCTCCGCGTTGTCGGTTGATCCTGCGGGAATAGGGAAACTCGGGAAAATGGCCTTGCCGAGATTGAGCGAGAGATTGCATGCCCGCGCAATTTTTTCTGTATTGGTGAGCGCCTCTGGTATATCAGCGAAGAGTTCGGCCGCGCGCTCGCTCGAAATGAATGAAAAGTCGGCACCAGTACCGCCTTCGCGATCGAGCGTGCCGCCGGTGCGGATTTTGCCGACGAGTTCTCGAGCGGCTGCATGTTCGGGCTTCAGATAGTACACATCTTGCGCGGCGACGAGCGGCACATTGATCTCACGCGCGAGCGCGACAATTTTTTTCTGTTTCGCTTCGTGGTTTTCAATTTCAGGGTGATGCGTGATTTCCGCATAACAGTCCTCACCATATGTTTTTTTGTACCAGGCAAGTATTTCCCGCGCGGACTCGTCGTTGCCGTCGGCTATCGCCCGCGCATGTTCCCCTGAAAATGACGGGAGAATGGCGATCAGTCCTTCGCGATGCAATTCCATCAGCTCGCGGTCGATCCGTGGGCGATAGTAAAAGCCTTCCAGGTGTGATTTCGAGACGAGCTGCAGAATATTTTGGTATCCTGTAAAGTTCTCCGCGAGCAGCACCAGGCGGGAATGTCGGTCGTCGACGCGGTGCTCTTTGTCGAACCGCGTTCGCGGTGCCACAAAAAAATCAACGCCGATGATGGGTTTGATCCCTTCGCTTGTGCACTCTTTATAAAATTCGATCGCGCCATAGAGGTTGCCGTTGTCAGTCAATGCGAGCGCCGTTTGGCCATCGGCCTTCGCTGCGGCAACCAAATCGGGAATTTTGGGGATCGCTTCAAGGAGCGAATAGTGCGAATGGATATGCAAATGGACGAAGCCGCGCGCGTTCATGCGCTGATTATAACGCATTCGACTTGATATCCTTTTTGTGCGATATTCTGGTTGGCGAAACCACCTAGAGAGGTCTTTCAAATGCGTATCGTCGCAGTGTTCTGTGATACGGTGCCCACGCTGGCTGTTGCGCAGAAATTGAGTAATGCGGGTCCCGTTCTTTTTGGTAAGCTAATACAAAATGAAATACCTGATCGGCATCGATGAAGTGGGGCGCGGACCTTTGGCTGGCCCTGTTGCCGTGGGAGCGGTGCGGGTGCCGCGAGATTTTGATTTTGGATTGGTCGAGGGAGCGAAGGATTCGAAAAAAATGACGCCGAAGGCGCGCGAAATTTTATTTACAAGGCTCGTGTCACTGCGCGGGAACGAATTGCTTACTTTCGCCGTTGCGTTCTCATCCTCTACGATGATCGACGCCTACGGCATCGTGCCGGCGATCAAGAGCGCGCTCGGCAGCGCGCTCGCAGAGGTGGCGGGAGAAACAGCGGCCGATGACGCTTCGCGTTACGAAATCCGCCTCGACGGAGGACTGCGTGCGCCGCAGCACTTCACGAATCAAACCACCACCATCCGCGGCGACGATTCCGAGCCCGTCATCTCGCTCGCATCGATTGTGGCCAAAGTGGAGCGCGACCGTTTGATGTGTCATCTGGCGAAAAAGTATCCCGCCTACGAACTTGAAGCGCATAAGGGTTACGGCACACGCGCGCACCGAGACGCGATCATGAGAAACGGGCTTTCAGAAATCCACCGCCGCTCCTTTTGCAGAGCATTGATTCAGAGCGAATTATCTGTATAATCCGAGCCATGGTTGTACGAATGCGGGCCAATCGCTCCAAGACCGGCAAACGCCGCTCCCACGCGGCGCTCGCTGCTTCACGCCTCTCGACCTGCGTATGCGGCGCTCCTCGCGTATCGCACCGTGCGTGCCCTTCATGCGGAAAATATAATGATAGAGTTATTGTTGATGTTGTCGCTCGCGCGGAACGCGAAGGGAAGCGTCTCAAGCGCCGCGAAAAGGCCTTGCGCGAGAGCGGACAACTTACGAGTGAAAAAGAAAAATCCGAATCGTAATCATTTCTATTGTGTAGCTGATCTTTCCCTGCTCTTCCATGTCCAATCGTCACCTCGCTCGTTCAGTCGTCCTCCAAGTGCTCTTTGAGCGCGATCAATCGGGCGGTACCATGATTCTCGACGATTGCTTCTCGCACCTTTCGGATTACGCGAAAGAATTCGGTGCGCGGGAGAGCGACATGCCGTTTATGAAAGACCTCCTTCAAACGGCGATGGGAAAGCAAAAAGAGATCGACGAAGTGATCGTGCGCGCGGCGCCCGAGTGGCCCTTGGAGCGCATCGCCGCAATCGACCGCAACATCTTACGCCTTGGACTCACGGAGCTTCTCTTTGCCGACCGCACGCAGGTGCCGGCCAAAGTAGCGATCAATGAATCGATCGAACTTGCCAAAACATTCGGCAGCACCTCTTCCGGGCGTTTCGTCAATGGCGTCTTGGGCGCAGTCTATATCGAATTGGGCGAGCCCGGCAAAACCGAAGGTGTGCCGCGCAAACAGCCGAGCGGCAAGCCTGCGAAGATGCCGACCGAGATACTTACGGGTGCGGTAGTCTTTGCGCGTCATGAAGGAGAGATCTATCTTGCGTTTGTGCATGATATTTTTGGCCATTGGACCATCTCCAAGGGCAAGATCGAACCAAATGAAGATGTGCGCGCAGGCGCAGTTCGCAAGATCAAAGAGGAGATGGGGCTCGACATCGCGATTGTGCAGGAGCTCGGTGTTAACGAATACACCGCCAACGACAGTAAGGTGGAGGGCGGCAAAAAGAGGAAACGCGTTACGTATTTTCTCGCGGAGTCACCATTCACGGATTTGCGGCTCGGTCCTTCGGGCGGTTTGGATGACGCGCAGTGGTTCCCGCTCTCTGCGGTGGGTGACTTGAACTTTTACGACGACACGTTGAAAATCATTGTGCCTGCTATCAACACGCTCGCGCGCAAGGAACAAAAGTAGGCAGTTATGCATTTTGAAGCACTCGAAGAGAAAATCGGACATCACTTTAAAAATTCCCGTCTCTTGGAACAGGCCTTTACGCATCGGTCGTATTTAAATGAACATCGCGAGGTAGGTCGCGAACACAACGAGCGACTCGAATTTTTAGGCGACGCAGTCCTTGAGCTCGTTGTCACCGAATTTCTGTTTACAAAATATCCCGAGAAGGACGAAGGGGAATTGACAGCTGTGCGCGCCGCCTTGGTCAACACGGTTTCCATTTCTGCCGCGGCAGTCGCGCTTGAAATGAACGATCACCTGCTCCTCTCTCGCGGAGAGTCGCGAGACGTGGGTCGTGCGCGCGGCATTATCCTCGCGAATGCGTTTGAAGCACTAATCGGTGCCATCTACCTCGACGCCGGATACGAACCAGCGGCAACATTCATCGGTGCGCAGCTTTTCCATAAGGCCGACGAAATCGTCGCGCGCAAATTGTGGCAAGACGCGAAGAGTCGTTTCCAGGAGATTGCACAGGAAAAACTCGGAACCACGCCCTCGTATCAAGTAATTGCCCAATCCGGGCCGGATCACGACAAGCGATTTATGGTGGGCGCCTTCATCGGCGAAGAGCGCATCGCACAAGGTGACGGCCGCTCCAAGCAGGAAGCGGAACAAACGGCTGCGGAGAAAGCTTTGCAGGCAAAAGGTTGGTAGAATGGAGAGCAATGTACCTGAAGTCGATCGAGCTTTTCGGATTCAAATCGTTCGGCAAAAAGACCGAACTCGTTTTTGGCAGCGCGATTGCTTCGATCGTGGGGCCGAATGGCAGCGGCAAATCAAATGTAGCCGATGGATTCCGATTTGTGCTCGGCGAGCAGTCGATGAAATCGATGCGCGGCAAAAAAGGCGAAGACATGATTTGGGGCGGCTCACCTGCCTTGGCGCGCATGAATCGCGCATCGGTGAAGTTGGTATTTGATAACTCAAAACGCCCGCTCGATTTAGATTTTAAAGAAGTGGTGATCGAGCGGGTCGTGTATCGCGACGGACAAAACGAATACCTCTTGAACGGCACCCAAGTGCGGCTCAAAGACGTGATCCGTCTTTTAGCAGGCGCCAACATCGGCGGCTCTGGTTACCAGATCATTTCGCAAGGTGAAGCGGATCGCATCCTGAACGCATCACCCAGAGAGCGGCGTGAAATGGTGGAGGACGCACTCGGCCTCAAGCTCTACCAACACAAAAAAGCCGAGAGCGAACGCAAACTCGACGAAACGGCCTCCAATATCGACAAAACGAAATCACTCCGCCGTGAGCTTGCGCCGCATATAGGCTTCCTCCGCACGCAGGTGGAAAAAATCGAGAAAGCGCGCGATATGAAGGAAGAGCTCGTCGCCAAACTCTCCGAATATTTGGCGCGCGAAGATGCATGGATCACCGCTGAGGACGCGCGCCTTTTGCAAGACGCACACGCACATGAGAAGGAGATCAATCAGCTCAAGGCACGACTCGCCGAAGCCAAAGCAAATTTGGGTGGCGGCGAAAAGGCGCGCATCACCGAATTGCAAGTGCGCCTCAATGAAGCCGAGTCAAAAGCGGGTGTGCTTCGGCGCGAGGCCGCAGAACTCTCCCGCGACTTGGGACGCGCCGAAGGCGCACTCGAGGCCAACACGGTGACGGTCGAGCAGATCGTTGCGGTGCCGCACGTGCGCGGCTTTGTCCGTGAAATCGATGGCATACTCGCGGAAGCAGCAAAGCAAGAGGACATCGCACAATTGCGCGGCGTCGTGATGCACGTGCGTGAACGGATTAGATCATTCGTAGAGGGTCTGACGGGTGCCGCACCCGTAACCAGCCATGAGGAACAGGCGCACGTCGATGAGTTGATGAAAGCGCTGGAAAAGAAACGGATCGACGAAGAATCGACTGGGGAACATATCACCACGTTGCGTAAAGAGGTCGCGCGTGCGCGCGAAGCAGGATACGCCGCCGAGCGCGATGTGGTGGAACTCGAGGGAGCGATTCGTACCGCGCATGGTGCGCTCTCCACTTCGAGTGCGGCACGTGCAACTGTTTCTGCACTCCGACAGCGATTTGAAGAAGAGGTGCGTGAAGGCGTGGCACTCTTGGGTTCGGCACTGCGCGATTGGAAGCGTGAGGAAGTGCCGCAAGGCGCTCTCTCCGAAGAGCGGAGCGAACAAGACAAGCGCCGACGTGCGATCGAGCGTCTCAAAATCAAGATCGAAGAGTCGGGAATCGGCGACGGGGATGCGATCGTGAAAGAATTCAATCAAACAAAAGGGCGCGACGAGTTTCTCGGGCGCGAGCTTGCAGATCTTGAGCAGTCAGCTCAATCTCTGAAGGGCATCATCGCGGATCTGGAGCGCACCATCGATGAACGGTTTCAAGACGGGCTCAAGCACATCAACGCAGCGCTCAAAGATTTTTTTATCAAACTCTTCGGCGGGGGAGATGCGTCGCTCAAGGTCGAACAACCACGCTCGAAACGCAGCGTCGAGACGCTCGACGAGGACGAAATGGGCGAAGACGAGATACCGGAAGAGGAAGAATTGTACGCTGGGCTCTCGATCTCAGTGTCCTTGCCGCGCAAAAAAGTCCGTGGGCTCGAGGTGCTCTCTGGCGGCGAGCGAGCACTGACCTCGATCGCGCTCATCTTTTCCATGAGCCAGGTGAACCCACCGCCTTTCCTCATCCTCGACGAAACAGACGCCGCGCTCGACGAGGCAAACAGCAAACGCTACGCCGATATGATCCGAGAGCTCGGTAAAAAATCCCAGCTCATCGTCATCACGCACAATCGCGCCACCATGGCTGCGGCGGGAGAGCTCTACGGCGTCACGATGGGACAGGATGGCGTTTCAAAATTGCTTTCGGTCAAATTAGAAGAGGCGGAGCGAGTAGCGAAATAATATGACTGGCATATCCGTTTGACGCAACCTGTATCCTTGTTGGGTTGTGCACTTACTTATTAGACTTCTTCCAAAAGGGGTACACGGGGTGAGCATTTAAGCCGCGTTTTGGATGGGTTTGAGGACTTTTGGAAGAAGTCTATTGAATTCAGCAACCTGAATTCAACTCTGAAGTGCACCACTCCAGACTTCTAAAGGTGTCTTCCAC
>VFSW01013977.1_pt1 | contig 11128 bp, 9 predicted proteins | sample 5358111 | NCBI WGS metagenome assembly VFSW01 (sample SAMN11554181, study PRJNA540505) | mine drainage metagenome | isolation source: sediment from site ElyBrook_90M | place: USA: Ely Copper Mine, Vershire, VT | collected 2017
CGTAGGTTTGCGCCATACCCGACCAGACTCAAGTCGGATGGAGGTGCAAACATGACGACGATTCATAGTGTAAACACACTACTACCGGAGCAGCGCGGCAATGCCGAGTGGCATTACGTCTTATTGGGAGAAGGGGTCTTCTATAACTGGCGAGATAAAGGTGCTTCCATCCGAGACACGCTGGACTATGCCAAATTACGGCCAATTGATGAACGCGTACAGGCAAAATTTGCTTTCTGATCATTTCACGGGAACGGAGTGATACACATTTTGTTCTGTTGGAGTTCCTAACCTCAAGCATTTCGCTAGAACGCGTCTTGGTCGGTCACCTTGCCAAGCTCCTCTTGAAGGCAATACGTATCAAATGGGCAATTCAAGCGCAGTCTCGTCTTGACATCACCATCATCCCAGTGTTCTCCAAAATTTGCGTGCGGTCGAATCGTGGGTCGGATGAGGCGCCACCGTTCAGCCTTGCCTTGTAAAGATTGGAATGTCGGGCGTGTCTTCGTTGTAATAGCGGGCATCGACAGACTGTTTCCGTCAGTGGCACTAAGGCTTTCGGCTGTTCGCGAACCCAACCGAATCGGCTCTTACGGCAGGATCACACCACAGCTTTGCACACACTCTCAAGAACGTGGCGCCGATCTTCGCTGATGCTCTCACCGGGCAAAGCTTTAATAACCTTTTATTCTTTTGACAGGTATGATTCCGTGTAACAGTTATATTACTAGGGATCGACGGAGGGGAATGTGTCCATCACTCAAAATGCGGTAGGAGATCACGATTCGGCCTTCCGCGAAAGAACATCTGCCGCGTCAGGGAGACAACTTGTCGTCGTCGGCTCCAGTTTCCTCTTCTCCATCCTGCAGAGCGTCTGCACGGCCTTCGTGGCGATCAACGGTATCCGTCTCGCAGTGGGCCTCAGTTCCTTGGCGGCAACGGTAGGAATCGGAGCTTCAATAGATCGCTTTCATGACATTACCTGGCTCAGACTACTGCTGATGGCAGGGGCCTTGACCGGATCGATTCTGACCCTGCTTGTTGTCCTTCACGCGAGACACTTGCGCAGTCAGCCATCGGCGCGCTGGCGCCTGCAGCCTTTGACTTCGCATCAAAAACGTATGGAAACCGTCCAAATCCTTCTCTCTGTGTTGACCCTGATTCTCGTGGTCGTTGAGGAGTATTTTCATTTCCAGTTTTGTCACACGCTTTAAATCTGCACCGCCCAACGTTAGGCGGCGCTCCTGAGCGGAAAGAGCATGGGCCACCATAGCCCACATGTGCCGGGTCGTTGGCAGTACCCGGCTACTCTCCCATTCTGCATGTCCATTCTCTTCCAGACAATCCACAAGTGCGTGGCCCTACCGATGGCGCCCCGAAATGCGGAGTGAAGATCCACGTGCGCGGAACCTTGTAACGAAATTCATGGTTTCGACTCAAACATACAGACATTTCTTCAATGTCCATCCGCGCCACCCGTCACGTCTGACCGCGGATGTGCAAGGCCGAAAGAGACTCACGAGGCGAGCGATGAACGAGAAGCACAAAATTGTCATTGTAGGCGGGGGCTTCGGAGGACTCTACACAGCCATGGAACTAGAGAAAACTTTTCCCCCGAGTTCTGAAGTCGAGATCACTCTGGTCAATCGCGAGAACTTCTTCCTTTTCACTCCGATGCTTCATGAAGTCGCCGCAGGCGATCTCGATCTGACAAACATCGTCAACCCCGTGCGGAAGTTGCTCAAGAAGGTCGCATTCTTTGAGGGCCAGGTTGAATCCATTGACCTCGACGCACATCGGGTCCTGGTCCGCCACGGTTTCGCTAGCCATACCCACGAACTTCAATTCGACCAGATTGTCCTGGCGCTGGGATCAACCACTCAATACTTCGGTCTGCCTGGTGTGGAAGAGAATGCGCTCACGATGAAGTCCCTCGCGGACGCCGTCCAGCTTCGCAATCGTCTCATCGCCTTATTGGAGGCAGCCGACACGGAACGCACTCCCGAAGTGCGCCGGCGATTACTTTCGGTCGTCGCTGCGGGCGCCGGCTTCGCAGGTGTCGAGACACTCGCATCGATCAACGATTTTCTCAGAAAGTCTCTCCGCTACTATCCCAACCTTTCTGTGCAGGACTTACGTATGACGCTGGTTCATCCGGGTGATGCGATCCTCACCGAACTCGGCCCGGATCTTGGCAAGTATGCGCAACGCAAACTCGAACAGCGCGGCATCGAGATACTGGGCCACGCAAGAGTCAGTTCGTACGATGGTGACACCGTCACGCTTGCCAGTGGGCTTCAACTTCCTTCAAGAACCCTGCTGTGGACCGCAGGGACCATGCCGCATCCTCTGCTTGGAACGTTGAGTTGCGATAAGGACCACGGGCGCCTCAAGGTCACTGCAGAACTCGCCATCCCCGGGTATCCGGGAGTGTGGGCGCTGGGCGATTGCGCCTGCGTGCCCGATCTCAGCACTGGCGGTGTGTGTCCGCCTACCGCTCAGCATGGCCTGCGCCAAGGCAAAATCGCCGCGCACAACATCATCGCCTACGTTCGCGGCGGGAAACCCCGATCTTTCAAGTTCAAGATGGTCGGGCAGCTCGCTACCATCGGTCACCGCGCTGGGGTTGCGAGAGTTTTCGGCATCAACGTCTCCGGCTTCATGGCCTGGTGGATGTGGAGAACAATCTATCTCAGCAAGCTTCCTCGACTCGAGAAAAAAGTTCGTGTAGCGCTCGACTGGACCCTCGATGTCCTGTTCTCCAAAGACCTGTGCCAGTTCATCGACGTGGGCCACTCCCGGAAAATGGATAACGCTCGTCTGGACGATCTGCATGGACGTCCCGCAGCCGGCGCATCAACACTCGAAGAATAGTCGGCTTCTTCAAACAACATCGGAACTTAGGCAAAGCGAAGGGCATTTCCATGGCCCCCGGGTTGTGTTTACCCCAACAACCCCGCGCTTTCAGAGTATCTTCCCCATTGTCGTGAACCGAACGAAGCATACCTGGGCCGTTTTTCTTGGGGGAAAACGACGTGCTAATTTCAGGTTTCGGTGGACATCTACAGGGACAATGGTCTAAGCGTCAGGCTTTGCAGCTCTAGTAGGCTCAGCTTCATTCTCGAACAGGTCGTTGATCACGCACGCCACGAGTGCCGTCCAACCTGTCTGGTGGCTGGCACCCACTCCCGCTCCGGAATCCCCATGGAAGTATTCATGGAACGGAATCAGATCTCGCCAGTGCGGATCGGTTTCAAACAGATCGTTGCCCGCCAACACCGGGCGGCGACCCTGAGCATCCCGCTGGAAGATGCTAATCAGGCGGCGCGATATTTCGTTCGCAGCTCCCTCCATACTGACCTGGTTGCCCGAGCCGGTCGGGCACTCCACCGTCACGTCATCGCCATAATACTTCTGGAACCTCCGCAGCGCCTGAATCAGCAGATAGTTGACCGGCATCCACACCGGGCCGCGCCAATTCGAGTTTCCCCCAAAGAGCCCTGTAGAGGACTCCCCCGGCTCATACTGAACGGCATACTCCCTATCATCGATCACCAGGCTGTAGGGTCGATGCAGATGGCGCCGCGACAGAGCGCGGATCCCATACGACGAAAGAAACTCCTCTTCGTCGAGCATGGTCTTGAGGATACGTTCGAGTTGATTCCGGCCGGTGATCGACAATAGCCGCCTCTCTCGCATGCCCTCGGTTCGCATGCACGCAAGGTTCTCCGTCAAATCCCGCCGGTTCGCGATGAACCAATCCAGGCGACGTCGGAATGAAGGCATTCGGTCCAGTAAATCCGGCTCCAGAGTTTGCACCGCGTATAGCGGAATCAACCCCACCATCGAACGCACTTTCATTGGAACGGGTTCACCACCGGGGATGTGCAGCACATCGTAAAACAGGCCATCTTCCTCGTTCCACAAACTGAAGCCATCGCCATCAAGGTTGTTCATAGCCCTTGCGATGTAAATAAAGTGCTCCCAGAACTTGCTTGCGACGTCCTCATAGGTCGGGTCTTCAGCAGCGAGCTCCATCGCGATGGCCAACATATCCAGCGAGTACATTGCCATCCAGCTCGTGCCATCCGACTGCTCGATGTGGCCACCGCGCGGCAATACGGAACTCCGATCAAACACACCGATATTATCCAATCCAAGGAACCCGCCCTGAAATACATTCTGGCCTTCAACGTCCTTTCGATTCACCCACCACGTGAAGTTGAGAAGCAGCTTGTGAAAGATTCGCTCCAGAAAATCTCGGTCACCGCGGCCTCCGTTCCTCTTCTGGTCAATGTGGTAAACCTGCAACGCGGCCCATGCATGGACCGGCGGATTGACATCACCGAAGGCCCACTCATAGGCGGGGATCTGGCCGTTCGGATGCATGTACCACTCACGCAGCATCAGAATTAACTGCTCTTTGGCAAAGCTCGAGTCAACGTACGCGAACGCAACACAATGAAACGCAAGATCCCAGGCTGCATACCAGGGATACTCCCATTTGTCTGGCATGGAGATCACGTCTGAGTTGAACAGGTGGCCCCACGTGCTATTTCGGCCTCCCTTACGAGCATCAGGCGGCTTCGGAGTGGCACTGTCTCCGTCCAGCCACCGCCTCACCTCGAAGTGATAAAACTGCTTGCTCCACAGCAATCCCGCAAAAGCCTGACGCTGGATCGCTTTCGTATCGGCATCCAGATCTGCCGACTGAATCGAGTCATAGAACTCGTCGGCTTCCCACTTGCGGTTCGCAAAAATATCGTCGAACCCAGCAAACGCGTCTACCGCGTGAGACCCCTCTGTCTTCCGCAGGCGCAAACGGATCACGACCTCCGATTCAGCCGGGACCATAAGGTTGTAATGTACCGCCGCCTTGGTTCCCGTGCCTTCAGGATTCACTGCGCTCGTTTCACCATCGATCAGGTAACGATGGAAAGCATCCTTCACGTAAGAACTGGAATTTGGCGTCGCATAGAGCCGAGCTAGATTCGTCTCGTTATCCGCGAACAGAAGCTCGGGCTGTCCCTCGTAACACAGCTCATATTCCCCCAACTCACCGCTCAACGCGCGGATCACCTCGTCGCCTGCGGTCAGGATGGGTCGTTCCGCTGCCCCGGACCACGACCACGTGTTGCGAAACCACAGGTTCGGGAGCAGCCGGATCCGCGCTGGTTCAGCTCCGCGATTTGCGGCCGTGATGCGGATGCATACATCGTCCGTATCCGCCTTCGCGTACTCCACCGAAATATCGAAGTAGCGGCGATCCTGAAAGACGCCGGTGTCTGCAAGTTCATACTCCGCTTCCGACTTCGACCGATTACGATTCTCCCGGACCAGCGCTTCATACGGGAACGCCGAGTGAGGGTACTTGTACAGGTAGTTCATGTACGAGTGCGTGGGCGTGCTGTCCACGTAGTAGTAGTACTCCTTCACGTCCTCGCCGTGGTTACCCTCCGAGCCGGTCAAACCGAACAGCCGCTCCTTCAAAATCGGGTCATGCTCATTCCAGACCGCGAGCGCAAAACATAGATTCTGGTGGCGGTCGCAGATTCCGGCGATCCCGTCTTCATTCCATCGATAGGCCCGCGACCGTGCGTGGTCATGGGGAAAGTAGTCCCACGCTTCTCCTGTGGCGCTGTAATCTTCGCGCACCGTCCCCCACGCTCGCTCGCTGAGATAAGGTCCCCAGCGCTTCCAATGCTTCTTTCTCTGATCGGATTCTCTGAGCCTGAGTTCCTCGTTCGTCATGGATTTAGCTTTCCCGTCTCTGTATGGTTGTCGTCATTCTGTGCCGCCGAGGGCGACTCGCTCAGCACTTCCAAAACGTGGCCGTCAGGATCCTGGGCAAGAAAGCCCCTGCGCGCATGCGGTCCGTCCCCATCCACGCCTTCCGGCTCAGTCGAAATCATGCGCACACGGCGCGCTGAGAGATCACTCCATGCCTGTGCGACATCGTCGGTGCCCATGATCGTCTCCCAGTGCGCCACATCGTTCGCACGCTGGTCAGAGGGGATGGGCCTTCCCGTCCGTGGCACAAGGTACTCCAGCAGCTCCACTCCCGGTCCATGCGCTCCGCGCAGGCTTGTGATGCGCAACCGCGCGCCGAAGACGCTATTCAAATGCTCCTGCTCATCCCCGTAGTTCTCGCTGGTTCCAGTGACGCGCATCCCAAGCAGGTCTCGGTAGAACGCAATACTCTTCTTGGAGTCGCTTACCACAATTGCGGTGTGATCGATGCCTTCAAACAAACTCCCCGGTTGTTGCTGCCAGCGTGGATCGCCCTTGCCGGCCGGGAAGTGGATAATCTCTAGCACATGCCGATCAGGATCCTGAAAATAAAATGCCTGAATGCCCCCGGCTTGCGGGTTCCAGGCAGGTAGTGTCTGAGGCCCGCTCGAGACATACTGGACATGATTCTGTCGCAGCCATGCATAGGCGCCGTCCATATCGTCGACCACGATTGCGAGGTGCTGAAAGGCCAGGTCATTGCTCGTCGCATTCGCCGGGACAGGACGCCCGCGTGGCGTCAGATACTCGCTCAGTTCAATCTGCTCCTGACCCAGCCGCATCCTGACCACTCGAACCCTGACGCCAAACACCCCCTTCAGGTGCTCCACCGCTGAACCTGCACGCTCCCCATCCGAGAGCTTCTCAAAATGCAGAACATGAGAGTAGAAATCTACCGACCGGTCCATATCGGAGACCGTAAGCCCGACAGCGTCCACCCCTCTCGCCGGCGCTGGCACACAGAAGGCACGCAGGCTTCCAGCCGTAACAAGGAGAAGCAGCAGCAGGCTGTTTCCAAGGGCATTCACCGTGCCTCCGTTGCAGACAAACTCTCATGGCCTTCTCCAGCGGCGACCCCCGACCGGCGCACGCCCAGCCTATCCAGCAGGTGATCTCCAACCCTCAACGCATTCGCCATGATGGTCAATCCCGGATTCACGGCAGCGCTCGAAGGGAAAAAGCTTCCATCGACGACATACAGATTGTCCAGTTCATGGGCCTTGCAGTTCGCGTCGAGAACCGACGCTGATGGATCACGGCCAAAGCGCAACGTGCCATTCTGATGCGCCACCCCGGCCAGTGGAATCTTCTGGCCCAGAAACAGGTTGCGTGCAAATAATCCCTGATGGCATTTGCCATGTTCCTCGCACGTGATATGGTTCAGCGCATGTTCCAGTTGGGCCTTCAACTGCTCATGAGCCTGCTGGTTGTTCGGCTTGTAGCTCAATTGGATTTCACCCTCTCGGTTGATCTCCACCCTGTTGTTCGGGTCCGGCAGATCTTCCGACGTCAACCAGAAGTCCAGAGAGTGCTGGGCCATCGCATCCAGTGTCCAACCCGGAGCAATCGCCGGAGCGCCGGCCCGCAGCGTAGCCGCATCGAGCTTGCCTACAAACGAAATGTGTCCCATCGGAAATTGCCAATCTTTGGTACCAAAGTAAAAGTCGTTCAAGGACAGCGTCTTTTGAAATATCGTCGGGTTCGGGCACTTGGAGATAGCCATCACCACCGAGTTAGCGTGACCCATATAGTGCCGACCCACCATGTCCGATCCATTTGCCAGCCCCTTCGGATGGCTGTCATTCGCTGACCGCAGCAACAGCGCTGCCGAGTTGATCGCTCCGCACGCGCTCACCACTATATCGGCAGAGTATCGCGTCACCTCACCACCCTGCTCCACGATGACTCCCGTTACTTCGCGGCCCGACGCGCTGGTCTCGATCGAGCGTGCAAGTGCGTTTCGCATCAGGTTGACATTCGCGTACCTCAGTGCCGGCTCCACACACATCATGTGCGCATCGGACTTCGCCTGTAGCAAGCATGGGAAGCCGTCACACGTGTTGCAGCGGATGCACCGACTGTGCTCCGCATCGGTCTGATCCAGACGCACACCCAGCGGTGTATGGAACGGATGAAGTCCCAGCGCTCTTAGATCGTCGTTCAACTCTTGAATGCGTGACTCGTGGCTGATCGCGGGGAAGGGATAATCGTCGCTCGCGTTGGGCTCTGTGGGGTCTTCGCCGCGCTGACCATGCACCTCGTAGAGTCGCTCGGCCTCACTATAGTAAGGTTCAAGTTCGTCATAGGTGATTGGCCACGCAGGTGAAACCCCGCCTTCATGGACCAACTCACCGAAGTCCTCGCGCCGCAGACGGAACAAGGCAGCTCCATAAAATTTTGTGTTCCCGCCAACGTAATAGTTTGTGTGCGGATGCAGTTGCTCACCATTCGCGTCATACCAGCGTTCCTTCGTCTGGTACTTCCCTTCTGCATTCACCAGCGTTGGGTTCCAGTTTGCCTTCTCGCGAGGTACAAAATCCCCGCGCTCAAGCAAAAGGATCCTTTTACCCGAGGGAGCCAGTCGATAGGCGAGCGTACCCCCGCCTGCACCGCTTCCAATAATGATCACGTCGTAATGTTTCGAACTGCTCATTCAGAGACTCCGTTGCAACCGCAAAATATGCAGTGGCGTTCTGAGTTGTGGTGTAGCTTGCAGCATCCGACCCTATAGCCGCAAGCGCCGCGAATATAGAGTTCGGCCGCCGCCAACATCGCAAGGGGAGGAACGGTCAAGTAGATCCAGAACCCTGTCCAAATGCCGGACGGCAATGCCGAAGCAAAGGTACGAGCAGGATTCATGCTCATACCGGAAAGCGGAGATTCGAAGCTGACATAGACAGCAACCAGCAGTCCCGCAAAGACCCCGGTGTAGCGGCTCAGCGTTGGATGGTTGGATACATGCAGCACCGTGTACATCAAGCAAAACGAGATGAAAACCTCTCCCAGCACCGCCAGAACTGTTCCAGTTGCTCCCGGAATCGTGGCTGCGTATTGCACCTCGGGCCTCGCCAGGTTGCGCCCGAGCATATGCGCTGCAATCATCACTCCGGCTGACCCGCCCAGAAACTGTGCGGCGATATAGAGGGCCGCTAACTTGAACGGGATCTTGCCCAGCCTGCAAAAGGTCAGAGTGACCGAAGGATTCATGTGGGCACCAGATCGCTGCCCCCACGGCGAGTAAATCAAAGTGGTTGCCGTGAGCCCCATCGCTACGCCAGTTAGAATTCTTCTAAGCAATGTCGAATGAATGCGTTCATACGCCATTGATGATGGAAGCCAGAAAAGCACCGTGAACGCGCATGCCGAGATCATGAACATCCCCAGCAGGGCTGCTTCGATCGTGTACTCCGGCCAGAGTGTCGTAATTAGCCGCAACATCGGCCAGGCACTATGGTTTGCCAACGAAACACAGGTGGCTCGTCCGCTCGTCTTGCCTACGACATGTCCATGCAATTCGGTCTGGGTTGAATATTTCATCGGCAGGTTGCGGTCTACCCATTTGAGTCCGGCCGACTCCGGCGGTTACAGACGTTACATCAAAATCGCAATACTAAAAAAATTCCGCGCTCGCCTCTCTCATCAAGTAAAAGAAGAGATGCCGCTTACTTCCACCTTTTGGCATAGGAGCCATTCATGATTCTGCATACCGGAAGAAATCGCCCCGACAACTGGAAGACATTGAGGGCGAAAGTAAAGCGCCGTTGGACTATACCCTTCGTCGCATTCGAATGGGGGTGGGAGTGGGCTGCCTTCGGCCTCAGTAACTGGCGATTTCTCGAAGTACTCGAATATCTCGGTAGTTTGTCCGTGCTGATCGGGGTCATCTTCTATTTCAGTGAGTCTGGAGACCGCATCAAACAGAGGCACTATCAGGCATGGCAAGTGATCAACACAGCGCAGGGGAAGGGAGGCAGCGGCGGACGCATCGAAGCGCTCCAGGAGTTGAACGAAGACCACGTGTCCCTCGTCGGTGTCGATGTGTCGTCATCATTCCTGCAAGGCCTCAATCTCAAACAAGCTAGACTCACCCGCGCCGACTTCAGCACATCAGACGTTCGCGATAGTGATTTCCACGCAGCTGAACTCGATAACGCGGACCTCCACTCGGCAAACTTCCGGAATGCCGATCTGACGGACGCGTCGTTCGTTGGAGCTAACCTCAGTGACTCAGACCTGGTCGGAAGCAATCTCGCCGGCTCCAATCTCGAGAACGTAGACCTTAGCAATGCCGACCTGCGTCACGCAGATCTCCGCCACATTCAATGGCAGAAGATTTACAAGATACAGGGAGCGAATCTCGCCGACGCAAACAACGCGCCGACGGGTTTCGTCGAGTGGGCGATGCAACACGGTGCGATCCAATCAGATCAGCAGGACGAATGAAGGGCCGCAAACCTCACTAGCAAATTAGCCTCCGGTCGCAAAGCCTGGATAGAGAGTCATCCCTCCATCGACAAATACAGTGATGCCGGTAACTTAATCGGCCTCATCCGACGCCAGCCACACCGCCGCACGCGCGATGTCCTCAGGCAAGCCAACCCGGTTGTATGGAATGAGCTTTAGGAGTTCTGCCTCTGCCTCCGGCGTCTCCCACGCCATCCGATTGATCGCCGTTTTGATCGCACCTGGCCCGATGCTATTCACGCGGATATGATGCGGCGCCAACTCCTGCGCGAGGCTCTTCATCATCAGCATGATTCCGCCCTTCGACGCTGCATAGTTGCAGTGGCCCGCCCAAGGAATCACCTCATGCACCGAACTCATGCAAATGATCTTGCCAGCGGCAATCGACCGGCTCGGTTCAACTCCGCGCCGCAAAAACTCGCGTGTCGCCTCGCGCGCGCACAGGAACTGCCCCGTCAGATTGACATTGAGTACAAACTGCCACTCCGCCAGTGTCATATCGACCAGTGCCGCGTCACGTTGCAGGCCAGCGTTGGCGACAAGAATGTCGATCGTCCCGTAAGCCCTGAACAGCTCCGAGTACATCGCCTTCACCTGCTCTTCGTTGCCGACGTCTGCGCTCAATGCAGTGGCAACACCACCCTTCGCTCGGATCTCCTCCACCACCTGGTTTGCCGCATCGGGCGTATTCGGATGGTTGATACCAACCATCGCGCCAGCACTTGCCAGGGCCTTCGCTACGCCTGCTCCGATTCCGGAACTGGCTCCCGTCACCAGCGCTACCTGCCCTGCCAGTGGTTTATGGTCCTCAAACGTCATGGAGATCTCCTTTTAGCTTTGTGTTAATTTCGGGGCACAGCAAACCAATCTTCAC
>VFSW01013978.1_pt1 | contig 11128 bp, 9 predicted proteins | sample 5358111 | NCBI WGS metagenome assembly VFSW01 (sample SAMN11554181, study PRJNA540505) | mine drainage metagenome | isolation source: sediment from site ElyBrook_90M | place: USA: Ely Copper Mine, Vershire, VT | collected 2017
GTGCTGCCGATCTCATAAAAAATCCTCCAGTTGCCAACCTTCAATCTTCACCGCCTGCACTCCCATGACCTCCACCGAGATCCGCCAATCCTTTCTGCAATTTTTTCGTAGCAAGGAACACACGATAGTTCCCTCTTCCAGCCTGCTACCTGATTCCCCGAATCTACTTTTTACGAATGCGGGGATGAATCAGTTTGTGCCGATCTTTCTCGGTAGCACACCTTGCCCTTATACGCCGCGCCGTGCCGCTGACACCCAGAAGTGTATTCGTGCGGGGGGGAAGCACAATGATCTGGAAGATGTCGGTTTCGATACCTATCACCACACCTTCTTTGAAATGCTTGGAAATTGGTCATTCGGCGATTACTTCAAAAAAGAAGCCATTGAGTGGGCTTGGGAACTGCTCGTCGAGCGCTGGGGATTTCCCCCTGAGCGACTCTACGCCACGGTGTATTGCCCTGATAAAATGGCGGGTGATCCTGCGGATTTCGACGCTGAAGCCCATGCCTTTTGGTCAAAACTCTTCCTCTCCAAAGGCCTCGACCCTGCCATCCATATTCTCTCTGGAAATAAGAAGGATAATTTTTGGATGATGGGTGAAACTGGCCCTTGCGGTCCTTGTTCCGAGTTGCACATCGATCTCACTCCGGCGGGCGACACCAAGGGAGCCCTCGTCAACAAGGGGAGTGCTGAGTGCATCGAAATTTGGAATCTCGTCTTCATCCAGTTCAGCGCCAATCCTGACGGTTCGTTCGTTTCTCTCCCAGCCTGCCACGTTGATACCGGCATGGGATTTGAGCGTGTCTGCTCGGTCATCCAGTGTACCAAGGGATTCACAGAATTCAGCAATGTCGTCATCTCTAACTACGAGACGGATCTCTTTAGCCCTCTCTTCGCCGCCACTCAAGCCCTCTGCGGGCGCAGCTACGGTTCCACGCTGCCCCAACCCTCCGGCGATGGCTCCGTAGTCGCCACTACCAAACAGGAGCAAGAGGATATTGCCTTTCGTGTCATTGCCGACCATCTCCGCACCCTTAGCTTTGCCATTGCCGATAACATTCAGCCGGGCAATACCGGGCGTCACTATGTCCTGCGCCGTATTCTCCGCCGCGCTGTCCGCTACGGGCGCACACTCGGTTTCGACGAACCCTTTCTCTACAAGCTTGTGCCAACACTCGCCGAGGTCATGGGTGAAGCCTTTCCTGAAATCCGAACCAGGGAATCCCTGATCGTCGAAACCCTCAAGCGCGAGGAAGAAGCCTTTCACAAAACGTTGAATGCAGGGATTAGCGAGTTTAATGACCGATGTATTCATTCAATCGCAACTCTGCTCACTGCTGGGAATCCTACAGGAATGCAGGAATTCATAAGAATCTGGAGTCAACTTTATGATCAGTTCGCTGCGGGCACGCTCGATTTCAAATCCTATCCTCATATAACAATTTCTGGTGCAGATGCTTTCAAACTCTACGATACCTACGGCTTTCCTCTTGATCTGACGGCACTCATGGCACGCGAGCAGGGATGGAGTGTCGATACTACTGGTTTTGAGGTTTGTATGGAGCAGCAGCGTGCCCGCGCCCGTGCTGCGCAGAAGAAGGAGATCATCAGCATCTCTGAGCTTACGACCACGACCCCGACGGCTTTCTCTGGTTTTGACTCTCAGGAGACCGAGGTCTCGGTGCTCGATGTTGTGCTGATCAAGAATCGTACAGCTGTCATTCTGGATCGTTCCGTCTGCTACGCCGAGATGGGAGGGCAGGTTGGCGATACCGGTTCCCTCTCGGGCGGAGGATCGCTCTGGCAGATCATGGACACCCAGAAGAGCGGCCCGACCTGGCTCCACTTCATTGAAGGTGATGAAGCTCCTCTTCCCGGCACCACCGTCACGCTCTCCGTCACGACCTCCCGTCGAGCAGCCATCCAGCGCCATCACAGCGTCACCCATCTGCTCCACTGGGCGCTGCGCGAAGTCTTCGGCGATACCGTGGCTCAAAAGGGTTCCTTTGTCGGCCCGGAGAAGCTCACCTTTGATTTCAGCAGCGCAGCTCTGACCGCCAATCAACTCTCCAAGGTGGAAGAGCTTGTCAATGAGCGCATCCTGGATAATGCCTCGGTGAGCTGGCAGGAGATCCCCTTTGCCACAGTGAAAGGACACCCCGGAATCCTTCAATTTTTTGGCGATAAATATGGCGATGTTGTGCGGGTCGTGCAGATCGGCGGATCTCCAGGATTACTCGACGGCTATTCGATGGAACTCTGCGGTGGCACTCATGTCCGCGCGACCGGAGAGATCGGACTCTTCCGCATCGTGAGCGAGGCAGCTGTAGCCGCAGGGATTCGCCGCATCGAGGCGGTGGCAGGACTCGAGGCCCGTCTGACCACCATGAGCGATGCCCAACGCCTTCAGCATTTCGCTTCCCGTCTCGGTGCTCCACTAGCCGAAGTGGAGAAAAAGCTGGAAGCGACACTCTTTCAGATCAAGGAACTGGAGAAGGAACTCAGTATCATCCGCCAACGCGAGGCCGCCAGCCTTGCCGCAGAGCTCCTCAAGAAAGCAACGACTGGAACAATTCCATCGATTGTCGAAGAAATCTCCGGAGCCGATGGGAATGCCCTTCAAGCTGTAGCCGATGTGATGAAGTGTAGCTTTGAGGGAGTGATTTTCCTCGCAGGCGTCTCTGGTAGTGCTGTTTCGCTAGTTGCTGCTGTCGGCACGGCCCATCAAGGATCTCTGCCTGCTGGAAAGCTCATTTCCGCTGTGGCCACGCTGGTCGGCGGCAAGGGAGGAGGTAAACCTGAGAGTGCTCGGGGCGGTGGCCGTGATGTGAACGGAATCCGGGCCGCATTAGAAAAAGCACGCGCTCTGATTGCCATCGGGAAAATTTAGAATCCTATGTAGCAGAAAGAAGCTGCCATTGGAGATTTAGGAGAGATTGCAGGGCAAATCATTGACGGAAATTTTGAACGAAATCCTTTAGGGAGATGTCTCAACTGACCTATGACATTCAGAACACACAACTGCCATATTATTGTTACCTCTATCGTTGCTGGAGTTGCTTCATTGGCGACCTGTCTTGCACAACAGACTAATCCGTATCTGACGCCAATGGAAATTCAAGCGATGAAAGTAAAGGCTTCAAATAACCCACAGATTGTTGCCGCTATGCAGCAAGCACAGGCTGCAGGCTACAGCGCAAGTGGGGCCCAGCAGAAAGCGCTGGCGATGAAAGCACAGGCCGCAAACAATCCGCAAGTTGTTGCCGCTGTGCAGAAAGCGAAAGCCCGTTTAGGAAAACATAATACCACCTCATCATCAACACAGTAGTACTTGGGGGTGGTGACCTCAGTAGGTTGTAGAACAGTGGGAGAATTTGAAGGTTTTTCCGCTGTTCCCATCCCGGCTCTTGTAGGCTCTTTTACAAGAGTCCAAGGACAGTAGAGAACGGGATGGAACATTTCGATTGAGCCACGATTTTTCTGTAAAAGAGGATGTGTTTTAGAGAGGGATGCGGAATTTGAGAGGTTGGGGGAGAGGTAGGTTTTTGTTCAGCACTTCCAATCAAGCCTTGGCATAAGAGGATTCCACTCGTTTTGCGACATCCTGATAGCCGTAATCGACTTCATAGATCTGCTTGAAGCAAGCGAGTGCTTGCTCACTCTTTCCAAGAGTCTCATAGACGAGCCCCAGATTGTAGAGGAGTTCTTTTTTGACGGAATCCATTGTGCCGATTTCGGCGATGGCATCGGAAAAAGTCTTGGCGGCGAGATCGGGCATATTACGCACCACGTAGCACTGGCCAAGTTTTGCCATCGCCCGGAGACGGACACTTGGATTACTGCGAGCACGCTGTAAGTGGCCGATGGCTTCTTGAGGGAGGTCGGCATCCATTAATACGACGGCGAGTTCGTAATGAGCCAAGAGATCGGGCGGATTGCGATCTACGCGTTCGCGGGCCGCAGAGAGGATGAAGGCAGCGCGTTGTTTCTCGAGATCCTGCATTTCCTCACGGTAGCGAGGAGCCTCTGGATCATTGGGTGCGGCGGCGAGATATTCTTCGCGTGATTTGTAGGCCTCTTCAATCTGGCGAAGCTGAAGATCGCTAATTTTGCGGACGATGGTTGGATCGGCTCCTCCAGAGAGGCTCAGGGCATATTGATACCATTGCAGGGCGTTTTCATAGTCCTCTTTTTTCTCGTAGAGTTAGGCAATTCGGCGTGATTTATCAATACTCTGCGGTTCGGCCTGAACCTGAGCGGAGAGTTCGGCGATCTGGCTCTCGATGATCTCATCGCTTTTGATGACACGGCCTTGTTGCTCGAGAGCAACAGCCTGTTCCTTGTTCTTAATGAGATCACGATAGCTCTCAGCAACTTCCCACCCACCCTGCTGTACCGACTGTGCGGCAGCGGCATCCTTGCTTCCCTTGACAGCCAGAATATCGTTGGGATCTAAGGCCAGAATACGGTTGTAAAGTTCCACTGCACGGGTGGGATTACGGGGTAATCCCTTCTCATCCTGCTGCAGGCAGAAGGATGCAAAGCGGTAGAACTGGGTTTTATCCTTGGGGTTGATTTCGATGAGGGACTCAAAGGCAAAAAAGGCCAACTCTTTCATCGGAGGATCCCATTTCATGGCAGCCTCCTGAAGGAGAGTATTGGCCTGCACATTATGAGGATCGTCTGCTAAAATTTCCTCCAGAACAGGAAGGAGTGCGGCAATGTCATTCTTTTTGAGCAACCCGGATGCCTTCATGAGGGCAAGCTGTGAACCACCCCCTAATCCAGCAAAGAAGCCTTTCTTCGTATTCTTGGATTTCTCAGAGGCCGCATGACGCGCCAATTTTCGGGCGTCCAGAAAATCGGGTGTTACCAGCAGGAGACTCTGACAGATTTGGATAACATAGGTATAGTTTTTCAGCTCCATGGCACTCATGGCTTTCAGCCATGTCTGCTTCTGCTGGGGGGAAAGGTCTTTCTGCGTTTTCAAGGGCTTATCAGAGTAGCTGGTTTTTCATTTTTTACAAGACTCCTCCACCTTCAAGAAAATCAGGTGTGATATGAAGCGAGGAAGAAAATATTTCTCCTGCGGCAATACGGACAATTCCTTTCTTCTGCTCAAATGGAACCGGAGGATTGCTATCGGGTAGCCCCCAACACGGTTCCACGCAGAGGAAGGGGTCCCCATCGCTCCAGATCGTGAGATAGGGAGCCTCGGCATAGTCACAGGTGATACGATGACCGACGGCGGGAGCCTCTAGGATAAAGAGGCGTCCCTTCTGTTGAGGGACTCTTGAAAGATCGAGCAAATAGGAGCCAGGGAGATCTTTTTTCTCAAACGGCATTTCACCTCCAGCAAAGTCGATCTCCTGTGTTGCTCCATTGAGAAAATCGGCGGGGGCCATTTCTCTCTCGTAGGTTCCCGCAGGCAGAAGCAATCGGGCGCTGCTCAAATCACCAACAGCAAAACCGGGATGCCATCCGAAGCTCAAAGCAACCGGATGCGCCTCACGATTCTCAAATTCGAAACGCATTCCCAGACTTCCTTCCCTCAGTGTCATGATGAGTCGCATCGCCACCTTGTAGGGATAAGCGTCGTGAGGGATCTCGCAGGGCTCCATGCAATAGGTCAACGACCCGGCTTCCAGATCAACTAAGGGTGCCGCAAAGCGATGACTCCGGATAAATCCATGATTCCCTCCTCTGATGAGGTGTCCTTCATACATGGATTCCTGCTGCCAGAGTCGATGCACGAAATATCCCATGACCGTGGCGTGATTGGCCCAGCCGGAAGAGGGTTTTTCCACCACCCCATCACGCCAGAGAAATCCATGCCATACGCCATCACGATCCCGACGCGCCAGACTTACAGGTTCCCCGCCGAGGCGGGAGACAATCAGACGCAGGCCGCCAGATTGATCCTCAAGCAGATCAAGCGGTCCGACAGGAGAGGAGAGAATCTCATAATGCATGGACATTTTTTTGGCACATTGAAGGGAATCCTAGAGCAGATGGCCCATTTTCTCTTTTTTTGTGGAGAGATAGCGGGCGTTGTGGGGGTTGCTTTCAGAGCGGATGGGAAGGCGCTCGACGATCTCCATGCCGTAACCTTCGAGTCCGACGACTTTACGAGGATTGTTGGTGAGGAGGCGGATTTTACGGATGCCGAGATCGGCAAGAATCTGGGCTCCCGTCCCATATTCGCGGAGATCCATGGGGTAACCGAGGCGCTCGTTAGCCTGGACGGTGTCAAGTCCTTCTTCCTGAAGCTTGTAGGAATGGATCTTGGCCGCTAGTCCGATGCCTCGCCCCTCCTGTTTCATATAGACGAGAACCCCATGTCCACTCTCGGAAATTTGTGCTAATGCGCGATGCAGTTGACTTCCACAATCGCAGCGGCGCGATCCAAAGACATCCCCTGTAAGGCATTCACTATGGACACGAACCAGTGTCGGTTGCTCTGGATCAATCGGCCCCTTCACAAGAGCCAGATGATGATTGTTGTCTATTTCAGAGCGGTAGAGGTAGAGCTGAAAATCGCCGAAATCGGTCGGCATGGTGATTACCTGTTCGCGCTGAACCAGCTTTTCGCTTTGTCGGCGGTAGGCGATGAGATCACGAACCGAGCAAATTTTGAGCCCATGTTTTTTTTTGAATTTCAGAAGATCTGGCAGGCGAGCCATCGAGCCATCATCATTCACGATTTCAGCGAGCACGCCGACTGGATGCAACCCGGCGAGTCGTGCAAGGTCAACTGCTGCCTCGGTATGGCCAGCTCGGCACAAGACACCACCATCACGATAGCGCAACGGAAAAACATGGCCTGGACGCACCAGATCATCGGACTGCGTTCTGGAATCGGCTAGCAGTTTGATCGTGTGTGCGCGGTCCGCGGCGGAAATCCCCGTGCTCACTCCATTTGCGGCATCCACAGAAATGGTATAGGCCGTGCGCATTCCCTCCATATTTTGCTGTGTCATCAGCGGGATATTCAGACGATCCAAGTCACTGCCTTCCATCGGCACACACACGACGCCGGAGGTGTAGCGGATAATGAAGCCCAAATTTTTTGCCGTGATTTTTTCCGCTGCGATGATGAGATCCACTTCGTTTTCTCTGGAGGCATCATCGGTAACAATGACCATCCTTCCCTGCCGAATTTCCTCCAACACTTCGGAAATGGGATCAAAAGCATGTGCTATTTTTGAAGCTTTCTTGGTCGGCACCGCTGGCAGGTTTTTTTTCATGCCAGAGCAAGTGTGGTGCTAGCAGGCGATCTTGAGAGTACGGTCTGGTTGATGTTGCGCCGAGCAATCCATCCACCTCCAAGGAGACGGTCTCCCTCATAGAAGACGGCGGCCTGTCCAGGAGTTACGGCGCGGAGGGGTGAGAGGGGTCGGATTGTCGCTGCCTCCTCTCCATCAGCCAAAATTATGGCGGCATTGCCAGTGTGACCATGACGAACCTTCACGGTAATTTTCCGAGGCGTAGAGGGAGGGGTGATGTGCCAGTTAACCCGATGGATTATGAATTCCTGACAGAGAAGATCTTCCTCTCCTCCGAGAATAACACGACCTGTGGGTGCGTCGATGTCGATCACATAGCGAGGTGTCCCAGCACCTCCGGGAAGGCCCTTGCGTTGTCCAATGGTGAAGAACTCAATGCCGTCGTGGGGGCCGAGGTAGCCGCCTTCCATGTCATAAAATCCTCCCGGCTGGAAAATTTCGCCACGGTCGCGGAGGAAGGCTTTGTAATCTTTCCCCGGTACAAAGCAGATCTCCTGACTATCCTCCTTATCGGCGACTTTGAGGCCAAGAGTGCGTGCAATGCCTCGGATCTCCTCCTTGGTGAGGGAGCCGAGTGGAAAAAGGGCGCGGGCAAGTTGTTCCTGTCGCAGACTAAAAAGGAAGTAAGACTGGTCTTTTTTTGGGTCGAGGCCCTTGCGCAGAACGGGTGCTGCGTTTTCAGAGTGCTCGACGATGGCATAGTGTCCAGTGGCGATAAAAGAGGCTCCAAGAGCGGCAGCCTTGTCCCAGAGGTTCCCAAATTTCAGTTTTTCGTTGCACAGAATACAGGGGTTGGGAGTGCGCCCTGCGCGGTATTCTTCAGCAAAGTAGTCAATGACGAGTCGCTCGAAGGGAATGGCCTCATCAATGACGTAATGGGGAATGCCGAGGGTATGAGCGACACTGCGGGCATCGGCAATGGCCTGAGGACCGCAGCATTTATCTTCGGCCCGCGTCATGCAATCTTGAGGCCAAAGCTTCATCGTGACGCCAATGACTTCCCATCCCTGTTCTTTGAGTAAATAGGCGGCAACGCTCGAATCTACGCCGCCGCTCATTCCTACGATAATGCGTTGCGGAGGGGAGGAGGATTCTGGTGTATTCATAGGCCGGATGGTTCTCAAACGGAGGAACCTACAGTTTCTCTGGAAGGGCGTCAACGAGGGGGGTATTCTATGATAAAAAAAGAGAGGCTCCAGAGTTTCCTCCGGAGCCTCTTGCAAGGTTTTCTTTTTCTAAGAGATCTTAGAAGACGAAGCGGACACCGGCGCGGCTCAGGCTCTCATTGAGACCTTTGTTACCAAAGATGTAACGGGAATCAGCGAAGAGTCCGATGGAGCGGTTGATGCGGTATTCAAGACCGATACCTGCGTTACCATTGCCCTGTGCTGCATTGTTGCCCCAGGTCGATCCACCGCCAACCATGGCGTAAGGAGCCAGATGCCAGCTCTCGATAGGATAACGAGCGATCAGGTTGCCCTGAAGGTTATCAAATACTTGGCCTCGAGCAATATTGAGACCACCGAGGGTGTCATCAATACCGATACCGAAGTAACGGGTGAAGAAGTAGTTGAGGCCAAGACCGCCGCCGAGTCCTTGAGTGACCTGATTGTTGAACTTGCCAGCTGCGCCGGCTGCGAAGACATCGAGTTGAACTTCACCAGCGCGGAACAAATTGTCCTGCACGGGGGCAACAACGACTTTCTTGGAGGAGTCTTCTGTGCCAGCGAACGAGGTGGCTGCTGTAGCCAGAACGAGGGCGAGAAGTGTGAGTGTTTTATTCATTTGATTTGGTTGTGGTTATACTGACAAGTGCTGTTGGTAGAGGAAGCAGGCTGAAATGTCAATGGTTTTATGGGATGAATTTTTGAGAGGGGGAGTGACTTGGGCAGTGCATCAACTCCTGCATTGCGACACGAATGAAACCAGACGACGCTTGACTCCATCTCTTCTCTCTGGGAAGAGGAAGGCTCACCAACCAAGGAGTTCATACTATGCGCATTGCAATGGTCGGTCTGGGTCGAATGGGGGCCAACATGGTTCTTCGCCTGTTAAAGGCGGGTCACGAAGTCGTTGTCTGGGATCATAGTGATTCTGCAATTAGGGATCTGGCTTCCAAGGGAGCCATCGCCGCCACGGATCCGAAAGCTCTCGTGAGCAAGCTTACCTCACCCAAAGCCATCTGGATGATGATTCCGGCGGCTTATGTGGATGAGAGCATTGCAACATTTGCGCCGCTCCTCGGGAAGGGAGACATCCTCATTGATGGGGGCAATTCCTATTACAAAGATGATATTCGCCGATCCAAGGAACTGGCAGCTCAAGGAATTTCATATGTCGATGTCGGCACCTCCGGCGGAGTGTGGGGACTGGAGCGTGGTTACTGCGAGATGATCGGCGGTCCCAAGGAGGCCGTTGATTTTCTCGATCCGATTCTCAAGACGCTGGCACCTGGCAAGGTAAATGTAGAAACGACTCCCGCTCGCACGAGGACAGATACGACCGCTGAGGAGGGGTATTTGCATTGCGGCCCATCGGGAGCAGGTCACTTTGTCAAGATGGTTCACAACGGTATCGAATACGGCATGATGGCTTCCTATTCCGAGGGGCTGAATATTCTCAAACACGCCAATGTGGGAAAGGTGACACGTGCGATGGATGCGGAGACCACCCCCCTGCGCGAACCTGAGGATTACCAATATGATCTCGATCTGCCGGAGATCGCCGAGGTCTGGCGGCGCGGGAGTGTTGTCGCCAGTTGGCTGCTCGATCTGACTGCCGATGCCATGGCTCGCGATCCAGATCTGGCTTCCTTTGGAGGGCGTGTGAGCGACTCTGGCGAGGGGCGCTGGACGATTGAGGCGGCAATTGATGAAGGGGTTCCAGCTCCCGTGTTGACGACGGCTCTTTACCAGCGTTTTTCCAGCCGCAGTCAGGCACTCTTTGCCGATAAGATCTGCTCGGCGATGCGTTTTGAGTTTGGAGGACACCACGAAAAGCCCGAGGGTTCGCACTAAGACAGCCTGCACGTATGAGTGAATCCCACAACAGCGACGCTCTCGTGCTCTTCGGAGCCACGGGGGATCTGGCCCATAAAAAACTCTTTGATACGATCCAGGCGCTCATTCGCCGAGGCGTATTCGGGGGGCCGGTGATCGGTGTCGCCAAGAGCGGCATGACGCGCGAGGAACTGATTGCGCGGGCACGCGAGGGGATCACCACGTTTGGGCGCGGAGTGGATGAGGTGGCCTTTCAGAAATTTTCCGAGGGATTCCAGTATGTCGATGGCGATTATGGTGATCCCGAGACTTTTGAGAGTCTGAAGAAAGCGCTCGGAAAAGCCCAGCGCCCTCTCCATTATCTGGCGATTCCTCCCTCCCTTTTTGGCACGGTTACCAAGGGACTCAAGGCGGCTGGCTGTCTTGAGAATGGGCGCGTGGTGATTGAAAAACCGTTTGGTCATGACCTTGCGTCGGCTCAGACTCTCAACCGCATGATCCATGAGGTGCTCGATGAGAGTCAGGTTTTTCGCATTGATCATTATCTCGGCAAGGAGGCGACGCAGAATGTCCTCTACACCCGGTTTGCCAATGCCTTCCTCGAACCCGTCTGGAACCGCAATTATATCAGCAATATCCAGATCACGATGGCCGAGTCCTTCGGCGTGGATGGTCGGGGGGCATTCTACGATCAGACCGGATGTCTCCGTGATGTCGTCGAGAATCATCTGATGCAGGTGGTCGGATTCCTCTGCATGGAGCCTCCTTACTGGCCTGATAAGGAGCGTGTGCGTGACGAACAGGTAAAGCTCTTCCGCTCCATCCGCACCATCCCCCCCAACG
>VFSW01013979.1_pt1 | contig 11128 bp, 10 predicted proteins | sample 5358111 | NCBI WGS metagenome assembly VFSW01 (sample SAMN11554181, study PRJNA540505) | mine drainage metagenome | isolation source: sediment from site ElyBrook_90M | place: USA: Ely Copper Mine, Vershire, VT | collected 2017
GCCTGGATGGACAACTCCTTTCAAGGAACAACGTGTTGAGACAGGACAGCTAGGCGCTGGGCGTTAGGAACCTCTGAACAAGTGGCGTTCTGTCATCCCGAGCGCCGTAGAGCGCGAGGGATCCCCTTCGAATCGCAGGGGATTCCTCGCCGTCTCCGCGGCTCGGAATGACAATCAAGGGTTGTTCAGACGTTCCCCAACGCCTAGCGCCCAACGCCTGACACCTATGGTCGCGGAATAATCGTTGACAAATCCAGGTACGGGGCCTGTACCATCACGCAACAACGAAATTTGAAAGGAACTATGAACGACAGTGGAAGTAGAACGCAGGAGCATCAGGTACGAAGCTTCTGCGTGCGCTCGTGAATCCGGTCTCACTCGCCGGTCCACGAGTCCGTACGTGAACCGGAGCGAGTGAGACGCCAAGATCCTCACCTGGGATCTTCCCGCCTCCCCCTCTCCCAAACATCAACCCGATCCCGCAGCACGGCATCTTCCCCGGACTGATCCGCCGGATTGCGCCGCGCCTGCCTCTGACCGATGGCCAGGAGAACGGCCGATGACCAATATTCCGGCGTTCAACCACGAAGGCGGAACACGCCGCGGCACGCGACCGCCAGGACCGAGCTTCTGGGTGGCCAAGGCGTTCCACATCATGAACCGCTTCCGGCGGCGGGCGGCGATTTTTCTCGCCGTGCTCGGCCCCGGCATCATCGTCATGGTCGCCGACAACGATGCCGGCGGCATCACCACCTACACCGCAACCGGCGCGAAGTATGGGATCCATCTGCTCTGGTTTCTGATCCTTCTCGGTCCGGTCGCCTACTACGTTCAGGAGATGACCGTGCGCCTCGGTGCGGTCACGAAGCGCGGGCATGCCGAGGCCATCTTCGATGCCTTCGGCTCGTTCTGGGGATGGTTCGCCCTGCTCGATCTGGTGATCACCGACTGGCTGACGATGATCACCGAGTTCATCGGCATGACCGCGGCGTTCAGCATTTTCGGCGTGCCCACGTGGGTCACCGTCATCCTCACCTGGCTGATCATGGGCGCGATGGTGATGACCGGCAGCTACTGGACCTGGGAGAAGATCGCCCTGGTCTTGTGCGTCGGCAACCTGATCTACATCCCGGCCGCGTTCCTCGTGCATCCCTCGATCCACGACATCCTCTACAACAGCGTCGTCCCGCACCTGCCGCCGGGCGGATTCACCAACGATCTCTTCTTCCTGTTGATGGCCAATGTCGGCACGACGATCGCGCCGTGGATGCTGTTCTTCCAGCAGAGCTCCGTCGTGGACAAAGGGCTGGACGAAAAAGAAATCAAAGACGGAAAAATCGACACGGCCTTTGGTGCGTTCCTCACGGTCGTCGTCGCGGTCTTTCTGATCCTCGTCACGGCGAAACTTCTGTACGGTACGAACGTGGAGAGCGCCGCGGAATCGGCCACGGCGATCATGCCCATGAGCAGGGCCATCGGAACGATGATCGCCATCGGCCTGTTCGACGCCGGGCTGCTCGGAGCGATCTGTATCTCCCTCGCCAGCTCATGGGCTTTTGGTGAGGTCTTCGGCTGGGCGCACTCGCTGAACGCCCGAATCAAGGAAGCGCCTTGGTTTTATCTCTATTACCTGTTCGATCTGCTGCTCGCGGGGACCGTGGTGCTGATCCCCCGCGCGCCGCTGGTCCTGATCACGTTGTTCGTGCAGGTGATCGCCACGACGCTGCTCCCGGCGGCGCTCGTCTTCCTCATCCTGTTGCTCAACGACAAAAAGACGATGGGCGCGTATACGAACACCCTTTACGAGAACGTCATGAACATCGGCATCGTCGCGGCGATCATCATCCTGTCGACGATGTACGGCATCAGCGCGATCTTTCCGAATCTGTTCAAGTGAGGTGACCCATGGCCCAGCGACAAGGAATTTTCCGAAGCCTGATTCACGGCGTTCGCGTCGTGAACCATCGGTATCGCAAACCGAGAATCGAGATGACGCCGCTGGTCCGAGTGTCGTTGCTGGTCCTGAGACTCTACCTGATCGTCCTCATCGGGCTGATGATCTTCAAATTCACGGTCGCGGCGCATGGATAGGAGCAGCCGATGGAGAACACGTTTTACTTTTTCTCTGAGCTCCTGAATCGACCGATCCGGACCGAAACCGGTGAGAAGGTCGGCAAGCTTTCCGATCTGGTCTTTCGGCTGGCCGAGCCCTATCCGGAAGCGATCGGCATCTACATCCGGCATCTGCTGGGAAAGAAGCCGCCTCAGTTCATTCCCTGGGACGCCGTGATCCGCATCGAACCCGACACCATCATCGTCAAACCTCCCCCCGGCGGCGAGTTCCCCACCTTCGTCGACCAGAAGGGCTGGATCATGGCGGAGCAGCACCTCATGGGACGCACCATCCTGGAGATCGACGGCCGCAGAACGCAGGTCGTCAACGACGTCCATCTGCTCGAGGGAAAGGGAAAGGTCCTGCTCGTCCATGTCGATGGATCGCTGAACGGAATTCTGCGCCGATGGGGATTGCAGCGCCTGAGCTGGCGGCCGGACGATCTGATCTCCTGGAAATTCGTCCAGCCCTTCTCGGTGGAAGACGCGGTGGCGACCGACGAGGTGACACTCTCGGTCACGCGCGACCAGCTGAAGGAACTTCCGGGTGAGGATCTCGCTGACGCGCTGGAAGAGCTCTCCGGCGAAGAGCAGAAGGCACTCTTCTCCGCTCTCGATTCAGAGAAGGCGGCCGAAACGCTGGTCGAGGCCGAGCCGCGCGCGCAGCGGCAGGTCATCGCCAATCTCCGCAAGGAGCGCGCAAGAGGAATCTTTTCGGAGATGTCCGTGGCCCAGATCGCCGATATCTTCTCCATCCTGCCGCACGACAATCAACAGGAGCTCCTCGCGGTTTTGCCGCAGGAGCGCGCGGAGCGGGTGCGCTCCATCCTTTCCAATCGCGAGGTGATGGCCAGAGAACTGATCTCCAGCGAGTTCGTGGCTCTCCCCGCGAAGACCACCGTCAGCGAAGCGCTGGCCATGATCCGCAGCTCGGCGCACGAGGTCCGCGAGGTGTCGTACGTCTACGTGATCGACGACCGAAAGACCCTCGCCGGCGTGGTCGATCTCCGCCAGCTCGTCCTGGAAAAGGACGACGTCCCGCTGGAAAACATCATGGTCTCACCCGTGGTGACGGTGAACGCCGACGACGTGCGCGACGACCTGCTCGACCTGTTCGACCGCTATCACTACCGGATGCTGCCGGTCCTCGACTCCGACGACCGGATCCTCGGCGTCATCCGCTATCAGGACATCATGACGGGCGTTTCCGCCCGCAGCCGGGACTGAGCGTGAAGTTGCCGATCTTTCGGCGTTCACACAGTTACCGGTTGCCGGTTACCGGTTGCCGGCGGCCGCGTGCAAGTTTCGCCATCGCCGCGATTCTGATTTTTCTTCCGCTCCTCTCGTTCGGCCAGGAGAGCGTCTTCACGAACCATGACTTCGGCCGCTTCTGGGCCAGCGGTCAGATGAACTTCATCTACCAGGAGCACGGCCCGTTTCGGGCGCCGTACAGCGGACCAAACAGCCTTCGCCCGCTCCGCGAAGATGCGCTGTCCAAGCTGATGACTCTCTACACCGGATACCAGATCTCACGTACGACCGACATCCTCCTCGATGTCGAACGGATGAGCGGCGGGGGAATCAGCCAGACCGTCGGCCTCGCCGGATTCACCGATCTCGACGTCGTGCGCAATCCGCTGCTGAGCACGAGCCCGTACATCGCTCGTCTGATGCTGCACAAAGTCATTCCGCTGAGCAACGACTGGCAGCCGCAGGATCGCAATCCGATGTCCGTCCTCCCCTCGATGCCGTCGCGCTATCTCGAGCTCCGGGCGGGAAAGTTCGGCATCGTCGATTTCTTCGACGTGAATTCCGTCGGCAGCGATAGCCACCTGCAGTTCATGAACTGGGCGATCGACAACAACGGCGCCTACGACTATGCCGCCGATACGCGCGGCTACACCTGGGGCGTTGTCGCGGAATACCACGACGGCTGGTGGAGCGTGCGCGGAGCGGTCGCGCTCATGCCGCGGGTGGCCAACGGAATCAACTTCGATCACAACATCCGCCGCGATCGCGGTGAGAACCTCGAGTTCGAATCACGCCGCGCATGGATCGCCGGCCGCAGCACGGTCGTGCGGCTGCTGCTCTATCGCAACCTCGCGCGCATGGGGATCTATCGCGATGCGCTGCGCATCGCAGAATCGACGCACACCACGCCGGACATTGTCGCGGACGATCGTCCCGGACGGCAGAAAGTCGGGGTCGGTTTGAATTTCGAACAGGAAATGACGCCCTCCATTCGAATTTTCGCTCGCGCCGGATGGAATGACGGACGCACCGAGTCTTTCGCCTACACGGAAATCGACCGCACTCTCGCCGTCGGAGGGGACACGCGCGTGCCGCACAGACCCCACGACCGGTTCGGAGTCGCCTTCGTCTCGAACGGCCTCTCCGCCGATCATCGTGCCTACCTCGCGGCGGGCGGCCTGGGGTTCATCATCGGCGACGGAGCGCTGAATTACGGGCACGAGCAAATCGTGGAGAGCTACTACACCATGGCCGGCGTGCGCGGACTGTCGGTCGCCGGCGACCTGCAGTGGATTCACAACCCGGCCTACAACCGCGACCGAGGGCCGGTCACGGTGGGCAGTCTTCGGCTGCACGTCGATTTTTGAACGCTGGTGAAGAATCAGCTCAGGTGCGAGTCGCGTCGTCTTTCCCCGCCGGCACCATTGCCAGCGGCTCAGTCGTTCCGGGCACGCTCGGCTGATTGGGGGGCGATGTATGAAGCCCCTCTTTGAATCCCCTGATTGCCTCGCCCAGACCCTTTCCCAGCTGCGGAAGCTTCTGAGGGCCGAAGAGGAGCAGCAGGACAATGAAAATCAGGAGAATATGTGTCGGCTGAAGGAAATCCCCAAACATGGCTATTTGACTTTAACACAATGGGTAAGTTTACACACGGTCAGAACCATCACAGATCAATGTGTGCCGGAGCACTGGCACGGTTTGTTCTTAGCGTGGAAAGGTTGATGAAGCAACGTTTCATTCCTCTGCTCCTTCTCACGCTCGCGATTCCCGCTGAAGCCCTTCCGGGCTACGGGGTACAACTGGTAGCCCCGACGTCCGGATTCGGGACCTCCATCGCCATCGACTCACACGGAACCATTTACTACACCACCAAGAACGGCGACATCGACCGGATTGATTCCTCCGGCCAGAGCAGCCTCGTGGCCCACCTGGTCGTCAACGACGTCAGCGATTCCGGCCTGCTCGGGATGGCCCTGCTGAACGACAACACCGCGGCCGTCCACTACGTCAACGCCTCGGAAACCGCCGACGTAATCTCGACGGTTGACCTGACGACGGGACAGGAAACGGTGCTCCAATCGCTGACGTGCAACATCGACAGTCCCAGCCGTCCGGTACCCGCGGAGCATCATGGCGGAAACCCGACCGCCGGCGCCGACGGATCGATCTTCGTCGGGATCGGCGATTACGGCGGCGGGCTCATCGCTTCCCTCCCCGAATGGAATGCCGGGAAAATCTTCCGGATCCTTCCCGACGGCGCACTCGTTCAATTCGCGAGCGGGCTGCGCAACCCCTTCGGTATGGTTTGGGATGCGGCACATCAGCGCCTGATCGCCAGCGACAACGGTGCCGTCGGCAACGACACGATCCGGATCATCCAACAGGGCGACGGCGAAGGATGGCCTTTCACAGAAGGAACCGAACCGCCGATTCCGGGAGCTGTCCCGCCGCTTTACACCTGGCCGTTTACGGGCGCGCCGACGGGAGTGATCGCACTTTCGGGCCGCAATCCGACTTTGAATCGCGGTTATCTCATCTGCGGGTTCGTCACGAAAGCGATCTACTGGGTGCCGGACATCGACGCGCGTCCGCTGCCCGATCCGATTCCGCTCGTCAGCGGCCAGACGGACGGCATCATCGATGTGGCCGAGGGGCCGAACGGAGAGATTGACTTCGTCACCGGCAGCGGCGTGTACAGGCTCGACGTGCCGGTACGCGTCCGCGCGGTGCGCCACTGATCGGGATGCTACTCTTCGCCCCTGATGCGGCCGGCGCTGATCGCCTCTTCGATCGTCTGTCTCGTATCCGTCGGAGCGTTTGCCGATGTTTGTCCGACCGATGACTGGCTGCGCGAACCGATGCCGGTCCGCGATCAATTCACGCTGACGTCGTCGTTGCTGGCGATCACTCCGAGGACCGCGGACGTGCTGCAGCCCGGCTGCTCGCAGGTGGATGTCACCATCGGCGCCGTGAACACGTTCGCCAAGTCGCAGGAAATCTCGTATGCGCTGCGGCACGGAGCGTCGCTTGCCGGCACTCCGCTCGACCGCGTGCGCAACGCGGTGCCGCCTCCCACGGAGGTCTTCTTTTCCGATGGCGAGCTGCATTCGTTGCAGCTCACCTATCGGCGCGGCGTCGGCGCCGCGACCGACGTTGAGGCGAGACTCGCCGTCGACCATCTGTCGGCCCGCAGCTTTTGTGATTCCTTCATCCAGCACTTCCATGGCGCGTTCGGGCTGGGAAACGACGTGCGCGACCTTTTCCCGTCGAACCTGCAGCTCACGTACATCCGCACGGCGAAGAAGGAGCTGATCTACTCCGACGGCAGCTATCTCTACAGCTCACTGATACTCAGCGCCGCGCGCGAGATCGTGCGGACGGAACATCAGACGCTCACTGCGCGCGGGCTGGTGAAGGTCCCGGTCACGACCAGCGGCTTCGCGTCGCGATCGCCGGACGAGGGGCTCGAGCTGATGTGGCAGCGGCGGTTCCGTCACGGAACGTTCCAAGGCTCCGCCGCCGCAATCCACTACGGTGCCGCCTCCGCCCTCGGCACGGCGAGCAAAACGGCGATGACGTGGACCGCCGGATGGATCCAGCCTCTGACGCGGCGGATGTCGCTGAGCGCGGAGATCATCGAAAGCAAGTCCTCGCTCTCGACACTGCGCATCACGGAGCTGCGACGGCCGAGCTGGCAGTTCAACGGCGGAATACGCCGCCAGATGACGCCGCGGACGCAGCTGATGTTCGGCTTCATCGAGCACATCGCGTACTTCGAGAACTGCGCGGACTTCGGTCTGCAGCTGGGCTTCAGCTGGCGGTAGCCCGGCTCTTTCATACCGAGCGTCAGCGAGGCTCCTGGGCGGTGGGTGCCGGGTCATCTCCCGGCCCCTGGCGAACGCTCCGGGCGCTGCGATTCCACCACCCTCCCCCGAGAGCCTGGAACAGCGCCGCGGTATCGGCGTAACGATTTGACTCCGCCTGGACCAGATTGATCACCGCCTGCTGGTACGTCTGCTCGGCGTTCAACAAGGCCAGGTAATTCGCGTAGCCGGCCTGCCACTGCTTTTTGGCGACGTCGAGCGTGACGCCGGCGGCATCTCTCTCGGCGGCGGCCGCCTGAAGCCCCGCGGCATCCTGATCGAGGGCGTGAAGCGTGTCGGCGACATTTTGAAAGGCCGTGAGGACGGTCGTCCGATAATCGGCGCTAGCCTGCAGGTACGCCGCCTTCGCGGCTCGTTCGCGGTGCAGCAAGGTTCCGCCTTCCAATATTGGCTGCGTCACTCCTGCGCCCAATGTCCAGAATCCCGTACCCGCGGCAAAGATCCTGCTCGCCGCAAGGGCCATGGATCCGGCGTCCGCGGTGATCGTGAAGCTCGGCAGCCGATTCGCCGCGGCGATCCCAATCGCCGCGCTGGCGGCGTGCAGATTCGCTTCAGCTTGCCGTACGTCGGGGCGCTGCTCCACGAGCTGCGACGGAAGAGTGACCGGGAGCTGCTGCGGCAACTGCAGCTCGGAGAGCTCGAATGTTTGCGGAAGGTCCTCGTTCGGAAAACCGCCGGAGAGCGCGATGAGGAGATCGCGCGTTTGCGCGAGCTGCTTCAGCAGCGGCGGAAGCCCCGCCCTCACCTGGGCGAGCTGCGACTCCTGTGCTGCCAGATCCAGCCGGCTCGCATACCCTTTCTCGTACTGTTTCCGCAGCACGCCCGCCATGTCGGAGTTGATGCGAATCAGGTCGCGCGTTGCGGCGATCTGTGCCCGGAGCGACGCTTCCTGGATCGCCGCGGCGACGACGTTGGATGTGAGCGTGAGATCGGTGGCCACGAGTTGAAATCTCGCCGCCTCCTCCTGTGCCCGCAGAGACTCGACCGTGCGGCGATTCAGCCCAAAGACGTCCGGCACATAGGAGACATCGACCTGCGGCGTGTAGAGGCTGAACTCGAGCGCGCCGGAGTTCGGCGTGGGCGAAACGTCCGTTGACGTTTTCTGGCGGCTGGCGAGGAAAGCTCCGCCGGCGCTCGGATAGTACGCCCCGCGCTGCGCCAGAACGTTTTCCCTCGCTACGAGCAAGGCAGCCTGCGCCGACTGAAGGCTCGGATTGTTTTTCAGCGCGCGTTCGACCAGCTCATTGAGCGGGCGAGAATGAAACAGTGCCCACCATTGCCCGGGAATGTCGAGGCCCTGCTCGAACCGTTGCGCGTTTCCGCCCGTGACGTTCGGGGTACTCGCCGTCGTGGAAAACAGCGTCGTGGTGTAGCCGGTGACGTTCGGCGCCGCCGGTTTGTGGAAATTCGGACCGACGGCGCAGGCGGCGAGCAGAGTGAGGAGCGCCCAGATTTTTCGAGTTCGAATCATTGCCGTTCAACGCTTGCGTTTGATCGTTCCATTGATGACGCCGGGATTTCTTTTCGCCGGACCGCCAATCATTCCCGGCTTGACGCGGATCGGCGGACGGACAACGGGAGCGACGATGGCCGGAGGATGCGGCACCGGATGATTCACCGGCATCGGGTGCACCGGGCGATGGATCACCGTCGCGGCTGCAGTCAGCGCCAGAAATGCAAAAGCATTCATACCGAATCGCTCCCTTTGTTTTGGCGGCCGAGGAACATGACCTGAAGGGGCGGAACGACGAGAAGAAGCATGACCGGACCGATGATCATGCCGCCCACGACGACGGTAGCCAGCGGCCGCTGGACCTGGCTGCCGATTCCGTGAGAGATCGCTGCCGGAAAAAGGCCGATTGCCGCCGAAAGAGCGGTCATCAGCAGCGGCCGCATCCGCGTCGACGCGGCGTGAAACATCGCCTCGACCGAAGTGCCGCCGTGAAGCAGGGCCTGGTTGTAATACGTGATCATCAGAATGCCGTTCATGACCGACACTCCGAACAGGGACACAAACCCGATCGCCGCGGAGATGCTGAAGTTCGTTCCCGTAAGAAAGAGCGCCAGGACACCTCCGACGATTGCAAATGGAACTCCGGACAATGCGACGAGCGATTCCGCCAGCGAGTTGAATTCCGTGTAGAGAAGGCCGAGGATCAAAAGAAGACTGATGGGCACGATGATCGCCAGTCGTTTTTTAGCTGCCTGCAGCTCTCCGGATTAGCCGGACCACACGAGCCGATAGCCGCGGGGGAGGTGCACTTCCATTTCGATCCCCGCCTGCGCCTCTTCAACCGTGCTCCCCAGATCGCGGCCGCGGACGCTGAACTTGACCGGGATGAAACGCTGTGTTCCTTCGTGGTAGATCCACGCGGCACCGGTATCCAGCGTGATGGTCGCCAGCTCGCTCAGCGGAATGTACGCGTCGGCCCCGCTCGGAGTCTGGTAAGCCACCTTGATGTTGCGGATTTTGTCGATGCTGTTCCGATACTCGGGCGGGTAGCGAACCGCGACGTCGAATTGGCGATCCCCTTCGAGCACGGTGGTGGCCACGGCACCCCCGATCGCCGCCTGAACGACGGAATTGATGTCGCCCGTGTTCAGACCATATCGCGCCGCTTTTGCGCGGTCGATTTTGATGTCCAGATTCGGCTGCCCGAGGACGGGAAAGATGCCGAGGTCGGTCACGCCGCGCACGCGACTCATGACGTCGCGGACGCGGTTCGCCAGCGCGGTCAGCGTCTCGAGGTTGGGACCGAGAATCTTGACCGAGTTCGCGGCTTTGACTCCCGAGATCCCCTCTTCGATGTTGTCCTGAATGTATTGCGAGAAATTGAACACCACTCCGGGGAACTCTCGCTGAAAGTCGGCATTGACCAGATGGGTCAGCTTGGCCTTCGTCATGCCGGCCGGCCACTGGCTGGGCGGCTTGAGAGGCGCGAACAACTCCACGTTGGAAAAAGGCGAAGCATCGCTCCCGTCGTCAGGACGGCCATGCTGTGAAAACACGGTGATCACTTCGGGATACCGGAGAAGGATCAGCCGCATTTTTCTCGCCGCTGCTTCTCCGTCCTGCAGCGACAACGTCATCGGCATCGAGGCCCGGATCCAGAAGTTGTCTTCCTCCAATGCGGGAAGGAATTCACTTCCCAGCCGGGGAATGATCACCGCGCAGAGAGCAAGAACCAGAACGCCTCCCGCGGTCACCATGGTGCGGTGCGCGAGCGCAAAGCGCAGAGCCGGCGTGTAAAGGCGATGGAGGCCGCGCACGACGATCGTTTCCTTCTCTTTGACCGTCTCCGGCAGCAGCCACGAAGCGAGCATCGGACTGACGGTGAACGTCGCGATCAAAGCGCCGGCGAGCGCATACGCGTACGTCCGTGCCATCGGCCCGAAAATCGCTCCCTCCACGCCTTGCATTGTGAACAGCGGAACGAACGCGGCCACGGTGATCAGCGCCGAGAAAAACACGGCCTTGTCGACCTGCAGCGCGCTGACCAGAATCAGGCGCAGGCGATCCGTCCAGGCATTAGCTCGTCTCGCGTGTTTGGGAGCGGCGGTCGGATCGGGGCCCCAGAAACCATCCGCGAGCCGTTGCAGAAGCGTTTGCCGTTCGGTTGGATCGCGCTGGAAGTTCCGGAAGATGTTTTCGACCAGAATGACCGCGGAGTCGACGATGATGCCGAAATCGACGGCCCCCAGCGATAGCAGGTTCGCACTCTCTCCGCGCAGAACCAGAAGGATGACGGCAAAGAAAAGTGCGAACGGGATGTTGATCCCCACGATGATCGCGCTGCGAAGATCGCCGAGGAAAATCCACTGGATGAGAAAGACGAGAAGACAGCCGAAGATCAGGTTGTGCAGCACCGTGTGAGTGGTCA
>VFSW01013980.1_pt1 | contig 11127 bp, 14 predicted proteins | sample 5358111 | NCBI WGS metagenome assembly VFSW01 (sample SAMN11554181, study PRJNA540505) | mine drainage metagenome | isolation source: sediment from site ElyBrook_90M | place: USA: Ely Copper Mine, Vershire, VT | collected 2017
CAGGCGCAAGGCACCGAAACTTTTTTATCCCGCGACTTGGCGAGTTCAGCCAAATTACACTGGCGTGAGCAATAGAGACTCGCCGCGCGCGATAGCCCTCCGCGGTTGTGCGTCCGCTGACGGTAGAACGGTGGCGCCTTGCACCCAGGACGCTGGCACTTAATAAGGACGGAGCAATTGCACGGGCACACCCCAAGGATCTCGGGCCATTGGTGATAGACGATGACCTTGGGGACGCGATCAGGGTGTTTCTTACACCTGTCGCATTTTTGCGCCAAAACGTCGCCGCATTGCGCGCAGGAGCGAATGCGTTGCACTTTGAAGGTTAAAGGGATCATCTTATAGCAGTCCTTCCAGGTCATCCTGAGGCGCTGGGTCAAGAGGGTCCGCCAGGTCGCCCCCCGTCATCCCCACTGGTTCATCGACGTCCACTCCCTCACCTGTCATCCCCCCTGGTTCATCGACGTCCACTCCCTCACCTGTCATCTTCTTCAGGTCCTCTTCCGTCATTCTGAAAAAATCCAAGTTGCGTCGGCGCGCATCTCGGAGCTCCGCGGCCGAGGGGGGATCGCCCAACGTCTGCGTGGTACGGGGAACCACCATGGCCGGGCCGTCCCGCCGGCACCGCGCGTCCTCCAAAGTCACTGCACCACCGCAGAACCCCCCGCCTGGGACCTCCCAGAAGTACCGCCCCGACAAGAAACTACCCGGCATGGTGAACAGGTAGAAGCCATCGCCCATGGGGGTATAAGGAGAGCCGGGGGTTCGTCCCCCCATGCGGTAAGTCAAGGCGCCGTCGACTACGAGGTTGCGCCGTCGGCAGTCCAGGGTGTTGCCGTTGACGAATTTGACCTTTACCCCGTCGGGGGCATTGACGATGTGCCGCTGTAGATATATCGTGCGCCGGCCTTTTTTCCCTTCCTCGCTTTGTTTCTCAGACCGCGTAGCGTAGAACACGTTTCCGCCAGACCTCAAGGCGCACCAATTGTACGCAGATAGTTTGGGGTAGTCGGCGTCGTCGACGATGGCAAACTGACCCTTAGTCAGTGGTAGTTTTTTCACAGCAAGTCCTCCAGGGCGTCTTGTATTTTATCCTGTCCAGCCTTTTGGTCGGTAAGATATTTTTGGGAAGTTGAAGAAAAATGCGCGGGGGAGTTTCCCACGCGCCGAAGACGCGACACCTCTTCTTCGAGCGCCTTCCTTCGGGCCCCCATCCGCCGAAATCGAACCGCGTCCACGGGGAGGCCGGACACCCCCCGAGCGCGCTGCGCTTCAGCGGCTATCAAGGGGGCAATCTCATTTTCCAAAACCTCAATGCGGCGTAGCGCCTTTCTCTCCGCGGCCGCGTGGTACTCTGACGCCGCGGCAAGGGCGTCTTGGGGCGTGGAGAAGCCCGCGCCCTGGATGACATAGTGAGAGGGAACGGTATCCGACCACGCCTTGAAGACAAACTTACCGGTGCGTGTGTCCAGAAAAATCGAGGGGAAGGAAACCACGCGGAGGTAGAGGGTGTTGCGTTGGCGCGGCCGAAGATTGCTCTTACGGCAGTTCAGGGGGTTATTATCGAGGAACCGCACTCCCGCATCGAAGATGCGATAAGCCAAAGTTTTTTCGTCGAACTGGGACGCGCTTTTCAGCTGCAAGACCTCACGATGCAGAAATACCCGCCGGCGAGTCTCTTTGTCCCAGCGCGCCACCCACCCCACAGGACGCGATAGCAGGGGGTCCGTCCTCGGAGCGTATAACCCCCAAGAGTGGGCGGAAAGACGCGCGTAGTCCTCCGCGTCGACCTCGGCCATCTTAGTGCTGTTAGATAGGGGCACAAGCGTCATAAATCGACAATACCACAAAGGGCACCCCTTGTCAATAAGAGAGGATTGGAGGGAGTGGAGACCTCTTCCCTGCGCGGCCAAACAGACCAGAAGTCGATAGTAGGGCGCTATGCGACCCCCTTTTTATGAAATTGGGCCCCAGTTCTATGGCGCAGAAAACGCGCAGGATCAAGAATCGCTGGTACATTTATGTTTTCATGGCTCTCCCGTTTTTTGTCCAAAAAATGATGAAAGCGGGGGTAGCTAGCGCGTCACTATGGCGCGTGGGGGCGGATTTCTTGCGTCGCAGAGGCGGAAGGGAGACCATTTTGCAGCCTGGTGGCTGAAAAAACCAAATAAAGCGGTTTTGGCCGTTTATTTGGTTTTTGCGCAACCAATTTTATGTAGCGGACAAAACCTGTGGGGAATTTGGTCTATATTTATATTTATATTTCATACCATGAGGAAAAGTATTTAGTTAGATAAATGTATTTATAGATTTAGACCAAATTCTCCACAGGTTTTGTCCGCTACATAAAATTGGTTGCGCAAAATGCAACGCCTTGGGCGGATAGCCGCCGCCCGGCCCCAGATTTATGGTGCGAAACGCGCCGCCGCGATCTGAGGCAGCCGCCCACGGAGGACAGCGACCACCAGTAAAAAGGAAAATAAAACCGTGACTGACGATAACGCCACTGCCGCCGTCTACCCCGCCGCCGCAAAAACGAAGCCCCTGCAACGCCGGAAAGAGGATTGGCGTTGCAGGGGGTTGTAGCCGCCTCTGCTGGTACTTAGGGGTGTTACTTATTTGCGCCGCGGCCCTTTTGGGTTCAGCGTCACAACGCGATCCAGCGGTAGACCTAGCCGCCGCTGTCGGCGGAAGCGTGAGAGGCACCACGCATAGTCCATTAGTCCGAAGTTTTGTTTCTCGGGGAAGAAGCGCCTGACAGCTTGAACGACTACGGCGGCTCCTGTTTTGCCGTCTTTGAGGTAGAGCTTTTCTGTTCGTATCTTGGCGAACACGAGGCGAACAATGTTGTGTCGCTTGGGTGCGACACGTGGGAGAGGATAAGATTTTGCGGTGCAGGGTTTGGGGTTTCTTTGGCGAGTCACGCTGTTAATTCTCCTTGTTTTTGGGATGGGGTCTTACCACGGCTTTCGCGGCGCCGCAGTACAAGGTTGCGGATTTTTTTGATTCAGGCGTCTGCGGCGAGAAACGCCGCCGTATTTACGGTCGCCGGCCCGGGGCTGAAGCGCATTATGGAACCAGCGTCTTCCGCCAAGGCGCAGAAGTCTTGGGACTCGAAGGCTATCGCGCAATAGTCGCAGGACTTGCCGCGGTAAGTTCCTTGGCAGGCTCCGCAGCGGGAGAGACGATGGCGCGTAGAGGCTCTTGCGCGCCCGCACAGCGAACACGTCAGCGGGTCCTTCGGTTTGGTGGCTGGCTTGGTGGGGTCATGGGCTGTCACTTGGTTCTCCTCTTATACGAGACTGTCAATCAGTGCGAAGGCGCACAGTAGCGCGCGCTCCGTCTGTGACAGTTTTGTCCGTGGGGTATTTCTAAGATGCTGGGCGATGGCGCCGGCTTCCCGGAGGGTCATCGGACCCTCCGCCCTTCCGCACGAGTTAGCGCATATCGAGAAGGTGGTGTCGAGCCCTGGTTCCATCGTGTGGTCGCAACGGGGGGCGCGGCAGACGACCCAGTTCTCTTCTTCGGTTCCTCTTTTTGGCCCGCGGGAGAAGTAACGGCCGGCGCGGTACCAGATGTCGTGTGTCATTTTCACGGCCCTCATGTGTCCTTTTTGTGTCAAACGGGTTCGTGGGCGGTATTGTAAAAACTGCCCGTTGTAAAAGCAAGACCCAGAAGGGCCCACACACTTCCCAAAAATGTTGTTTGCGCCGCGCCCTCCCTGGCGGCGAGGCTTCCGCATAATATATCTGGTGAGCGACAAAGCACGGTCTAGCAAAACGGTAGATGGAAAAGCGAGACAGAGGGGCCCCGCGCGCCGTCATCGCCTCACGCCTAAGCAGCGTGCCGTCGTTAAAGCCTTCATAAAAAATCCAGACCTCACGCTCAGGCAAGCCGGCGCCGCCGCGGGATATGGCGAGCACAGTCACAGCGAGAAAGCGCGCATGAAGGCGCAGCAGATGGGCGCGGACCACGCTCTCAGGTCTCCGAACACTCGCGCGGCTTTTCTCGCGGCCTTCTCGGCAAATCCCGGGCTCACGAATACTCGTCTCGCTCAGAAGATAGCGGAGGGCCTTGACGCGACGGTCGTCAAGCCGTTCGCGCACGAGGGTGTGGTTATCGACGAAAAAACTTATATCGACTACCCAACCCGCGCGGCGTATCTGAACCTCGCGGCGAAGCTCGGGGGCCTTGAGCCGATGAAGGAAGTCGGCGTCGGAGGTATCGGCGGAGGACCGGTTGAGGTCAATGTCCGCAATGCGGAGATCAAGGACGCCGTGGCGAAGCTCGGGCTCACTAAGGCGGAGGTCTTTGCGTGGCTTGTAGCGTCTGACGAGGCGCTGCTCCCCCCGGTTGAAGCTCCCCCGTCTGGCGCTTCTTCGGAGGGGGACCCCGCAGGGGAGCAAGAGACAAAGGCCGATGACGCCGCGCCATGAGGTTCGCGGCAATCGTTGCTGCCGTAGTGGTTCTCATGGCCCCTGACCTGCGCGCGGAGTTTAAGCGCGAGCTACGGCTCCAGCTTGCGGAGCAATGCGCCGCTGAGGGCGACGTGCTCGGTTGGGGCAAGGCGCTGATGCCGGATAAATTCCCTCTTGGGTTTTGCGAGCTTCACCACTACTTGGTCTCGGTTCGGAAAGAAAAATTCGTGTCGGTGGAAGCGCCCCGCGGGCACGCAAAAACGACCGTCGGCTGTTTCCTTGTCCCGTTGTATCAGGCGCTCAACGAGCCCAAGGAATACCGGCACTATTTGAATTTGCAGAGCAATGTTGAGAAGGGCCTGGCTATCAATCGCGCGATCAAATTAGAAATCGAGGGCAACGAGTTGATTCGCGCGTTATACGGCAATCAGATTGGGCGTGACCGCTGGACTGACGCCGTGTTCGCGCTTAAAAACGGTGTTGTTTTTTCCGCCGACGGCGCGGGCGCGTCTATCCGCGGAATTAATTACCGGTCCATGCGCCCGGACTATTGTATCTGCGACGACCTCTACGATACGGACGCCGACGCCCCCTCCCCGACGAATACGGAAAAAAAGAATTCCTGGTTTTTCTCCGCCCTCTATCCCGCGTTGGCCCAGGATCGTCGGACGTCTATGCGCCTCCAGGGCACCGCGGTCAACCGTGTTGATCTGTTTGAAAAACTTCGTGCGGATCCGACAGTCGCCTCCCGCACCTTTCGCGCCGTCGTCGATTGGGACAAGAAGGAGGTTTTGTGGAAGGGCCTCAAGACGTTTGAGGAGTTTGAGCAGATGCGGGTGCGGATGGGGACCCTCATTTTCTCCCGCGAGTTTCAGAACGAGCGGCGCGACGACTCTTCGTCCATCATCAAGCAGGCGTGGCTCTATCCTGATGACGGCTCTCAGAACTGGGAGTATGACCCGACGAAGCTGAGATTCGACGCGGGTATGACGTATGCCGGCGCGGTGGTCGCGCTCGACCCGAGCATTGGAGCCAAAAATACCAGCGACTATTCGGCGTACGCGCGCGTTCTTATGGGGCAGCCCTCAGACGGGAGTCTTGTGAGGTTTTATATCGAGGAGATCGTGCAGGGGCACCACTCGTTTCAGCAGCGCGTTGATACGGTCAAAGAATTGCTCTCGCATCGCCCTGTCGACAGGCCCGTGACGAAGGTCCGCGTGGAGAGTGTGTCCGGGTTTCGCGACATAGGCGAGCGCATTGCCGCCAGCGTTTCGGTTCCCTGCGAGTTGGTCGACCACGTGCCTAACAAGCTGACGAACCTTGAAAGGGCGTCAGCGCTTTTTGAAAACAGGCGCGTGTTCCTTAACCAGAATATAAATCCGGCATTGAAGACGGAGTTAGCTAACCAGCTTTGTCAAAATACCCCTCGCCACGACGACCTGCGGGACGCCGTGTTGTTGGCTATCACTACCGATACCGCGGCTTGGAGTTCTTGGGTGTAAGGCTTTATGAAGAAAACTCTGCGTGTCAGCCTCGGCGGCGTCGAGATGGACGTTGCCATTCAGCACGTGTGGGTTGACTCGCGCGGAGAACGATGGGCTGTGTTCTCGGTCGACCGACAGCCGTATCTCGCGATGGAAAAAGACGCCTGACTTTTAACTCATTATGAAATCACGCAGACCCGTTGTGCCGCCGGCCATCCGTAAAATGGAGTTGGCGAACCAGCGTCTCGTTCTGGAAAACGCATTGCTGGAGAAGAAGGTCACTCTCGCCGGCAAACAACTGGAGAACTCTCTGGGTGGTCTTGTGACTGGACTGATTGGAGGCGCGGGCGCCGGCGGGCCTCAGGACAATATCACTAGCTTTAACCCGTCTCTGCGCTCGAATATCTACGCGCCGATGACGCTGCTGTGGATGGACCTCCTCTACCTGTACAAGACGCATGGTCTGCTTCAAACCGCGATCGACATGCCCGTGCTAGACGCGCTACGTGACGGCATAGACCTGACCTCCGACCAGTTGAGCCAAGCCGAGATTGGAGAGATTATGGACTTCGTGGAGGAGAACGGGGTCCTGGACCGGATTATCGACACGTTTATTTGGGCGCGCTTGTTTGGCGGTGCGGCGCTCATCATCAACTCCGATGATGCCGATGGCTCCGAGCCGCTTGAAGACTTGAGACCCGACGGGCAACTGGAGTTCTATGACGCTTGCCGGTGGGAGCTCTCCGCGGAGCGGCGCATTCCTCAGAGCGGCAAATATGGCTTTTACAGCAAGACGCTCGATAAGAGTCGCGTTATCACGGTCCTTGGTAAGCGCGCGCCTTACATCGTGCGCGCTCAGCTATCAGACTGGGGCATGTCCGAGATGGAGCATATGATTGTCGACTGGAACGTCTACCTCCGCGGGCGCAACGTAATATACGACCTGCTTGAGGAGGCCAAGGTCGACGTCTACAGCCTTGAGGGCTTCCGGTCGCAGTTGACTACGCCGCAGGGCACGAACATCACCCAGCAACGGGTGCAGGCAATGAATCAACTGAAGAATTTCAACAACGCGCTGATCCTCGATTCGCAGGACAAGTACGACCAAAAGCAAATTCAGTTCGGGGGACTATCTGATCTCATGAAGGAGAGCCGGATCATGATAGCGTCGGCGTTGCGGATGCCAATGACAAAACTATTCGGACTGGGCTCGACGGGCTTTGCTTCCGGCGAGGATGATTTGGAGAATTACGCAGGCATGGTGCGCGCGGAAGTGCAAGGACCGATGCGCCCGATCATACGTAAGGTCCTGCGCCTCATTGCGTGGAAGCTATTCGGCGACAAGGACCTAGACCTGGATTTCAAATTCCGCCCGCTCCGGATTCTGAACGCGGAGCAAGAAGAGACCATTCGGGCATCGCAGACGGCGCGTTACCTGTCTTTGTACAACGCGATGCTCATGGACTCCAAGGAAGTCGGTGAGGCGTTGCACAAGGACAACCTCGTGCCGATCGCGCTCAGGGCTGAGCAAGGCCTGCTAGACGAGCACCCGGTGCCCGCAGCGGGCGAGGCTGGCCCGACGGGAGAAACAGCGCCAAAGGCGGCGGAGGAGAAGCCAGCCAAGGTGCCTAAGGCGGATCCTGGTACGAAGCCCGAAAAAGCGGAAAAGCCTGAGACAGAGAAAGCGGAGTGACCAAGGCCATTATAGTTCGAGGATGCAGAGGAGAGGCGGTGAAAGACAAAGCGCGCCAAGAGGAGTATGATCGTCGGCTGAAGATATGGAAGAAGGTGTGCCTGGCCGCACACAGCGCCGCGCAAGCGGAGTTGGGGGAGGTGCTGAGTGTTGAGATCGAAGCCTTGGCAAAAGGCAACGACCGCGGATTTTTTGAAGCCCTTCTGGTGTGGGCGGTCGAGCCACTTTTGGGCCATGAAGATTGAGTGCCGCCCCACGTTCATGGATGACAGAAGCGTCGAGTGCGCTTGCGGCATGTCGGTGCAGTTGACGACGAAAGAGTTGGTAGAATATCGCCGCGCGGAGAAGCGTCAGGATATGCTCTTAGACAGATTTAATGAGCACCGAGTTCGTGAGAACGGAAAGAGAGGATAGCGAGAATGGCAAAGATGACTCAGCAGGAGATCGCCAAGATCAAGCAGGAGGCGATCGCGTTTCATAAGGCGCAGGCCTGCTCAACGGAGCAGGCGGCGGTCTTTGCGGAGGCAGCGGTGCGGGACGCCTTGGAGAACTCCGCCCCTGATTTAGGCAACACGCGCATCAACGGAACCTCGGAGGGACTGAGGCGTGGCGCGCGTTTGACGGGGCGCATCAACCGCGCAATCTCCATCGGTGAGGAGGTGACGCGCCAGAACGGCGCGGCCTTTGACTCGCACCTACGCAACGCGGACTCGCCCAAGTGCGCGGGCTGCGGAACCGCGCTCAGCGGGCGCGGTGACGTGTGGGACTCTTACAGCACGGGTAAGGACTGGTGCCGGGAGTGCGATGGGACGAAGGCGGCTGCGTCGGTGCGGCAGAATGCGGCCTTTGACCGCCATACGAGGAGGAACGCCGCGGGAAACTTGAAGGGCGCTCATTGGGCGAAAGAGGAAAAGAAAAACTCCCTGGAGCGCGTTTGTGATTTCTGCCATGTGGGGAAGCTGAAAGAGCAGCCCGGCGGAGACGATGAAAAAGGTCGCAAGTTTAAGTGTGACTCTTGCGGGAAGGCTATGACCGTGCCGGGACGGGAGAACGCCGCCCCAGTTTTCAAGCCTGGAGACAAGGTGCGTCATAAAAAAGATCGGACGTTAGTGGGCCGTGTGGAGAGCGTACGTGGCGACACCGTGACTGTCGACTGGGAACGTAGCGAGAATCTGCGTTATGGGGCGATCACTCCTGAAGCTGAGGAGGAGCTGGAGCTTGCGAACGCCAGCGACAGCCCTGCGGGCGTGATATACAAGTCACTCGACGTCATCAAGAAACAGATCGCCGAGTGCAAAGAGGATTTGGCGCTGTACGAGAAACAGGGCAAGGATCGGGAGGCCCGGGCGATGAGGGCCGACATCAAGGAACTGGAAGCCGACTACGCGCATGACGCCCCGCTTTGGGAAAAGCACAACGCCGGCGATGAAGGCTTTCTCGGCGCTGGATCGGGAATTGATACCGACGCGGAGCAGGCGCAACAGGGTCTTGGGCCCGCGGAAGATAAGGATGTCCTGTGGAACTCAGGCGTGGGGTTGAAGCGCGGCGCGGGGAAGTACGGAAGCCGAGAAAACGCACCATCTCCGCGATTCAAGATTGGCGATGTGGTTAAAGCACACGGTGAGAAGGCGAAAGTGGTCGGCGTCAACGATCAGAATAAATATGGCGGAAAGGACCACTCCTATGAGGTGCAGAAACCAGACGGCGTTCGCGAGGTCTGGTGGGAAGGTGAAGTGTCTTCTGGGATTTTCTGATGAAGCACGATGAATGCGGGCATTCTGAACACGGTTGTAATGGTGGAACTGCGCACAAAAAGGGTATTGGGCTTTTAGTCTCGATGCGCGGCGCGGGGAAGTACGGACGATGAGAAAATCTCGCACCCGGCCTTGCACCTGCGGCCACGCGCCGACGCAGCATTCCCCGTTCGCTGAACACAGTTGTAATGGTACGCTGGTGTCGATGCTGGGGCTTATGCCCTGCCCGTGCGAAAAATTTAAGGCGCTGGTGTCTAAACGCAAGAAGGGGGGAAAGTAAAAATGGCTGACGAAGTTAAGACGGCGGAAGTGGTGGACGCGAAGTCCGAAGCGAAGGAAACGACGGAGGCGCCGACTACCACGATGGAGGTCCTCGTCACTATGGACCTGGCGACGGGGGCGGTGAACGTGAAAACGAATTGTATGATCGTCAACGGCCTCGGGCTGCTGGAAATGGCGAAGACCGCGCTACAGGACAACAATAAGCGTCAGGCGGCGATGGAAGCCGCACGCAAGGCCATCATTCCCGCGGGTAAGGACGCGATGGCTAACCTGGAAAAGGCGGGCGTTCTGCGTCGGCCTTCTTGAAAACGCCGGCGGAGTGACGTAGACTGTTCATGACTGCTAAGGTCGTAGACGTTCCTCACATCACCCTGACGGCGCTTGTTGACGGGCACACAATAAGGGTCCGGCGAGATGTCGTTAGGGTGATGGAGGACGTTGACGCGGGAGTGCGTGTGACGCTCGGCGACGGGACCGAATTTTTAGTGCGCGGATGCGTAGAAGAAATGCTAAACGACTTAAAAATGGAGAGTAAAACGCTATGAAAATGCCTTGGGAGCGGAACGATGGGCTGGAGCGCGGGGCCAAGAAGTTCGGCACGCCCGTGCCTGAGGCGAAGAAGGAGAACCGCAAGATCGGCTCCGGGATCGGCGCGCGGTTGAACGCCGGCGAAGCCGCGGCGCAAAGCGGCGGCTCGGGTGCCGTGGACTCCTCTGCGACCGGGTATCAGTCGGCGGAGAAGACTACGACGGACGACGGGAAGTTGCGGGAGAACGCTGATCTACACACGGAGTACAAGGGGTACATCGTGCACCCGACCGGAAACAGCACGACGGGGATTCAGCGCGGAGACTACCCCGGGTCGGATGTCGTGATGGTCAATGGCGGCGCGGATGAAGCCAAGGCGTGGATCGACAAGAATCCGCTTCCGCCTTTGCGAAAGAACGCCGCTTGTCGACCGTGCCCGTCGTGCGAGTCGACGCATACGAAGCCCGCGGGTGGTGACATGCCGGGCTCGCTGGTCTGTCAGGACTGCGATAGGACTTTCTACGACACCAACAGCGGGTATGCGCCTGGGTCTAAGTCGGATAAGGCGGGGCGTTATATTCAGGAGAACGCCTCCGATTTCAAATCCCGCTGTCTCGGTTGTGGCTTCCTCAGTAACGAGGACTGGACGGGCAAATGCCCCGCAGGCTGCGGCGCGAACTACGACGGGGAGCCGAACGGAGAGAAGAAGGAGAAGAGCAACGACATCCCCCCTCCGCAGGGCGAACCGTGGGACGAGCAGTCATACGATATCGCGGGGGAAGTTGAGAAGAAGAACGACGACCCCAAAAGCCGAGAAAAAGAGGACTGCCGCGGGTGCGGCGGTTCGGGCGATGACGGCGGCGAGATATGCCAGGAATGCGGCGGAACTGGCGAGGGTCGGGATTTTAGGGGTGAGTCGATTCGCAGCATGGAGAATGTAAAATTCGAAAAAGGCCAGCATGTGGGTA
>VFSW01013981.1_pt1 | contig 11125 bp, 8 predicted proteins | sample 5358111 | NCBI WGS metagenome assembly VFSW01 (sample SAMN11554181, study PRJNA540505) | mine drainage metagenome | isolation source: sediment from site ElyBrook_90M | place: USA: Ely Copper Mine, Vershire, VT | collected 2017
CGGGGGCCGCGGCATCCTTCGGAGCGAACAATTGCAGCCACGTCGGACCGAGCACCTTGTCCGAGCCGATGCTTTGGATCAGCCGCTCGTGCAGCTGATGCACCAGGCGATCGCCCTGCGATTCGTCGATCACGAAGGTGAAGTTCAGATCATTGGCCGCCTGGCTCACCAGATAAATCTTGTGGTCCTGAAACAGCTCGAACGCCGAGCCGAGCTCGTGCAGGATGCCGCGGATGTTGTGGCCCAGCAGACTCAACGACGCGCATGGCCCGAGGATCTGCACACGACAGAGCTCGCCGAGCGCCGCCGAGAGCCTCTCGAGCGCAGCAGGGTCCAGCGTGTTGGCGGTGGGATCCAGGGAGACCGTGACGTTGGTCTCGGAGGTCGAAATCAGATCCACCGACATGCCCTGTTCCTTGAACACCTGGAACGCGTCGGCCAGGAATCCGACCTGATGCCACATGCCCGGGCTGTCCATGGAGACCAGGGTGATGCCTTTCTTGATGGCGATCGCTTTGACTTGAGCGGCGCTGTCCGCGACCTCCGCGCCGATCACGGTGCCTTCCAGGCCCGGCGCCTGGGTGGCGTAGACATGCAGCGGTATCTTGTATTGGCGGACCGGAAGCACGCAGCGCGGATGCAGAACCTTCGCGCCGTTGCTGGCGATCTCCTGCGCCTCGTCGTAATGCAGCGCGCGCAGCAGGCGCGCCGTCGGGACCGCGCGCGGATTGGCGCTGAACATTCCCGGCACGTCCGTCCATATCTCCAGGCGCGCCGCGGCGAGCTTGGCCGCGAAGTACGCCCCCGAGGTGTCCGAGCCGCCGCGGCCGAGAAGTACGGTCTCCCCGGCATCGTTCGAAGCGATGAACCCCTGGGTGATGACCACGCGGTCGAGCGCGCGCCAAGCGGCTTGCAGCGCCGGGTCCGGCGTGAAGTCGCAGGTCGCGGACAGGAAGCCGGCTTTGAGGTTCGTGCCGTGGCGGCGCTCGGCGTGCAGCACCCTGCGCGCATCCACCCAGGCGGTCGGTATTCCCTGCGAATTCAAGAATGCGGCGCCCAGACAGGTCGCCAGAAGTTCGCCCATCGCCAGGACGCTCGCGCGCGTTTTGTCGTCGAGGCGCCGCGTCTCGCCGATCCCCGCCGCCAGGCTCCTGAGCTCCGTCAGAAAGCCTTCGAAATCCTCGTTGGGAACGACGCCGAGGCGCTGCGCCAACTCGCGATGCGCCGACTCGATTCGGTCGAGCGCCGCGGCGTGCCCGCCGGACACGGCGGCCGCGAGCAGGGATTCCAACCGGTCGGTGATGCCGGAGACGGCGGAGTGCACCACGGCGGGCGACAGACCCTCATCGATGCGTGCGCGCAGCACATCGGCAATGTTGTGCCAATTGACGGCCGACGACACGCTGGTGCCGCCGAACTTGAGCACCACCCAGGCAGGCTCACGCAAGGGAGTCAATCGTCTTCGAAGATGTCGCGCAGCTCTTTTTCCAACTGCCGCTCGGCCAAGACGTCCTCTACGCGGCTCCAGGCCGCCTTGCCGCGTTTGCCCGTGGGCACGGCTTTAGGGCGGCGTTCGGTGCGCTCCATGACAGGGTCGAAGTCGTGTGATTCCTCAGCCTCGCCGAGGAACTCATCGTCGATGTCGAAATGTTCGTCTTCGCGTTCGCTCATTTTTAGAGAAAAGCCCCTGAAATCAAAGGGATCGATCTGCCCGAGTCGTGAAGCTGCGCACTATAGCGGATTTTGCATCGCATTCAACTAGCGCGCAGCGGCCGCGGCCCCCAACTGGGCTCTCGGGGCGCCGTGCGCGTTTTCAAGACCGCGCAGGCGCCGTCCGGATACGGGTTATGAAGTCGTGTTCCTAAGTCCCGGTGCGCGCCGCCTGCGCCTGGGTCGGGAGTGCTCCCTGGGCGATGGCACGGTTCACGGCCGACAGAATCGCCAGCAGCGAGGCCGTGATGATGTGCGAGTGCATGCCGGCGCCGAACAGAGTGCGGCGCGAACGCGTGGTGATCTCGATGTAGGATACGGCCGTCGCAGCGCTGCCCTGGCCTCGGGAATGCTCCTCGTAGGACAGCAGATCGAAAGGCAGCCCGATGGCCGCCACCATCGCGTCGATGGGCCCCGATCCCTGACCCAACCAAGTCTCCGGCCGCCCATCGCGCTCGACCTGCAACGACAGCCGCTCGCTGTCCGCCCCGTCGGTGGAGGCGGAAAGCTGGTGCGAGCGGTATAGGAAAGGCGCCCGGGGGGCCAGATATTCCCGGGTAAACAGCTCCCATAACTCTTGCGAAGTCAGCTCCTTACCCGTGATATCTGCAGCGGCTTGTACGACCTGGCTGAATTCGATCTGCAAGCGGCGCGGCATCACCAGCTGATAGTCCCGCTCCAGCAGATAGGCCACGCCGCCCTTGCCCGACTGGCTGTTGACCCGAATGATCGAATCGTAGGAGCGCCCGACGTCGCTGGGATCGATGGGCAGATAGGGCACGTCCCAGATCTCGCCGTCCGCGCGCGCCGCCAAACCCTTCTTGATGGCGTCTTGGTGGGACCCGGAAAAAGCCGTGAACACCAAATCCCCGACATAGGGATGGCGGGGATGGATGGGCAGCTGGTTGCATCCCTCGGCGCAGCGCGCGGCCTCGTTGATGTTGGAGAAATCCAGAGCGGGATCAACACCTTGCGTATAAAGATTCAGGGCAAGTGTCACGATATCCACATTGCCGGTCCGCTCGCCGTTCCCGAACAAGGTGCCTTCGATGCGCTCCGCGCCTGCCATCACGGCGAGTTCCGCCGCCGCCACCGCCGTACCGCGGTCGTTGTGCGGATGCACGCTCAACACGATGCTGTCGCGCTCGTCGACATGCTTCGCGAACCACTCGATCTGATCCGCGTACACGTTCGGCGTCGCCATTTCCACGGTCGCGGGCAGATTCAAAATGGAGCGCCGTTGCGGAGTCGGCTCCCACACGGCGTTGACGGCGTTGCAGATCTCGACGGCGAAATCGAGCTCGGTTCCGGTGAAGCTCTCGGGGCTGTACTGAAATATCCATTCCGTACCGCCATCGCGTTCCGCGTGTTCACGCACACAGGCGGCCCCGCGCACCGCAATGTCGACGATGCCGGCACGGTCGGTACGGAACACCACCCTGCGCTGCGCCACCGAGGTCGAGTTGTACACGTGCACGATGGCGCGCCGGGCGCCCTTGAGCGCCTCGTACGTTCTCGCGATGAGCTCCGGACGGGCCTGCGTCAGCACTTGAATGGTCACGTCGTCCGGCACCAGGCGCTGCTCGATGAGCTCGCGCACGAAATCGAAATCGGTCTGCGAGGCGGCCGGAAAGCCCACCTCGATTTCCTTGAAGCCGATGCGGATGAGCATGTCGAACATGCGGCGCTTGCGCGCCGCATCCATCGGCTCGATCAGTGCCTGATTGCCGTCTCGAAGATCGACGCTGCACCAGATCGGCGGCGCGGCGATGACCGCGTTCGGCCAGGTACGGCTCTGCAGGTCGATGGGAGCGAAGGGTCGATACTTGGTCGATGGCGTGCGTAGCATGGCAATCTCTGCAGTGGTCGGTAAGGTCTCGCGGCAAAACCCGCATTCGAACGCGTTTCTGCATCGAGGGTCTGGTTTTCGGTCTTGTAAGCGCCGACCGATGGCGCAAGTGGGTGGCGCCTAGCGGCGCAGCAGCAGTGCAAGCGGACAGAGGCGCGTGGTGCGGAGCAAGCCGCCGCGCAGTTCGCGCAAATCGCCGAATTCCAGGGCCGCCGGATGCATATGGGGCCCGAATCTAGCACTCGCGCGGGCGACTCCGCAAGTCAGTCGGGCGCCGCCGCCCCTCGAGGGCCGGGCTTCGCGTCGGGAAACAGCTTCCACGCCCCCACCGCGTCGAGCCAAGGCTGCGACGGGTAATCGACGATGCTCATTCCCCCGTCGACGATGAGCGTCTGACCGGTGACGAAGCTGGCCTCGGAGGAGGCCAGAAACACCACTGCGCGAGCGATCTCGTCGGGAGCGCCCATACGCCCGAAGAGCGAGGCGTGACGGTCCACCTGCTCGTGGCCGCGGGTCACGTCGGTCGCCACCCAGCCCGGCGAGACGCCGTTTGCGCGGATCCCGTCGGGCGCGCCCTGGACCGCCAGGGATCGGGTCAGGGCCTCGATCGCCGCTTTCGCGACGCCATAGGTGCCCCAGGTGCCATGCAGCGCCGCCGTCGACGAGATATTGACGATCGCCCCGCCGCCGGCGGCGCGCAGCACGGGCAGCGCGTGGGCGGCGACATGATAGGCAGCCTCGAAATTGCCGCGCATCAGCACCCGCATGCGTTGCCCCGGGCCGTCGGTGGGAGCCACGGCCGAGCGGCGCGTTCCGGCGCCCGCGTTGTTCACCAGCACATCGATGCGTCCAAAGTGGCCCGCCACCTGCTGCACCAGCTGCGCCGCCTGTGCCTCTTCGCCCAAGTCGGCGGCGAAAAACACCGCCCTCGTCCCCGCTGCGCGGAGCTCGTCGAGCACGCCGCTGCCCTTGGCCTGGTCGCGGCCGGTAATCGCGACGTGGGCGCCCTCGGCGGCGGCACGCAGCGCGATGGCGCGTCCGATGCCGGAGTTGCCGCCGGTCACCAGCACGACTTTGTCGTTCAGCTTCATGGAGCGCATATTAACGCTCAAGCGCCCTTCCGCACGAACATCGGGCCGTACACATGCCGCCGCCGTCGAACGCCCCGCTCAATCAGACGCCTCCCCTGGTGAACTACAACCTGTTCGCCACCGACGTGGCGTTGCAGGAGGCGGTGGCCCGGGAAGGCGCGGGTGCTCACGCCGAGCAACTCGCGCGCGACGGCGCGGCGATCGGTACGGCGGCGAATTTCGAACACGCGCGGCTGGCCAACCGCCATACACCCGAATTGCAGAACTTCAATGTCCGCGCGGAGCGCATCAACGCCGTCGAGTTCCACCCCTCCTGGCACGCGCTGATGGAAGGCATCGCAACGCGCGGCTACCACAGCGCCCCTTGGGCGCCGGCGGCCACGGGCGCAGCGCACGCGGCGCGCGCCGCCGGATACATGATGCAGGCTCAAGTCGAGTCCGGCACGCTGTGTCCGACCACGATGACCTACGGGGCGATCGCCGCGATGCGCCGCGATGCGGCGCTGGCCGCCGACTGGGTGCCGCGGCTGCTCACGCGCCGCTACGATCCGCGCGACCTCCCCATCGCCTGCAAGCACGGCGGCCTGATCGGCATGGGCATGACCGAGAAACAGGGAGGCTCGGACGTGCGCGCCAACACGACGCGCGCCGAGCGGGCGGCCGACGGGTCCTATCGCATCAACGGCCAAAAATGGTTCTTTTCGGCGCCGCAGTGCGACGCGCACCTGGTGCTCGCGCAGACCGACGCGGGGCTGTCGTGCTTCTTCATGCCGCGCCGGCTGCCGGACGGCACGCTCAACGGCATCCATATCCAGCGGTTGAAGGACAAGGTCGGCAACCGCTCCAACGCCTCGTCGGAAGTCGAATTCCGCGATGCCTGGGCGCATCTTCTGGGCGAGTCCGGCCGGGGCATTCCGACCATCCTGGAAATGGGCACCTATACGCGCCTCGACTGCGTCATCGGCACCTCCGGCATGATGCGCCACGCGCTCGTGCAGGCCGTGCATCATGCCCGCTGGCGCAGCGCGTTCGGCGCCCTGCTGATCGATCAGCCGCTGATGCGCACCGTGCTCGCGGATCTGGCCATCGAGTCCGAGGCTGCGACCGCGCTGTCGCTGCGGCTGGCACGCGCCTTCGACAGCGACGCACCGGAGGAAATCGCCCTGCGCCGCGCGCTCACCTCCGCCGCCAAGTTCTGGATCTGCAAGCGCGGCTGCGAACTGGCCGCCGAAGCGATGGAGGTGCTCGGCGGCAACGGCTATACCGAGGAGCTGTCGCTGGCGCGAATCATGCGCGAAATGCCCGTCAATTCGATCTGGGAGGGCTCGGGCAACATCATGTGTCTGGACGTTCTGCGGGCGTTCTCCAAGTCGTCTGCGAACCGCGAAGCCGTGCGGGCAGAGCTTTCGCGGGCACGCGGACAGGACCGTCATTTCGACGCCGCGCTCGAGCGGTTCACCGCGGCGCTGTCGAGCGGCGCCTTGGCGGAGTCGCAGGCGCGGCACTTCGCTCAGGGATTCGTGACCCTGATGCAAGCGGCGCTGCTTCTGGGGGCGGCCGCGGCGGGAGCATCGGCCGGCGTGCGCGCCGTCGCGGAGGCGTTCTGTGCGACGCGTCTGAATCGCGATTCCGGCTGGGGAGCGGTGTTCGGCGCAGCGCAGGTGCCGCTCGACACGGGCGCCCTACTCGATCGAGTACTGCGGGAATAGGCGGCCGCGGCCGGCCCCGGGGCCGGTGCGGAGCGGATCACGGCAGCTCCGTGCGCTCAACCGCCGTAGGAGCGGCTCTTCCAGCGCGCGCCCGCCCCGCGCCAATGATCGAGCGCCGACCCCACCGTCGCGGCCATGTAGAAGATCGCGATGAGCGGCAGCGCGAGCACGCCCGCGGGACTGCGGTCATAGCGCCGCAGCGTCGGCAGATAGCTCAGCGCAGCGAGTGCGCACGCCCCGATGCCGCAAGCCCGCGGCCAGCCGTGGGCAAACGCCGCCAGCCAGACCGGGACCAGCCACACCAGCGTCAAGGCGAGCAGCGTGAGCCCGAGCATCCAGGGCGAGTATCGCAACTGCGTGAATGCCGTGCGCGCGATCATCTGCCAGATGTCCGCGAACCGGGGATACGCCCGTATCGATGCGGCGAGCGACGAATGTCCCAGATACAGGGTGCCGCCGCGCGACTTCACCGCCCGTGCCAACGCGACATCGTCGATGAGCGCGCCCCTGATCGCCTCGATGCCGCCGATTCGCGCCAGCGTCTCGCGCCTGATCAGCACCGTTCCCCCGGCCGCCGCGGCGGCGGAACTGCGCGGATCGTTCACGCGGGCGAACGGGTACAGCATCTGAAAGAAGTATACGAAGGCCGGCACCAGAGTCCGCTCGGCGAGGCTCGAGCAATTCAGCCGCACCATCTCGCTCACCAACTCCACGGATGATCCGTTTGCGCCCGCCGACGACAGCCGCGCGACCAGTGCCGAAAGGTGGCGGGCGTCATGTACGATATCTGCATCGGTCAGGAACACGAGCGGCGCCACGCCCGCCGCGACGCCCTGACTCACCGCCCACATCTTCCCCGACCCGCCCGGCGGCTTCGCCCCCCCGCGAAGAATCGTGAGGCGGGTCGCCGCACCGGCGCGCTGCCCCGTCGCGTCGGTGGAGTTGTCGTCGACCAGCACCACGCGGAACGGCCCCGCAGAGGCCGGGGCGAGGAGCGAGGCCATGACGGGCGCTATCGTCAATGCCTCGTCGCGCGCGGGGACCACGATGTCCACCGGCGGGCAATGAGCCGGCTGCGCGGGCCTGAGCTCGGGGCGTGAGCGCCAGAAGCCGCCGTGGGCGCACAGCAGGTACGCCCACACCGCGAGGCAAAGCACCCCCAGGAAGCCCGCAAGCGTCATGCGCGTTGCGGCATCGCTACGCGGGCCAGCCGCGCAGATGCTTGCGGATCACCGCCGCAAGCGCATCCGCGTGCCGGTCGTCGTCGTTGAGCGCCGGCACCAGGCTCAGATGTTCTGCGCCGAATTCGAGAAACTTGCCGGCGTACTCGATGGCAACTTCCTGCAGCGTTTCCAGGCAATCGACCGAGAACGACGGTGAGACCACCGTGACCCTGCGGATGCCGCGCGCAACCAGCTCCCGCAGGGCATCTTCCGTGTACGGCCGCAGCCAGGCCGCCGGGCCGAAGCGCGACTGGTAGCAATGCGACCATCCGCCCTCCTGCAGGCGCAACCGCGAGGCGACCATTCGCGTGGTCGCCTCAGCCTGGGTTCGATACGGATCGCCCCGATCCACATACCTGACCGGGATGCCGTGATACGAGAACACCAGATGCGAACGCTCTCCGATCCGCTCCCAGTGCTCCTCGATGCTCGCGGTCAGCGCGTCGAGGTAGTCCGGCTCGGCGCTATAGCCGTTCACGAAACGGGTTTCGGGGAGCCATCGCCAACGCCGCAATGCGCGCACGGCGCGCTCGAATGCGGAGCCGGTGGTCGACGAGCAATATTGCGGGTAGAGCGGCAGCACCAGCAATCGCCTGACGTTCTGTTGCGCCAACGCCTGAATGGCGCCATCGATGCGCGGGTTGCCGTAGGTCATGCCGAGCGCCACCCGCACCCGATCGCCGGCCGTCCGGCGCAGGCGCTGCTCGATCTTGTCCGCCAGGCGCGTGCTGTAGACCGCCAACGGCGAACCCTCCGGCGTCCAGATCCGCCGATAGTTGCGCGCGCTCTTGAAGGGCCTCAACGGCAGCACCAGGCCGTACAGCAGGGGCAGCCAGATCCAGCGCGGCGTGCCGACGACCCGGTGATCGCCGAGGAACTCGCGCAGGTATCGGCGCACGGCGCCATAGGTCGGGGAATCGGGCGTTCCCAGATTCACGAGCAGCACGCCAATTCTGTCCGGCGTGGCGGCTGCCGCTTGCGCCACGGAGCGGTAATAAGGCATTTCGGTTCCTCAAGGCATTCGAATCACGTCTCGCACGCCCAGTATACTGCGTGCCTCATGAATCCCCGCACCGCCGCATGATCTGGCTGAGCCCCGACGAGGGCGAGGCGCTGCAGCTGAGCTTGAGCGTGGCGTTGCGCAGCGTTGCCATCAGCACGCCGCCCGCCGTGCTGGTCGCGTGGCTGCTGACGCGGCGCCGATTCGTGGGGCATACGCTGCTCGACGCCATGGTGCATCTGCCGCTGGTTCTGCCGCCGGTCGCGGTCGGGTATGTACTTTTGCTGCTGTTCGGCGCGCGGGGACCGATCGGCGCATGGCTCGGGCGCACCTTCGGGCTCGAACTCATCTTCACCCGCAACGGCGCCGCGCTGGCCACCGCGGTGATGTCGTTTCCGTTGATGGTTCGGGCGATACGGATCTCACTGGAGAGCATCGATCGCGGGCTCGAAGATGCCGCGCGTACCTTGGGCGCGGGCCCCCTCGACCGCTTCGCGACCGTCAGCCTGCCGCTGATGTTGCCGGGCCTCTGCGCCGGAGCGATCACGGCGTTCTCGGCGGCGCTCGGCGAATTCGGCGCCGTCATCACCTTCGTCTCGAACATTCCCGGCGAGACTCGCACCCTCCCGCTGGCGCTGTACTCCGCCTTGCAGGTGCCCGGCGGAGACACCGCCGCCGCGCGCCTCGCGATCCTCTCGGTGATGCTCGGCCTCGGCGGCCTGCTGGTGTCCGAATGGTTCGCGCGCCGCGTGCGCCGGATGTTGGGGCGCTGATGCTCAGCATGGCGGCCGCAAAGCAGCGCGGAACCTTCAGGCTCGATCTTGAGTTCGGCGCGCCGACGCCCGGCGTGATCGCGCTGTTCGGGCCGTCCGGGTGCGGCAAGACCACCGCCGTGAACCTCATCGCCGGACTGCTCCGGCCGGACCGCGGCCGAGTGGCGCTCGACGATACCGTGTTCTTCGACAGCGCACTGGGCGTGGATGTGCCGGCCGAGAAACGCGGCGTCGGCTATGTCTTTCAGGATGCCCGCCGGGTCCCGCATTGGCGCGTCGCCGGAACGCTCGCCTCCGCCCGGCAACGCGCCGGCGCCCGGCGGCGGCGCTCGCGACCGGCGTCCATCGGATTCGACCGCGTGATCGCACTGCTCGATCTGCAGCCGCTCATGGCGCGCCGGGTTCATCGCTTGTCGGGAGGCGAAAAGCAACGCGTCGCCATCGGCCGCGCCCTGCTGTCGCAGCCGCGGCTTCTGCTGCTCGATGAGCCGCTCGCGTCGCTCGACCGCGAGCGCCGCGAGGAGGTGCTGCCCTATCTCGAGACCCTGCGGGACCATCTGGCACTCCCGATGGTGTACGTCAGCCACCGGTTCGATGAGGTATTGCGGCTGGCGACGCATATCGTCCTCATGCAATCCGGCGCGGTCGCCGCCCAGGGTCAGATCGGTGCGATCAGCCTCGACCGGCGCCTGCGCGCCATGATCGGCCGCGACGCGGTGGGCGCGATCGTCGACGGCTCGGTGATCGGCCGCGACCCGAGCAGCGAGCTGTTGCGGGTGCGCGTCGGGGAAGGCGAGCTCAAGGTAAACGCCACGAACCTGGCGTCTGGGATGACCCTGCGCGTGCAGCTTCTGGCACGCGATGTGATCGTGGCGACGCAGCTGCCGCAGTTCCTGAGCGTGCGCAACCATCTCAAGGGCGTGGTTACCTGCGTGGAGGACGATGACGCCTCCGATCTCATCGGGATCGACGTCGGTGCCGGCACGACGATCCTGGCGAGAGTGACCAAGGCCGCCACGCGCGAACTCGCGCTCGTTCCCGGGACGCCCGTCTGGGCGCTCGCGAAGTCGGTATCCCTGCGCGGGATTACTTCACCCGGGTTCCCAGATGAATGATGCCCACGATATGGTCGCCCGGCCTGAGTCCCAGCGTCGCTTTGACCTGCGGGTCATAGGCGGCCGGTCCGGTCTTCCACATGGCCCCGTAGCCGAGATCGTGCGCCGCCAGCATCAGGTTCTGCACCGCCGCTCCCACGGCGATGACCTGCTCGATCTCGGGCACCTTGGGATGCTCGCGCACGATGCAGGCCGCGACGACGAGCGTCGGCGAGCGCAGGATCTTCTCCCGGTCGGCCATGACCTGGCTCTCGGTCAATGCGGGGTTGCGCCGGCGCTTGGCCTGCGCCGCCGCGGCGGCGAAGCTCTCCCTCGCCGGGCCGTCGAGCACCATCAGCTGCCAGGGCTTGAGGCGCCCATGATCCGGCGCCCGTCCCGCGGCATGCAGCATCCGCTCGAGGTGCTCGGCGGTGGGTCCGGGTTCGCTCAGCCGCGCCGCCGAGGACCGGCTATCTATCGCCTGTATTAAATCCATCCATTCCTTCGATAGAACCAGAAAAAAGCGGGTCGGGCGGAGCAATCGGCTATGATTTGCCGCATCGGCGCGATCGCTCTGCCCGGAATGTTGCGTCGATGAGAACCCCAGTCCACGTATTTGGCCATTGTATTTCAAGGAGCCCTCATGAAGCGTATTGTTTTGGCGCCGCTTGCCGCG
>VFSW01013982.1_pt1 | contig 11125 bp, 8 predicted proteins | sample 5358111 | NCBI WGS metagenome assembly VFSW01 (sample SAMN11554181, study PRJNA540505) | mine drainage metagenome | isolation source: sediment from site ElyBrook_90M | place: USA: Ely Copper Mine, Vershire, VT | collected 2017
CGAGCAGGCGACAGTCCCCGCGCCACGCGCGCACCCGCGCGCGCAAGATCCCCCCGGCGCGAGGGGTGCGCCCGGCGCGCAGAGCGTCGTTTCGCGCTTGATGTCAGCTGCGCCCGGCGCGACCGACTCAAATTGGGAAAGCGTCTCGGTCAAAGCCGCGCGCGAGCGATCGTCCTCTGTGCCTTTCGCCAGTGAGCGCCCCGGTGTGAGCAGAGCGCCGCGAGCGCGGCCCATCGCCGAGCCAGACCCGGCCAACAGCTTTGCCGCCGGTCAGGTGCCGCCGGGGGCCACCGCCAAAACGCCCGCCACGCGACCCCAGCGCGACATCTCAGCCGATGGCGTCGATCGTCCCAACGGGCCGACTACGCTCTCGCTGCCCGCCATCACCCAGAGCGCCACACCGACCTCGCCACAGCGCGCCCTCTCGCCGGCCTCCTTTCGTGAGCTGGACCGTGAGCGCCGTGAATCGACGGATGTCTATGCCGCGACGATCATTCCCGGCGGGGCGCGCGCGCCGGTGACAGCGCCGCGCGTGGGCGCGCCTCCGTTGCGCCCCGCCGCGCGCCATCGCCAGCACAGCCTGATCGGCATCGGCCTGTGTGCGGTGGGGATTGGATTGCTCGTCGCCGGCGTGCCCACCTCGCGCACGGGTATGGCCGCGCCGCTGGCCAGCTGGCGCGCCGGCACGCGCGGCTACGCGCTGCCGACGCCGATCCCACCAACGCCGGTGCCCATTTATTACCAACACCCCGTCGTCGCCGGCGAATATCGCTTCGTCTGTGTCGCGCTGCCGTACGCGCGGCTCGCTCAAAAGATGATGCTCGGCGAGGGCATGCCCCACCCCTGGTACGTCTCGGTCATTCTGGCGCAATGGGGCATCGAGCAGGGCTGGACGATGCCCGGCTATACCGGATACAACTTTGGCAACGTGTCCGCCTATCCCGGCTTCCCTTCCGTCAGCGGCTTGCCGGTGGCCGGCTCGCCCGGCGCCTTCGCCTATGCCTACACGCCCATGCAAGGCATCCAGCTCTACACGATTTTCACCGCGATGCACTGGTACACCGGCGTCACCGCCAGCTATGTGAGCGGCCCCATCGCCCAGGCGATCGCGCTGGGCGAATCTCCCTGGGACGCCGCGCACTATACGGGCTATAACAGCCCCGGCTCGTCGTTGGTGGATGTCATTCAGGTCTATAACCTGACGCGCTTCGATAATGTGTACGCGCATTGCTAGCCAGCGGCGATCCATCTCTGGCCGACGGAGTGATTCGATAAATGACCTGGGCACGAGCGCGCGCGGGGCTAGTCGGGGGCGCCGCCGGAATCGCGCCGCTGGCGGCGATCGCGCTGCTGTCGGCGCTCGGGGCGCTCGCGAGCGATCTAGCCGCCCCGCTGGCGCTGGGCGCGCTGCCGCTGGGCGTTGTGCTCGCCGGCGCCATCACCGGCTATGGCGCGGGGCAAGCTCGCCGCCGGCGCTCTGAGGTCAAAGCGGTGATTGGCGGCATCGCGGGCGTGCTCGCCGCTCTCGTGTTTGGCGGCGCGCTCGAAATCACCTACGCTGTGCGCTATCTGCAAACCCCCGTCTATCTGCGCGCGGGGAGTCTGAGCGTGCACCCTTTGCGCGTGTCGGCGGCGATTCTCTTGCTGAGCGCGCTCATCGTCGCGGTGGCCATGATCACCGCGCACTTCACGGCGCGCCCGCTGCCACCGCCTCGCCCCGGACGCCGGCCCACCAGTGCCATGCCCGCCTCGCCGCCGCCCACCCAGCGCCAGCCACCGCTGCCCAGGCGGTGATCTGTGGCGTTGCTCTTAGCCAGCCGATAGCATATCATCATATGCGGGCAAAAAGCGCAGCCGGATCGTGTGATGGATGCCACTGGGCAATCACGTCTCTCGGCGATATGATCTCAATCATTCCAGATCTCCGCGATCGCGCCAGCGCGATGGAAGCAACGACGAACACGGGAAAAGAAGGTTCAGGCATGGGGATTATGAACGGGCAGAGCGCGCATGAAAGCGGCGAATTCGATTTCGATTTCGATCGCAACCCGACATGGCGCATCTTTCGCATCATGAGCGAATTCGTGGATGGCTTCAGCTTTCTTTCTACGATCCCCAAAAGCGTTACCATCTTTGGCTCGGCGCGGCTGTCGGAGGATCATCCCTTTTATCAAAAAGCGCGCGATCTGGGCAGCCGACTCGCCGGGCGCGGCTATGCCGTCGTCACCGGCGGTGGTCCGGGCTTGATGCAGGCCGCGAACGAAGGCGCGCACGACGCCGGCGGCAACTCGATCGGCCTCAACATCCAATTGCCGCACGAGCAGCGCATGAATCCCTTTGTCACGCACAGCATGAGCTTCAATTACTTCTTCAGCCGCAAGGTGATGCTCGACTTTTCCGCTGAGGCCTACATTTTCTTTCCCGGCGGCTTTGGCACGCTGGACGAGTTCTTCGAAGTGATCACGCTCATCCAGTCTGGGAAAATCGAGCGCAACGTCCCCGTGATCCTGGTCGGAGAAGAGTTTTGGTCGCCCCTCATCGACTGGATGAAAAGCGCGATGCTCGATCGCCTGCACACCATCGACGCCACTGATCTGACCATCTGGACGCTGACCGACGACCTGGACGACATCGAGCGCATCATCGAGACCGGCGTGCAGCGAGAAAGTGCCGAGTGGCTGGCGAAGCAGGGTCGCCCGCGCAAGACCGCCAGCGACAAGCTCAAGCAAGCCACCATGCCGATGAAGCGCACCGAGCAATAGCGCGCCCTCCGCTCAGCGTGGCCGCATGCGCCAGATCTTGAGCGCGACGTGCAGCGCCAGGCGTAATTCGGGGTCGTCGAGCGACGCGCCGAGCGTCTGCTGAATGCGGTTGAGGCGATAGGCCATCGTGTTGCGGTGCTTGCCCAGGCGGTGCGCCGCGCCGCTCAGATTGCCGTTGGCGGTGAACCAGGCGTCGAGTGTCGCCAGCAATTCATCGCCCTGGTGGGCGTCGGCGCGCAAGAGCGGATCGAGCGTCTCGCGACAAAACGCCTGCAGCGCGTCACGCTCGCGTAGCGCGAACAATAGCCGCCACAGCCCCAGGTCGGCGAATGAGGTGACCGGCAGCGCCAGGTGGCCGCCGATGATCGCGGCTTCGCGGGCCTCGGCGAGCGATTGCCCCAGGCCCGCCGCGCCGGTGGCCGCGCGCCCCAGGCCCACCGCCACCGCGCCGTCAAAGAGGCGCGCCACCTGCGCCCGCGCGTGCTCGTCATCAGCCGCGGCCAGCGCGACCGCCATGCCGACGCCGTGCGCCGTCGTCCAGGCGGGGGGCGCGAGCAGCGCCAGGCGCTCCGCTTCAGCGGCGGCCCAGGCATCAGGCGCGCCGTTGGCCCCGGCTGGCAGCGCGAAAGCCATGACGTGCGGCGCGGAAAGATCGTGCTGGCGTTCGATCGCGCGGCGCAGCGCCTCTGGCTCAGGCAGCGCCCCCGCGAGGATTGCCGCCAGATCCGTCGCCGCCGTGCGCCGTGTCTCGGTTTCGGCGGTGCGCCGCTTGCCCAGCTCGAAGGCGAAGGACGGCGCGACCCGCAGCAGCACGTCAATCTCGCGCGGTGTCACGCGGCTGTCGGGGCCGATGAGCCCCAGATAGGCGATCGGCGCCTCGCTCGAGCTGAGCGGCACGATGGCGCGTGCCAGCCTTCCCGGCAGGTGTCGCTGAATGGCGTAATCTTCGCTCAAGACGTTGGGCGTCGCCGGCCGCACCAGCTTGCGCGCCGCATGGCTGGCGAGCGCCGCCGCCACGGCATCAGGCGCGCACGGGGAAGGATCGGGGAGGGCCTGCGCCATCGCTACGTGGTGCTCGTTTTCGAGCAAAAAGACCAGGCCGGTGCATCGCGCCAGCGCCTGCCCCAGCGCGCCGAGCGGATCGTGCGGGTCGCGCGCGCGCCCGACGGCCGCCAGCGCCTCGCGCACCGAGCGCGCCGCCAGCGCCTGCCGCTCGCGTATGAGGTCGATGATGTGGCTCGTCATCGCTGACAGATCGACGGTGTCGGGCACTGCGATGAGCGGAAAGCCGCGCTCGTCGGCCACTTGATAAGGTGCCAGATCTCGCGCGGCAGCGCGATCGGACAGGCCGGCGACGATCAGCCCGGCCTGCGATTCCGCCAGCCAGCCGATCAGCGTTGCGAGGCTGATATCGGCGCTGGCCACGAAGACATCGTTGGTGACGACGACCAGATCGTGCAGATCGAAGGGATCCTGCTCGCGCGTCGCCAGCCGGCGGGGGCGTGCCACGCCAGCCACCGCGCGGTCAAGCCCCGACGCTGTCGCGCCGGCGACGACATGCCCGCCTGTTTCCGCCAGCGATGCGGCGACATCGCGGACCACCAGTGCGGGCATGCGGCATCGCTCCTTTGCGGCGCGCGTCGGCGCGCCGTTCCCCAGGATGAATCAGCGCTTGGCGGTGGGTGTCGCCGGGCGCTGAGCCTTGGCCTTATCGCGGCGCTTTTTGGCGGCCACGAGATGTTTGTGCCAGGCGACACGCTTGCGTTTGTTCACTCGCTTCTTCCTCTCTCTAAGTCGTCGCTGATTTCATGAAGGTCGTCACCGCCATGCCCCTCGCCGCGCGATCGCCGGCGTGGCGCCGACTCATCACCCTCGATCGGGTCTTCTTCCGCGTCTTCTTCCGCGTCGTCATCGTCGTCTTCATCGTCATCGTCACTATATTCGTCGTCGTGATCGCGCACGAGTGTGTCGCGAATGTCGGCGCGCGGCAGATTGCTGACGCCCTGCGCGGGGAAGCTGACCTTGCCAATCTGGGTGGGATGTTGGAACGTCTCGCGGATGATGACGCGCACCTGTGCGCTCGTCAGCTCGGTGATGGCTGCCGTGTAGCGATTGCCACCCTGGATGAACTTGATCAGCCGGTTCGCCAGCACCGGCTCGACCTGCCCAACCACCTCGCCGCGCGCATTTTTGACTAAGAGCGAATGGCCGTCCACGTGCAAGCTCACCTGATCGCCGGCGTTCAAGCGCGCCAGCACGGCGCGAGGGGCCACGTTGACCAGCTGGGTCAAGCCAGTCTTGCCGATCTCCTCGATAAACAGGCGCGGGTCGATGCGCTCGGACGTATGCCCCTCAGGCGCGGCCACGTCGTTGAGCTGCGCCAGTCGATCGAGATTCTTCTTGGCGATGACGTTGTCGGGGTCGATGTGCAAAGAATCGCCATACGCCTGCTTGGCCTCGGAGTAACGGCCCATCTCGCTGAGCGCCTTGCCCAGGCGGTTGAGCGTCTCGGCGTTGGGCTGCACGATCTTGAGCAGCTCGCGGTTCGCGTTGATGGCTTCTTCCCAGCGACTCTCGAGCGCATATTGAATGGATTGTTGCGTGAGCTGTCGCACCACGCGGGCGCGTTCGTCGTTATTCATCAGGAGACGGGAGCCAGGCCATGCCGGCGCCGCTCCTCCTTTCCCTTCTAAGAAAAGCATGCGTGAGCGTGCCGGCAGCCACTGCCAACCGGCCCGCGGAAATCAAGCCTGGACTAATCACGCCCAAGCGCATCACACCCGGGCAAATCACAATTATACGCTATCGCGCCAAGTCGCCAGGACTTTTCGCACGTGTCGCGCCACTATGAGAACGCGATGGCCGGCTGGCGCGCTTCACCTTGCAGCGACCAGGCTGAGGCGCGCGTGATCTCGACTACGATCGTGTCGCCGGGGCGGGCGTTCCTCGCGTCGCCCTCAGCGGGAAAAAAGACAAGCTTATTGGTGCGTGTGCGCCCTTTCCATAGGCGCAAAGCGTCGTGGTCCTGCCGATCCTCGATTAAGATGGGCTGTGTCGTGCCGACCAGATCCTGATTGAGCGCGAGCGAGATCTCCGTCTGCACCGCTTCGACGGCGTGCAGCCGCTCTTTTTTGACCGCCAGCGGCACGTCGTCCTCCCATTTATACGACAGTGTGCCCTGGCGCGGCGAATACATGGCGACGTGCACCACGTCGAAACGAATCTCGCGCAACAGATCCAGCACGCGCGCGAATTCCTCGTCCGTTTCGCCACAGAAACCGACGATCACGTCGGTTGAGAGCGAGACGCCCGGCCACCACGCGCGCAGCTTGCCGATGAGCGCGCGATATTCCGCCAGCGTATACCCGCGCCGCATGCGCTCGAGCACGCCGTCGTCGCCGTGCTGCACGGGGATGTTGACGTGCTCGCAGACCTTGGGCAAGCTCGCCATCTCGCGAATCATGTCGTCCGTCATGTGGCGCGGATAGCTCGTCATGAAGCGAATGCGCTCCACCCCCTCGATCTCAGACAGGCGCGCCATCAAGTGGCTGAGCGTGGGACGATCGGGCAGGTCCAGGCCATAGGCCTCGACGGTCTGACCCAAGAGCGTCAGCTCGCGCGCGCCACCGGCAACGAGATCGCGCGCTTCGGCCAGCAATTCATCGACGGGGCGGCTGCGCTCGCGGCCACGGCGCGACGGCACGATGCAATAGGAGCAGACTTTGTTGCAACCCAAGACGACCGGCAGCCAGGCGGTTGGTTTGGCGGGTGCGCCCGGCGCGACGGTGGGCAGGCTCGGCAGCTCGGTGGGATAATGCAGCTCGCGCGTGGCCGGCCTGGGCGTGATCGCCATCGGCGCGACGCCCAGCATAGGCAGCGCGCGTGCCCCCTCAAGCGAGCGCGGCGCGGCCAGATCGCTCACGTCGACGCAGCCGTCGCCAGTGGCCAGCGGCGTCCAGCGCTCTTCCAAGAAGCGCGGCAAAATGTCGGCCTGCTCGACTTTGAAAAAGAGATCGACGACGGGGTAGCGTTGCGTGAGGTCGTCGATGGTGCGCTGATTGCCAATCATGCAGCCCATCATGGCCACCAGCAGATCGGCGCGCTGCTTTTTGGCGTGGGTGAGCAGCGAGAGCTGGCCGCGCGCTTTCAGCTCGGGGGCCTCGCGCACGCTGCACGTGTTGAGAATGACCAGGTTCGCCTCGGCGGCGCTCGACACTTCTTCCCAGCCCAGCCCGTGCAAAATCGCGCCGACGCGCTGCGAGTCGGCCATATTCATCTGGCAGCCGACGGTCCAGAGATGATATTTGCCTCGGGCGATCGTCATGGAAAGTCTCCTCGCGGGCCGGTGGGCCGATCGGTCTGCCTGTCTCAGGCGCGACGATGATTTCAGAGAAAGAGTATAGCACAAATGGGGCATGATTGCGTGGCTGGCGCGCAAGCGATTGACAGCCGGCACTCTGAGCCGTATCATAGCACACAAGGATTGCTATCGCGCGTGACACGAGCAGAGAGAGGGGAATGAAAGACGGTGCCACAGACATCCGATCGCCGGCCGCGCCGCCCACGCCCACCGTCGGCGCCGGCCACGCTCTCGCTGCCGATCATTCCCCTCGATGTCGCGCCGGGCACGAGCGCGGGGCGCACCAGCCGCGCACAGCGCGATGGCGCGTCCCCAGAGCGCCCGGACGCCAGCCACGTGTCACGACCGCGACCCACGATCTCGGGCGACGGATGGGACGAGCGCGACGACGACACGCCGCCACCCGCGCGATCGCTGGTGTCGAGCCGCTCGCAGCCGCGCTGGCCGATGGCACCCGTCTCACAGCCGCGCGCGCTGGCGGTGTCGGTGCCCCGGCTGGCCACCCCCCCCACGCGCACCGTGCGGCGCGGCGTGCTCTGGCAGACGCTCTTGCTGGCCATCGTAATCGCCACGTTCCTCACGTCGCTGCACGGCATCGACGGCGTCAACAGCGCCCTCGCCAGTGCGTTCCAATCGCAGGTTTTCGCCCACGAAGATATCAAGGTGACGCAAAAGGTGCCGACCTTCACGCAGATCGATCCCACCATCGGCTATCTCTCGACGCAGCAATACAACACCTATTGGAAAGCCGATTGCGGCGCGGCGGCTACTTCAGAGGTGCTCACCGCCTGGGGCGACCCGCACGGCGCCATCGGCTATGTCATCAACGACATGGCGCCCTTTCTCTCGTCCGCCGGCATGGTCGATCCGCCTGACGCGTTCCGCGCGATTGCCGCCAAGCACCATCTGAGCATGGTCATGACCAACAACATCACGGCGGCGCAGCTCTTCCAAATCGTGCAGGTGCAGGGGATTCCGGTGATCGTCGGCGTGCGCGACACGTTTGGCGGCTATTATCGCTATTTCGCGCCGGGCCACTTCCTGGTGGTCACGGGCGCGGACGCCAACGGCTTTCAGATCGTCGATTCCTCGACCTATTTCGTGCACTATCTGCCCACGGCGACCTTTATGTCGCTGTGGGATTTTCCGCGCGCCGTGATCTATACGCCACCCGACTACGGCTTCCAGTTTCCCTGACGCCGCCAGCCGGCGATTGACATCGCGCCTGTGGGTACCCTGAGGGGTGCCGCGAAGTCGGCCCGCGCCGACTGGGGTTCGTCTTAGCCCGCGCAGGCGGGCCGCACCGGTCGCACCAGTCGCACCGGCTTGGCGGTGGCCCGCGGAACACCCTGAGGCGCGCAAGATCGCTATCAATCTTGCCTCCGGCGCCACCTTGCCCAATAATGTGACGCGCCTCAGCCCTCATTTCTATGATTGACGAGCATAGAGGCGGAGTGATACACTATGGCAACCTGTTAGCTCACTTTCACTTCTCTCGATCACCAGCCCCCACCCCGTCTGGGCGAGAGAGTGAAAGAAATCCGGGGGCCCGCGCTGTTTCATTTTCATCGTAAAAAAACCGGCCCGCATGTCCTGCTCTTCAAAAAAGGGGATTCTCGATGACTCGAGCTTCACTTCGCGTGATTGGCACATGGTGGAACATCATTGCCGTGCTCGTCATTCTTTCTAGCTGCGCTTCAGCCGCGACGCGCGCCACCGCGCACGCCACGATGACCGCGACGGCTACCACCGTGCCCACGCCCACCGCGACGCCGGTGCCGCCGAGTATCAAAGAATTTCTCAGTCCCCAAGGCGTAGCGAATCTGATTGTTGGAACCGGCGATCGCGTTTGGTACGCCCACGGCAGCACCCTTGACAGCATCTCGGCGAATGGTAAGCCGGGACCCCGGATCACGGTAAGCGGCTCTATCATCAACGTCGTGGCCGGCGTCGACCATCTTCCCTGGCTGTTAGTCCATGGCGCCAGTGGATTTTCGCTCGTCCACGTCACCGCCAACAACGTCGCTCAGGCGTACAGCAACCCCTCTGGTGAAGAGATCGATCCACGCTGGATGATCGTCGGGCCAGACGGCAATTTGTGGTATGTCACGACAACCATTTTGTTCATCGACGCCAAGGGGCAAGGCCACATCTCGGCCTTCGTCACGCGCGTCACCCCGGCGGGCCAGATGCAACAATTCCCCTATCCTGAAGCGAATGTGATCACCGATTTCTGGCCCTATTATTTTGTGGTCAACACCAGCATGGTGGTCGGCATGGACCACCGCATCTGGTTTACCATGTCTCATGAGACGTGTGTCAGCCATCCCGCGATCGTCGATTGCAACTCTGATACCCCGCGCCTCGTCGCCGTGAGTATGACCGGCGTCATTACCAGCTATCCATTGCCTGATCCCAGTGTTTCCGTGTTGGCTATCAAAGCGGGGCCAGACGGTAACATCTGGCTGAGCGTTGCTTCGAAAAGCTCCGCCACGATTCTGGTCGTCACACCGTCGGGCAAGGCGCGGTCTTTTGGGCTGCCGTCAATCTCTAGCACCGCCGTTGATCTGGCGTTTGCGCCCGACGGCTCGCTCTGGTTCGACGAAAATGGGCACGCGATCGGCCACATGGTAGAGGGCGGCGACGTGTTCGAATATTCCTTGCCAACGCATACTGTCTCTGGTCAATTGCCACAGGATAGCTTGCAAGGGAATACGATTTTGTTAGGGCCTGACGGTGCTTTCTGGTTCACAGAGCGACCCACGAATTTCATCGGCCGCATCGATCAAACCGGTCAGATCACGGAGATCTCCCTTCCCGACGAGAAGGGGTTATCCTTTGCCGTGGAAGGCAATCTCATCGCTGGCCCAAGTGACACGCTCTGGTACGCGCGCGAAATCTATTCCACTCAGCTCTATTACCCCAATGCCGGCGCGGTGGGCATGATCACGCCGTGAGAGGCAGAGCGGCGAGAACTGGTTGTGAGCGGAGTTAGAGCAGCTCAATCTCGCCGCCAGCAAGAGCCGCAGGCGCCTGTGCGATGTCTCGCGTTACCCCGAGCTGTTGAGTAGCCAAGAATGCCATGTGCCGCGCCTGCTCGCGCGGTGATCTTCGCTCTCCACCTACCCTCACCGGGCGTCTGCTCGGAGAGGGAATGTGCTAGGATATACTATGCTCACATCTCAGGGCAGCCGGCAAAAGGGAGGTAAAGAATGGACCATCAGGTCACGATCACGCTCACCGAACAAGAGTATGCAGCCCTTTCCGCAAAAGCGGCGCGACGTGGTAAGCCAATCGAGGTGATTGCTCGCGAGGCGATCGTGCCGCGCGTGGAAACCGCGCGACCAACAAAACCTGCCGACAAGTACGACGCCCTCCATAAGCTCTTGCGTCGCAAGGGCATCATCATGAACATCCCTACGGGCAAGCCACTCTCACCTGAGGAGAAACGCGAGCTGGAAAGGCTGGCACACCTCTTTTCGGGGGGTATGCTCGCATCTGATATAGTCATTGAGGATCGAGGTCCACGCTAGTGGGAGTATATTTCCTCGACACATCAGCGATTATCAAGCTTTATGTCAATGAGCCGGGGCATGAGTGGATATCTGGTATCTATGAGCCTGAACGGGATAACCAGATATATATTTCGCAGGCCGCCCTTGTCGAGGTCGTTGCATCTCTGCCGCAAAGCGCGTGATGCGAATATCACTGCTGATGAGCGAGACTTGTTGATCAAGACATTCAAGCAACATCGAAAAGATTTGTATGCTGTTGCGCGAGTGACTAATGCCATCTATTTCGCTGCTGGTGATCTTTGCCAGGAACATCGACTGCGCGCCTATGATGCGGTTCAGCTTGCCTGTGCGCTTGCTGTTCGCGAGATGATGCCAGCAAGCGACTTTGGTCCTCTCATTTTTGTTTGTGCCGATCGCAATCTGCTTGAGATAGTTGAACACTCCCCCTGCCTAGAAGGCAGGGGATTCTCGGTTCTTCTCCCCGAAGG
>VFSW01013983.1_pt1 | contig 11124 bp, 7 predicted proteins | sample 5358111 | NCBI WGS metagenome assembly VFSW01 (sample SAMN11554181, study PRJNA540505) | mine drainage metagenome | isolation source: sediment from site ElyBrook_90M | place: USA: Ely Copper Mine, Vershire, VT | collected 2017
ATCGAGGTATCGCGCCGCGCCGGCGGCAGGTCGGTTACGTCCTTGCCGGCGATCAATATTTTTCCCTCAGTGACTTCTTCGAGACCGCCGACCATGCGCAAGGTCGTGGTTTTGCCGCAACCGGACGGCCCGAGCATCGCGACGAATTCGCCGTGCTCGATTTCGGCGTTGAAGTCGATGACTGCCCGGGCGCCGCCCGGGTAGGTCTTGGAGACGTGATCGAGAACGACGTCGGGCTGGTTCATCGCCGCTGCGTCAGCCCGCCGATTTGGCCACGGCGTTGATCATGTTCCACACCGACTCGAACGGCACATTGTCGAGGGCGCCCTCGCGGTTGAATTCAGTGAGCACCTTGACCGCCTGCCGCAGATCCTCGTTTTCACCGGCATAACCTTCCAGCTGCACGATCGCGTCCGGGAACGGGACCTCGCGTGCTTTCTTGGTTCGCAGATGTTCCTGCACCAAAGCGTTGAGGTGCTCGTAGGTTTGCTTCAGCGAACTGCCGTTGTAGGGCCGGCCAAGCAAGCCCTGAATACCGTTGGCACTTAGCCGCTGGCGCAGTCCCTCGGGCAGCGATTGGGCCAGGCCCTCAATGACCTCGCCGATTCCGAAGCCCTGTGTAAACAGGCCGCGGATCGTATCCATCGTGCCCTCGCCATTGCCGTACATCCGGATTTGCGCGCCCGACAGCGCGCTTCCCATGGCTTTGGCCTGGTCGATGTGAACGTCGCGCTCGGCCTCGATCCGGAGTTTCGCGAGCTCAAGGAACGTCGCCGCCTCATTGTACTTCTTGAGCGCCTCCGCCTTGGCCTCAAGGCCCGTCGCCTCGGCTTCAAGCTGGCGTTGCGCGTTGGCGATGCGCAACTGCTCGACTTCCATTTCCGCCCGGCCCCGGGCACCCGCTTCGCGTTCAATACCCTCAGCGCCGATCTTCTGCGCTTCGGTGGTGGCGCGCGCGCGTGTCAGCGTCGCCTCAGCCTCGAGCTGAGCCGCAAGCTTGCGCGCCTCGGACTGGGTGACCATGTGCATGCGCATCACCGCAGCCTTGCTCTCCTCCTCGATGCGCCGTGCGTCTGCCGCCTTGCTCACGTCGATCACTTCAACTTGGCGGGCACGCTCGGCGTCCGCCACCACTCGCACCGACTCGACCTTATGCTCGGCCCGCTCCCGTTCGGCCGTACTGGCAAGCCGTTCAGTCTCGGCGATTTCGAGTTCGCGCATCTTGGCCGCGAGTGCGATCTCGCGATCGCGCTCCGCCTGCTCGCGGGCAAGGAAGCGCCCAATATCGGTGCGCTCGCGTTCGCCCTCTTTGCTGATCAGCGCGATCTCGCGGCTCATTTCCTCCTGCTGGCGCGCGAGTTCACGGCGGATTTCGGCCGCCTCGCGCTGCTTCGCCTCCTCGATGATCGCGATATCTTTTTGAATCTGTGCCGTCTCCAGCGCCTGCTGCTTGCGGATTTCCTCCTGTTCGACCTCCCAGCGCCGGTCGAGCACAAAGCGCTGTTGTTCGCTCAAGATGCGGGCCCGCTCGTCGGAAACTTCCTTTTCCTGTTTGGCGAGCGCGACGGCCTCGTCTCGATCGACCACAAGGATGCCGAGGCGCGTTTCGAGACTCCGCTTTCGCACCGACAGGGCGGTTTCCTCGCTCACCTGATGGCGCTCGTCGCGCGCCCGCTCTTCGGCGGCCGCTACGGCGGTGGCACGCGCAATCTCCGCTTCCTGGCGTTCCCGCTCCTTGGCGGCGAGATCGATCGCCTTGTCGCGCTCGGCGCGCTCGCGGGCGAGATTGCGAGTGATTTCCGCAAGCTCCGCTTCGCGCGCCTTGTCGATCAGCGCGATCTCGCGATCGCGGCGTTCCTGCTCCAGCGCAAGCTCCTTCTGGACCTGTGCGATTTCGCGGCGCTTGGCCTCGGCCGTAAAGGCGATATCGCGCTCGGTGCGCAGCTGCTCCAACGCTTGTTCATTTTCAAGTTCGCGCTGCTCGACTGCCAGGCGCTGATCGAGCACAAACGTCTGCTTCTCACGCAACTGCTTGGCCTGCTCGTTGGCGATTTCCTTGTCCTGGCTGGCGCGCGCGACTGCTTCCTGGCGCTCGATTTCCAGCAATTCGAGCTGCGTGGTCAGATCCTTGTTGCGGATCGCAACCGTGGTCTGCTTCTCGGTGGTGTGGACCTTGCGCCGCGCTTCCGAAGTAATCTCGGTAATGACCTTGAGACCTTCGGCGTCGAACACGTTGTCGGACCGGAAGTATTCCTTGGTCGACTGTTCCAGCGAAACGATGGTGATTTCTTCGAGCATCAAACCGTTGGCGGTAAAGCTCTCGCTAACGCTCTCCTTTATTTCCTTGGCGAAGGCGTCGCGGTTCTCGTGCAACTGCTTTAGCGTTTTGGTCGCGGCAAAGCTGCGGATTGCGCCGACGACCTTCGCTTCCAGGAGGCTGCGAACCTTATCGGCGTCGAAGGTCTTCTCGCCGAGCGTACGGCTCGCGTTCAGGACAGCTTGCTCGGTGTGGCCGACGTGGGCATACAATTCGGTGTTGACATCGATGCGGATATTGTCGGCGGTCAGCACGGCCTGCTCGCGAGCCCGACTAACGGCGAACTTGATGGTTTCGAGCGAGACCCAGGTGATCTCGTGAAACACGGGAAGCACGATGGCCCCTCGGCCCAGGCAGACCTTAGTGCCGAGGAATCCGGTCCGGATGAAGCCCATGTTGGAAGGCGCGCGTTTGTATATCCAGATCGAGACTATGTAGAAAATCGCGATAAGGATGATCGCGGCGATCAGGAGACTGATTACAACTTCAAGCATCGTGCATTCGCCCCTATCGAAGTTCTTGCGTTGTCATTGCCTACGTTCACTCATGCCGCCTGAACGGCACGAAGCGCCGAAGCGCCGGTTTTGCTCACCCCGAAGTCGAACAGCTTTGGCGTTTTGCGATTGCGCTTCATGCTTTCGCGCAGGTCATCGGTAGCCCGTTGATCGAGTTCATATCGGGGGCCGGTGAGCACCACGCCATACTCCTCGCGAGCCTTCGCTTCGCTCATCAGCTTGCGCGCAACGTCGTTGCGCGTGCGCATCGGATCGCGCTCGAGCGGATCGCCCCAGCCGCCGCCGCCGGCGGTGCGGAAGATCACGCGGTCGCCGGGATAAACGCGCACATTGTCCACTTTGGACGCGAGCGGTTCGCGGGTGCCATCCTTACGGACGAGCCATTTCTCCGAACATGTGGCCGGCCGGCCGCCGAGGATGCCCCAGGGCTGGGACAGGTGCCGGTCGTCGTGGATCGAAACGTCGCCTTCCTCGAGCAACAGAAAGATCTTCTCAACCCCATTACCGCCCCGGTGCTTGCCGGCGCCGCCAGTGTCAATGAGCGTCGAGTAACCCTCGACGATCATCGGGTAGTAGGTCTCCAGGTATTCGCTCGGAATGTTCTGAAACAGCGGCCACCATGAGTGACCGTCCATGCCGTCGCCGACCGGACGGCCGGGAATTCCGCCATACAGAATTTCCATGAGCCGGAACGGCCGGCCGGACTTGTCGATGCCGGAGTAGAGAAGATGCGGGCTCGAACCATAGCCTGCCGCGGTCGCCATCTCCGGCGCGTTATAGCTCAGCGCTCCGCCAAGCACGTCGAATTGCCGCGACAGCGTATGGGTCCGGCAGCCGAGCGACGCCGGAAAGTCGGGATGCACCAGCGAGCCCTTGGGCAGGGTGACGTGGATGACGTCATAGAAGCCGTCGTTAAACAGGATCTGGGGGTCGAATACCATGATCATGTATACCCCGATGAACATCTTGAACATGCCTTCGTGCAAATAGAAGTTGATCGGGCCAGGAGCTTGCACAGATGTTCCGGTCCAGTCGAAGTAAGCATTGTCGCCCTCGCGCCAGACCGTGAGCTTCATCTTGAACGGGCCATTGCCACGGCCGTCATCGTCGACATAGTCCTCGAACGATTTCGGCTCCTCCGGCAAATTCTTCACGATCAGCTGGCGCATCGCACGGTTGGTGCGTTCGAGTAGCGCTTCGCAAGCCTGCTTGTAAGTTTCGCGGCCGAAGCGGTCGCAAATCTCGATGACCCGTTTCTCACCGGCGCGGCAGCCGGCAATGATCGCCATGAGATCGGAATAGTTCATTTCCGGCGTGCGGGTATTGTTCATGATAACGCTGAGCGCCGCCTGATTGACCTCGCCACGTTCATAAAGCTTGATCGGCGGGATGCGGATGCCCTCGCCGAAGATCGAGGCTGCGTCCGTGGGCATGCTGCCCGGCACCGCACCGCCGACATCCATCATGTGACCGAACATCGACGTGAAGCCGACTAGGTCGCCTTCGTGGAACACTGGCACCAGCACCATCCAGTCATTCAAATGGCTGATCGCGCCGGCGCAGGCATAGGGATCGTTCTGCAGGATGACGTCACCCGGCTCGAGCTCGAATTTGCTCTCCTTGAGCATGTTGGAAACGTAGGAGCCGAACTGGCCGACGATCATGCGGCCCTTCACATCGCAAATCATCGGGAATTCGTCATGCTGTTCGCGGATTACCGGCGACATCGCCGAGCGGAACAGCACCGCATCCATTTCGTGGCGCGCATTGCGCAGCGCATTCTCGATCAGATCGAGCGAAACCGTGTCGAGCCGGCGGCTTTCGGTCGGCCTCGATGACTGGGCCGAGCCAGCGTGAGCAACGCGCCCGCCGCCGTTCGCGCCGGCGACCGACGACCGCGGCGACCCCGGCTGGTCAGCGCGCGCCTCCGACGCCGGCGCGCCGCCGAACATCTCGGCGCAGCCGCGCAGCGCCACCTCCGTTGCCCGGCGCAGCGCGGCGCCTTCGTCGCCGTTGGCGCGGGCCGAGCCGAACTGCATCTTGGAACTGCCGTTCACCGTCAGCTTGCAGAGCACAGTCACGGAGCCGCGTTCGGTCTTGTGCTCGACGACTTCGGACGACCACTGCGACCCGAAGCGTTCGTTGAGAACACCATAGACGTCGGCGGATTGCGCGGTCGCTTCCGAGGCAAGACTGGCGGATGCCAAATCCGCACTGGTCGTCGGCCGATGCGTCGAGCCGAGCACGCCGAGTTCCTGGGTCTGCGCTGAAAAAATCTTGTCGAACTGCTGCTTGTTTGCCTTGAGCAGGTCGTCAAAGCTCACGGAACTGCTCAGAGGATTAAAATTGCCCATTGCATTGGTTCTCCGCGGCGCCTCATGACGCCTTGTCGGGCCTGATCAGAATATTCAGATACTCGTCAACCTCGCCGCTATGGTTCGGATGGATCACGGTCGTCGCGTCCATTTGGACGACGATCGCCGGACCCCGGACGAGATTGCCGGCACGCAACTTGTTACGGTCATAGATGTTCGCCGAAAGAAAATTGCCGTCGAAGTATGCACGGTGTTGCTCTACTACCGCGTGAGCCGCATCCGGTCCTTCCTTGTCAAACTTTGGCAGATCCATCTTTTGCACGGCACCGACGCCAACTGCACGAAGATTGACCAGTTCAACGGGGTGATCGAGCTTGAAGCCGTAGATACGCTCGTGCGCCAAGCCGAAGCGCCCGGCAAGATCGTTGAGCGCCCCGCTTCCGATCCGGTCCGGATCGATCTCGAGCGAAAACTCATAGCCTTGCCGGAAATACCGGACGTCGGCCTCGTAGTTCAGGCGCTGGCGGGACTCGTCAACGCCCTCCTCGCGCAGCCAGGCTCTGGCATCGCGACCCAATCTCGTCAGGATGTCGCCGATTTGGCTCGGATCGGCTTCATCGATGGTGCGCACGAAGGTCTGGGCAAATTCGTTCTTCACGTCGGAATACAGGAAGCCAAGTGCCGACAACACGCCCGGAGTGGGCGGCACGACGGTCGGATAACAGCCGGCCAGAATCGCCATGGCGTTGCCGTGCAGCGGGCCAGCGCCGCCGAATGCGACCAGCGCAAAGTCTCTGGGATCGAGACCCTTCTGCACGGTGACGAGCCGCAGCGCCCCGAGCATGTTTTCGTTGACGATGTCGAGGATGCCCTGCGCCGCCTGATGCAGGTCGAGGCTCAACGCGCGGGCAATCTTGCCCACCGCCTCCTCAGAGGCTTTGGTGTCCAGCATCATGCGCCCGCCGAGCAGGCGCGGTGGGAGGCGGCCCAAAACGACATTGGCGTCCGTGACCGTCGGCTGGTCGCCGCCTTTGCCGTAACAGGCGGGGCCAGGCACGGCACCCGCGCTCTGCGGTCCGACACGGAGCGCGCCGGTCATCGGTACATGGGCAATCGAGCCGCCGCCGGCGCCCACGCTGTGCACGTCAACCGAAGGCACCTTGATCGGATAATAGCCGATGGCCGTCTGCCGTGAGATCGTTGGCTTGCCATCCTGAATGAGCGACACGTCAGTCGAGGTGCCGCCCATGTCGAAGCCAAGCGCCTCGGGATAGCCGGCCAGCGAAGCCATAAACGCCGCGCCAGACACGCCGCCGGCCGGGCCGGACAGCATCGTGTGCACCGGCGATTGGCTGGCGCGCTCGACGCTCATCAGGCCGCCGTCGGAGCGCACGATATTGACGTTGGGCTGGAACTGGATACTGCGCAGCTTTTCCTCGAAGCCGTTCAGATAGCGGCGCATGCTGGGGCGAACGTAGGCGTTCATGACGGTGACCAGCGTGCGCTCGTATTCGCGAAATTCCGGCAGGATTTCCGAAGACAGCGACACTGTCATGTCGGGCGCAATTTCCTCGACGATAGCCTTAAGCCGCTGCTCATGTGCCGGATTGGCGTATGAGTGCATCAACGAAACGGTGATGGATTCGGCGCCGAGCTCGATCAGTTCGCGGACCGCTTTGCGGGCTGAGGCTTCGTCGAGCGGCGTGATGACGTCGCCGCGCGCGTTGACGCGTTCGCGGATGCCGCGGGTCAATTCAAGATCGGCCAGCGGATCGGGCTTTTGCATGATGATCCAGCCGGCCAGCGGTCCCGGCGTTTGCGAGCGCGCGAGATGCAATACTTGTTCGAAATTCTCGGTGACCAGCAAACCGACCTTGGCGCCTTTTTCCTCCAGTACGATGTTGGTCGATACCGTCGTGCCGTGAAGGAGAGCGGCGATGTCGGAGGCAGGGACGCCGGTCTCTTCGATCAGTTGCTGGATGCCGTTGAGAATTCCAACCGACTGATCGCTGGGCGTCGACGGCGTTTTCAGAAGCCGCATCGCGCCCGAACGCTCGTCGAACAGAAGCAGGTCCGTAAAGGTCCCACCGACATCAATGCCGAGCCGGCTGCTCATCAAATCCCCTGCGTTGCGCGCCTCGAGGCGAGTTCGCGCCGAGGCTCGAACATGCCCTCTTGTCGTCTCTTCCTAAAGCACATCCGCGCCGTCCACGCGCGAAGGAAGGCGCGTTTGTATGCACGCCCATTTTTATGGCAAAGGTCCCGGGGCGCCACAATACTCTTGGAGCCACGGCCCATTGTCAACTCGTTGCGTTGGATGACCTGGGGAGCTAACACGCTGCCGACATGTGAATTTTGACAACAACCGGGAATGAATTACCATCCCAACAGCGCCCGGACCGAGACAGCGATTATGGCGGACGAGACCACCAAACAGCAGCAATTCTTGATCGGGCTCATTGCCCTCATCATCCTTTTGATTTTCCTATATTTCTATCGTCCGTTTGAAACCTATTTGGTTGCGCACATCCCTTTCATTCACTTCAACAATGTGATTTTTTGGTTCGCCTCGCTGGTGGGCATCGTGGCTTATGCCTTTGCGCACTGGCAGTCGTTCCGCACCGAGATATTCCGCAACGTCACCGACTTGAACGTCGACATGCTGGTATTTGACACGCTACAGGCGGCGATCCTCGTGGCGGTCATCTTCTGTGCTGGCGGCACGCTCCAAGCCATTGAGGTCTTAAGCGAATACTTCGTCAATCGCGGACCGATCCTCGATTCTGCCTTTGGCGAGAAGCTGCTTTCGATCTTCCTGCTGGTGGTTTTGGCGGTGATTTTCCTGCTGCTGCACTACGTCGTACGGGCGCTGCGTACCGGCTGGCGGCCGCAAAGCGCACCACCGCGAGCGCGCTGACTCAATTTCTACCGAGGGGTGCGCGGCGACGGCTTGCGCGGTGCTCCGGTCAGGCCGTTACGGCCGCCGGGGCATTAACTAGGTCATTGAAAGCTGCAAGCGAGCGCTCGATGCGGGCGCGTTGTAACCCGCGCACAATGAAGATCAGCCGCGAGCGCCGGTCCGAGTCCGGCCATTGTTCGAGATGGCTCGGCGGATGAACAATGTGCTGCACGCCGTTGATCAGCACCGGCGTCGGCACGCCCGCCACGTTCAAGAGCCCCTTGAGCCGGAGAATGTCGCCGCCATGCCGGTGCAGCAGCATGCTCGTCCAAACGCCGAACGCGGTCCAATCCAAAGGCCGATTGAAGACCACCGCAAAGGAGGCAACGCCCGCCGTGTGATCCGGCGCGTTGTCCTTTATCTCCTCGGCGACCCAATGCCGAGCCTCGCGAGACTTGCCGTCCACGTCGTAGATGTCATCGGTGAGAACCTCGTGGACATCGCCGCTGATACCGACTGATTCCAAAATCTGTGCAGAGCCGTTGAGAGCGCGCAGCCGCGCGCGCAACGCCCGAACGGACGGCTCATCGGACAAGTCCGTCTTGGTCACCACAATGCGGTCGGCCATTGAAACCTGTTTGACCGCTTCGACAAATTCGCCGAGTTGCGAAACGCCGTTGACGACATCGACCGTAGTGATGATGCTCGACAGGCGAAAATGATGACGCAGCACCTGCTCCGACAGCAGCGTGTAGGCGATCGGGGACGGATCGGCCAGTCCCGATGTTTCAATGACAACGCGACGGAAGTGCGGGACTTCGCCGCGGGTTCGTTGTGACAATAAATTCCGCAGCGCCTTTTGCAGATCGCCGCGAACGGCGCAGCACACGCAGCCGTTCTCCAGCAACAGGGTGCTCTCGGCCACGGCCAGCAGCAAATGGTGGTCAAGCCCCACTTCGCCGAACTCGTTGACCAGAACGGCGACGCCGGACAATTGCGGCGCCTGTAACAGGCGCTGCAGCAGGGTTGTTTTGCCGCTGCCAAGAAAGCCGGTGATGATGTTGACCGGAGTCAACTCGCCGTAGCTTGTCATCTCGCAGGCTCAGGCCTTCGCATTGGCGAGCGCGCTCAGATAGCGCTCATCGAGCGGATCGCATTCCCGGCCGCTGATCCGCTCCGCGGCCGGCCAGACGTCGGCGACGGTGTCGACGATCGCCGTCCGCCCGGTGCGGCTGGTCAACAAATAGGCGTTGCCCGACCAGTCCTTGGCAACCACGCCCTGCGGTTTGAGGACGGTATTGAGAATGCGGACGCGCGCCTGGCGCTCGCGCAGGCGCGTTTGCGGCTCGGTCCGGCTGGCAAAGACTTCGGGAGCACTCGAGCTGTCGCTCCAATGACCCTTGCCGCCGAGTACGCCGCATAAGGCGCACATGAGCCGCGGCCGCTAGAGTGCGCCGGCCGCCCGAACGGGAGCGCTCTCCCGCGGATAGCGGCGCCGGAAATCGTCGGCGATCTCGTCGAATGTGCAGAACTTCACGCCGGCGTGCTTCGACAGATAATCGTACATCCGCTCCAGCATCAGCAGAACCTGCGGGCGCCCGGATACGTCAGGATGAATCGTCATGGCGAACACCGCGTAGTCGTATTCGCGATAGACCCAGTCGAACTGATCGCACCACAGCTCTTCGATGTCGCGCGGCTTGATGAAACCGTGGCTGTTCGGCGCACTCTTGATGAACATCATCGGCGGCAGGTCATCGAGATACCAACTGCCCGGGATGTCGATCAGATCGGTCTCCTCGCCGCGCACCAGCGGCTTCATCCAGTCGTTCGGATGCTTGGAGTAGTCGATCAATGTCCAACTGTCCCCTACCCGAACATAGAACGGATGGAAGTCGTTGTTCATGAGGCTGTGATCGTACTTGATGCCCTTTTTCAGCAGCAACTGGTTGGTGACGGTGGAGAATTCCCACCATGGCGCGACATAGCCCGTCGGGCGCCGGCCGCTTAGCCGCTCGATCAACTCGATGCACTTGTCCATGACCGCCTCTTCCTGCTCCGGGGTCATGGCGATCGGATTTTCGTGCGAGTAGCCGTGCATGCCGATTTCGTGGCCGGCTTCGACCACCATCTTGCATTGCGTCGGAAAGGTTTCGATCGAGTGGCCGGGAATGAACCAGCTCGTCGGGATTCCGAGGCGGTCGAACAGTTTGACGAGCCGCGGCACGCCGATTTCGCCGGCAAACAGGCCACGGGAGATATCGCAGGGCGAATGCTCGCCGCCATAAGAGCCGAGCCAACCGGCGACCGCGTCGACATCGACGCCGATCGCACAGAGTATTTCCTTCTTTCCGCCGGCGCCGGTCCGCGGCATTGAGCGCACGCTTCGCGCCGTTTCTGCGCCGTGCGACGTTACCAGCGAACGCGGCTGGTAGCGCGGACCTGCAGCTGTGCCGTAGCCAGCGCGGCCGGAGCCGAAAGCCGGATGAAAACGATTTTCGTCGGTCATGGGAGCCCTACCTAGCCAGTGTTCGTTGCGCGGTCACCGTCGGTTCGACCAGTAACGAAACGGAACGAAACTGCAAAACAGTCCCACGTTGCTGGCGGACCGGCAAGAGGGCTGCCGTCAACGCTTGTTTGTCATAGCGCTTATTTGTAAGCGGCTGTCGTTGACAAGCAGCCATCGGCAGCGCCATCCTCGTTCTTCCTCTTAAGGATCTGGAGTGACAGCCATGAGCGACTGGCAGAGCAGTACCCGGGCAGACTATGAGCGTAAGGGCTTCGCTGCGCGGTCCGGCTACGGCAAAAGCCCGGTCTTGCTGATCGTCGATTTCATCAACGCATTTACCGATCCGACGACGCCGCTCGGCGGCGACTTCGCCTGGGAAATCAACGCGACGCGAAAGCTTCTCGAAGCGTTTCGCCGCGGCCGGCTGCCGGTCGTCTACACGACAACCGCTTACGCCAAGGATCTGCGTGACGGCGGCGTATTCGTAAAAAAGGTCCCCTCGCTTGCAATCCTGCAACAAGGCTCGCCTCTGGTCGAAGTCGACCCCAGAATTGAACCGCTGCCGGGCG
>VFSW01013984.1_pt1 | contig 11124 bp, 10 predicted proteins | sample 5358111 | NCBI WGS metagenome assembly VFSW01 (sample SAMN11554181, study PRJNA540505) | mine drainage metagenome | isolation source: sediment from site ElyBrook_90M | place: USA: Ely Copper Mine, Vershire, VT | collected 2017
TGGAATCCTGACTATCTCTTGAAACTACTCGGAATTTAATATGCGTCGGCCCTGCGTCGCACTTCTCGAATGAGAATGCCGCCTGCGACCTAAGAATGGCAGACCCGAAATGATACTCCGCCACAGGTTTATGCCGCATGAGCGCGTATCCGCCGCGCTGATTCTGATATAGTGAACCCCTGCAAAGGAGCACCGACATGGCTGGGAAAAGTCTGAACCGGGTTCAACTGATCGGCAATCTGGGAAAGGATCCTGAAATCAAGTACACACCGCAAGGGACGCCCGTCGCCAAGCTAGCTATCGCGACCAACGAGCGATTCAAGGACAAGGCCGGCGAATGGCAGGATCGCACCGAGTGGCACAACGTTGTGCTCTGGCAGCGCCTGGCCGAGATCGCCGGCGAATACCTGAAGAAGGGCGGCAAGGTCTACATCGAAGGCCGCCTGCAAACAAGGTCCTGGGACGATAAACAGACTGGACAGAAGAAGTATATGACCGAAGTAGTCGCGAGCTATCTGATCCTGCTCGGTGGACGTGGAGAAGGTGGTGGAGACTTCGCCGGTAGTTCGCGAGGCGCGTCCGCGAGCGGCGGGAACAACTTTGATCAGCGCACTCCGGAGCCGGAACCAGCCCCGGCAGGTCCGATCACGGACGAGGATATTCCGTTTTAACTGACGATGAAATGCTTGGAGGAATTGCGCTTTCTGTTAGTCCCCGTCCCCAATGTCGGCCGAGATCAGTTCCAAGTTCTGCAATAGGGGACTGGAATCGGAAACAAATTCCACGTGTCCGCAGCGTGGGCAGGACAGAATAGCGTGTCCGGCATTACCCGGAGCAAGGCTGGCGCGCATCAATTGGTATCGCTGCAGCTTCTGCTCACAACGGAGGCAGCAAACCGTCTTGGCATAGGGATCGATAGAGGCACCGCTCGGCGTCTCGATGGCTGGTTTCATAGATCCTCGAAATCAGGAGTTCGGGAGGGTCTCCGAAATCCGGGGCTGCATCTCCAGTTCAGTGGGATGAGTCTATCACGCTCAAGCCGAATTCCCGTGGCTGGGAACGAGTTACGTTATAGGTACCTTTAGGCGACGTAGCTCTCGCTGTCGCTCAGACCCAAAGGCGGCGGGGATGCGGGTTCCACTCTGATCCTGGCCGCGCTTTCTTCCAGTTCCTTCGCACAAATCAGCCGCAGAACCGGAGTGGTCATGAAGGTAGTTACGAGCGCCATGATGACCATCATGGAGAAGAGGGCGGGCGAGATGACGCCGATGTCCAATCCAATGTTGAGGATCACCAATTCCATCAATCCGCGGGTGTTCATCAGCGTGCCGAGTCCGGCGGCCTCTCGCAACGGCATTCCGCTCAGCCATGAGGCCAGGGTAGATCCACCCAGCTTGCCGGCCGTCGCAACCAGAATGATCAAGCCACAATACATCCACATCTCCGGACCTTTCACGAGGCCGATGTTCGTGCGCAATCCGGTGAATGCGAAAAACAGCGGAAGCAAGAGCGTCACCGTGATAGTCTCGAAGCGGTCCAAAACGTAACGTACGAAGCGATGCTCCTTAGGCATGATGGCGCCCATCAGGAATGCGCCAAAGAGCAGGTGGATGCCGAGGTACTCGGTCAGCAACGACGATGCGAGGACCAGCAGCAGCATCAAGGCCATCAGGTTTTCGCTGAGCGCGCCCTTCTAGCGATAGACCGTCTCAAAACCGCGCAACAGCCGCCTGACGCCATGAATCATCGCCAAACCGAACACTAGGATCCCGGTGATGGTGATCCAAATGGAAGTCGACGAATGCGCCGATCGGATCAGGACGACGATATAAGCGAGAATGCACCAGCCGGTGACATCGTCCACCGCCGCGCAGGCAATGGCGACCGTTCCCAGACGGCTGCCCAACATGTTGCGTTCCGCGAGGATCCGTGCCAGCACCGGAAACGCGGTGATGCTCATGGCCGAACCCATGAATAAAGCGAAACTGGTGAATGCAACGCTGTCGTCGGAAAGCCTGGGGTAAAGATACAAGGCCAGAAAGGATGCCAAGACAAATGGGGCAGTGATGCTTACATGGCTGGTCAGTACTGCAGCATGGCTTTCTTTCTTCAGCTCCCGCGGATTGATGCCAAGTCCAACCAGAAACATGAATACAACGACACCCACCTGGCTCAATGCGTTCAGAAAGCCAAGGCTGGACAGCGGAAAAAGATAGGCAGATACGTGCGGTGCCGCCCAGCCGAGCAACGATGGACCGAGCATGATGCCGGCAAACATCTCGCCCACGACTTTCGGTTGGTGGACACGACGGAACAACTCCCCAACCACGCGGCACACAGCGAGAACGACCGCGAGCTGCAGAGTAAGAGTGAAGAGGTTTGGCATTAGCGCGTCATTCCTTCTTGTTTCCGGGGCTGCCGCAAAGCACGAAACTCGACCGTTAAACAAGACGGGCATCCGTCTATTGACAAGGTCCCGGTCAAAGATCTCGGGTCAGACTTTGGGTCTACTACGGCAGTCAATACGAGAACCTGATTACCCGCGCAGCCCGCGCGCGCAGAGTCGCCCATCGGCAGTGATGCCTTGATATCCCTGCCTTCGATGGTTCCTGAGAAGGCAGGCCTTGCTGTGCCGAGGGAAAATGTCAGAATCTTTCCAGATTGCGAGATCGACAAAGCTGAGCTCGAGAGAAGTGCGGCGCAGGCTTGATCGCCCAGAGTCTTCGTAACGCCTTGAACTGTCCAGGTACCGTCTACTGAAATTGGCGCAGCCAGATGGCGACCGCTCCTGAGCACACCTGCGAGCCCGAGCAGGGGCAAGCCCACCAGAAGAATGTACGCAACGACGAAATTGCGGCTCGTGCGCGACATCGAACCTATTTGCTTTCTTGCGTGGGGCTAATCACTGAGGAGGTCTGATTGGACACCGGACCTCCTCGGATGTTCTGGCAAAAATACTCCTACCCATCATGAAAGACAACGATCAGAACTGTGGACGGAACGCGTCGGAGGTCAAGTCCCCCAGCAGCTTGTGCCACGGATGCTTCTCGTTCTGCTCCACCTTTGCAACCATCTCTTTCATCTTGCTCAGAACCGGAGGCGCATCCTCGTCGTACACATCGCCCTGCAGGAGTTTGAGGACATCAAGCCGGTAGTTGTGATCGCTGATGAAGTAGGTAAACAGCACGTTGAGCCGGTAATAGACCGAAATAAACTCGTACCAGTTCTTCGTGCCGCGGCGCAGTTTGGTCTCGTAATCAGAAAAAGCCTGGCGCGAGAAGTCGTTCTTCTCGAGTGCAGCAAGGATGTCCTTGTGCGCGAAGCGGGAACTGTTCAGCGCGATGCTGACGCCGGTCGAGAAAATTGGATCGACGAAACGTCCAGCATCACCGACCAACATGAACCGATCACCAGCGATCTGCTTCATGGCATAGCTGTAATCGCCTTCTTCCTTGAAGGGACGAATACGGTCCGATTTGCGCAAAGTCTCGGCGATCAGAGGACGGCTCCCAACGGAATCCCAGAAGAACTTCTCTCGGTCTTCTTTGGCTTTAGCGAAGCTCTTTTTCTGCGTGACTACTCCCAGGCTGGTGACCGTGTCGGTGATCGGAATTTGCCAAATCCAGGTGTTGGAGATAGGCAGGAAGTGGATGTAGATGTAATCCAGATTGGTATCGCGTTTCGCGAACACTTTCCGGTCATATCCGTCGAACCAGGAGTGGATAGCGTACTGGTCGAATACCGGATCCTTAACTTTCAGCTTGAGCTGGTTTCCAAGGAAAGTCTGGCGGCCGCTGCAATCAACAACCATCTTGCAGCTGACACTCATCTCTTTCGAGCCAATGGTGAAATAGACGTCGGGATGTTCCGGCCCAAAGTCGACGCGCGCGACTTTGACGCCATCGTAAACCGTAGCGCCCAGTTTCTGCGCGTGCTGCAGGAGCATCAGATCGAACTTGCCGCGATCCACATGATAGGTATAGTTCCGGTCTTCCATGCCCTCCTGTTTACGTTCCTCGAAGCGGATGTCGACGTTGTAATCCGGCGCCAGGCCCTCGAGGTCATGGACGTATCCGGGATTCTGGTCGTTGGTCGTCCATACCGCGCCGAATTTGTGCGGGAACTTCGCTGCCTCCATTTGAGGCAGGAAGTCAAGATCCTTGAACACCCTGGTGGACGAAGGTACCAAAGACTCCCCAACGTGCGGCCGTGGGAACAGCTCGCGCTCGAAGACGACGCACTTGGCACCGGCTTTCGCCAGATAACATGCCATGCTCGATCCGGCCGGGCCTCCGCCGATGATTGCTACATCAAAATCCGGCACCGAATGATTCATATCCCCTGATTTCTCCCCAGAATTTGTCTGTGCCGCCGGTTGAGAGCTTCCGCAAGCAGCTGCAACCGGCCGGCGTCAATATTCGCAAAACCCAGCGATCTTGCCTAGGCCGAGGCTTCCACAAAAGCGTCCGCCGTTAGGCTTCCCAGGAAGCCGTGTAGCGCGTGATTCGGGTCTTTTTCCACCTGCCGGACAATGTTGCGCATCCGGGTCAGCACTGCTGGCTCGGCATCGTCATACACATCGCCTTGCAGCAGCTTAAGAACGTCGAGACGGTAGCGAGGATCCTGTACAAAGGCCGTAAACAGAACATTCAACCGGTAGTACACAGTGATGAAGTTGTACCAATTGCGCGTACCCAGCCTGAGGGTCTCTTCGTAGGTCTTGAACGCCTCGCGGCTGAAGTTGCCGGTCTCGAGTGACTTCAGGATGTCCTTGTGAGCAAATCGAGAACAGTTCAGCGCGATGCTCACACCGGTCGAGAAGATGGGGTCGACGAAACGAGCCGCATCGCCGACCAGCACGATACGGTCGCCGGCAATCTGCTTCATCGCGTAGCTGTAGTCGCCTTCTTCCTTGAACGGCTTGATCTGCTGCGAGCCCTGCGCCTTCAGGCCTTCGTACAACTCCGGGCGGCTCTTGATGCACTCCCAGAAGAACTGCTCGCGCGATTCCTTGCTCGCGGCGAAGTTCTTCTTCTGAGTGACGACACCGATGCTGGTAACCGTCTCGGTAATCGGGATCTGCCAGACCCATGTGTTGGTGATCGGGAGGAAGTGGATGAAGATGAAATCGCCCTGCGTCTCTTTATTGGCAGCCATGCAGCGGCGGTCATATCCATCGAACCAGGTGTGAATGGCGTATTGATCGAACACTTTGTCCTGAATGCGCCACTTCATCTGGTTCCCGACGATGGTCTTGCGGCCGGAAGCATCTACCACGATGCGGCAAGTCGTGGTCATCTCCTTCTTGCCCATCTTGTACTTCACGGCAGCATAGTCAGGATTGCTGAAGTCCACGCCGCTCACGCCGATGCCCTCGTACACCTTGGCGCCGAACTGGTTGGCGTGCTGCAGCAACATCAGATCGAACTTGCCGCGATCCACGTGATACGTGTAGTTCTGGCCCACCCCCTGGTCGCGTTCGGAGAAACGAACATCCACGTGGCAGTCAGCGGAGACACCGCCGAAGTCCATGTTGTAGACCTTGGCATCGGAAGCGGCGGTCCAGGCTGCACCAAATTTGTGAGGAAACTTTGCTTCCTCCATCTTGGGAAGAAAGTCCAGATCTTTGAACACGCGAGTCGAAGACGGTACGAGCGACTCTCCCACGTGCTCGCGCGGCATCAGGTCGCGCTCAAATACCACACAGTTCACTCCGGCTTTAGCTAGATAGGCGGCCATGCTCGAGCCTGCCGGGCCACCTCCAATAATTCCCACTTCAAAATCGGGCACAGACGCGTTCATATCTGCTGTTTTCTCCCAGGGTATTTATTCAGAAATCATCATTACCTGTTAGGCTTTTTGTTCCCCAATTCGTTGCCGGAACGACACCATTCCCACCGAGTTGCCTCAAAGGACACAGATCGAGCAATCGCAATGCGGGGGATCTTGGAAATGCAATCAAAAGTATTTAGAGAGGGGGATCGCTACTTTTACAGCCAACTTGTGTTCATTAGTAAATCAAAATTCCGGCGGTTCGCCAAGCTGAAAGTTTTTGCACACTCAACGCAAGTAAAACAAACTCAACGTATCACGACTCTCAACGGCAAACCATTGAGTTTAAAGGAATAGGTGAAATCAGTTTCCTTTCCGTCAAAGAGATCGAAGCCTTTTGCATATTTGTGAAAATCCACTTTCAGCCAACCGTTCTTGTTGATTGACCACTGGGTACATTCGCGATCAGGAGAACTTGAGACGTTCGAGCGGGCCTTGGCAACGTGAAGCCTCGCCCATTTCATCTACCGAAGTTTGTAGTGAGCTTTTATCCCTTGTGAGGTTCTAGTGCGAGATTTCTTCTCCCCCATACTCTCTTGCCTAATTGTCGTATTTATTTTGCTTATTCTGACGGGTTGTGGCGGCAGTTCCTCCTCATCCCCGGGAGGAAGCCAGAGCAACGGTGTGACGATTGCCGCGTTCCCGGCCCAAATCGGCGCAGGCGCAAACTGGCAGTTCAGCGCAAGCGTGACCGGAGCGTCCGGCAATCAGACCGTGAACTGGAGCGTGAATCCGAGCAACGCGGGCACCATTAACGCCAGCGGACTGTACATCGCGCCCATCACCGGCACGTTTCCGATGAGCGTCACAATATCGGCAACTTCGCAGGCTAACTCCGCTCTGACCGGTTCGGCGGACATCAGCATCACCCAAAGCGATCCGGTGGGAACGGCTCAGGGAACTGCCATTTCCTGCCCCCACTTCGGCGGCGGACTTCCCGAGTCCAGCTCTACCTGTTATCAGGTCAATACATCGTGCGACGGGATTGCCGATTTTTCCGCATACCTCAAGGTGAACTCGCCCACAGGAACTCCAAAAGGAACGGTAATCTTCGGGACTGGCACCGGCGGGACGGCTCTTTATGATTTCGATGAACCGGACTTTTTCAACGGCAGCACGAATGGCGGCTTGGCCGTAGTGCAAGGCGTGTTGAACGCCGGCTTCACGACTGTGCAAGTCACATTCGGCGATCCATTCAATTCTCAGACGCCAAGCGGATGGCTGACTGGTCCCGGTGGCGTCCGTCGACTGGCGTGCCGCTATGCCACCGTTGCGCAGTGGGTGTATCAGAACATTCACAAATCGAATGCGAATGCACCTATGTGCGCGACCGGGAACAGCGGAGGATCGGCAGCCATCGCGTATGCCGTAACCGACTACGGGCTGGATTCCATTTTTGCCATGGTGGAGGCGACAAGCGGCCCACCGATGTCGCGACTGGACCAGGCTTGCCTTCCGCCCTCGGATGCCGCTTGCCAGACGCAGCAATTTACCTGCAATCCCGGCGATCCGGTGGAAAATTTGACCACTTGCTACTCTGTGGCTAATGCTGGGATCGTTGATATCGCCTATTCCCAACCGTTCTGCAAGGAGGCAATTAACGGAATTGCGCCCCCAGCTGGCTTATTCCTGTCCGATAGCGTTCTCGGCGGCCCGAACCCGCAGACATTTCCCAAGACACGCGTGAACGTCATGGTCGGGGGACAGGACACCTCTGCGGCCGTTGAACAGGGACTGACGTGGGAACGTGCACTGACGAACACCATCAAATCGCAGAGCTGCGTGACGGACGCTCCCCACCCCATTCCCTCCGTCGCGGATGGGGCCACTGCCATCGTGACGGACATCGAGAACTACTGCAAGGTGCCGTAGGATCGAACGCTGGCTTGCGAGAGGGAGCCTGTCGCGTGACACTCTCCGGGGGACCATCGATTGCCATCCCGCGGATGAGCGTTACTAATGTGCAGCCGGTTCATGCCCTTCCGGGTAGCTTTTTTATTGTTCGGCTATTCCAACTTGCGTATCGTTTCGCTATCCTTCCGTTACCGCCTCGTCTGATTAGGTAGCTATTCTGTTCACACATCCTGGCAGCCGGAAGACGGCTGGCATTGCTGTGAACAGCGGGCCCCTGTCGTTATCTGGCCATAGCTTTCGGTTATCCCACACTCATCGTTCATGAGAGGCCTCGTAATGCAAAAATGCATGTCCGCCTTCTGCATTTTGGGCACAATGCTCTTCATATCCCAATTCGTTTTCGCTCAGGCTACCGTTAATGAGAGCTTGGAGACGGCATTTCTCTACGTGGATGCCGTCAATGGATCGGATTCGAATCCGGGCACACAGTCCAAACCGCTGAAGACGATTGGCAAGGCGGCGTCTTTGGCGCAGACCAACAATCAGAACGGCATTGGTACACGTGTGACCATCAATCCTGGCACCTATCGCGAGAGCATCAGCTTAACGCACAATAAGAAGGACACGACCCTTCCCATTACATTCGAGGCAGCGACGAACGGGACCGTAATCGTAAGCGGGGCAAAACTGTACACGGGATGGGCGAAGTACACGGGAAACAGCAGTATTTACACAAATGGCTGGCTTAATCAGTGGGGGACGTGTCCGCAACTGAGTTCCTGTCCGTATCAGCAGGAGATCATGATGCGGCAGGAGATGGTTGCCGTGAACGGCACCGTCCTGACTCAGGTGATGTCGATCCCGCAAATGATGGCGGGAACATTCTACGTCGACGAACAGGGCGCACAGATCTACGTCTGGCCTCCGTCGGGAACGAATATGGGTACGGCGACGGTAGAAGCGGCCTCCACTCCTACGCTATTTTCGATTCAGCACAAGTCGGACATCGTCGTCCGCGGGTTGACATTTCAGTACGCGAATAGCTGCCGTTCGGCAGCCGCCGTGGAAGTGATGGGCAGTTCCACCAACATTCTGTTCGACACTGACACTTTTCAGTGGAACAACGGCCAGGGGTTGAGCATTTCCAATCCAACTACGTACTTCACGGTCGAGAACAGCATCGCGCAGCACAACGGCGATAGCGGATTCCAAGAGTCACAAACCAAGTATGGCTTGTGGCAATCGGATACAACTTCCTACAACAACTGGCGCGGAGCCCAGGCTGGCTACTACGCCTGCAACACATCGGGACTTCACGCCTGGGGAGCCCACAACGACACGATTGACGGTCTGACCATCAGTTTCAACGAGACTTATGGCGTTCACTGGGATACCGATAACTTGAACATCAGTGCGAGCGGCGTAAACTCAGCGAGTAACCTTTTGAGTGGTGCATTTATCGAAAAGGACGAGGGACCGATTACTTTTTCAGGAAGCTATTTTTGCAACCAGACTTCGTCTCTGAACGTGGGTGGTTTGATACTGCGCAACTCGGAAGGAGTTTCGGTCACTAATAGCGTACTGATGAACAATGCCCCGAGCCAGATCATCATCATTGGGGTTAAGGGCGGCATCGAGGTTACAAATTGGGAAACCGGCGTTAAAAAGAATCTCATCACCCAGAACTTTACCAACACGTCAAACACGATTCAGGGCAATTGCAGCAGCCAACTGGTGTTTAAAGACAGCTACCTGAACAACTCGGATTGGACCGATTTCCAGAGCACGCTGAGTTCGTCAAAGAATACTTGGTGGAACGCGTCCAATTCGACTACCCCGTTCACTGTGCCGACTCCGAAGGCGGGCACAAAAGACGATTTCTCGGGATGGAAGAGCGCGACCTCGCAGGATTCCAGTTCAAGTTTTAAGGCGCCTTCCTCTACTGTCGGTTCAGCCTGTAATTTGACGCCGGTTGGCACCGACTTCTGGGTCACGATTGACAATGCATCTTTGTCAGTGAAGCCGGGAGGCAAAGCGACCTATAACCTGGCCATCACGTCCCTCAATTTCACCGGAACCGCGAAACTGACCCTCGATGGAATTACAGAAGTAAAAGGACTTTCGGCAACACTGAGCACCAGTTCGATTAAGACCTCAGGAACTTCGGTTCTCACGGTCACGGCCGGCACCAGCACGCCGCAGGGAACCTACTCCATCACCGTGATCGCTAATAGCGGCAATCTGACTCGGACGGTCACCACTCAACTGACCGTCAATTAGATACCAGCGATCCCGCCCTCCGATTCCCCAACGTTTGGATCGAAGGGCGGGATTATCCGCGTTAGGGCCTGTACCAGATCCATTGTCTGGCAGCCTGAGGAAACGTATACAATCATCACCGCTCTGGGAGCCAACATTCCTGTGTGGATCTGATGTTGATTCCTCGCGCAAAAGGGGATACCAGCTACCGATGATGAAATCGCGTTCCGCGACCTTGATTCTCTGCGTATTCCTCGGGTACGCAGCGAACTCGCAAGACGCTCCTAGGCGGCCCAACCCTCCCACCGGCCATCTGGCGCCCGGCCATGATATGACCAGCGCCCGAGGCGGCCACACGACAACGATTTTGCCCGACTTCAGGGTACTCATCGCCGGCGGCAAGCAGGAGCGGGGCATCGTCCTTGCAGCTACGGAGATTTACGATCCAAACGCGGAGACATTCTCGCCGGGCGCAAAGATGGCAGTCCCGCGGGAAGGTCAGGTCGCGGCCCCACTAGCCGATGGCAACGTCCTGATCGCTGGCGGCGCGACTCGGGGCGGCGTTCCGCTGTCGAGTTGCGAGGTCTACGACTATGAAACGGGAAAGTTCACTACGCGCGGAAGCATGCATGCCCGTCGTATTCGACCGGTCGCTACGGTCCTGCGCGATGGCAGAGTTCTCGTCACTGGAGGCGAAGACGGAAACAAGCCTCTGGATTCCGCGGAAAACTATGATCTGCTCACCGGGAAATGGACTCCGACCGGCAGGATGTCGGCTGCCCGCGGGGGCCACACGGCGACCCTGCTCTCCGACGGCCGTGTGCTGGTCGTCGGCGGACGCGGCAGCCAGCATTCAGCGCTCGCCAGTGCCGAGATTTTTGACCCGAAGACGAATCAGTTCTCTGCTGCGGCGAGCCTCCACGAAGCCCGATTCATGCATACTGCGGTCCTTCTGCCCAGCGGTAAAGTCCTGATCGCCGGAGGCGCATCCGACGCTGCGGGCACCAGTGCGATAGCCTCCGCGGAGCTCTATGACCCCGCGACGGGCAAGTGCACCCGAACCGGATCCCTGGCTCAGGGCCGTGCCCGTCACCCGGCCCCGCTGCGGGATGACGGGCGAGTGCTGATTGCCGGGGGGTACGGCGGCGGCCCGCTTTCACTGCAGTCCGCCGCGATCTA
>VFSW01013986.1_pt1 | contig 11124 bp, 10 predicted proteins | sample 5358111 | NCBI WGS metagenome assembly VFSW01 (sample SAMN11554181, study PRJNA540505) | mine drainage metagenome | isolation source: sediment from site ElyBrook_90M | place: USA: Ely Copper Mine, Vershire, VT | collected 2017
GTGCTGCAGCTCGGCGCCGAGGCGGTATTCGTCGGCTCGGGGATCTTCAAGAGCGAGGATCCGATCCGCATGGCCAAGGCCATCGTCGAGGCGACGACGCACTTCGAGGACCCGAGCATCGTGGCGAAGGTCTCGACCGGTCTGGGCGCCGCGATGGTGGGCGCCGAGCCGGCGCCCCTGGAGCAGCGGCTGGCCGAACGCGGTTGGTAGTGCGCCGCACGGTAGGCGTCCTGGCCCTGCAGGGTGACGTGCGCGAGCACGTGGCGACGCTGGAGAATCTCGGGGCGACGCCGCGAACGGTGCGCCGTGAGGGTGACCTTCACGGGCTTGACGGCATCATCATTCCCGGCGGCGAATCCACGGCTATCAGTCATCTCCTGGAGACGTCGGGACTGCGATCGCCACTGAATGACCTGATAGAGGCGGATTTTCCAGTCTTTGGCACGTGCGCCGGCCTGATCATGTTGGCGACCGATGTGCTCGACGGACGCGCGGACCAGTGGAGCTTTGGCGCGCTCGACGTGACGGTGCGTCGCAACGGCTACGGACGTCAGATCGCCAGCTTCGAGACGCCGATCGACCTCGTCGGCGGCGCCACGGTACGAGGTGTGTTCTATCGCGCGCCGCGCATCTTGACTTGGGGCGAAGCCGTCTCGGTGATCGCATCGCACGACCACGGTGACGGAGCGCATCCGGTGCTGGTGCGCCAGGGAGCGGCCTGGGGCTGTTCCTTCCACCCCGAACTCACGAGTGACGTGGTGGTGCACGGATTGTTCTTGGACGCCCTGCAAGAAGCGTTACGATAACAAAGCCCTACAGCGGGCAGGAGGAACGATGTCCGGCCATTCGAAGTGGGCAACCACGAAGCACCGCAAGGGTGCCAAAGACAGCGCGCGCGCCAAGGTGTTCGCCAAACTGATTCGCCAGGTGGAGGTCGCGGCCCGTGAGGGCGGCGGGGACCCCGCGGCCAACGCCAGCCTGCGCACGATGTTTCAAAAAGCGCGGGAGGCGTCGGTGCCGATTGACACGATCGAGCGGGCCATCAAGCGTGGTACGGGAGAACTCGAGGGCGTGCGCTACGAGGCGATCTCCTACGAGGGGTACGCTCCGGGCGGCGTCGCCATCATCATCGAGACGCTGACCGACAACCGCAACCGGACCAGTGCGGAGATCAAGCATCTGTTGTCGAAGAACGGCGGCAATATCGCCGAACCCGGTGCCGTGTCGTGGCAATTCGATCGCAAGGGCGTCGTTGAGGTGAAGGGCCCCCTCGACGAGGACCAACTCCTGGAGTGGGTTCTCGAGGCGGGTGGAGAGAACTTCAGTCCCCAGGGGGACAACTTCGTCGTGACGACGGAACCCCACGAGGTCGGCATGGTGCGTGACGCGCTCGAGGGTTTCGGCCTCCACGTCGTGAGTGCGGACCTGACACTGGTGCCCCAAAATCTGATCCCGGTGGACGACGAGTCCGAAGCGAAGAAGGTCCTGCGTCTCATGGACGCCATCGACGACCATGACGACGTGCAGAACGTGTACGCCAACTTCGACATCTCCGACGAGATTCTCGCCAACTTCGAGGAGTAATCCCGTCGCAGGCGACGTCGTCACGTTACAATCGAACACATGTTCGTACTCGGGATCGACCCTGGCCTGACGCGTTGCGGGTTCGGATTGGTCGAAGGGTCCTTCGAGGGAGTGGAGTCGTTTCGTGCGTCACACGCGGGAGTCATCGAGACCGATGCTCACCTCGACGTGGAACTGCGATTGGCCCAGGTGCACCGAGACCTGGAGGCCCTCATCGATGATCTTCGCCCCGCGGCGGTGGTGGTGGAGCGTGTCTTCTTCCAGCGCAACGCTCGCACCGCGATACCAGTGGCCCAAGCGAGCGGCATCGCGATCGGTATGGCGGGGGCTCGGGGACTGCTCGTGCGCCAGTTCACCGCCCAGCAGGTGAAGTTGGCGGTGACCGGGTACGGTGCGGCCTCCAAGTCGCAGGTGCAGGCGATGGTCGCGCAACGTTGTGGCCTGCGCGACGTGCCCGAACCCGCGGACGCCGCCGATGCATTGGGCCTCGCCATCACGTATTTCGTGACGGAGCGAGTCGAGCGTCGTTTTGTGGTGGCGACGTCGTGATCGGGTGGCTGCGGGGCCGCGTCCTGCGCTCACTCACGACCGGCGAGGTGCTGGTCGACGTCAACGGCGTGGGTTACGAGGTGCACCTCGCGTCATTTAAGGGACCGCGCGTCGACGACGACGTCGAACTCTTCATCTACACCCAAGTGCGTGCCGACGCCATCGTCCTGTACGGTTTCTCCTCCCAGGAGGACAAGGATTTCTTCACGACGTTGCTGGTGACGCCCGGCGTGGGACCCTCGACGGCACTCGCCGCGCTGCGCACGATGCCCACCACCGAGTTGCGCGCTGCGATCGAGTCCAGTGACGTGAAGCGAGTCGCCCAGATTCCGGGCGTGGGCGCCAAGACCGCCAGTCGTATCGTGCTCGAGCTCAAGGGCAAGCTCGTCGAGGTGCCCGTCGCCGTGGTGAGCTCAGCAGCGCCGCGGGCGAGCGACATCGAGGAGGCGCTGCGCTCCTTGGGTTACGCGCTCGGCGAGATCCGCGAGGCACTCGATGGGGTGGATCTTCCTGCGGACGAATCAAGCGCGCTGCGTACGGCGCTTCAACACTTGGGTCGCCGATGACGCGCCGTGATGCGGATGTGTCATCCCTGGTGCCCCCGGTGGAACACGTCGTCACACCCGTCGCGTCCGAGGGCGACCGCGTGGCTGACGTGACCCTGCGGCCGACGTCGCTCGGGGATTTCGTTGGACAGCGTGAACTCGTCGGCCACCTTGAGATCGTGCTCGGGTCGGCGCGAACCCGGGGACAGAGTTCCGATCACCTGCTCTTCGCGGGCCCGCCAGGGCTGGGCAAGACGTCACTGGCGAGCATCGTGGCCCACGAGATGGGGGCGGGTCTGCGCGTCACCTCGGGCCCGGTGCTGGGCCGACCCGGAGATTTGGTGGCCCTCTTGACCGATCTCCAGGAGGGCGAGGTCCTCTTCATCGATGAGATCCATCGCTTGCCGCGCGCGGTGGAGGAGGTGCTCTATCCCGCGATGGAGGACCGTCGCTTGGACGTGATGATCGGGCGAGGACCCTCCGCTCGGTCGATCCGACTCGACTTGCCCACATTCACCCTGGTCGGAGCCACGACGCGTACCGGGCTCGTCGCGGCACCGTTGCGCGACCGCTTCGGATTCGTGGGACAACTCGATCTCTACGAGCGCGACGAGTTGCGCCGTATCGTCGCGCGATCGGCGGGACTGCTCGACGTGCGACTCGTGGGAGACGCGGCTGACGTCATTGCTCGGCGCTCGAGAGGGACTCCGCGCATCGCGAATCGCCTGTTGCGGCGGGTACGCGACGTCGCGTCGGTGCGGTCGCGACCTGCGGTGGACGAGACCCTCGCCGCGGACGCCCTCGACCTCTTCGGGGTGGACGAGTACGGACTCGACAAGATCGATCGTCGCATCCTGGGCCTGCTGTGTGACCAATTCGCCCATTCGCCCGTCGGCTTGACCACGCTCGCGCACGCCTGTGGCGAGGAACCAAGCACCATCGAGGACGCCTACGAACCGTATCTGCTGCGCGAGGGCTTCCTCGTGCGCACTCCGCGCGGGCGAGTAGCGACGGAGAAGGCCTACAGCCACCTTCGCGTCGTGCGTCGCGGCGGGGGATTGATCTAAAGCCGGTCCCCCGAGCGACTAGGGTTTCTTTGTCTATTGACGGAGGATATTTCCATGTTGTTCGCTGCAACCAAGAGTTCGGGCAGTCCGCTCATCATCATTATCTACGTGATTGTCTTCGGTGGTCTGTACTTCTTTTACCTCCGTCCGCGTAGTCGTAAGCAGAAGGCGGCCCGTCAGCAGGGCCGACAGGTGGAGATCGGCGACGTCGTTCGCACCATCGGTGGCATCATTGGTACCGTCGTGCGCCGAACCGACGACGTGGTGACGCTGCGCACCGAGAGCGGCGTTGAGATCGAGTTCATCCCCTCGGCCATCGCGGGTAAGCACGTTGTGGCGTCGAGCGCGCCGGACGACGAGGCGGGCCACGACGAGCACTCGACCGAGGGTGATGACAAGTAATGGCGGCGCCCGCAGTATCGCGTAAATCGCTGGTCGTCAGCCTCCTCTTGACGTTGGTGATCGGATTCGGTTCCCTAGTGACGACTCTGTCACTGGGTTGGGGGCCCAAATTGGGTCTGGACCTCGCGGGGGGACTCTCGGTCGTCTACAAACCCACCACGCCCGCAACGCAGTCGCAGTTGAACGAAGTAGTCACCATCTTGAGCAGCCGCATCAATGGACTCGGCGTCTCCGGAGCGCAGGTGAATGTCCAGGGCAAGAACGTGGTGGTGAGTGCCCCGGGAGTCAAGGACGCCCAGAAGATCCTGCGAGAGATCGGCCAAACGGCCCAGCTCTTCTTTCGAACCGTCCTGTGTCAAGTGGCACCCGCCGCGAAGAACGCGCAGCCCTTGGGCAATCGCCCGATGCCTTCGTGCGGCTCCAACTACGCCATGACGGCCGCCAATCTCGCGGTGACCCCCAACAATTCCGTCAATGGTTACTCCTACAACTCGACCATTGGGGTGGACCCAAAGTACGCCAATATCGCGACGACGAACCCAGCCCAGGACGTCGCCAACAAGCCCGTTATCCTGCCTGAACTGGGCGCGCCCAAGACGGATCGCTGGTTGCTCCGTCCCGCCGAACTGACCGGGCAAGCGATCGGCAAGGCGTTTGCGACACAGGACACCATCGGACAATGGGTGGTGAGTTACACCTTGACCGGGTCGGGGAGCCCGGCGTGGGACGCCGTGGCTAAGGCCAACTTCCACCAGGAAGTCGCCATCGAGCTCGACGGCGTCATCCAATCCGCCCCCCTGATCCTGCCGGCGTCCACGACGTTCACCAGTTTCGGCGGCCAAGGACAGATCTCGGGTAACTTCACCCAGGCGTCGGCTCAAAACCTGGCGATCGCCATGGAGTTCGGGGCCCTGCCGGTGCGCCTCCAGCCGCTCACCACGCAGCCGGTGTCGCCGACCTTGGGACACAGTGCCCTCGTCGCGGGCCTCGGTGCGGGACTGGCGGGTCTGGCCCTCGTGCTGCTCTACGTGATCTTGTATTACCGGGCCTTGGGCCTCGTGATCCTGCTCGGGTTGGGCGTCACCGCCGCCCTGCTGTGGGCCATCATCTCGGCCCTGGGGCACACGGCCTTCGCCCCGACGTTCTCGCTGGCCGGCGTCACCGGTCTCATCGTGTCGATTGGTATCACCGTTGACAGTTACATCGTGTATTTCGAGCGATTAAAGGACGAAGCCCGAGCGGGGCGCACGGTGCGAACCTCGGTGGATCGCGGTTTCAAGTCCGCCTGGCGTACGGTACTAGCCGCTGACACCGTCAGTCTCCTCGCCGCCGTGCTGCTCTATCTCATCGCCGTCGGCGACGTCCGGGGCTTCGCCTTCTTCCTGGGTCTGTCGACCTTGATGGACGTCTTTATCACGTGGTACTTCACTCGGCCCCTGGTTATCCTGCTCGGACGACGTGACCAGCAGGGAACGTCGAAGTTGTCGTTGGCCGCGGGTATGAACGCCGGAGGCAGCCATGAGTGACGTGACGACGAACGAGACCAACTCGACCGCAACCCCGGGTCGCTTTGGTCGCCTCTACCAGGGCTTGACCACGATCGACTTCGTCGGGCGCAAGAAGATCTGGTTCATCGCGTCCCTGGTAGTAATTCTGGGGGGCCTGGGATCGCTCAGCGTGCGTGGGTTCAACCTCGGCATCGACTTTAAGGGCGGCAGTTCGTGGGAAGTGCTGGCCCCGCACTCCTCCATTGCCTCGATGACCTCCGCGGTCACCAAGGCCGGTTTGGCCAATCCCACGGTCGAGAAGTTGGGCTCGGAGACCTACCAGGTCACCGCCGACCTCAACAACGACTCCTCGGTGGTCCAGAGCCAAATTACGAACGCGGTCGTCGCCGCCATGGCCAAAGAGGCTGGCGCGTCGACCAACCAAGTCTCCACCTCGAACGTCGGCCCGACGTGGGGAGGTCAGATCACCAACCGTGCTCTCGAGGCACTGATCATCTTCTTCCTGGCCGTAGTGATCTACATCTCCATCCGGTTCGAACCGAAGATGGCCCTAGCGGCCTTCATCGCCATGGTGCACGACCTGCTCGTGACGGTAGGGGTCTATTCGTTGTTCGGGTTCCAAATCACTCCCGACACGGTGATCGCCCTCTTGACGATCCTCGGGTATTCGCTGTACGACACCGTGGTGGTCTTCGACCGCGTCCGCGACAACGCGACGAGTGCCAACGCCATCTTGAAGAGTGGCACCATGACCTACGGCGAGATGGTGAACCTCTCGATGAACCAGACCTTGGCACGATCGATCAACACCTCGTTGGTGGCGATCCTGCCCGTCCTGGCGGTCTTGGTGGTCGGTGCCTACATCTTGGGTGCGACGACGTTGCAGAACTACGGCCTGGCACTCTTCGTCGGGTTGATGAGTGGGGCGTACTCGTCGATCTTCATCGCCAGCCCGTTGCTGGCCTGGATGAAGGAGCGGGAGCCGCGCTACCGCGAGTTGGCCGCTCGAGTGCAGCGCAGCGAACACACCACCTTGACGCCGCGCGCGGCAGCGATGCTGGGCACGGACGGAACCCAACGCGTCAGCGGCGCGACGCGACGCACGTTGACCACGGTGACACCCCGGGCTCGCAAACAGAAGCGCCGTTGACACCTAGGCTGAAGTGATGGTCAGCCTGACGTCGCGATCGACAGTCGACCCGGCCCTCGAAGGGTCGGTCGAGCGCTTGGTCGCGCGATTCCTCGAGCATCACGAGGACGGCGACGTCGCCCTGATCCGTCGCGCCGGCATCGTGGCGATCAATGCGCACGAGGGGCAACTACGACGCACCGGTGAGCCCTACGTGACGCACCCGATCGCCGTCGCCGACATCACCGCCGACTTGGGCCTGGACGAAATGACCATCGCCGCGGCGCTGCTGCACGATGCGGTGGAGGACACCGGGGTGACCAACGAGTGGCTTATCGGCGAATTCGGCGAGAAGGTCGCCGCCGTCGTCGACGGGGTGACCAAACTGGATCGCCTCGAGTTCGACTCCAAAGAGGCCCAACAAGCCGCCACCATTCGCAAGATGTTCATCGCGATGGCCCAGGACTGGCGCGTCCTCCTCATCAAATTGGCCGACCGGCTCCACAACATGCGCACCATCTCAGTGATGCCCATGCATCGCCAGCGCGCCATCGCTCAGGAGACGCTCGACGTGTACGCACCTCTCGCGCACCGACTCGGGGTGCAGCAGGTCAAGTGGCAACTCGAAGACCTGAGTTTCGCGACCCTGCACCCCAAGCGCTACGCCGAGATCGAACAGATGGTGGCCGCGCGTCAACCCGAACGTGAGGCGTATCTGCTCGACGTGATGAGCGTCTTAAGCGAAAAGCTACGGGCCTTCGGAATCGCGGCCGAGGTGACGGGCCGCCCGAAGCACCTCTGGAGCATCTACGAGAAGATGGTGGTCGGCGGCAAGGAGTTCGACGCCATCTACGACCTGGTCGGGCTGCGCGTGATCGTCGAGGATGATCGTGACTGTTGGGCCGTGCTGGGGGCCATCCACGCACTCTGGTCACCGGTGCCCGGCCGGTTCAAGGACTACATCAATTCTCCCAAATTCAATCTGTATCAGTCCCTGCACACCACGGTGATCGGTCCGCGGGGCAAGTCGGTGGAGGTGCAAGTGCGTACTCACGAGATGCACCGTCGGGCCGAGTTCGGTGTCGCCGCGCACTGGAGCTACAAGGAAGGCGCCTCCAACCAAGAGATCCAGTGGATGCAACGACTGGCCGACGTCCACGAGGAGGAGCCCGACCCTATCGCCTTCTTGGAGGCCCTCAAGTTGGACCTCGGTCAAGACGAGGTCTACGTCTTCACCCCGAAGGGGCGTGTGGTCGCCTTGGTCGAGGGAGCGACGACCATCGATTTCGCCTACGCGGTACATACCGAAGTCGGCCACCACTGCGTCGGGGCCAAGGTGAACGGCCGCCTGGTGCCGCTCGAGACGGTGCTGCACTCAGCCGACGTCGTCGAGATCGTCACGAGCAAGAACGAGTCGGCTGGTCCCTCTCGTGACTGGCTGAATTTCGTGCAGTCGTCTCGGGCCAAGTCCAAAATTCGCCAGTGGTTCCAGCGTGAGCGGCGTGATGACGCGATCGAGGGCGGACGCGAGGAACTCATCAAGGCTCTGCGCCGCGAGGGACTGCCCATCGCCACCTCGATGTCGTCGAGCGCGCTCGAGGCCGTCATCGTGTCCTTGAACCTAGACAACCTCGACGCCCTGTTCATGGCGATCGATTCCCACCAGATTTCGGCGCTGGCCGTGGTACAGCGCCTTGATCGTGAGTTGCACGGTGGAGAAGCGGAGCAACTGCCCACCACGGTGACGCGTGCGCCGCGCACCAGCCGCACCACACGCCGCAGTGCGGGCGTCTACGTCGAGGGCCTCGACGACGTGATGATTCACCTCGCGCGCTGTTGTTCACCCGTGCCGGGCGACTCCATCATGGGATTCATCACCCAGGGTCGCGGTGTCTCGGTGCACCGTGACGACTGTTCGAACGCGGTCGCTCTCGCGCACCGGTTGGGTGAACGCATCATCGACGTCGAGTGGGACGGCGCGACCCACGGCCAGTACCGTGTCGCGCTCGAAGTGATGGCTTTCGACCGCGCCCGTCTGCTGCTCGACGTGTCCAAGGTGGTCGCGGAGTACCACCTCAACATCATTTCGAGCTCGACCGCGACGTCGGGCTCGCGCATCGTGCGGATGCTCTTCGACGTCGAGCTCGCGGACCCCAGCCACCTGACCAGTCTGCTCGCGTCGCTCAAGAGCGTGGACGGCGTGTTCGACGCATTCCGCCAGATCCCGGGACACCACAAGGGTTCATGAGTTCCGCCTTCCAAGCCCCCACTGGCACGCACGACGTCCTGGCACCCGATTCCGCCCTGTGGGAGGGGCTGATCGCGACCTTCGCACAGTTCGCCTTCCGCGCGGGCTTCACCCTGGCCCTCACCCCGATGTTCGAGGAGATCGGGGTGTTCAACCGCGGCATCGGCGAACACAGCGACGTGGCGACCAAGGAGATGTACGTCTTCGAGGACCGCGGCGGACGCACCTACGCGTTGCGCCCCGAGGGCACCGCGTCGGTGGTGCGAGCCTTCGTCCAGCATCAGCCCACCGTGCCCTACAAGGCATGGTACGTCACGCCCGCGTTTCGCTACGAACGTCCCCAGGCGGGGCGCTACCGTCAGCATCACCAACTTGGCGTGGAGGTGATCGGCAGCGACGACCCCGCCGTCGACGTCGAGGTGATCACGCTGGCCTGGCGCTTCTACCAAGCGCTCGGTCTCACTCGCGTGCGCCTCCTGATCAACTCCATGGGCCACGCCGAGTGCCGTGACCGCTACGTGTCCGTCCTTCGTGCACACCTCAACGAACAACGCGACCAACTCTGCGACGAACACCGAGGTACGTGGTCGCAGAACCCGCTGCGCGTCCTGGACTGCAAGCGCGATGCCTGCATCGCGGTGACCACCGAGGGACCGATGTTGCCCGACTTCTTGTGCGCCGACTGCACCGCCCACTTCGCCACGGTGCGCCGCTCGCTGAACGACCTCGGGATCGAGTCGACCCTCGAGCCGCGTTTGGTGCGTGGTTTCGACTACTACACGCGCACCACGTTCGAATTCGTGGCCGACGCGCTCGGAACGGCGCAGAACGCCATCGGTGGCGGCGGACGATACGACGGACTCAGCCAGCAACTGGGCGGCAAACCGGCTGGGGGTGTCGGATTCGGATCGGGTATCGAACGCCTCTTGTTGGCGCGTGACGCCGAGGGCATCTCGACGAACCTGATCAACCGCACTATTGATATCTTCGTCGTGGACACGACGGGCGCCGACGTCGCGACCGTGTTGGTGGATCAACTGCGTGGCCGCGGCTACGCGGTCGATCGGTCCTTTGACGCGCGCTCGATGAAGTCCCAGATGAAGTTGGCCGACCGCTCGGGCGCCACGGTGGCGCTGCTCGTGGGTCCCCAGGAGTTGGCGGCCGACGAGATTACGATGAGAGAGTTACGAACCGACGACGTGGACCGGGCCCAGCGGCGCGTCTCGCGCGACGATCTGTGGTCCGCCTTGCGCGAACTCCTACACAAGTAAAGGGACAATGAGCGACACCTACGAATCCACTAGCATGCGTGACCTCCTGTGCGGGTCCGTCGACATCACGACGATTGGCGAGCGCCTCAGCGTGTGCGGCTGGGTGGGTAAGCGGCGCGAGCATGGCGAACACCTGGCGTTCCTCGACGTGCGTGACCGATCCGGCGTTGTTCAGGCCGTCGTCGACGGCTCGGTCGACGTGCGCAGTGAGTACGTCGTGCGCGTCACCGGGACCGTGTCCCTGCGCCCCGAGGGCACCGCGAACGATCGGCTCAGCACGGGCGAGGTGGAACTGACCGATTGCGAGGTCGAGATACTCTCCGCCGCCGAACCGCCGCCGTTCCAGATCGACGAACGCTCCGACGTCGAGGAGCAAGTGCGCCTTAAGTACCGTTACATCGATGTGCGTCGCGACAAGATGCAGCGTAACCTGCGCCTGCGCGCCAAGGTCAACGCGACGCTTCGTCGCGCCATGGAGCGCCAGGGCTTCTGCGAGGTCGAGACGCCGCTGCTGTGGGCGCCGACGCCCGAGGGGGCGCGTGAATTCGTGGTGCCCTCGCGCCTGCACCCGGGTGAGTTCTACGTGTTGCCCCAGAGCCCCCAGATCGCCAAACAGCTCCTCATGGTCGGTGGGTTCGATCGTTACTTCCAGATCGCGCGGTGCCTGCGCGACGAGGACCTGCGCGCGGATCGGCAATTAGAGTTCACGCAGCTCGACGTCGAGGCCAGCTTCGTCACCCAGGACGATATCTTCGCTTTCGTGTCCGAAGCGGGCCTCGACGCCGCCGAAGTCGCGACGGGGGAGCGGCCCGGACCCATTG
>VFSW01013987.1_pt1 | contig 11123 bp, 10 predicted proteins | sample 5358111 | NCBI WGS metagenome assembly VFSW01 (sample SAMN11554181, study PRJNA540505) | mine drainage metagenome | isolation source: sediment from site ElyBrook_90M | place: USA: Ely Copper Mine, Vershire, VT | collected 2017
TGCCGTGGGAACGATGGTACAGATACCGAGTGAACGAGCAAGCGGCTGCCGGCGTTGTGACCGGCGCGGCCATAACCGCGTCCGGATTCGATTTCGCCGTCGCTACGATCTCGCGCAACACCTCGATGAACTCATCGAGCGTTTCCTTCGATTCGGTCTCGGTCGGCTCGATCATCAAGCATTCAGGCACCAGCAGCGGGAAATACACCGTCGGCGCCATCATGCCGTGATCGAGCAGCGACTTCGCGATGTCCATCGCCTTCACGCCGGTTTCTTTCTTGAGGTCCTGCGCCGAGGCAACGAACTCGTGACGGCACACTTCCGGATACGGCGTATCCAAAAACTCCGCGACCTTCACGCGGATGTAGTTGGCGTTAAGCACCGCGAGTTGCGAGACACGGGTGAGGCCGTCGGCACCGTTTGCGTAGATGTACGCAAGCGCGCGCACCGCATGGGCGAAGTTCGACCAGAACGAGCGCATCGGTCCGATGGATTTGGGACGATCGAAATCGAGCGAGAACGTGAATCGATCGCTCGGGGCTTTCGGTCCTTCGACAAGCTCGGGATGACACGGGGTGGCTCGTACGACGGGCGTCGGCAAATAGTCGACGAGGTGGGCTGCGACACCGACCGGGCCGTGACCCGCGCCGCCGCCGCCGTGCGGAATCGTGAACGTCTTGTGCGTGTTGAGATGCATGAGATCGAAGCCCATGTCACCCGGGCGCACGTTGCCCATGATGGCGTTGGCGTTCGCGCCGTCGTAGTACATCAGACCGCCGGCGTCGTGAACGGCGGCGGCAATTTCGTGGATATGATCTTCGAACAACCCGAGCGTGTTCGGGTTGGTCATCATGCAGACGGCCGTATCGGGACCGAGTACCTTGCTGATTTCGGCGACGCTCACGCGTCCGCGCTCGTCGGACGGAATCGAAATCACCTTGAAACCGCACATCGCGGCCGAGGCCGGATTCGTGCCGTGCGCCGTATCGGGCACGATCACTTTATCGCGCTTGATCTCGCCCTTGTCTTTGAAATATTTCTTGGCGATCAACAGCGCGGAGAGTTCGGCATGAGCGCCGGCCGACGGATTGAGCGAGAACGCCGCCATCCCGAAGAGCGACGCGAGCGAACGTTCCAGTTCGTACATCACTTGCAGCGCGCCCTGCGCGAGTTCGTCGGGGGCATACGGATGCAAGCCCGCGAATTCGCGTTTGCCCGCCATGGCATCGTTCACGCGCGGATTGTACTTCATCGTGCACGAGCCCAGCGGATAGAAGCCCAAGTCGATGCCGAACGTCCGTTGCGACAGTCTCGTAAAATGACGCACGACGTCGAGCTCGGTGTTGTCGGGAAGCGGCAAATCATCGCGCAGCACGTTTTTCGGCAAGAACGCATCGAGCGGTTTGCCTTGCTCGACATAGCGGTTCGCACGTCCGTCTTGGCCGAGATCGAAGATCAGCGGGCTTTGCGTTTTATCAAACGTTGGCGTGGACACGAACGATCTCTCCAAGAGCGGTTGCGAGCGAGGCGATTTCGCCCGACGTGGTCAGTTCGGTAGCGTTCATCAAGATGCAGGTAGCGTACTCGGGATAGAATCGACCGAGGTCGACGCCGCCGAGAATCTTGCGCTCGCGCAACGCGGCGAGGACGCCCGCCGCCGGCGCGTGCACGTCGACGACGATCTCGTTAAAGAACGGCGCATCGAAACGCAGATCGATGCCTTCGACGCTCGAGACCGCCGTCGCGAGCTCGCGCGAGCGTTCGAGGTTGAGGGCCGCAACGTCTCGTAGTCCGGTCTTTCCCATCAGCGCCAAGTACATCGTCGCAATCAGCGCGCAATGCGCTTGGTTGGTGCAGATGTTCGAGGTCGCGCGCTCGCGACGAATATGCTGTTCGCGCGCTTGTAACGTGAGAACGTACGCCGTGCGGCCGTCGTTGTCGAGCGACTTGCCGACCAAACGGCCGGGGATGCGGCGCATGTGCTCTTTGGTCGTTGCGATGAACCCCACGTAAGGACCGCCGTATGCGAGCGCCACGCCGAAGCTCTGCGCCTCGCCGACCACGATCTGCGCACCCCACGACGCCGCGGTAGCGAGCGCGCCTAGCGATATCGCTTCGCTGACGACCGCGATCGGCACGGTTTCGCTCGCGCGCACGGCGGCGAGCGCCTGCGTGGAGAGCGTATCGATGACGCCAAAGAAATTCGGGGACTGCAGCGCGACGGCGGCGTAGCCCTTACTCTCGACCGCTTTCGCAAGGGCGTCGAGATCCGTCGTTCCGCTCGCGGTGACCGGTATCTCGTCGATTTCGACGTCGAGACCGTCGCAATACGTCTTGAGTACGGCGCGGTAGTTGGGATCGACCGCGCGCGACACTAGGAGCTTTTTGCGCCCGTTCGCATTGAGCGCCATGATCGAACCTTCGGCGAGTGCCGTCGCACCGTCGTACACCGAGGCATTGGCGATGTCCATCCCCGTGAGCAAACAGATGTAGCTCTGCCACTCGTAAATCGCTTGCAGATACCCCTGCGAGACTTCCGCCTGATACGGCGTGTACGCGGTGAGAAACTCTCCGCGCATGGCGAGCGCCGGGATGGCGGGCGGCGCGTAGTGCCGGTAGGCGCCCGCACCGAGAAACGACGTATAGTCGACGGCCGCGTTCTTGGCGGCGAAATGATCGAAACGGCGCGCGATCTGATATTCGGGGAGCGCCGGAACGACGTCGAGCTCCGCTTTGAGCGCAACGGCATCGGGGACTTTGAGGAGTTCTTCGAGCGAGCCAACGCCGATCGCGCTCAGCATCGCTCGAATATCGGCATCGGTATGTGGCGTATACATGTTAGAAGGCGCTCCGCCCTGGGCTTCGCGCCCCCCATTTCATGGGGCCCCCAAACCATGGGACCCATTTAACCTGAGTAACGCGCACAAGATTCCCCTTGGGGGTCCCAAAGTTGCTCATTAGTCTACTGCGATCTTCTCGTAGTCGGCGGGGGATAAGAGGTTGGCTTTCTCGCCGGCGTCTTTGAGCTTGACCTTGAAAAGCCAGCCCGCGCCGTACGGATCGCGATTGACGCTAGCCGGATCGCTCTCGAGCGCGCCGTTGACCTCGACGACTTCGCCGCCGATCGGCGTAAAGAGATCGGAGACGGCTTTCACCGACTCGATAACGCCGATGTTATTGAACTGCTCGATCGCCTTTCCGGAACGTGGGAGCTCGACGTAAACGATGTCGCCAAGCGAGTGCTGCGCGTAGTCGGTAATCCCGACCACGGCCATATCGCCGTCGATCTTCACCCATTCGTGTTCCTTGCTGTACAACAAGTCTGCCGGAAGCGCCACGTTAGTAATCTCCTATTAAGTGCGCGCTGCACTTCGCGCAGCGCTCTGGCATTACGTTTCGCTTTCGGCACTAAACGCGCCGAAAACTCACTCCACGCCCCCACGGCGACTTCGCACCGTGGGACCCCGTGGCATTATTTCACGCGTTTATAGAAAGGCAATGCGACAACGGTCGCTTCGTGTTTGGTTCCGCGGATTTCAATCTGTAGGGTCGTGCCGATGGTTGCGGCTTCTTTCAAAACGAGCGCGGTGCCGACGTTCTTACCGCCGACGGCGGTGGCCATCGACCCGCTGCGCACGTCGCCGACCTCGCGATCGCCGAGAAACACCTTGTAGCCCTCACGCGCGGGCGCGCGGCCATCCATCACGAAGCCGGCGATGCGCGCGTAGTCGTCGCGCTCCATCTGTTCGATCAGCGCATTGCGTCCGATGAATTCCGGCTTGCTCGTTTTGAGCGCCCACTGTTGGCCGGCTTGCACCGGCGTAATCTCTTCGGTCAACTCGTGGCCGTAGAGCGGCATGCCCGCTTCGAGGCGCAGCACGTCGCGCGCGCCCAAACCGCACGGCTCCAATCCGCCCGAGGCGTGGTCGCGTAACAGCGCGCTCCAAATTTCCGGCGCGTGATCGCCGTGCACGAAGATCTCGAAGCCGTCTTCGCCGGTGTAGCCGGTGCGCGCCAAAATCGCCGGGCGCCCGTAGACGTTGCCCTCGGCGCAGAAATAGTATTTCACGCTCGAGAGATCGACGTCGGTGTGCGGCTGCAGCATTTCGAGCGCCTTGGGACCTTGAATCGCGATCAGGGCGTTACGCCCATGCAGGCTCTCCATACGCACGTCGCCCGCGCGATTGGCTTGCAAGTGATCCCACATCTTATCGGCGTTGGCGCCGTTGACGACCAACAGCCAACGGTCGGCGAGCCTATAGAAAATCGTGTCGTCGTGAGCGCCGCCTTGCGGGTTGCAGAAAATATTGTACCGCGCCTGCATCGGCTTCATCGACGCGACCGCGTTGATCGTCAACGTCTCCGCCCATTCCGCTACGGTCGGGCCGTGCAGCACAAACTGGCCCATGTGCGAGAGGTCGAAGAGTCCGGCGCGCTTGCGCACCGCCTCGTGCTCTTTGAGGATGCCCGCATACTGTACGGGCATTTCAAAACCGGCAAACGGCACCAGCCGTCCCCCCAGTTTTACGTGTTCGTCGTATAGTGCCGTGCGGCGCAAGTCGCTGGTCGTGGTCATTGTGTTATACTCCCGGGACGCCTTTGGAGTGAATCGCGCCTTTGGGGGGCTTGCGTTCCTCCGGATAGGTATTGAGCAAATTGAGCGTTGCGTGGGCGACGAGCTTGTCGTTGCTCTTCACCTGCACTTCGCCGTAGCAGATGCGGTGCCCCGAGCGCAAGACCGTCGCTTCGGCGATGAGGTCGTGCGGAGGGAGGGCGGGCGCGAGAAAGTTGCACTGCAGCGCAACCGTGACGGTATCTTGCTCGCGACCGTAAATCGATGCCAGTGCCACGTAGAAGACGGTGTCGCACAAGCTGACGATCGCGCCGCCGTGCACGGCGCCCGTTCCGTTCGAAATTTCGGCGCGATACGGCATGCGCATGATCGCCTTGCCGTGCTCGACCTTTTCCAGCTTCAAATCGAGCAGCGCGACAAAATGCGACTTTTCTTTTTCCCAGCGATGTGGGGCCGAGGCAAAATCGTGGGTCGTCACTTAGCCGTATACCGGGCCTTCGATAGCAAGCGCGCGGCGCAGATAGAGCGGCAACGAAAACAGCCGGCGATGCGTCTGCCCATCGTAGAAGAAATTCTCGCCGCGCAGTTCGTCGCAATAGGAGTCGACGATCGCGCTATCCAGGCCGGCCAAATCGATGCGGTCGCTGCACGCTAAAAACGCCCAATCGGTATCGAACGCGGGCACGTGATGGGAGAACGATACGACGTGCTTGTAGTGGCGGCGCAGCGAGCGCGCCATTTTTGCGTGCACGCCAAGGTTGTGAAACGCCGCGGTACTCGCCTGCAGCACGTATACGCCGCCATCGGCGAGGCGCGATTTGATGAGCTTAAAGACGTTTTCGTTGAAGAGGATGTTGCTCGGCGAATCCTCGAGCGGTTCGGTGAGGTCCGAAATGATGACGCCGTAACGGTCGGAGTCGTCGCGCATGAACGCTAACGCGTCGCCGATAATGACGCGCGCCCGCGGATCGTCGAAAGCGCCCGCCGACCATTCCGCAAGATGTTTCTTCGAAAGCTCGACGACCAATCCGTCGATGTCGACCATCGTACAGCGTACGACTTCGGGATGGCGCAGGACTTCGCGTAACGTCGCACCCTCGCCGCCGCCGAGAATCAGCACGTCGGTGCGATCTTTCGCGCCCGCCATCGCGGGATGCACGAGGGCCTCGTGATAGATCTTTTCGTCGTGTTGCGAACTCTGCGTATCGCCGTCGAGAATCAACATCTTCCCGAAGGCCGGCGTACCGATAACGGAGACCTGTTGAAATTCCGAACGACCCGCGAAATACACGGTGTCGATCGCGTGGTGATGTTGTTCCGTCGGGGCGAACTCCTCGACGTACCATTGCCAATGTTCGGTTTTCGGCATAGCGGGCTGCCTGGGTTCGCCACAAGCGAAGAGCGTCCCCCGGGACCGCCCTTTCCGTCGTTTGTCGGAGGCGCCCAAGGGAGCGCCCGAAGGCGGCGTCCTAGTGCAGCGGCACGATCCGGTGGTGGAACCAACGATGCGAGCGCCGAGTCGCACGAGCGACGTGTCGCGTGCAACGTCATTCGTATCGATCGCCGCCGCCGTGGTGCCGTGCATCGCGGCCATCGGATGCGCCGAAGCGACGTGACACCACGCGATTGCGGCCCTCTTTCTTTGCTTGATAGAGCGCTGCGTCGGCTTGCGTCACGAGAGAAGAGGCGGCTATCACCGGGGCCGGCACTACGGTCGCGGCTCCAATGCTGACGCTCACGCATCCAGCCTGCGAGCCCTCGTGCGGAATCGCCAGCGCGCGCACCGCTTGCGCGATCTCCTCGGCGATCGCGCGCGCCCCGGCGGCCTCCGTATTGCCGAGGATCACCGCGAACTCTTCGCCCCCGTAGCGCGCGCAGAGGTCCGTCGGACGCTTGACGCACGAACGCACTGCTTGCGCCACGCGATGCAAGCACGCGTCACCCTCTACGTGACCGTAGCGATCGTTAAAGAGTTTGAAACAGTCGATATCAAGCAACAGGAGCGAAAGCGGCGCGACCGCACGCGCGCAACGTTCCCATTCGCGCTCGAGCGTCTCGTCGAAATTGCGACGGTTGCCGATTCCGGTGAGCGCATCGGTCGTCGCGAGGCGCTGCGTTTCGAGCAAGGCCTGCGCCTGCGCGACGAGTTCGGCTTGCGCCACGCGGCGGCGCTGCTGCTCGTCGGTATGCCCGCCGATCACCCGCCGCAAGCGGTACGCGAGCGCGCCGAAGAGCAACCATCCTTCGAGCGCCTGGCCCGCCATGAGTGCCGCATAATTCGCCGTCGTTCCGGCGTCGTGACGCGTCAGATTGGCAAGCGCCACCAATGCCGCGGTGAGCGTCACCACCCCATTCGAAGCCACGAAGAATCGCGCGACGACGCTGCCCGCGCGCAACGCCGCAAGTCCGAGCCAGAAAACGATGACGACGAACGCAACGACGCTCAAGAGAAAGATCGTCCGTCCGATCGCTAGAGGGCCGACGTGCGCGCTTGGGATAACGTAGCAGACGAGCGCGGCGATTGCGATCAACGCGCTACAGCTCCACGTCGCCATGCGGTCCGCGCGCGGTACGAGCCGCGCCGTCCCGAGAAACGTCCGGGCGAACGCAAGTAACGCGATCGCTTCGAGAATGATGACGCTCCCTTGCACCGGCGTATCGGCGAGCGATGCGAACGGCCACAACCATCGCCACGCCGAACCGTGGACGTAACATGCTGCGAAAAGCGCGTTGCTCAACATCATCGCCGAGTAGATGACGTACGTCTTCTCGCGCACGAAAAGGAACACGAAGACGTTGGCAGCCGCAAGCGAGATGAAGATCCCGATAAACAACAACGAGATCGAGGCCATCCGTTCGAGCGCGGCATCCTGGCGGCGCAAGGCCGCACGATCTTTGAGCGAGAGGATCGATTGCACGCGCGACTCGTCGTCGAGACTGATGCGAACGTAGAGCGGCGCGCGCCCGGACGACGGTCCGATGCGCACCGTCGGCGGAACGCGCGCGATCGAACGCTCGTCGAACGGCACTCGCGTGCCGAAGGTTGAGGCGGCATACGCCCCGGCTTGCGGCACGGGCTCGTAGAGCCGTGCGTAGCCGACTCCGGGCGCTCCCACAAGATACCAGACGCCGCTCGGAGGTGCCGGGAAGCGTACCCATAGCACGAGCGGGTGGATCGGCGAAGCGAGCCCGGGATACACGAACGCGCTCGCCGGTTCGAAGGTGGACCGTTGCGCTTGCGCGAGGCTCATCGTCCCGCCCGGATCGAGCACGACCGCAGCGCCCGGAACGTCGAAGGGCGCGGGCTCGCTCGCGACGGCTGGAGCGGCGCTGCAGGCTCCGGCAAGAAGAACGATAGCGAGGCAAAGCGCGCTACGCATGAAGGAACGATGCAACAAAAGACGCCGGCAAACTTGCCGGCGTCTTTCAGGAATTCCGAGGTTCCGAAGGAGACTACGCCGAGAGCACCGCCGTTTCCTGATCGCGCGTCACCGCATGGGTGAAAACGCCGCCGGGTTGCGCGATACCGCGCTTCACCTCGGTCGTCAGCATCGTCCTGGCGGTGAGAGCTTTGGCTGCGAACTCGCACGCGAGCCACGGATCGGTATGATCGCCGCACGTGTAAAAATCCATTGCGGCATAGCCGGTCTCCGGCCACGTGTGGATCGAGATGTGCGACTCGGCGAGAACGACCACGCCCGAGACGCCTTGCGGTTCAAATCGATGGAACGCGACTTCCATAACCGTCGCTCGAGATGCATTTGCCGCGCCGATCATCATCTCGCGGACCGCATCGACGTTCGTAAGCGTCTCGGCGTCGCAGCCGGACAACTCACACACGATGTGCGTACCCAGTGCCTTCAATTCTTGTGCTCTCCTTGAGCCTCGGGGGAATCCCACCTCCGGACATGTCGGCTGGCGCCTGCTGTGCAGCGTCACGTCCCCGACCCATCGACGAACTCTTGCCGGCGCTTTTCGGTGCACGGGCGATTCGTCGCGATGGCGCGAAAAGGGCGCGCCTGCCCCCTACCGTCGGACCGAGCGCAAAACGCGCGACCGCCCGAGGCGGCCGAATCCGGTCCGACGCACATGATAACCCCCCAAGACCCCCCTGTAAACCCCTCTAAAAATTTGTTTTTCAAGTTTGGACTTCATTATCTTGACTATACCGAGGTCCAGGGGTAGCCTTGTAGAGCTATGACCACCCCCCTGCCCACCGCCGCACCGGTCCCCGACGACTACCGCCACGGGTTCCACGACTCCGAAGACAAGTACGTCTTCAAATCGGAGAAGGGCCTCACGCGCGAAATCGTCGAGCGCATAAGCGCCATGAAGGACGAGCCCGAATGGATGCGCAGCTTCCGTCTTAAGGCGCTTGACGTCTTCAACAGCAAGCCGATGCCGACGTGGGGCGATAGCGCCCTCCTTTCCGAGATCGACTTCGCCAACATCCATTATTTCGTCAGGTCGACCGATCGCACCGAACGCTCGTGGGACGACGTACCCGACGATATCAAGCGCACCTTCGACCGGCTCGGCATCCCCGAAGCCGAGCGCAAGTTTCTTTCGGGCGTTTCCGCGCAGTACGAATCGGAAGTCGTCTACCACAACGTCAGCAAAGAGCTCGAGGAGCAGGGCGTGCTCTTCTGCGACATGGATACCGCCGTCAAGCAATATCCGGAAATCGTGCAGAAGTACTTCGCAACCGTCATTCCGGTGGCCGACAATAAATTTGCGGCGCTGAATTCGGCCGTATGGTCGGGTGGTTCGTTCATCTACGTGCCGCCGAATACCGAAGTGAAGATGCCGCTCCAAGCCTACTTCCGCATTAACGCCGAGAATATGGGGCAATTCGAACGCACGCTCATCATCGCCGACAAGGGCGCGAAGATTCATTACATCGAGGGATGCACCGCGCCGAAGTTCTCGACGTCGTCGTTGCACAGCGCCGTCGTCGAACTGATCGCGATGGACGATGCATCGATTCGTTACACGACGATTCAGAACTGGTATCGCAACATTTTCAATCTCGTCACAAAACGCGCCGTCGCGTATAAAAATGCGACCGTCGAATGGGTCGACGGCAATATCGGCTCTCGGCTGACGATGAAGTATCCCGCGATCTATCTCATGGGCGAAGGCGCGCGCGGCGAGATCCTGTCGATGGCGTTTGCCGGCGAAGGCCAGCATCAGGATGCCGGCGCCAAGGTGATTCACGCCGCCCCGAATACGACCTCGGTCGTCACCAACAAGAGCGTGAGCGCGCACGGTGGCAAAACGACGTACCGCGGACTGGTCGAGATTTTCCCGGGCGCCGTGGGCGCCAAGACGCGCGTTAAATGCGACGCGCTCATCATGGACGACCAGTCGGAAAGCAATACCAAGCCGACGATGAAGATTCACGAGCAACGCTCGACCGTCGAACACGAAGCCAGCGTCTCGAAGATCGGCGAGGATCAACTCTTCTATGCGATGTCGCGGGGACTCAACGAGGCCGACGCGACGGCCATCATCGTCAACGGTTTCTTCGACTTCTTCGTCAAGGAACTCCCCATGGAGTACGCCGTCGAGCTCAACCGCCTCGTGAAAATGGAAATGGAAGGCTCCGTCGGCTAAAGAACACGAGGGGCATGCAGCGATGCATGCCCCTCTGCTACGCCCTCATCTTCGCCATTGCCGCTTGCGGCGCGCCGGCGCGCGGGGCGGTGAAGCGGTGCAACTCAGAGGTACCGGTCAATATGATATACAGCGTGGATTCGGGAAAGGCGTTCCCGTGGATGCGGTTTAGATTCCGTCTCAACGCCGCGGCCATTCTCGAGGGGCACGCCTTTCCGGTTGACACGATCGGTTACGGCTACGTGCGCGCGGTCACGGCGGCGAGCAACCGGAATCGTAACGGTTTGCTGGTGCTCGAGCCGCGCGAAATCATCGACGGCAACCTGCGCGTCCAAGTGATTGCCGATCCGCGCGAAAGCGCTATTTTCACGCCGGTCGAAACCTTCGGCGAGCGGGCTTCGGGGTATCTGCCCATTCCCGGCATCCTTCGCACCGCCGTCAACCAGGTCCGCAATGGACGCAACATCACGATCGGGCCGGGCTTCATCTTTCACGTCATCGCCCTCGGGGACCCGAGGAAGATGGCGCCTTGCCGCATAGTTGGGAATTAAATGCAAAAGACCGTCGCCCGTAAAGCCGATATTCCGCCCGGTACGGCCAAGCCGTTCCAGATCGCCGGCGTCGACGTGCTCGTATGCAACGTCGACGGCTCGTTCTACGCGATCGAAGACGTCTGCACGCACGACGGCGGCGCGCTCGACCAAGGCACCCTAGAAGGCCGCTGCGTCGTCTGTCCGCGCCACGGCGCGACCTTCGACGTCGAGACCGGCGCGGCGCTGACGCTTCCCGCCGTCATAGGATTGAAAACGTTTACGGTACGTCTTGAAGGCGATGCCATCGTCGTGGAAGTCTAGTGGATTCGGCCGCGATCGGCGTCGTCGCAAATCTCGCGACGACGCTCATCATCGCCGTTACGGCTTTTGCCGCCCTGCGT
>VFSW01013988.1_pt1 | contig 11122 bp, 9 predicted proteins | sample 5358111 | NCBI WGS metagenome assembly VFSW01 (sample SAMN11554181, study PRJNA540505) | mine drainage metagenome | isolation source: sediment from site ElyBrook_90M | place: USA: Ely Copper Mine, Vershire, VT | collected 2017
CAGGCAAGTGTTCGCTTGCCTGAATGATATGCAAGTTATTACTTGCCTGTCAACAAGACCGTGATTCCGCCGCCCGTCGATGTTCGTATCGTCGGAGCATCGACGGGCGCGCCACGACGAGGCGCCCGTTTCGGGAACGACTAGTGATGACTGTCCGGGGCAGCAGTCTTCGGCAGCGCCTCTGGCATATAGCGCTTGAACAATGCCAGCCGCGCTTGTCCGTATTCCTCGTCCGTCATCTGTTTGGCGTTGTGCAACCGGTCGAGCGCCTGCAGTTTGTCGACGAACACCTGGGCTCCATCCGGGGGTGCATTGGCCGAATTCGCGGACGCGAGCGGTTCAAGCTTCGCATTGATTGTCACGGGGACGAGGTTGTACTGCGCGCCATCGGCCGCATCGACGCCCCACCCGATGAGTCCGCCCGCCAGGATGTTTCCCCACACGGCGCCGCCGACGCTTTTGACCACCGCCACGGATCTCGTCTGGTAGCCGCCCTTTTCGAGAGTGACCAGGTGATCGTCCTTTCGCTTCAAGGCCACCGTCGTCGGTGTTTGTCCGGAAAGATTTCCATCGACGATCACGTCGGCACCCGGAGGATCGGATGCCACCGGAATCTTCTGCGAGGTTCCTTTGACGATGGTCGCGCAGCCGGACATGCAGATCAGAGTCATCGATAACGCCACGAGTCCGATCGAATTGAGATCGCGTCCGGTCCGATTCAGCATGGAGACTCCCCAACTTTGTGTAAGAATTCTTTCAAGTAATGTACCATACCGAAAACGGGCAAGGTACCGAGGCGCGCTTCGCGATAACCCAATGCGCACGGCCGCGGAAACGGACTTGCTGCCGTGGATACTGGTCGGCATATTGGTCGTGGTGGTCGCCGTGGCGTTCATCGCGATGACGCACATCCGCGCCGCACCACCACGGCCGGCGTCACCGCACTTCGCCGGCGCGGTTCCCGCGGCCGATGCTCCTGTCGCGCCGATTCCAGCGCGGCAGGCTCCGCACACTACGCCGGCAAACCAGGTATGGGAGTGCAAGACAAACGGGGCGACCACCTATTCGGACCACCCGTGCGCCCGGGATCCGGTTCGGCGTGAGATCAGAACGCCGAACCTGATGGATGCCGTTCCGGTGAATTCTGACGCCGCCACCGAGACCGATCAGTCCGCGGCCGAGGTGCCCGTTGGCGACGAACCCAGCCGATTTGATCCGAATGTCGATTCGCCGGAATGCGCGAATCTACGCGCGGAAGCGAAAAACATATATGAAGCAATGCGTGAAGGTTACCCCTCCGAAGAGGGCGACTATTATCGCGCGCAACTGCGCCGGATTAGCGCACGGCAATTCGACCTGAACTGCGTGCGGTAGTGGAGCGTGTTCTGCGATGCCCCCGCCCGTCAGTGGACCGCCTTGAACGAGAATTTCTGGCCCGCGACTGCGGCCTGGTACATGAGGCCGCCCTTGCCGATCGTGAACACGGCGACGCCGTTCACATAGCGCCCGGTCGTCGTCGCGTGCTCCTTGGTTCCGCTCGCCCCGGCACTCGCGCCCGTGGTGCCCGCGCTCGCCGACGCGCTCGCCGTGATGGCGACCGCGCTGGCATCCGCGCTGAGCGCGAAGTCGCCCCGTTCGAAGCGCGCCAGCGCCTCCGCGTCCTGAAAAAAGATGATCTCGCTGTACGCCTGGCCGCCGAACTGAAAGCCGATGCTCAGCTGCGTCATCGCGGTGTCGCCCACGTGCCTGCCATGTTCGTAGACGCGGCCGTCTCCGTGCGCGGCGCCGACCACGAACCCGCCCTTGCCGATCGTCGGAAACACGGCGTAGGCGTAGCTGGAACGAAAGAATTCCTTGCTCGCGCCCGCGCGCTCGAATAGGGCCACGGTGTCGCCGTAGCTGTCGGCAAACGCGGCGCCGACCGGCAACATCAAGGCGGCCATCAAGAGGAAATGGCGACCGGATACGCTCATGATCGGACCCTCCGTTCCCGTGGATAAGACTGAGGATGATACCGGCGGAGCCGGGTTCAGGGGTAGCGCGCGGCGGCGCACGAATCCGGAAGCGCCGAAACCGGCGGGCGCGCATTATTCCGCCCATCGAACGGAGTCCCACGATGATCCCTGCCACCAAGCTTGCGATAACCCGAAGGTCGCGCCATCGTGCCGCCTGTTGCTGGAAATAACCGGGCGACCGCCATGACGAAACCGTCTCGTTCCGCGATGGCGCGCCGGCGCGCGCCGAGCCCGACCCGGGTCGACTGGCCCGCGGTGCTCCTCGAGGTCTGCCGGCTGATCGAGACGGAGGCATTGCCGCTCGCGGAGCTGGCCGGCCGGGGCGGCGTCAGTCGTTCCGAATTGCAGCGACAGTTCACGCGCCGACTCGGCGTGAGTCCGAAGGCCTACGCGCAGACGCTGCAGTTGCACCGCCTGGCGAAAAATGCGGTGGCCAGCAGAAGCGCGCTGGACGCGGTGTTCGGCGCCGGCTTCGGCACCAATTCGGCCGCTTATGCCGCCGCGACCGGCGCCCTCGGCGTGACGCCGGGGCGACTGCGCGGGGAATTGGTGATCGGCTGGTGGGCGGGGCTGTCGGATCTTGGCTGGATGCTGCTTGCGACGACGAAAGCCGGGATCTGCTGGCTGTCGTTCGGCGCGGAACCCGGCGCCCTGCTCGAGGAACTGCGCGCCGCGTTCCCCAAGGCGGTGCTGTTCAACGATGAAGAGCGCCTGTACGCGTGGTTTGAACGAGTGCGTGATTTCGTGCTGTTGCCGCGTGAGGCCCTCGCCCTTCCCATCGACATCCAGGGGACGGCGTTTCAGTCCCGGGTATGGCGAGCGTTGCGGGAAATTCCGCTGGGCGCAACCGAAAGCTACGGCCAACTGGCGCGGCGGATCGGCAAACCCGCCGCGGTGCGTGCGGTCGCATCCGCCTGCGCCGGCAACCGCGTCGCCCTGCTCATCCCCTGTCACCGGGTCATCGCCGAAAGCGGCAGGCTGGCGGGGTATCGGTGGGGAATCGAGCGGAAGCGGGAATTGCTGACGCGCGAAGCGCGTACCGCGTCCACGCCCGAACCGGCCTAGCCTCCGCCGGCGGATCGCCCCGCCGCCGCGCTTGCAGTCGCCCCCCGGTTGCGGCGTACCATGGGCCGCCGATGCCGAGATGTCCGATGATGCCTGCCGGGAAAATAAAGGCCACACGGGACGAATCGAGGGAGAACTTCATGTCCGAAGCAGTTGCGACCCTGCCGCCCGGGGGTCTGCTCGCTCGCGAGCACACCGTCGCCGGTCCGCGCTTCAACCGGTGGCTGGTGCCGCCCGCGGCGCTCGCCATTCACCTGTCGATCGGCATGGCCTACGGCTTTTCCGTGTTCTGGCTGCCGATGTCCCATTTGCTCGCGCACACGAACGCGGCGACCTGCCAGTCTCAGGACCTCCTCACGGAGATGTTCTCGACTTCCTGCAACTGGACGGTCCCGGCGGTGACCCACACGTTCGAGATGTTCATCGCCGTCCTCGGTCTCTCGGCGGCGCTCTGGGGAGGCTGGCTCGAGCATGCCGGCCCGCGCAAGGCGGGGTTCATTGCCGCCTTGTGCTGGGGCGGCGGTCTCGTGCTCGGCGGCGTTGGCGTATATGTCCATCAACTGTGGCTGCTGTGGCTGGGTTGCGGAATCCTCGGCGGCATCGGCCAGGGGCTCGGCTACATCAGCCCCGTTTCGACACTGATCAAGTGGTTCCCGGACCGCCGCGGCATGGCCACCGGCTTCGCAATCATGGGGTACGGCGGCGGCGCGATGATCGGCGCGCCGATCGCGGTCGCGCTGATGCATGGCTTCGGCGGCGGTGAGAACTCGCGCGGCGTCGCACCGACCTTGATCGCGTTGGGCGTGCTGTATATCGCGGCGATGTCGGCGGGTGCTTTCGGAATCCGCATTCCACCGAGCGGCTGGCGGCCGACCGGCTGGACGCCTCCGGCAGGCGCCGCGCGCAAGTCGATGATCACCGAACACCATGTTCATTTGAACGTGGCCTGGCGCACGCCGCAGTTCTGGCTGATCTGGGCGGTGCTGTGCCTGAACGTCACCGCGGGCATCGGCGTGATCTCGATGGCGAGCCCGATGTTGCAAGACGTGTTCGGCGGGCGCCTGATCGGCCTGGCGCAAGTCGCGGGCCTCAACCCGGCGCAAAAAACCGCGATCGCCGCCTCGGCGGCCGGACTCGTCGGCCTGATCAGCCTGTTCAACAGCCTCGGCCGGCTGTTCTGGGCCTCGATCTCCGATTACATCGGCCGCAAGGTCACCTACACCGTGTTCTTCGTATTCGGCATGGCGCTGTACGCGAGCATGCCGACGCTCGGGCATCTCGGCCTCGCCGGCCTGTTCGTGATCGCGATCTGCCTGATCCTGACGATGTACGGCGGCGGCTTCTCGACGGTGCCCGCCTATCTCGCGGACCTGTTCGGCACGCAGATGGTCGGGGCGATCCACGGACGCTTGCTGACCGCGTGGTCGGTCGCCGGGATCGTCGGGCCGTTCCTGATCGCCGCGATCCGCCAGACCCAGATCGACGCCGGCGTCGCGCACGCGCTGGTCTACGATCGCACGCTGTACATCCTGACCGGCCTGCTGCTGATCGGGCTCGTGTGCAATCTTCTGATACGACCGGTGCACGAAAAGTACCACATGACGTCCGAGCAGCTGGCGCGCGAGAAATCCCTTCAGCATGAACAAGCGAACCGCGGCGACCCGGAACAAGTCGCACGCGGCGGTTTCGGCCTCGTCGGACTGCTCGCCTGGGCGGCGATCGGCATCCCGTTCCTCATCGGTGGCCGCGTTTTTTTTTTTATTCTCGCGTGGTTGTTCGGGGGGGGGGTGGGGGCAAGATTACCCTTCGCGCCATGCCCTTCGCACTCAATCCCTGACGGTCACCTCGATGCTGGGCGCCCCCGAAATGGTGTTCGTCACGGTGCATAGTTGTTTCGCATCGTGCAATATCGCGTCGACGTCGACGGCGTCGATGCCTTGACCGAGCGCGACCACCAATGAGATCCGCCCCACGCGACTCGGCGGGTCGCGCGCCTTCTCCCCGGTAACGACCACCTCCACCTCGGTCGCGGGCAGATTGCGCGACTTCATCGCTCCGCGGCAGCTCAACGCGAAACAACCGGCGATGGAGATCAGCATGTATTCGACGGGGGATACCTCGCCCGGGTCCCCGCGCCCCCCCGGCGTCAGCGGCAACCCCTCGCGAAAGAGCGCCATGGGCTGTCTCGGGGCCGCCCGCGCGCTCACCACCCAACGTTTGAGGGGCTGGGGACTCGCCGGTGTGTCATTCATATTCATCATTCGCTTTTGGGAGCCGGGCCCCGCGAAATCAGAAGTGATATTTCACCCCGATCTCCACGTAGCGACCGTCGTTGTTGTACAGCGACGGATCATAGGGAGTCGCCGTCGGAAACTGAAGCCAGAGCGGATCGTAAGGCGGCGCCCGGTCGAAAATATTATTGATCGTTCCGTAGATGCTCAAGCGGCCGAATCCGGTGTAGCTCTCGCTGAGGTTGAATTGGTGAAACGCCGGGACTTTCCCCGACTCGATGGTGAGGACGTAGGGGCCCGTGAACAGGTAAGTCAGCTGGGTGTGGAAATCCTCGTAGGACCAACTCACCCGCGTATTGCCTTTCCACCGCGGGAAACTGGCGCCATAAGACGTGTTGATTGCGCCGTCGTTGCCGGCGAAGTCGATCGTCGCGCCGCCGCTGGTCTGTTCGAAGTGCTGCACGTATGCCCAGTTACCCGCGACCGCGAAAGTTCCGGCGGACGTCGGCACCGACTTGTGGAAGTTGAGTTCCAGGCCATCGGTCATCAGCGCATTCAAATTGAGAAAGTCGAAATTCACATAGGCAATCGTGCCGTTTGCATTTCGCACGACCACCGACGGGTTGTTCGTGTTGATCAACGATTGCAGCGTGGCGTTGCCGATGGCATCGTTGATCACGATTTTGTACCAGTCCAATCCCACGGCGCTCCTCGAACTGGGCGCCCACTGGAATCCCAGGTTGTAATTCTGCGTATGCTCCGCCTTGAGGTTCGGATTGCCTCCCACCAGTTCGACGTAGTTCAACGAGGTGGTCGGCTGCGTCGGGGAATTCGGGTCGATCGCGGACTGCGTGCCGGATGAGTTCGACTGTGAGGTCTCCGCCAGGGTCGGCGCTCGAAAGCCGCGGCTGTATGACGCGTAGGTCGTCAGTTCGGACACCGGCTTGAAGCGCAGCGCGAACCGCGGCGAGAACGCGGAGCCGAAGTCGCTGTATCGGTCATAGCGGCTCGATTGGCTGAATTTCAAGGTCGACGTGAGAGGCACGTCGATCTGGTAATACACCGCCGCCACATTGCGCTGGCCGTTGATGGCCTGTAGGTACACCGGCACCGCCAACGCGTTCGACTGCTTGGTGTAATCAGTGACGTAATCGCTTTCATGCAGGAACTGCATGCCCGCCCCGAATCCGACCGCGCCGGCCGGAACCGAAAACAAGTCGGTGGTCGAGGTCATCAAGTCGAGCGAATCGAGCTTGGAGATCGCCTCATTTTGATCGCCGACATACAGATTCGCGAGGCCGTTCGGGGTTGCGCCCGGGTTCGCGAAATTGAAGGTGCCGTTGTTCAAGATGCCGGCGAGTCCAGCCACGCTCTCCTTGCCGGTTTGTGCATTATCGACCGTGCTCTGCGAATGCGAGAGCGCGGCGTTCCAAATCCATTGGCCGAACCGCGCCGTCTTGAAGGAGCCGTTCAGACCGGTCGATGCGCGGACGAAGTTTCCGGTGGTGGTCAGCACCTGCGGTTCACCGAGAAACGTGTAGGTCAGAGGAGTCGGCGCACCGTAAGGATTATAAGGATTCCCTGCCGGCACGATGTTCGGAACCTGTGTGACGCCGCCGGTGAGCGGATCGTACTTGTAGGCGGTGGTCGAGTCGTTGATTCCGTTGAACCCTTGGTCGGTTATCGTGACATTGTGGCTGCCCCACAGGTCGGCAAATGCGGCGACGTCATCGGAAACCTTGAACGTCGCGTGCACTTTCGCGCCGAGACGTCGTTCGTGCGGATGCAGCGACAGCCCGTTCGCCGTGTTCACGGCACAGGCGGTACCGGTACCCGGACCGCTCAACAGATTCGCGCCATTGACCGACGATCCGCCGGAGGGGCATGGGCTCAGGGCGGCGCCGCCGTTGCCGACGCCATTGGGTTCCCAGTAATCCGCGCCCTGGGTCAGCGCACCGAACGGTTGATCGAGGTAGTTCTGCGCCCGGGTATTCGAGCGGTCGGCCAGCGTATAGCCGTTTTGAAGGAAGAAGCTGAGACTCCCCGTGACGTTGTAACGATCGGTGTCGAAATCACCGATCCCGCCGAGAACCCCGATCTTTCTGGTTGCCTCGCCGCCGCGGGTTGCATCGCCGTAGCCCGCGGTCGCTTCCAGGCCTTGGAAATTGGACTTCGTGATGACGTTCACCACGCCGGCAATCGCGTCCGAGCCGTATTGTGACACCGCGCCGGTCTTCACGATTTCGATGCGCTCGATGGTATCCATCGGTATGGAGTTGAGATCGACGAAGGTGTCGGTACCGTTCGACGGAAACCCATAGGGGGCCACACGCAGGCCATCGACCAGCACCAACGTGTACTTCTCGCTGAGTCCGCGCAGCGCGATTCCGGATCCGCCGGTCGCGCCATAGGCGAAATTGTCGCCCCAGCTGCTGGCGGAGTTAACCGCAACATTGCGCAGATAGTCGGCGACCGTCACCGCACCGCTCGCCTTGATGTCCTTGACGTCGACGACTTGCACCTGGTTGAAACTCACCCGATTGGTGGTGAGTATCAGCGAGCCGGTGACCAAGACCGGCTTGAGCACGCCCTGCTCTCCCTGAGCCGGATCGGCGGATTCGGCCGGCGCCGTGTTGGCCGACTGCGCTTCGGCATCGGCCGTTGCAAGCGTCGCGATCGACAGCAGCGACCACGCGAGAGCGGCCAAGAGCAGGTGACCGGTCGGACGTCGGGCCAAGCGGGGAACGCGTCGAGCGTCAGCCCGTGTTGCGTTGATGCGACATCCAAGGCGAAGTGATACAACGGTCGACATTTGGCATCCCCATTTCGATTTGCACGACAGAGTCTCCCATGAAAATGGCGGAAATGGCGCGCATCTTTTTATCCGCGGGACACCGTTTTGCGATTTGATTGCGCAATAATGAGAGTTGGCGCGATTACTTTGCGTAGGTTTCTGAGTGGCTGCCCAGCGCGTGCGACTTGAACGGTACCGCCGAGGATCGGCACGGGCGCCACAATGACTCGACGAGAGCGCCGGCCGGCCGACTCACCGCCGGGTCACGGTCCGAGTGTCGACAGGAGTGTTGCGCTAACCATACAGCGAGAAAAAGGGCCAATCCGACGCAGCCCCGCCACCCGCCGGCTCGCCCAAACCCGTGGCGATGCGGCGCGCCTCGGCCAGGTATTCACCGAATCGGCGCGCGCGTTCGGCGGCCGGCAATGCGGTGGGCGACACCTCGCGCGCCGCCAGTGCGTCCTCGAGAGCCATCGTCGCGCCGTCGCCGCGCTCGTCGCCATGCTTCCACTGGCCGGTCAGCGGATCGAAGGCATAGAGCGGAAGAAATTTGTATCCCACCGTCGCCACGAACTCTACCGCGTCGATCACGAAGTCGGCGTCGACGTCATCCATGACGAAATGAAAGCCGACCCGGCACCAGCCGGGCTTGATCCCGTGATAACCCTTTCGCACCCAGGCGCGATACCGCTCAGAGATCTCCCCATCGATGGAAAGCAGGCGATGGCCGTAGGGGCCGGCACAGGAACAACCCGCCCGCGACTGTATTCCGAACAAATCATTCAACAGCACCGTCACGAACCTCGGGTGCAACACGCCCCCGCGAGGATCGCGGACATTGAACGCGACGATGCCGACTCTGCGGGCGGGATCGGGATTTCCCAGAATCTCCAGACCTTCGATCCCCCGCCAACGCTCGAACGCGCGCGTGACCAGTGACAGTTCGCGCGCCTCGATCGCGGCCGGGGTGAGAGCCTGCTTGATTTCAAATGCAAGCGCGGCCCGCACGGTCTGCAGAATGCCGGGGGTCCCGGCCTTTTCGCGGGCTTCGATATCGGTGACGAAATCTTGATCGGTCGGACTGACGTAATCGACCGTGCCGCCGCCGGCGACGGTTGGCGCAAGATCCTGGCGGTACAGGCGCGAATTGAACACGAGAACGCCGCTCGACCCCGGCCCGCCGATGAACTTGTGCGGCGAGAGAAAAATCGCGTCGATCCACTCATCGCCGCTCCGATTCATGTCGATCGCGGCATAGGGCCCGCTCGCCGCATAGTCGAAGCAGGCGATGGCCGAGTGGCGGTGCAGGAGCGCCGCAATCTCGTCGACCGGCGTGCGCATTCCGGTCACGTTGGATGCCGCGGAAAATGAGCCGATCCGCGGCCGGTGTTGATACTCGGGCGCCCGCAGCAACGCCGCGAGGTGATCCAGGTCCATGCCGCCGTCCGCGCGTAATGCGACCGTGACGACGGTCGCCAACCCCTGACGCCAGGAGATTTCGTTCGAGTGGTGTTCGTACGGCCCGACGAAGACCACCGGCTGCCGGCCTTCCTGAAAGGCGCGGAACTCCCGCGCGCGATCGACGCCGAGAAATTGCGCGAGCTGTTCGTCGAATCGTGATCTCGTCGCCGGAGCGAAGGCGACCCCCAGGATCTGCTGCAATTTATCGATGGCGCCGGTCGCACCGGTGCCGCAGGCGATGAGCCGGCCGTTCGGACCCGCATTGACGGCGCGCTTGATCGCACCCTCCGCCTCGTGCAGCAACCGCGACGTGGCGCGACCGCTGATGTCGTCTTCGGTGTGCGTGTTGGCATAGTGCTGCAGCATGCCCTGTAGGTAGCGTTCCACGAAGTGCAGTCCGCGCCCCGAGGCCGTGTAATCGCAATACGACATCGTCCTGGCGCCGAACGGCGTTTCAACGGGCGCATCCATCCCGATGACTTCGTCCCGCAGCCGCGCAAAATCCAGTTTTGAGTGAATCATCATCGATCAACTCCGCTGCACGACATGACCGCTCGTCATCCCGTTTGCATCGAGGAGTGTCCCATGATCGCCGCGAAATGTGCGCGCGTAGTTTCCATCAAGAGCCCGATTTGCGCTATGTTATTGCAGATATGATCATATTGACGCACCCCAGTTGCCTCCTCGCCACAAATGACGCAGGATGCCGCCATGCTCGACGATCGCGATAGGAAAATACTCAAGCTGCTCCAGGCGAACGCGGATGCGCCCCTTGCGGAGGTCGCCGAACTGGTCAACCTGTCGACCTCAGCCTGTTCGCGGCGTATCGCCTGGCTGAAGGACGAGGGATACATCACCCGTCAGGTCGCGGTCCTCGATCGACGACGCGTGAACATGCCGACCACGGTATTCGTGATCGTGAAGACTTCGCAGCATTCGGCGGCCTGGCTCGACGGGTTCAAGGCGGCGGTCGGCTCGATCCCGGAAATCATCGAGGTGCATCGCCTGACCGGAAACTTCGACTACATACTCAAGATCGCGCTCCCGAACGTGGAACACTACGACGTCATCTACAAGGAACTGATGCGCAGGATCGAGTTGTCGGACGTCTCCGCGTATATCTCGATGGAAACCTTGAAGTATGAAACCGTCATTCCGACCTCCCACGCCTGACTCCGCCCTTTGGCGCCTCAGACTTCCAAGGTCACCGGCTTCTTCAGGATTCGCGTCAGGACGAAATAATAAATGACGCCGATCCCGATCCATGTCGCGCCCATGACCTTTGCCGAGCGGTCCATCTCATACAGCACGTAAGCGATCACTGAGAGCCCCACGAGCGGGAAGATCAGGTGATGCACCCACCGCCCGCTCCGTTCCCGGATGAAGTAATGGTTGATCACCGACAGGTGCAACATGATGAAGCCCGTCAACGCGCCAAAATTCACGATTCGGCTCAAATCGTCGATTCGCCTGGAAAATACCGCCCCCACCACCAGCGAGATGCACGCCACGACAATGGTGCTGACATATGGCGTTTGAAATCGCGGATGGATCTT
>VFSW01013989.1_pt1 | contig 11122 bp, 11 predicted proteins | sample 5358111 | NCBI WGS metagenome assembly VFSW01 (sample SAMN11554181, study PRJNA540505) | mine drainage metagenome | isolation source: sediment from site ElyBrook_90M | place: USA: Ely Copper Mine, Vershire, VT | collected 2017
GGGGCCAGACTCTCATGGATCCCGGCTCAGCGATGAGAGGCGGTTTCAGGCGGACGCTGACGGGCATCCATGGATCGGCCACCGAGAAGGTGTGGATACCCGGGAGCCGGGCCTCGGGTACGCCGATGCTTTCCGGAACGGAGCTGGAGAGTACTTCGATGCAGACGGGCTCGGCGGACAGATTCGGCATCCACTCGTTGCAGGCTTGCGGGACGCGGACGGGATCCAGGCAGACATCCGCCGGAGGCACCTGGAATTTCGGCAGCCGCGGCTGAGCGGCGGCCGGATTCGCGGCGCTCGGAGCGGGGACAGCGGAGACCGCTTCGCGAGCCGATGCCGGCGTCCAGCGCTCGCGCACTCGCGGCTGCGGCGTGGCCGCGAGGCCGGGCTCGAACGGCGCCACATGGAATTTCGGAAGCCAGGGCTGAACCATTCCGGCTTCCTCGGGGGCCGGCAAAGCGCGCACCGGTTCGGCGCCGGCAGCGGGGGTCCAGCGGGTGCGCGGTTCGCAGACCGGAGGAGGTTCGAGCGCAGGCTCGAAAGGCTCGACTTGAAATTTCGGCAGCGAAGGTCCGGCTGACGCACCGCCGGCATCGCCGGACACCGGCATCGCGTAGACCGAATCCACGGCGGGGGTGCCACTCCAGCGGTTGCGGGTTTGCGACACCGGCACCGGCGCGAGATACGGTTCGGCAGCCGCGATCTGCAGTTCCGGCAACCGGAGATCGAACGGGCAGGCCGTCATAGCGATGGCCGCGGGCGAGGCACACGCCGGAGTCACAGGTGCAGTGGAGACCTGTAAAGCCCGGCCATACTCCGCCCGCGATAACAGCGGCTGTGCGGGGCAGGTGATGAAAACGGGCGCAACTATGGCAGGGGCGGCTGTTACGGGCTGTGCCGATGCGACGGCAAAAACCATCCGTTCAACTGCTTCCGGCCGAAGCGGCAGCGGGCTGGGCGCCGCGGGCGGTCGACCAGACTCCGCCCGCAATAAGAAGACCGGCGCTATTGCGGCAGCAGCGGCGGCCACCGGGTGTGCCGATGCAACGGCGAAAACCATCCGTTCAACTGCTTCCGGCCGATGCGGCATCGGGCGGGTCGCCGCGGCCGGCACGAATTCTGCTTCTCCCGCGGCTGGCATGCCGGTCGCGGCGCGGATACCCAGAGGCGGGATGCGCACATCACTTCGATATTCAGCGGCGGGAGCTTCGGATCCGGCCGGAACCGTATCGGCCGGTTTGGGATCCGCCAGAGAGCGGGGCGTGTCGCCGAGCAGTGGAGTAATCGAAAACGGAAGCGTGCGGCGATAAATAAATGGCTCGAATTCGTGCGCGAATTCCCAGTCAATTCCGGCGAATTGTTCGTTTCCGGATTGAATTGAAAAATCGGACACAAATCCGGCGGGCGGCGCGGGAGGAGGCTCCGGCGCACCGATCTTCGTTAGCGCCTTACCGAGCCTGTCCCTATACTGTTTGCGGTGCGCCGAGCTGCAGAACTCGTCGTCGCGAATCAGTCGAAAAGGCCCGATCTCTTTTCCACAAAAAAGGCAGCCCAACCGTTAATCCTCAGACAAATACTATCGGTACCAGGACCATTATAGGCGGATAACAAGTGAAATTATGCCGGTTTAATGTAGGAAAATTACCATAGATTTGGTTAAGAGCCGGCTGGTAACTATGGTTAATCCGCCCCGCCGCAGTGTGTGCGAAACTGAATCTGTTGACGAGAACGATCCTGCTCTTTTTGTGCGGCTTGAGCGCTTCGGCGCAGCGCCGCCCGATGTCCCCCGACGACCTTTGGTTGTGGCGCCAAGTGGAGAGTCCGCGCATCAGTGCCGACGGCCAGGGAGTCGTTTATGTCGAAAAATGGAGTGACCGGACCCGCAATAGTCTTTACACCAATCTGCAATTTATTGACAGCAAGGGCAAGCAGCAGCGCGCTTTGACCGAAGGGTATTTCCATGACCGGATGCCGCGTTGGTCGCCCGATGGAACGCGGGTGGCATTTCTGTCCGACCGGTCGGGAAGGGTGCAGATTCACTCCCTCGCTCTCGCTCCGGCTTCGCCCATGGTGCAAGTGACGCGCGGCGAATTGGAACCACTCGCGCTGGCGTGGTCGCCCGGCGGAGAATCGCTGGCATTCACCGCTCGCGTGGCTCCGGAAGCGGTGAAAGCGCCATGGGCGCCGCCTTCGATCCTGCCATTGCTGCTTCCCCGCCCGCTGGGGCCGGTGCAGATTTTCGTGGTGCCCGCGGGGGGCGGTACGCCGGTGCGCCTGACCGCCGGCGAGTTGGATTACACCGGAGAACCGGCGTGGATGCCCGATGGCCGCTCGCTGGTCTGCGCCGCGGGCGGGCAGATCTTCGACATCCGGGTAGCGGACCATGCGGTGCGCGAACTGACAGGCAACCAACTGGCCAATACTGAGCCGCTGCCCTCGCCTGACGGCAGCAAAATCGCCTGGATCGCCGCGGACGTGAAACCGCAAAATTACGTGGTGCGCCGGTTATGGGTGATGAATGCCGGCGGCGGGCGCGTGCGTATGCTGACTGGCGCGCTGGATCGCGACGTGATGCATCCGCAATGGAGCAATGATTCGCGCACCGTCTATTTCCTGGCCGACGACCGGGGATCGACGCACCTGTACGCCGGGCGGAACGACGGCACGGCGCGACAGGTCACCACACGAGTGGAGCGCCTGCGCGATTTTTCACTGGCCGATAACGGGCGCGCCGTGACCGTGCGCTCCACCGCGACCGAAGGCGGCAACGTGATCACCTTCAGCGCCGATCTTCCCGGCGGGGTAGTGACGCTGGCGGAGCCGAACGATCACCTGATGGCCGACCGGAATTTGGGCGACGTGGAGGAGATTCATTACGAATCGGACGGCAAGAGCATACAGGGCTGGCTGGTGAAGCCTCCGCATTTCGATGCCGCCAGGAAGTATCCCCTGTTGCTGGATATTCGCGATGCGCCGCGCGCCATGTACGGCGTGGAGTTTCAACTGCGCGCCCAGATTTTCGCGTCGGCAGGCTACGTGGTGCTCTGCGTCAATCCGCGCGGCACTCCAGGATACGGCGAAGAGTTCGGGCACCTGCTGCGCACGCGCTTTCCGGGAGACGACGCGGACGATCTGCTGCGCGGCGTCGAGTTCGTCATAAATAAAGGATATGTGGATCCCAAACGGGTGACGATGGCGGGAGGCCTGGTGGCGGCGTGGCTGCTGGGTCATACCGACCGGTTTACCGCGGCGGTAGCGCGTCACGCGATTGTCGACTGGGCCGCCGATGTGGCGATGGATCCAGACGGCGCGCGGCACGCCACGGAATGGATGGGCGGGATGCCGTGGGACGATCCGGAGCAGTACATGAAACGATCGCCGCTGTTCTTCGCCGGCAGTTTCAAGGCGCCGACGCTGGTAATCGCGGGCGATTCGGACCCGGAGAGCGAACAGTTGTTCTTCGCGCTGCGCCAGCGCAAGGTGGAGTCGGCGCTGGTGAGAATCGCCGGGGACACGCCGGGCGCGCGCGTGCTCGAGTTGGAGGCGACCCTGGGGTGGCTGGGAAGATAGCGCCCCTGCCTACTTCTTGTAGACCACCCCGCCTTTCATGACGAAGCCCACCTTCTGCACCGCAGTGATGTCCTCCACAGGATTGCCGGCGACTGCGATGATGTCCGCGAAATAACCGGCCTTCAGGTTGCCGGTCTGGCCCTGCCATCCCAGCAGTTTTGCGCCGTTCAAGGTGCCGGCCTGAATGGCCGCCAGCGGGGTCATCCCGAATTTCACCATCAGGACAAACTCGCGCGCCTGGGTGCCGTGGGGAAACGGCCCTACGTCCGATCCCACCGCGAAAGGCACGCCCGCCGCCAACTGCTTCTTGAATTCACGCGCGTGATAACCCACCAGCACCTTCTCCCGCTCGGCCTGTTCTTTCGTGGGTGCGTGGTCGGCGAAGAACTCCGAGATGGTAAACGTGGGCACGGCGAAGATCTGTTTTTCGCGCATGATCCGCATGGTCTCGTCGCTCAACTGGTCGGCGTGATCGATCGAGACGACCCCCGCCCGCGCGGCGTACAGCGTGCCCGGTTCGCCGGTGGCATGCACCGCCACGTGCTTACCCACGCGAGCCGCTTCCTGCACGGCGGAGCGCAATTCCGCCTCGGTGTACTGAAACGGAGTGTGGAACTCGCCATCGCGAAAGGAATCCCGCCCGGTCTCGTAGATCTTCGTGAAGTCGGCGCCTTCCTTATACTGTTGGCGGATCACCTTCACCAGTTCCAAGGCATCGTTGGCGTAGTCGGCGTTGGAGAGGACGTGCTGCGCCGGGTTGAAATGGTTGGCGTCCTCGTGCCCACCCAGAATGTCCACCGCATTGCCGCTGACGCGCAGACGCGGTCCCGGAAACATGCCTTTGTCGATGGCATTGCGGACGGCGGTATCGGCCGAACCCGCGCCCTCGGTCCCCATGTCGCGCTCGGCGGTGAAACCGGCCAGCAGGTCGTCCCGGGCGGCCGCGACGGCAATCAGGGTGCGCTGCGGAACGGACTCCTGGACCGTCTGCAGGTCTTCCGCGCCCGGATGCAGGAACAGGTGAGTGTGCGAATCGATCAGGCCGGGCATCAGCGTGCGATCGCCCAGATCGATGGTCTCCGCGCCCACGGGGTGGTTTACCTGCGTGCCCACCGCCACGATGCGCTCGTTCTCTACCAGCACCTCGGCGGGAGCCAGGATTTTGCCGGTTTCAACATCCAGCAGGCGCGCCGCGTGTAGCACGATAGCGCGCGATTGGCCGAACGCGGCCGGCCCCGAAAGCAGGGTCGCCAGCGCGGCAATGCAGATTGTGCGTTTCACTTTTTCTTTGCCGTCTTCTTCAGTTCCGCGTCGAGCACGTTCTTCATCGGCTCCAGTTCCAGAGATCCGTTGTACCGCTGGCCATCGATGAAGATGGTGGGAGTGCCTTCCACGCCCGCCTTGTCGCCATCCTGCTGGTCGCGTTCCACGGTCTTGCGCGTGGACATCGAATCCAGGTCCGCCGTAAACCGCTTCATGTCCAGTCCGATACGGCCGGCCATCGCCATCAGGGAAGGCCGGGCCAAGTTGGAGCGGTTGGCGAACATGATGTCATGCATCTCCCAGCACTTGCCCTGCTGATTGGCGGCAATTGCCGCCTGCGCGGCCAGCAGCGCCTGCCCGTGCGAATCCAGCGGGTACTGTTTGAAGATCAGCTTCACCTGGGTGGGGTACGCGTGCATGATCGCGTCGAGCTGCTTGATCGCCTTGGCGCAGTACGGGCATTGAAAATCACTGAACTCGATGAGCGTGATTGTCGCATTGGCCGGACCCTTCACGGGAGCGCCGGCCACGGGAATCGCCACCGCGGTGTCCAGCAGTTTCGGCGGCGCCGGCGGATGCCCCCAGCGCGAAGCGGAGGCGGCCGCCAGCGCGGCGTTTTCGTCCTTGCCCTGGCGCAGCGCGTTGATCACCTCGTTGCTCCAGCCCTTGCTCCATCCGCAACCCGGGTCCTTCACGCGGCACTCGGCCATCTTCATGTCGCATCCGCAATTGCAGTTGTGATTGCGGATCAGGCGCAGCGCCGTATTGACCTTGGCAGGCGACAGGCCACTGAAATCGAGCCCGGGCAGGTTGGTCATCGTCTGCCATTCCTGGGCTAGCAGCACGGCTCCGCCCGCCAGCAACAGACCCGCGACTACCCAGCGACCCCTCATCGGGAAACTTTGCATGATCATATTGTAAAAGGTCAGCGCCTGGGCTGCTGCGGCCACACCGTAAAATCGCGCATGGCCATCCGCGCGGGCTTGCCGTTCATGGCTGCCAGCGCCTCGGCCAGTTCCAGCAACTGGCCGCGGGCAAGCTCCAGCGCGTGCTCCTCCGGCTGATATTTTGTGCCCGCCGGATAATCCTTGTAGGGCGTGGACGATTCCTCAATGTGCGTGCCCAGCACGTGGGCCACAATCTTCCCGCGGGTGAACTCCACCAGGCGCGCCGTGCTGCGCACGAATTCCGGAAAATCGCGGACGTACAGCCGGCCCGGATACAGACTGTCGCCGGTGAGCAGAATACCGGTCTGCCAGTCATATAACGCGATGCTCAGGCTGTCGTGGCCGGGAATTGGGATCACGTCGAGCACGCGCTCGCCCAGGTCGATCTGCCCAACGCTATCGGGCCATTTGGCGATTCCGAAGAATTCGCGCGTACCTTCCAGGGTCAGCGGCACCATAGTCACATGGGGCAACGCACGGAATCCCGCATCGCCGGCAACGTGATCGCCGTGCGCATGCGAATGCGCCACAATCAATGGAATCCCCGAGCGCCCTTTCGCCGCCGCCCATTTGGCAACGGTCTCGGTCACCACGCGCGCCGCATCGCTCTTGCCCGCGCCGGTGTCTTCCAGCAGGGCCCTCTCCTTGCCGAAGATCAGGTACAGAAACGGCTTCTCATAATTGGTACAGCCCGATTCGCGCAGGATATAGAAATCTTCGTTGTAGGGCTGCACCTGCCAGTCCGGCACGGCGCCGCAATCCGGTCCCCCGGTAATCCACTTCGCCGCCAGAGTCCCAGGCCGGACGCCGGCGCCATCGGGTTGCGGCGCCTGGGGCAGGGCGGTGCCAAGGAAAGCGCAACTCACCAGGGAGCAGCGAAGGACACGGAGAAAGACATCGAGAAATTCATAACAGGTAAATTCTCCGTGCTTTCTTCGTGTTCTCCGTGCCTCCGTGGTGATACGAAGCCGGCTCTGCCCGCTCACTTAGGCGGACCCAGGGGACTCGGTTTGCACCCTTCGGTCTCCGAGGTGTAACTGATGGCCGTGGCCTTCCAGCCCTCGCCGGTTTTCAGCATCAGGAAGGAATCCACGCCGCAATGATTGAAAGTTCCGTTGGCGTGAAAATCGTACTCCGCCCAGACCATGGCGATATTACCGCGCACCAGCACCTCGGGATTCCAGATTCGCTCCAGAAGCTGCGATTTATTGGCGGCGATGGATGCCGCGAAATCGTCGCGCGATACGGTGGCCGCCGGCCCGCCGGTGCGTGCCCCGATCAGTTTCGCGTCCGGAGTCATGGCGCCCTTGATCATGACCGCATCGTGTGCCGCCATGCCGTTGAAGATCTGCTGCACCGCGGCCAGAATCGCCTTTTCCTCCTCGCTTCCGGCGGCGGTCAGCGTATAACCAGCAAGCAAAAGCAACGTCAGAACACGCATCAATTCTTCTTATGACTCAACCGGCTGCAGGCTTCGTCGGCCTTGGTGGGGTCGACCGCATCGTTACCTTCCTGGATCATGGCGATTTTGCCATGCATATCCACCACAAACGTGGTGCGATTGGCGATACCCATCGCCGGATTGAGCACCCCGTACAGTTCGGCAACCTTCCGGTCGTGATCGCTCAACATGGGAAACTCAGCCCCGAGTTCCTTGGACCAGTGCGACAACGTCGCAATAAAATCCGTGCTGATCGCCAGCACCTGCGAATCATTAGCTGTAAATTTTCCGATACCAGACTGGTATCCCGAGAGTTCCTTCGTTCAACCACCGGTAAACGCGGCCGGGAAAAATGCCAGGATCACGTTTTTCCTGCCGCGAAAGTCCGATAGCTTGATGTCTTTGCCGCTGGTGTTCATCCTTGCGGAAATGGTGAAATCGGGCGCCATGTCGCCTTCTTTCAAGGTCAATTTGGATGGCGCCGGAGCCTGCGCGAATGCCGGTGCAAGGCTGCATGCCAGGGCCACGAGTCCAAGTGTCTTCATCGTCTCTTTCCCCTCCAACATGGCCGGAGAGTACCACGCCCGCGCCAGCATGTGCAAGCGCGCTATATTCAGATTTCACACGAAAGGAGCAGTTTTTCATGTACATCAACCAAACCCGCGAGCGTCTGGCCCGGGGTGAGACGGTTTTCGGGTGTGGACTCCAGGTCTACCGTTCCGCGGAAATCCCGCGCGCCTTCGCCGCCGCCGGCTTCGACTATGTCTTCATCGATATGGAGCACGGCGCCTATGACCTGGAAACCGTGCAGGACATGATCGCCGCCTGCAACATGGCCGGCATCACCCCAATCGTGCGTGTGGCCGAACTGCTGTACTCGCTGGTGGCGCGCCTGCTGGATTCGGGCGCTCAGGGCATCATTCTCCCGCGCGTGGAAGACCCCAAGCTGCTAGCCGAAGCCATGAGTTGGATGCGTTTCCCGCCGCTGGGTAAGCGCGGCTACGGCGTCAACCCCACCATGGTCAGCTACGAAGGCCATACCTTCGCCGAGATCATCGAACACCAGAATCGCAATACCGTCTCGGTGGTGCAGTTCGAAACCCGCGTGGCCATGGAGCGCGCCGACGACCTGCTCTCCGTGCCCGGCGTGGATATCGCCATGGTGGGACCGGCCGATCTTTCCATCTCGCTCGGCGTGCCCGGCGATTTCGATAACCCGGTGATGATTTCCACCATCGGCGCGCTCATCGAAAAATGCAATCGCCATGGCGTGGTGCCCGGCATCCAGACCCGCAGCGTGGCCATGGCCAAAGCCTGGGCGGAACGCGGGATGCGATTCGTAGGCGCAGGCGCCGAGCACGGACTGCTGCTGGAAAAGGCCAAGGAAGCCGTCTCCCAGCTCAACCAGGTCCGTATCTCCGCCACCACCCGTTAGGAGGCAACCATGCCGGCATTTCCCCTGGGACTGAACACCTATTGCCTGCGCGCCATGCGCTGGCCTGACCGCAAACTTCTCGAATACACCGCCGGCCTCAAGCTGGACGCCGTGTTCCTGCAGGATTCGGTGGACCCCGGCACCAACGATCCGGCCCACTGGAAAGAGGTAAAGGAGCAGGCAGCCGCGCTCGACCTACACCTGGAGACGGGCAATGGCGCCTCACTGCCGCGCACGCCGGATCGCTTCGACGCCTCGGTGAAGATCCTGACCGACGCCATTCGCCGCAGCGCCGGGATGGGCTCGAAACTGGTCCGCACCCTGATTGCCAGCGATCGCGCGGCCCTGCCTCCCGGGCCCGTGGAGCAGCACATCGAAACCATGATCAGGTTGTTTCGCGCGGTGCGTTCGCAAGCCATGGACGCCGGCGTGAAGTTCGCCCTGGAGAATCACAAGGACCTGTTATGCTGGCAGACCCGGCAGGTGATTGAAGGCGCCGGCACGGAGTTCGTGGGGTCGTACCTGGATACCGGCAACCCGGTGTTCGTCATGGAAGACCCCATGGAGACGGTGGAGGTGCTCGGCCCGGTGGCCGTGACCTTCCACCTGCGCGATTCGGTGGTGTACGAAACGCGCAACGGCATCGCCGTGCAGTGGGTGCCCCTGGGCGACGGCGTGGTGGATTTTAAGCGCATCATGGCGCGCGCCAGGGAGATTCTGCCGCCGGTGTGTGTGTACATCAAGCCCATCACCGGCCGGCCGCCCGAAATTCTGCGCACCCTGGAAGCGGATTTCTGGAAGAAATGGCCGGACAAGCGCGCCGAATCCTTCGCCCGTTTCCTTGCGCTTGCCAAAAGCGGCCATCCCTACGAGCGCGAAATGGTGATTGAAGACGTGCCCGGCCGCTCGAATCTGCCGGAGTTCGCCCAAGCCCTCCAGTTCCAGCAGCGCGACCACATGGAGCGCAGCGTGGAATACGGCAAAACGACGCTCGATCTGGGTGTGAAGTGGCGGGCGTAGGAAAGATTACTACGGAGCTACACCCGGCTAGCGCTCCGGACATCTAGCCCGCAGTTCCAGCGCGCAACGGTGTTCATCCAGGTGGGTGTAGATCTGCTCGCGGATATCGGAACAATATTTTCGGGCCGATTCGCACTGCTCCCACGCCCGATTGAAAGCATCTATTTCATAAGAGAGTGCAATATCGCTCAGCTTGGCTACCAGGTAGGAAAAGTCCCCTGTGGCATAGGAATAGAGTTCCAGTAAGCGAACCCGCTCCGCACACGGCAATTGCCGGACGCGCGAGTTTCGTCTCCCTTTCGGCGAATCGGAGAACCGGTCGCGGGTGGTCACAATGACACTCCCTCGGGGCGACGCGGAGCAGGTAGAACCCGTCCCGTAGTTTCTCAATCCTACATCCGGGGGCTAGCGAAAACAACCGGGCTCCCGCACCATTTCAGAGCGTATTGTGCTTTTTCGCCGTATGGGTGGTCAACTGCCGGATCTCGGTCATTTGACTGATGCGCAATCCTACATTCAGGACCACAATTGTTTCCATGGACCATAGCCCGTCTGCCATGCAGGTTGCGCTGCGAGTCCTCACGGCGATCATGGCGTACGGGCTTCCTGATTCTGCCGATATTGGGAGACTCCGCAGTTTCATGCCTTCCCTGGCCGATCTTCCCGATACTGAACTGGCCTGCGGCGTGATTCACCACGTGGTCGAACTGCGCACTGCCGAAGCACGAAAATTGCTTAGTGAACGCGCCTGATTTTCCCGTTTGCAACCAGCATTCGGTTAGCGCGATACTCGGCTAGGCAATGAAAAAACCGAAACCAGCCGCGAGGGCGAAACGGCGTGAACCGGAACGGGCGACTCCGGCGTCTGCGGCTATCGGAGTGTCTCCGAAGGACGCCAAAGAGCACTGTCCCATTGTCGGCTTCGGGGCGTCTGCCGGCGGTCTGGACGCATTCACTTCCCTGCTCCAGGAGATGCCCGCCGATAGCGGTCTGGCCCTGGTTCTGGTGCAGCACCTGGACCCGCAACATTCCAGCATCCTCACCGAGCTATTGTCGCGCGCCACCATGATGCTGGTAACGCAAGTGGTTCAGGAAACCCGGGTGCAGCCGGACCACGTGTACGTGATCCCACCTAACAAGGACCTGGTCATCTCCGACAGCATTCTGCACCTGGAACCGCGTTCCGCGGCCGTACCGCACATGCCGGTGGACCGCTTTTTCCGGTCCCTGGCCGAAGACCAGGCGGAGAGAGCCATCGCGGTGGTCCTTTCGGGCACGGCGTCCGATGGCAGCCAGGGCGTGAAAGCAATCAAGTCCGGCGGCGGCATCACCTTTGCGCAGGATCCGGTGACCGCGCAATATGACGGCATGCCGAGAAGCGCCATCGCCACCGGCTGCATCGATTCGGTCCTACCCGTGGCGGATATTGCGCGGGAATTGTTGCGC
>VFSW01013990.1_pt1 | contig 11121 bp, 7 predicted proteins | sample 5358111 | NCBI WGS metagenome assembly VFSW01 (sample SAMN11554181, study PRJNA540505) | mine drainage metagenome | isolation source: sediment from site ElyBrook_90M | place: USA: Ely Copper Mine, Vershire, VT | collected 2017
GAGAGGAATTGCATGACGAAACCCGCTTCGATTGCCGTTGTCGGTTCAGGGTATGTAGGACTTGTCGCCGCCGCCTGTTTTGCCGAGATGGGTCACCGCGTGATTTGCGTGGATAATGATGAGGCAAAAGTGCGCATTTTGCGTGAAGGTGGGGTCCCAATTCATGAAGAGTATCTGCCTGGGTTGCTGAGCCGCCACCGCCAGAATCTGGTGGAATTTACCACTGACCTGAAGGCAGCCACGCAGGCGGCGCAGGCAATTTTCATAGCCGTGGGAACTCCACAAAGCCAGGCGGGAAGCGCAGATCTCTCGTATGTGGATGCAGTGGCAAGCGAAATCGCGCGCTCCATTGACTCCTATAAGGTGATTGTTGAAAAGAGCACGGTTCCCGTTTATACCAACGAGTGGATTCGGCGTGTCATCGAGCGCAACGGCGTTCCAAAGGATCTCTTCGATGTAACGTCAAATCCTGAGTTTTTGCGCGAGGGGACTGCGGTCGCGGACTTTCTGCATGCCGACCGGATTGTGATTGGCGCAGCAACAGAGCGCGCCTCGGAAGTGCTTAAGCAGATTTACTTGCCGCTTACCTCCGGTGCATACTACCGCACTCCCAATGCGGTTCCGGGGCCACGCGGGGAGAATGACCCACCGCCCATCCTGCTCACCTCCACAAAAGCTGCGGAGATCATCAAGCATGCCTCCAATGCATTTCTGGCGACAAAGATCTCTTTCATCAATGTGGTGGCAAACATCTGTGAAGCTGCCGGCGCGGATGTGGAAGAGGTAGCGCGTGGCATGGGATTGGATACGCGGATCGGGCCAAAGTTCCTTCGTGCGGGTATCGGCTATGGAGGGTCCTGTTTTCCCAAGGATGTTGCGGCATTCCGTCACGTAGCCGAGTTGGTTGGCGTGGAGTTTGGGCTCCTGCATGAAGTGGAGAAGATCAACGAGGAGCAGAAGTTGCGTTTCTTCCAGAAGGTTCGTTCGGCATTGTGGACCTTTCGTGGCAAAAAGGTCGGCGTCCTTGGCTTGGCATTCAAAGGCGGTACCGACGATATTCGCGAATCCCCCGCTCTGGATATTGTGAGGAAACTGTTGATTGAGGGATGCGTCGTAAGTGCCTATGATCCGGCCGCAGAACAGCGCACCCGGGAAGTGTTCCCGCCTGGTCCGCAGATGCAGTATGTTGGTGATCCGTATTCGGCCGCCGAGGACGCGGATGCACTGCTGATTCTGAATGATTGGCAGGAGTTTGCCGCCATCGACTTGGCGAAACTGCATCATACTTTGAAGTATCCAATCATCATCGATGGTCGCAACATGTTTGATCCGGTCATGATGGCACAGAAGGGCTTCTCTTATCTCAGTGTGGGGCGTCCAGCTCTGTCTCAGCCGCTGGATCCGATACCTGCGTACTACTTGCCGCGGCGACGAGAGGGCGCCAACGCATAACTTGTTGCTTGGTCTGGTGCAGGAACACTTCCCTTGTTGTGGAAGAAAGTCATCGAGGCTTGTGGCCGAAGCCTCATGATGGTATTTCCCCCGTGCAATTGCTGGTATGCGGGCACGCGTCCTCAATGCTTCCGCAATGGCACGCAAGGCTTAGACTTCCTCGCAGCCTTGACATAAGATAATGAATGATTGCGAATTGGGCCTCTATTCATGGAAGAGCTAATGCCGCATCGCCGGGGTATGTTGATGGAGGCCATTTTTGAGGAATCGCAGAATGCAGTTTAAGAGTTAATGCTATCGAATAGTTCTCGATGTATTGCCAGGAGCAGACGCGATCCGATTGAACTCAATCGGCAGCTTCATGGTGGGGCCGCTTAAACTGGACAAGAGAGAGTGTGTAAGTGATGAGAGTACTGATAGCTGGAGCTGCCGGATTTTTGGGTTCTCATCTGTCGGATGCACTGATTGCCGAAGGACATTCGGTTCTTGGCGTGGACAATTTGTGCACTGGATCGCTCAAGAATATCGAGCAATTGCGTCGGGAACCTAGATTTGAGTTTCTGAAGCAAGATATTTGTGTTTCGTTCGACCCAGGGAATGTGGACTACGTATTCAACTTTGCTTCTCCCGCCAGCCCGGTTGATTATTTCAGACTAGGCGTGGAAACCCTCATGGTTGGGTCGACGGGTACGCAGAACCTGCTTGAGATTGCGAAGAAGCGTAGCGCAAAATTTCTGCATGCGTCGACATCAGAGTGCTACGGAGATCCCCTTGTCCATCCGCAGACTGAGGAGTATTGGGGACATGTAAACCCCATCGGGCCTCGCTCTGTTTATGACGAGGCAAAGCGCTTCTCGGAAGCTTTGGTCACAGCCTATCACCGCTACTATAAAGTTGATACGAGACTGGTTCGAATCTTCAATACATATGGTCCTCGACTCCAGAAGAGCGATGGGCGAGTCATCTCGAACTTCATGATGCAAGCGCTTGTCGGAGACGACTTGACTGTCTATGGCGAAGGGCAGCAAACTCGCAGCTTCTGCTATGTCTCTGATGAGATCGAGGGCATCTTGAGGCTTTCCCGATCCGAAGAACACTTGCCGGTAAACATTGGCAATCCAACAGAGATGACCATTCTTGAGTGCGCAAAGGCTGTGTTGCGAGTTACGCAGTCAAAGAGCAAGATAGCATATCGCCCTCTTCCTCAGGATGACCCCATGCAGCGACAACCGGATATCACCAAGGCCAGGCGGCTGCTGGGTTGGGAGCCCGCAGTGGACCTGGAAACGGGACTGAAGTTGAGCCTGGAGTATTTTCGCTCTTGCGTTGAGGCGCCCGCCTGATCTTCGCAAAGTCGGACAACTATCGGACTCGCAACGGCCAATTCGAAGCCAGACAAAATGAGCGCAATCGACAAGAAGGGCAAAGGAGCAGACCGGCATGAAGCGAGCTCTGATTACCGGAGTCACTGGGCAAGATGGTGCCTACCTGGCCGAGTTTCTGTTGTCGAAGGGCTATGAGGTTCATGGCATCAAGCGCCGCACCTCGCTTTTCAATACCAATCGCATCGACCACTTATACGAGGATCCGCATGAGGTGGGCAGGCATTTCATGCTCTACTATGGCGACCTCACAGATGCAACCAGCCTGATTCAAATCGTGCAGAAGGTGAAGCCCGATGAGATTTATAACCTGGCAGCGCAGAGCCATGTAAAGGTCTCTTTTGAGGAGCCGGAATACACGGCAAACGCGGATGCGCTCGGAACGCTGCGGCTTCTTGAAGCGATCAGAATTGCTGGCTTGGAAAAGAAAACCAGGTTCTACCAGGCATCCACATCCGAGCTTTACGGGCTGGTGCAGGAAATTCCGCAAAAGGAGACCACACCCTTCTATCCGCGATCGCCCTACGCTGTAGCCAAACTGTACGCATATTGGATCACGGTGAATTACCGTGAGGCGTATGGTATCTATGCCTGCAACGGGATTTTGTTTAATCATGAGTCGCCACAGCGTGGCGAGACATTTGTTACACGCAAGATTACCCGCGCTTTGAGCCGCATCAAGGTTGGCCTGCAGGATCGTCTCTACCTCGGCAATATGGACGCACTACGCGACTGGGGTCATGCGCGCGACTACGTGGAGATGCAGTGGCTGATGCTTCAGCAGCAAGAGCCCAGGGATTATGTAATCGCAACTGGGGAGCAGCATAGCGTTCGAGAGTTTGTGGAGCTTGCAGCCGGCATTCTAGGGATCGAAATCACCTGGGAAGGGACAGGCGCGGAAGAGAAAGGGCGGGATCAGAAGGGCGAGGTCATTGTCGCTGTGGACCCACGCTACTATCGTCCGACTGAGGTAGATACGCTGCTTGGAGATGCAAGCAAGGCAAAGCGGGAGCTCGGTTGGGAGGCGCGCACCAGCTTTCAGATTCTTGTCCGGGAAATGGTGGAAGAGGATCTGAAAACCGCCGAGCGAGACGCCCTTGTAAAGAAGCACGGCTACTCTGTCTTTAACTTTCACGAACAGTGATGCAGGGAGACACCTTCAAGTATGGAAAAGACCAGCCGCATATTTGTGGCGGGACACCGCGGTCTGGTGGGATCAGCGATCCGCCGCGGACTCGAGCAGGCAGGGTATACCAAGCTTGTGCTTCGTACCCATGCAGAGCTCGACTTGGGCGACCGGGAAGCCGTTCGGAAGTTCTTCGACCATGAGAGGCCGGAGTATGTCTTTCTAGCAGCCGCAAGAGTAGGCGGGATTCTTGCAAATGAAACTTATCCAGCCGATTTTATTCGCGATAACCTTGAGATACAGACTAACGTCATCGACGCGAGTTATCGCTATGCTGTCAAGCGGCTTCTGTTTCTCGGTTCAAGCTGTATTTATCCTAAGCTCGCGCCACAGCCGATTAAAGAAGAGTATTTACTGACGGGCCCACTGGAGCCGACGAACCGTCCTTATGCCCTGGCCAAAATAGCCGGTATTGAAATGTGCTGGGCCTATAACCGGCAATACGGCACTCGTTACCTGGCGGCAATGCCTACCAACCTGTACGGTCCGGGTGACAACTTCGATCTGCATGGATCTCATGTGTTGCCGGCACTGATGCGCAAGGTTGTCGAGGCAAAACGAGCGGGCGATAAGAAGATTGTGGTTTGGGGTACGGGCGAGCCGAGAAGAGAGTTTCTTTACAGCGAGGACCTCGCGGAAGCTTGTTTGCATCTGATGAATCTGCCAGACGCGATCTACGATACCCTCCTTCCTGCCAAGGCGGCGCCCTTGATTAACATTGGCGCCGGTGAAGATTTGAAGATTCGCGAGCTAGCTATTCTTATCTCTCAAGTGCTGGATTTCGACGGTGAGCTGGTATTTGATGCTTCCAAGCAGGATGGGACACCAAGGAAGCTCCTGGATGTGAGCCGAATCAATGCCCTTGGATGGAAAGCGAAGACCAGCCTTGCGGATGGTATTCGCCGCACGTTCGAGTCGGCCCGGGCTCAACTCGAGATGGTGAAAAGGTAAGTGGAATGATGTGCCCAAGGCAGTAGTAGTGCTCTTGCCGCTCTGAAGGGCCAATTCCGGTGTCTCCGCCTGGCGGGCTGCCTCTCTCAATCGCGGGCTGCAAATCTACCTGTCCCGATTGCGCGAGGGGCCACTATGACGTAGCTCCTGATTTAATCAAGGGAATATACAGAATGAGGCTGCTGCACGTAATTCGAACCACAGACCTTGAATCTGGAGGACCGATTGAAGGGTTGCTGCGCGGAGCAGAAGTGCACATTCGTGATGGGCACACGATTGAAGTTGTCAGCCTCGAAGCCCAAGAGGAAGTCGCCCAGCAAATGTTTCCGTTTCCGGTGACCGCTTTGGGCAAGGGGATCGGGAGATATGGCTACAATCCCAGGCTTGCACCTTGGCTAAGGGAACAGGCTGGCCGCTTTGACGCAGTGATTGTTCACGGGCTCTGGAATTATTCTTCGCTAGGCTCTTGGTTAGGATTGAAGAACCATAGAACGCCGTACTACATCTTTGTGCACGGCATGATGGATCCATGGTTCCGCGGATACTATCCATTCAAGCACCTTGTCAAACAGATTTATTGGACCGTTGCCGAGGGTCGCGTACTGCGCGACGCGAGATCGGTCCTTTTCACAGCCGAGGAAGAGAAGCTGCGAGCGCGGAATGTGTTTCACGGTCATCGTTATTCGGAATGCGTGGTCTCCTACGGTACAACAGGTCCTCAAGGTAATCCGGAAGAGGACGTGTCGAAATTCTATGCAGGCGAGCCGCAGTTGAAAGGAAGGCGCTTTTTTCTCTTCCTCAGTCGCATCCACCCCAAAAAAGGCTGCGATCTTTTGATTGAGGCGTTTGCGCAAAGCAGAGCTAAAAGCTCGACAGAATACGATCTGGTGATTGCCGGGCCTGACCAGGTGGGCTTGGTGCCTGAGTTGAAAGCTTTAGCGAGGAGACTTGGGGTGGCCGGACGAATTCACTGGTTAGGGATGCTCCAGGGAGAGTCCAAGTGGGGGGCACTACGCTCGGCCGAAGCGCTTATGTTGCCATCACACCAGGAGAATTTTGGCATCGTAGTGGCTGAGGCCATGGCTTGCAGTACGCCAGTTCTCATTAGTAACAAGGTGAACATTTGGCGTGAAGTAGAAGCATCGGGCGGAGGCTTTGCAGAGCCCGATACGGTAGATGGAACGCGCAATCTTTTTCACCGATTTCAGCTCCTCTCTGTCGAAGAGCGCATTGCAATGAGGAATGCTGCAAAGCAGGGTTTCCTTCGCCATTTTGACGCCGTAGCCGCGGCCCGCGATCTTGTTAGGAAGATAGAGACGGCTCAAGATGAATGCGCATAAGGGGCTTGCCCGCGGCGCTCTTAGAGTTTTCGAAGGACGACATGACAGCCTGGGATACTTACGGACTATTCAGCATCTGCATCTGTGCTGTCTATGAACTATGTGGATGTATCCCCTGTTGGCGCCGGTGCGATGACGTCCCGTGTCGCTTTGAACAGTATTCAGTAGCCTGTGTGGTCTGTGTCTGAAGCGCTCGATTGGGTGGTAGCATCAACTCAGCGATTAGCCAAGAGACGGATAGTTGTTGTGAACTCCTGGCGTGCATCGGGCCTGAACTTGGAATGAATTGACTCGCGGCCCTTGCATATCAACATACACACTCAGAGGTTCTGTGACAGCGTATAAATTCTTTGGATGGTTAACACTTTGGGCGATGATTCCGGCTTTGATGGCCCAACAGTCCGGAAGCACCGTCGAGACCAGCCCCACCTTTAAGTCGGGCTTGGCCCCTGGAGACACGGTCGAAGTCCATTTTCTTGATTTTCAGGATGCAGGCGACCTACATCAAACGATCTCCCCATCGGGGACGTTGTTTGTCCCATACGTCGGCCCATTAAAGGTGGCAGGACTCATGCCCGATGAGGCCGAGGCGGCGATCGTTACTGCGCTTAAGGACAAAAATGTAGTGAAGGATCCGCAGGTTTCTCTGTCTGTCATTACCGCGCGAAATCTTTCGGTCATGGTTTTTGGCGAAGTAACCCAACCGCATCCAGTGCCGGTCTATTCGCCCACGCCCCTTTCTTTTGTGCTATCCCAGGTGGGCGGATTTACGGCGATGGCCAGCTTTCACATTCTGATTACACATGCTGACAACTCGGCGCCTACCGATGTACAGATCGACCATAATCTCGCGAATCCCCGCGGACTGAATGCTATGGTACGGCCGGGTGACCTTGTAGCGGTAGTTCGCGCGGGCAGTTTCTTTGCACTCGGGGAATTGAATCATCCAGGCATCTTTCCATTGACTGGAGTCCAGCACATGACTTTGCTGCAGGCGATGGCAATTGCTGGCGGCCCAATGGCAGATGCCACCCTTTCCAAAGTCCACATCCTTCGCACGCAGCCAAATGGAACTCGTGAGGATCTGCTAGTTGACTTTGCCAAGATACGCGACGGCAAGGAGGCTGATCCACTCATTCATTCTGACGACATCATCATTGTGCTTCGCAGCAACACAAGGGTTCTCATCAATAGCTGGATCAACCAGTCACTCTTTGTCTTGTTAGTCGCGCAGGGCTTTGGACTGCAGTTCTAATCCCTTCGCAAAGACAAGCACTCTGCCATGGAGGCACTCGATACATTTGACAACCCTTCCCAAAGATATTCTGCCTCTGCGTGAGACCGCAAGTCAGCGGAAAGAGATCAACATCCTCGCGACACTATTTCTGGTCTCTTGGATGTTTGTTCTGTTGCAGGGAGCTTTGCGCAAGTGGGTTTTCCCCGGCGTCGGCGTCCTGTATCTCGTACAGGATTTTCCCTTGCTTGCTGCGTATCTATACGCTCTTCGCAAAGGCCTTGTTGCAGGCGGAAAGTTTGTCATATTTTTCTTCATGCTGTCCATTCTTCTATCGATTCAGGCACTGGCACAGGTTGTCCTGATCAACCATAACTTGCAGACAGCTATCATTGGATTGCATCACTATATCTTCTACTTACCAATACTTTTCTTGTTACCCGCCTGCATGAATCGAGAGAACCGGCAAAGATTCATAAGGCTCAACTTGTGGTGCAACATCCCCATGAGCGTAATTGCCATCATCCAGAGTGTATCGCCCCGCAGTGCATGGATCAATAGAACATCCGCAGGAGACGACACGGCCTTTACTATTCCGGGCTTTCTAGCTGTGAGGTCCACGGGTACCTTTAATTTCACACTACTGTTCTCAATCTGGTGCGGAATCGCACTCGCGCTAGCTTTGGGCGAATGGCTGCAACCCGCCGAAGGGCGCGCATCGAGATCAAGGCCACTTCTTTTGACCAGCACCATGTGCGTTACTGTTGCGACAATCAGCAGCGGATCCCGCACGGCCATTTTTCTGGGAGCTGCATCCTTCCTGGGTGGCATGACGGCTGTACTGATGACCCGAAATTATGCTCTTCTTGTTCGGTTTGCAGCGGTTCTTTTCGTGCTGCCAGGGCTCGTCGGGATAGCCTATGTCATTTCGCCGGAGAGTTTTCAAGGCACTCTGTCTCGATTTTCAGGCGAGGAAGCTCACACCGAGATGAGCTCCCGGGTCAAGATTATGACCATCGGCTTTTTCACTGAACCTAATTTCAGCATGCTCGGAGAAGGGATAGGCAATGGGATCCAGGCCGCGCACGCGGGGTCGACTTCAGCCTATGACACTACGCTCTCGGAGTATGACTCTATTCGCATTGTGCAGGAAATGGGATTCGTAACAGGTACCTTAGTTGTGCTTTTGCGCTACGGTGCGGGCATTGCCCTTCTCATTGCTGGCTTTCGAGCCCTGGCACTTCCATCCGGACATTCGATGCCCCACGCTGTTCCGCTGGCCTTCACCGTGGTGCCAACGTTGATGATCGGGGACGTCGTTCGAGTGGCTCCGATGATCGCTACACAGATTTTCTTCTGCGTCGCTCTGGTATACGGCAGCATCCAGTTTCGTCGCGAGCCATTGAATGTTGTCGCATCGCCATTAGCTAAGACGAGGTATTTGTGAACGTCGAGAATTCCGACTTCGTGCCCCAAACAGGTGAAGGCAGAATGTTAGCCATTCCGGAGATCGTCCGGGTGGTCCGGAGATACGTGTGGCTGATTGTTCTTCTTAGTGTTGGCATGGCCATCCTCACCTATTTCTGGTCCAAGCGACAGCCAAAGCAGTACGACTCCGTCGCAACGGTCAAGGTGGATCAGCACGGTCAACTCAGCCTTGCTTCAGGCGTCTCATTTTCAGATGACTACGACGTCAAGGTTGCAACCGAAATGCTCGAGGTGCATTCGCGCGATTTGGCTCTCAAGGTGATTGAGCGGCAGCATTTAGAGAAAAATAAGGATTTCAATAGTCTGACACCAAAGTATTCCGACTTGTTGGACCCGAATGCACGCGAGTATCTTACAGCAAAGTTTTTGGGTGCTCTTCGGGTTGAACGTGTGCCGAAAAGTGAGTTAATTGCGATCACATTCCGAAGTGAAAGCCCGGTCCTCTCCGCGCAGGTTGCCAATGCGGTAGTGGATAACTATCTCGAGGCACACTTCCTGAATAGCTATCAGGGGACGCAGGCGATCAAGGGATGGCTTACGAACGAACTGGACGGTCTAAAGGCAAAGGTGCAGGCGGAGCAGTCCGAACTTCTAAACGATGAAGTGAAGCTAGGCATTGTCAACTCTGGGCAGCAAGGAGAGACAAGCCTATACGTGTCCCAGATGCAGGCGCTCCAAGAGGAGATGATCAAGGCCCAGATTCAGCGATTTACAGCCGAGGCCGCCTATCAAAATATAAAAAACGCGGATACAAGCGTGCCGATAGAGTCAGCCTTGCCGGGCGCAGGCGTGCTGTCTGCCGAACAGACTCAGCTGGTGCAGATTCAAAACCAGGAAGCTGCATTGACTGATCGCTTTGGCTCTGGCTATGGACCACTAAGAGCGTTAAAGAATCAAGAAGCTGAATTACAAGGTGATATCGCGAGCCGCCGAGAGTCCATAAAAACTGCGGCTCTAGGTGAGTTGAATGCGGCCAACCAGCTGCAGGATGATGTGCAGAAGCGCATCGATTCGCTTAAAGATCAAACTCAGGGGATGAATCCTGAGACCGTTCATTATCAGGCCCTTAGAGAGCAGTATCTGGCAGACCAAACCCTGTACAACAATCTGCTTACGCTTCTAAGCGAAGGCGGCATACAAGCTGGGCTTAATGCGCAAGAAGTTCACAGGATGTCGGTCGCCGACATTCCTTCTACACCTTCGGAGCCGCGCATCTTTCAGAATACGCTGGCAGCCTTTGGAATTGGCCTTCTCCTATCTATTGGAATCATCTCCATTGTCTTTATGGCGAGCGACACAGTCGAGTCTGCGGAACAGATTGAGCATATGATCGCGCTTCCGGTGGCTGCATCCGTGCCAATCTACACGTTGGACATTCGCCACAGCTCTGATCAGATCACGCCTCTGGCGATCGTGAATACTCCGCGATCTGCGGCAGCTGAAGCCTACCGGACTCTACGCACGGCGATCGATCTCGCGCCTATTACGGGTCGCTGTAGGATTGTGGGCATCACCAGTTGCGGGCCCGGCGAGGGCAAATCGACGACTGCTCTCAACCTTGCTGCTGCTGCCTCCCAGCAAGGCAGAAAGGTTTTGCTGATAGACGGCGACTTGCGAAGGCCGACCCTGGCGCCGCGCATGCGTGCCCCGGCTACAGCGGCGGACCTGACTCGCTTTTTGAGCGATCCTTCGATCCGGCCTGAGCAATGCCTTCATGTCATTGATAGCCTTCCGGGATTGAGCATCCTCCCAACGCGGGAGATTTCACCTTTTCCTTCAGAGTTGCTAGGGCAAGCACGCCTTGGTGAATTATTGGAGTGGACGAGGAAAAACTTTGACATGGTCCTCATCGACAGCCCTCCACTGCTCATGGTTACTGATGCGATGATCATTGCTCAAGCGCTGGATGTTCTTCTGCTTGTGGCGAGAGTCGGGCTTGTCCAACGCCGTGCGCTGCGCCATGTGCGCCAAGAATTGGCGAAGCTTCCAAGTAAGTATACTGCGCTCGTAGTCAATGCGGTTCCTCATTCTCAATCGTATTATGGCGGATACGGAGGCTATCATGGGTACTACCATGATGACTCAAAC
>VFSW01013991.1_pt1 | contig 11119 bp, 9 predicted proteins | sample 5358111 | NCBI WGS metagenome assembly VFSW01 (sample SAMN11554181, study PRJNA540505) | mine drainage metagenome | isolation source: sediment from site ElyBrook_90M | place: USA: Ely Copper Mine, Vershire, VT | collected 2017
AAGCATCACACGGCCCATGGAAAAACCGGCAAAAGCGCCCGCCTGTCCCCTGCTCCTCATGGCAGGGGCCACTCAAAACAGGGGACCCATGCCAAAGGCACGAAGCGAACTTCCTCCGCCAGAACCCGGAAGCCTTCGTCTCATGCGCCCGCCCCCTGAGAGGACAGTGGGATACCCTGAGGAACGGCTTTGAGCAACTGCTGGGTATAGGGATGGTGCGGACGCGCATAGAGGTCTTCCGCGCTTCCCCGTTCCACGACCTGCCCGGCGTACAGAACCAGGATTTCATCGGCCATGAACCGAACCACGGCGAGATCGTGGGAAATGAACAGCAGGCTGAGGTCGAGTTCGTCCTGCAGATCCCGTAACAGATTCAACACCTGAGCCTGAACCGACACATCCAGAGCGGAAACGGACTCGTCACAGATCAGCACGCGCGGATTCACCGTCAGGCAACGCGCAATGGCAATCCGTTGGCGTTGCCCACCGGAGAATTCATGGGGGTAGCGGTTCAGTGCCCGTTCGTCCAACCCGACGCGCTCCAACCAGCGCACCGCCAGTTCCAGCCGTTCGCCTGCACCGTTCCCCAGCCCCTGAAGCATGAGGGGTTCGGTCAGCAACTGGGCAACGGTGAAACGCGGGTTGAGGGAGGCAAAGGGATTCTGAAACACCATCTGTACCTGGGCCGGCCGCCCGTTCCTGCATAAGCGGATCTGTCCCGTGTCGGGGGTCAGGATACCGGCCACTATCCTGGCCAGGGTGGATTTGCCGGAGCCGGATTCGCCCACCACCCCCAGGGTACGTCCGGCCTGCAAGGTAAACCCGAGGGGTTCCAGAGCCTGAAAACGGGCGCGTCGCCAGCCTGAACCCTGAATCACGAAGGACTTGCTGACCCCCGTCACTTCCAGGACCACCGGCAACGAACCCGAGGGACGGGAACCGGAAGAACCCCGGGCAGGCATCAAATTCCCCTGATCGTCGATCATGGGCAAACGCGCAGGCAAATTGCCCAGCGTGGGACGGCAGGTCAGCAATGCCCGGGTATAGCCATGGCGGGGAGCCACCAGGACTTCGGCGCAGCGCCCCTGCTCCACCACCCGTCCCTGGCGCATCACCACCACCTCCTCGGCAATTTCCCCCACCAACGCCAGGTCATGGGTAATGAACAGAATCGCCATGGACAGTTCGCGCTGCAGTTCCCGTAACAGGGTCATGATCTGCCGCTGCACGGTGACATCCAGGGCCGTGGTCGGTTCGTCGGCAATCAGCAGCTGGGGATGGGTACTGATCGCCATGGCGATCATGACCCGTTGCTGTTGACCCCCGGACAGTTGATGGGGATAAGCGGACAGCCGTGCCGCCGCATTGGCAATGCCCACCTGCGACAGGAGTTCCAGGGAACGTTGGCGTACCTGCCGCGCGGACTCGATCCCTTCTGCACGGCGCACCGATTCGCCCAGTTGCATTCCGATGGTAAATACCGGATTGAGCGAACCCTGGGGATCCTGAAAGATCATCCCCAGGGAACGCCGACGCAGAGCGCGCATGGCCTGAGGAGAGAACTCCAGAAGATTGTGCCCCTCCCACAAAATGCGACTGCGCTCGTGGATATGGGTATGGGATTGCGGGAGAAGGCGCAGAATGGAGAGCGCGGTCACCGATTTCCCGCTGCCCGACTCACCCACCAGAGCAACGGTGGCGCAGGGTGGCACGGTAAAATCGACGCCGCGCACCGCTGCCAGGGGATGATCTCCGGCACGGCGAAACGTCACCTCGAGGTCACGCACCTCCAGCAAAGGCAGGGGCTTCACGAGTTCAACCTCGGATCGAGCGCATCCCGCAAGGCATCGGTCAGCAAACTCGAGGCGGTGACAAAAACGGCCATGGCCACCGTGGTGACCACCAGTTGCCACCACTTACCCAGGATCAGTTCGTTCTGCGCCTCGTTCAACATGCTGCCCCAGGATACCGAACTGACCGGGACGCCAAACCCCAGAAAACTGAGAATCACCTCCGATTTGATGAACCCCACCAGATTCTGGGAAAACTGGACCAGGACCACGTGACTGACATTGGGCAGGATATGTACCCACACACGCCGCCCATGGGAAGCGCCCAGGGCGCCGGCAGCCAGCACATATTCTCGGGTGCGATGCTTCATGTATTCGGCCCGGACCAGGCGAAAAACCCCGGTCCATCCCGTCAGGCCGAGAATCAGGATGAGGGTGCCCACCCCTTTCTGCTGAAGTACGGCAGCCACCGCAAAAACCAGCAACAGGTAGGGAATGGAGGTCAATACACCATAAAAACCGTTCAACAGGTCGTCAACGCCCCGCCCGTAATAACCCGCCAGAGCGCCCAGGACGGTCCCGATCAAGGTGGCCACGAAAGCCGCCACCAGTCCCACCCAAACCGAGGTCTGGGTCCCCTTGAGCACCTTTTGCCCCACGTCCCTGCCCCATTTGTCCGCACCGAAAGGCAGGGTCAGGCGATACGACACAGGCTCGGGCTGGATCCGCTGCGCAGCGGCCCGCGCTTCACTCCAGAGCGGCTCCAGCGGATCGGTCCAACCATACAGGGGAACGACCAGGGTGCGATCCCAGGCCTCTCCCGCCGGCAGGGTCACCCGATTCTCGGCAGAGACGAACCAGGTCGGCGGCGCATAATTGACGGCTACCGGGTCGTTCCAGCGCGTTCCCAGCCAACCGGCCAGCACCATCCCCACCAGTACCAGATAGAATGTCACCACCCCCAGGGAAATGCGCCCCACCGGATCACGCCACAGGCGGCGCAGGGCGAGGCTCCAGGCACTCTCAGAACGCATCGATGAATCCATTTGTACCGTCATTCCGTCCTACTCCAAACGTACCCGGGGGTCCAGCCAACGGTAACACAGATCGCCCAGAAAATTGACCGCCAGGGTGGCCATGGCCACATACACGGTGATCGCCTTGATCAGGGGGAAATCGCTCCGCTCCACGGCCAGAATGATTTCCCGGCCGATGCCGGGAATGGCAAAAAACCGCTCCAGCAGAAAGGCGCCCGTCAGCAATCCGGGCAACCCCATCAGAACATTGGTCACGATCGGAATGGCCGCATTGCGCAGAACGTGCACGAACAGAATGCGTCTCTCCGACAATCCCTTGGCACGCGCCGTCCGCACAAAATCCTGATCGATCTCTTCCAGTATGAAGGAACGATAGAGCCGGATCGAGGGCGCGACACTCACGAGAAGTCCCAGCAATACGGGCAAAAGCGCGTAGACCCGCAAATTGGTCAGAACGGAATCGCTCCACCCCTTGACCGGAAACCATCCCCACAGGTAGGCAAATACGTATTGCCCCACGATGATGTAGACCAAAAGACTGATCGACATGGCCACCGTACTCACCATGCGTACCCCCTGATCCAGCCAGGAACCCCGCAACGCCGCCACCAGCAGGGCCACGGCCACGGCCACCAGGGTCTCCAGGATCAGCATGGGGATCAGCAACGTCAGGGAGGGCCCCAGCCGGGAGCGGAAAATGGCGGAGACGGGCTCATGGGTGGACCAGCTCTCCCCGTAATCCCCGCGCAAAACCTGCCCGACAAAGTCCAGAAACTGCTGCCAGAGTGGGCGGTCGAGGCCCAGTTGGTGGCGTACGTTGGCCAAGTCCTGCGCGCTGGCCATTTTGCCGGCCAGGATCGTGGCAGGGTCCCCCCCCACCCAGTTGAACAGGATGAAGACCAGCAGGATCACCCCCAGCAGAGTCAGCAGGGCCTGTCCCAGGCGCCGGACCAGAAACAGTAATCCGCTCATGTTTTTTTCTCGTCAGGGGGTTGGGCCATGCCGCTCCTCCACATCCAGGTAATTCCACACCGAAGGCAGGATCGGGTGCGCCCGGTAACCCAGTACCCAGGGCTGAGACAGGACATTGCGCAGGGCCGACGTGCTGACCTTGGTCACCCCATACAGTTCCAGGCGGCGCGCCAACCGATGGTACAGGGCATCGCGCCGGGGGGAATCGGGCAGCGTGAGGGTTTGCTCGTAGAGTCGGTCCCATTCCGGGTCCTGATAGCAACTGGCATTGTTCTCATGGGTATGCGGTCCGTACCAGAGTTGCATGAAATTGTCTCCATCCGGGTAATCGGCAATCCAGGCCGACAGGCGAAACTGGACCTGGCATTGCCGTTCTGCCCGTATGATGTCCGGAAACTTGAGTTTGTTGCTGGAAAACCGCAGGCCGATGCGGTCCAGGGATTTTTTCATCACCTCATCCAGTTCGCGATCCTGCGAAGAAAGCCCCGTCGTATACTGAACCTCCAGTGGCTTTCCATCCGGCTGAAGCCGATAGCCGGTTCTGTCCCGCCGGTATCCGTAGGCATCGAGCAATTGATTGGCCAGCTCAGGGTCATAATTCAACAAACTCTGGTACTGGGCATCGGCGCCCGCCACGCCCGGCGGAATCGGGTAGGTCGTTCGGATCGCCTGACCCTTGTCGATGACCCGCATCATCTCGCCATCATTCATCGCCAGAAAGATGGCGCGCCGCAGGGCAATTTTGGCGGGGGTCATGCCGCCCAGCACGGGATCCTGCTGATTGATGAAGTAGTAGGCGATGGCCGGTTCCACGATCCGGTCCAGATGAACCCCGCGCCGGACCCATTCCGGACGCAACCGATCCCCACTCAGGGCCAGCGGAGAAAACTGGGCAGGAATCCCCAGGATGTCCAGTTCCCCCTTGCCAAAACTGAGCCAGGCCGACTGGGCTTCCTCGATGATCTGAATATCGATCCGATCGATCCGGGGCAGCGTTTTTCCTTCCATTTGCGCCACCAGACGCCGATTCTCCGGATCATTGCCGGGAGAAAAATGCCAGACTTCGGGGCGGTAGTTGGGATTGCGGATCAATTCGATGCGCGCCGAGCGCAACCACTGTCCCAGGCGATAGGGTCCGGTACCCACCGGATGAGAGGCCGTATCCCCGGCATACGCCTCGATCACCTCCCGGGCCACGATGCCCATGACCGGCTGGGCCATGGCATGCCCGAAATTGTAGTCGGTAGTTTTCAGGTGCACGCGCACATGCCAGGGATCGAGCACCGTCAGCCCCGCCACGGGCGTGTCGTAATCAAAATGCCCCGTCGCCCGGGCCTGGGCTGCCCGCTCATCCAGTCCCTCGATTTTTCCGTCCAGCAGGAACTTGTACGGGGAACGGTTTTTGGGATCCATGAAACGCATCAGGGTATAGACCACATCGGTCGCGGTCACTTCCCGCTTCTTGCCCCGAAAAACCGGGTCAGGAGAAAAATACACGCCCTTTTTCAGGGTAAAGGTCCAGACGCGCCCCTGCCCGCTCACGCTGGGCATGGTTGCTGCCAATCGCGGCACCAGTTTGGCGGGTCGTGCCAGGTAATCGTAAGTCAGCAACGATTCAAACAGTTGCTGTTCGATAGCCGCCGTGTTGAGATCGGAAGTCTGTACCGGATCAAACCCCGTTTCAGAAGCAGAGAACGCCACATGCAGAACTTTTTCCTGGGCCTGCAGCGGGGACATCCACAGCAAGGCCAGCCACAGCACCCAAACTCTTCTCCCCTTCATCCACCCCCCTCTTTCATGCCCGCTCCTCCCGATCGTCCCTGCAAAACTTACCTGCCACCCGCCCATTCTATCGCGTCCGACCGCGCCTTTCCGAAGGGAATGGTTTATCATGAGGCCCTGACAGAGGAGACCAACCCATGGGATTTTTGGCAAACAAGAACATACTCATCACCGGATTGCTGAGCAATCGTTCCATCGCCTGGGGGATCGCCCAGGCCATGCAAAGGGAGGGGGCCCGGTTGGCGCTCACCTATCAGGGCGACGCGGTGCGCGGACGGGTGGAGAAACTGGCCACGGAATTGGGGATCAGCGAACTCTATCCCTGTGATGTGGCGCAGGACGATCAGATCGAGGCGCTCTTCCATTCATTGGGACAGCGCTGGGACGGACTGGATGGCATCGTTCATTCCATCGCCTTTGCCCCCCGTGAGGCCCTCAGCGGCACTTTTCTGGATTCCGTGACCCGGGAAAACTTTCGGATCGCCCATGACATCAGTTCCTACAGTTTTGCAGCCCTGGCCAAGGCGGGTGCTCCCCTCATGGCCGGTCGTCAGGGCGCCCTGCTGACCCTGTCCTATCTGGGCGCCGAACGTTCCGTACAAAACTACAACGTCATGGGACTGGCCAAGGCCAGTCTCGAGGCCAATGTCCGTTATCTGGCACAAAGTCTGGGCCCCGGAGGCATTCGCGTCAACGGCATTTCTGCGGGGCCCATCAAAACCCTGGCTGCCGCGGGCATCGGTGATTTCGGCAAGATTCTGGGCTATGTGGAGCAAACCGCCCCCCTGCGCCGCAATATCACCATCGAGGAAGTGGGAAATGTGGCCGCTTTCCTGTGCAGTTCCCTGGCTTCTGGCGTGACGGGAGAAATCGTTCATGTGGACGGCGGTTTTTCCAGTACCGTCCCGGGCATGGGAGGCTGAATACTCACGGAATGAGACCGGGGGGATCCCCCCGGAAATCAGTGCTGAGGAATCTCTTCCAGCACGCTCTTGTCCACCACCTGAATGTTGGCCTTCTGACGCAGGGCGGCCATGAACTCTTCCATGGCTTCGTCCCCGTAGGCGCGCGTCAACCCCGTTTCGGCTTCCTTCCGCGCGGCAGGTTCATCGGTACGTCCCGGCTGAATCTGGGTGACCCGCACCAGGATAAAATCGCCGTCCGGGGTGGATGCTCCCGCATAACCGGGCAGATGTCGTTCATCCACCCGAAAGGCAGGGGTCACCACGGCCGGGGGCAGACCACCGCCATAGGCCTGCTGACGGGTCAAGAGCCGCTCCCCGGACCAGGTCAGGCTGGAGTCTGCCTGGCCCGCCTGTAATTCCTTGAGTTTCTCTTCGCCTGCCCGACGGGCCAGAACCGCCGCCTGCTGCGCCTTGAGCCGTTGCTCGATGGCAGGAGTCGCCTGTTCCAGCGGTTTCAGAGTCGCCGCTTGATCCATGGTGACCCGGGCAGCCACCAGCAAACCGGGGGCCACCTCGATGGCGGGCGTATTGCGATGATCCTTGATCACCGCCGTAGAAAACAATGCCTGTTGCAACTTTGGATTGGACCAGATGCCCGTTTTCTGGTCTTTGCTGATCCCGCTGGCGGTCTGCACCGTCAGGTGAAATTTGTCGGCGGCAGGCTGCAAACTGCCGGATTGCTCATAAACCAGCGTGGTAAAAGCATCCGCCTCCTCGGAAAATTTCTGGCTGGCCTTCTGACGGCGAATCTCTGCAGTCAGTTGGGGCGTAACTTCCTCGAGACTCAAATGCTTCGCCTCATGGATATCCGTCACCTGAATCACGTGGTACCCGAAGTCCGTTTCGATCGGACCGGAGAATTCCCCTTTCTTCAGGGCGAACACAGCCTTTTCGAAGGGAGGGGTCATGGTTCCCCGGGCAAAGAATCCCAGATCCCCGCCCTGATTGGCCGAACCCGGGTCCTGGGACTCCGCCTTGGCAACCGCTGCAAACTGTTCGGGATGAGCCTGCAAACGGGTCAGCAACTGTTGGGCATGCTGTTTGATCGACTGTCGCTGGGCCGGGCTGGCGCCACTGGGAACGGTGAGCAGAATATGCCGTGCCCGGCGCATTTCCTGTCCGGTCCAGCGACTCTGGTTGGCGGGATCCGCGTACGCCTTGCGTAATTCCTCGGGCAGAACCGTCACCCCCGCCGCCAGTTGATCCGCCGCCAGGGTCACATATTGAATGGAAATCTGTTCGGGAATGCGGAATTCGTCCGGGTGCGCCTGATAATATTTCTTGACCTCATCGTCGGTCAGCTTGACCTCGCCCAAAAACTGGCTCGAACTCAGGGTTGCGGTGGACACGGCGCGAATCTGTCCATCCAGTTTGAGAAAGGCATCGAGGCTCTGCTCGGGCACCCACGCCGTGGTCGTCAGGGATTCCTGTTCCAGTTGCAGTTTCAGGTCAGCGCGCAAACGCTTTTCGAACTGGGCCGGGGTCATCCCCTGAGCGCGGAGCACCTGCTCATAACGGGATTGAGAAAACTTGCCGTTTTCCTGGAACACGTCCACCCGGGAAATTTCATCCACCAACAACTGATCCGGGATGGTCAGATGGTGATCGGCGGCGTATTCGAGCAATAACTGGCGGTTGACCAGCGCGTTCATGGCTTCATAACGCAAGGCCGGAGAATCCGCTCCGCCCGCGTTCTGCATCTGTTGTTGCTGGTTGCGCAGGGCGTCACGAAACTCTGACTGAGAAATGGCCACGCCATCCACTTTCAGCACCGTACCCCCCTCCCCGCCCTGGCGCAGATAATATTCCAGACCAAACAAGGCAAAAGGTACGGTGATCAGGGCAAGCACCACCTTGGCGACCCAGGTTTGAGACAACGAACGAAAACCATCCAGCATGAGAACCTCTCGAAACAAAAAAACCGTTGATTTCTCAACGGCCTTTGTTGTTTTGGCGGAGCGTGTGAGACGGAGCCCGCAATCCCCGGCGTGACAGGCCGACACCAAAACTCATTGAATTCGGGCGATTATAGCCGTTTCATCGCCCAAAGACAACAAACCTTCGCCTTGCTCCCTCAACCGCGCCCGGCTGGGCATCAGGGGGAAGGCGGCGGGGGTGGACCATTCGATTTTTGCGGGCTCCCCCCGGTCCACCATCCCGGCGGCGGCGGCGGAATATTCATCGAGGATCCCTTCGAACGCCCCAGTTGCGCTTCCAGCACGGCATTTTCGCGCTCCTGCGCGGTGAGTTGGTCCTGAAGCACCTGCTTTTCGGCCCGATCATGCTGCGCGGCCAGAATGCGGGCCTTGAGTTCACTTTCGTCCACGGTGACCCGCGCAGTCACGGACAATTGCTCATGCCCGTCTTTCAGCAACGAAAAGTGTTCGCCGGTTTCGACGATTTTGACCATGGATGCCGTAATGACCTTGGTTTCCTCCTGAAGATCGTCGTTCTTCAGGGTAGTCCGGGTTTCAATGTACGCACCCACTTCCCGCAGCGCCCGGGCACGAATCTCATCCATGGCATTTTTCCGGGCCGTACTGCGACTGTCCGTCTCGCCCAGGTTGTACTGCACCGTATAACTGCGGGTCCAGGTTCCCGCTTCCGCAGAGAACGCGCACAGGAGGAGCGTGACTGCTGCGCCCGTCGCCCGGAATTTCAGAGGGATCATCAAAATTCATTTCCCCAGCAGTACGCAGTACAGGCTCCCTTCCTGCCCTGTAATGGTTTTTTCTTCCAGTATCTCCACGGGAGGTACGCCCCCTTCCGCGACTTCGTTGACGATGCGGGTGTAGGTCTCGCCGCTGACCTGTTCACGCCCCCCCACCGACAGGCTCTTCGCCCGGGCCATGTTGCGCCGTGCATCGATGATCGCACGCGTACGTGCGTCCGGATAGTTCAGCGAAGCGCAACCCGGGAAAGCCATGCGCCCGGAGAACATGACCCCGTTGGTTGCCGACTCCCACCCGGCTTGCGCGCTCAGGGTAGATCCTCCGAGCAGCGCGACCAGCAGATTAGTTACCCGCATGATCGGGATTGGGAGGGGGGGGGGCCCCCGCCCCCCCGGGCCCGGGCCCCCCGCGCGCGCCGCCCGGGGCCGCCCGGGCGGCCGGCGGGGGAGCAGTGGATTCAATCACGGTCGTGGTCGTGAAGGGGGTTCCCGGAGGAAGCGTCTGTGCGGGTTGGGCAACCCGTTGTGCATTCTGTTTTTGCAATTTGTCCAACCGGCCGGACAGTTCGTCGAAGGCATGCTTGATATCTTCGCTCGATGCGCTGGAGCCACGTTCCTGAAGGACGCGATTCACCTGGTTGTAGGGCAATTTCAGCAGAACATAGGCCGTATACGACCCATCCACCGGACGGACGTTCTGGTGGATCACCTCAAAGCCCACGATGGGCACCTGACTGACCAGGCTATCGATCATTTGCGTGTATTGCGACTGGCTGAAGTTGCCACTCTTGTCCTGTGAATACTGTTGCTCCGAGCCCGAGAGAAGTTGATTGTAGTTTTTTGCCAATCCGTATTCGCCATCCAGCATGGCCTTTCGGATTGCCAGGCGGATCGTGTCGGACTCGCCGATCCCCACGGCATATACCCCGTCATCATCCGGGGGCGGTGCCTGTATCGCCCACTCCGGGATCTTGGAAATATTCGTTTCAAGACGCTTCTGTTCGGCCGCCCGCTGATCCGCAGCAGCCTGGGTATGGATTTTCACGGCAGCAGCCTCATCGGCCGCGGTTTCCTTCATGCTATTGCTGCTCGAACAACCCGACAGGGCAACCAGGGCGCCGAGCACGCACAGGGCAATGACTTTCTTGTTCATCACAGATCTCCCAGGAGTTTGCGCTTGCCCATTGTACACACGAAGCACGCCAACAAACCAGATACACAAGGTTACAGATGGACCTTTCCGGATCCTTCACCACGGACCGAACTTCTGCTATAGTACGACCATCATGCGCCGAAAAGAAATACGCCTGAAAATTTCCCTGGTTGTCATCATGCTGCTGGCCTGGAGTCAGTTCGTGGTTGCAGCGCACGCCTGTTCCCGGCTGTCTCCTGCCGCCAACGATCTGGTCAGGATGCCCGCGACCATGCAGGCGAACTGCAGCGGGATGGACGGCCCATCCGGGACGAAAGGCTTCCCTTCCCCGAGTTGCCTTGCCCATTGTGAACAATCCGCGCAATCCCATCAAGCCTCCGTTCCCGACCTTCCCTCGGCAAGTCTGGTCGCGCTCTTTGCAGTCCCCGCCATGGACCCCCGCGGCCCATGGTCTTCCCCCCTCATTCACCCTTCCTTCCTTTTCCTGACGGAGGGCTCGCCGCCGCTCCGCATCCGATATCAGGTTTTCCGGATCTAGATCTTCCCTGCAAGTTCAGGTCGTGTCGCTTTGGGTTTGCGACGCGGATTTCTGTTGCTTGTCGGAGGCAAGATCATCATGTCAACACTACGGATTACCCCTCGCTGGCCACTCGTGCTGGCGATTCTGCTGGCGACCTGGGCCCCGGTCAGCCAGGCACTGACCTATCAGGAGGCCCTGGATATCGCGGAATCCCGCGCTTCGGAACTGA
>VFSW01013992.1_pt1 | contig 11119 bp, 7 predicted proteins | sample 5358111 | NCBI WGS metagenome assembly VFSW01 (sample SAMN11554181, study PRJNA540505) | mine drainage metagenome | isolation source: sediment from site ElyBrook_90M | place: USA: Ely Copper Mine, Vershire, VT | collected 2017
CCGCGTATCCGCGCGTCGTGTTTCGCTGACTGGAAAATCCAATCGCGACGCCACGCCTCTGCAGCGGCTACGCCGCTGTACCGCGTGGCCACCAGAATCAGCAAAGAGCCCTCGGGTACCCGGCCCCGTGATCAGTCCTCGTCCTCCACGTGCTTGAACCCGCTCTCCTTCACGACCCGGTCGGTCGTGTGCTGCGAGCAGTAGTCGTAGTGGTCGAACGCCAGCGAGAAGCTCCCCCGCCCGCTGGTCAGGCTCGTGAGCTTCGGCTCGTAGTCGTGCGTGCTCGACAGCGGGATGAGCGCCTCGACCACGCTGCCGTCGGCCACCGCGTTGGTCCCGGTCACGCGCCCGCCGCGCGAGTTGATGTCGCCGATCACGTCGCCCAGGTAGTCGCCGGGCACCGTGACCTGCAGCTTCGCGATGGGCTCGAGCAGCGCCGCCTGCGCTCCGTTGAGCGCCGCCCGCAGCGCCCGCGCGCCCGCCACCTGGAACGCCGCGTCCGACGAGTCGACCGCGTGGTACTTCCCGTCGTGGAGCCGCGCCTTGAGGTCGACCACCGGGTAGCCCGCGAGCACGCCGCGTTCGAGCGCCTTGCGCATCCCCTTCTCGACGCTCGGGATGAACTGCCGCGGGATCACCCCGCCCACGATCGCGTCCTCGAACACGAACCCCGAGCCGCGCGGCAGCGGCTCGACGTCGATGGTGCAGACCGCGAACTGACCGTGCCCGCCCGTCTGCTTCTTGATCTTCCCCTCGACCGCCTGCACTCGCCCGCGCACCGTCTCGCGGTAGGGAACGCGCGGCGGCCCCAGCCGGCAATCGATCGACGCCCGCCGCCGCAGACGCTCCACCGTGATGTCCAGGTGCAGCGCCCCCAGCCCCTCGAGCAGCATCTCGCGGCTCAGCGGATCGTGCTTGAACACCAGCCCCGGATCCTCCTCGCACATCCGCGTCAGCGCCTGCGCCGCCTTGTCCTCCACCCCCTTGCCCTCCACGATGAGCGTCCGCGCGTAGAGCGCCGGCGGCATCGGCGGCAGCTTCGCCATGAACGGCTTCTTGTCGTCCGTCAGCGTGTCGCACGTCTTCGCCGACTTGAGCTTCGCCACGGCGACGATCTCGCCCGCGGTCGCCTCGGCGATCGGCCTGAGCTCCTTCCACGTCCCCTGCGACAGCCCGCCGATGCGCTCGCGGTGGCCGGTGCCTGCGATCACGAGGTTGGTGTCCGGCTTCAACGTGCCCGAGATCACGCGCACGTAGCTGAGGCGCCCGGCGTGCGGATCGATGTGCGTCTTGAACACGAGCGCCGCGGTCGCGTCGAGCGGCTTGGCCTCGCGCACGTCGTCGGTCCCCACGCCCTCGAACGCGTGGCCCTTGTCGGGCGAAGGCGCCAGATCCACGATCGCGTCCAGCAGCGCGACGATGCCGTTGGGCTTCGTGCACGACGCCTCGTAGACCGGAATGAGCTTGCAGTCGCGCACCGCGTGGCTCGTCCCCTCGTCGAGGTCGTGCTGCGACAGATCGCCCTCGCTCAGGTACTTCTCCGTCAGCGCGTCGTCCGTCGCGGCCACGTCGTCCACCAGGTGCGCGCGCGCCTCGTCCACGCGGCGCTTCGACTCCGGCGGGATGGCCTCGGCGCTGCCGTTCGGCGACTCGGGCTTCTCCCAGGCCTTGCCCGTGCGGATCGCGATGACGCCGTGAAAGCTCGGTCCCACGCCCTCGGGCACCTCCATCAGCGCGATGGTCGTCTTCAGGTGCCGCTTGATGTCCGCCACGACCTCGTCGGGCCGCGCGTGCTCGTCGTCCATCTTGGTCAGCACGATGATGCAGGGCACGTGGTGCTCGCGGACCCAGGCGAGCGCGCGCTCGGTGCCCGTCTGCACGCCGTCGCGGGCGCTCACGCAGAGCAGGGCCGCGTCGCACACGGCCAGCGCCAGCTTCGCGTCGGCCATGAAGCTCGCCTCGCCTGGCGTGTCGACGACGGTCAGCTTCGTGCCGTTCCACCGGCAGCTGACCGGTCGCGCCTCCAGCGTGGTCGCGTGCGCTCTCTCCTCCGACGTGTCATCCAGGCCACTGGCGCGCTCGCCCGCGCGACCGAGCTTGGGCGTGGCCTTCGTGAGATAGAGAAGAGCCTCGACGAGCGAGGTCTTTCCCGAACCCTTGTGCCCCAGCACTGCGACGTTCCGTACTTCTCCCGGCGATGTCATCGGCGTCCCTCCTGGGGATGGCTCCCGCCTGGGGTGGTCATCCCGGCTAGCTCCAACGAGGTGCGTGTGGGTGAGAGGAGGGTGAGCGCGCCGTGACGGATTGGCAACCGTCGACCGTGGCAAACCCAGCCGCCATGATGCCCGTCACCGCGACGCCGCGGTGCGGCACATCCCCCCTTGCACCACACTTCCGCATCGATCGGTAGGCCATGGCGTCGCGACCCTCGACCGCGCCCGCTGCTTGCCGTTTATTGAAGAGGAAGCGTCGTGGTAGCCATTTGCGCATGAAGAGCATTTCCTCACACTGGCTTTCCGTGCTCGCCTTGGCTGCCGTCGTCGCGTCCGTCTGCGGAGCTGCCGGCTGCGCCGCCGCCGACGATGGTGGAAAGGGCGCCGACTCGGCGGGATCGTCCGGCGGCCTCGTCGGCAACCCCGCGCCCGACTTCAGCATCAAGGCAATCGTCGGCGGCAAGGGCACCGTCTCCCTCAAGTCGCTGCGCGGAAAGGTGGTCCTGGTCGACTTCTGGGGCACCTTCTGCGAGCCCTGCAAGAAGTCGTTCCCCAAGCTGCAGGACCTGAACACCAAGTTCTCCGCGAGCGGCCTGCAGATCGTCGGCATCAGCGAGGACGAGGCCGACGACAAGGACAACATCCCCAGCTTCGCCGCCACCTATGGCGCCAAGTTCACGCTCGGCTGGGACGAGGACAAGACCGTCGCCAAGTCCTACAAACCGCAGACGATGCCGTCGTCCTTCCTCATCGACAAGAAGGGCGTCGTTCGTTACGCGCACGTGGGCTTCCACGACGGGGAAGAAGTCGAGATCGAGAAGGAGGTCAAGGAGCTGCTGGGGCAGTAGGTTCGGCATGGTCGACGGGCATGGGCGGCAGCAGGGTTCGCGGCGCGTCGGCGTCGCCGGAGGTGCGGGAAGTTGCGGAGGCCAGGCGACGGGGAAGTTCTGTTCGACCGGCGGGCGATGTGCTCCGCGCTGGTAATCCTCGCCCTGTCCATTCCGTCGCTGCCGTCGATCGCCCGCGCGCAGGACGTCGCCGGCGCCCTGCGCGACCTGTCCGAGTCTCCCGACTTCCGCGTGAGGGTGTCGGCCGCCCTCTTCCTGGGACACGCCAAGGCTGCCGGGGCGCTCGAGGCTCTCGAGCAGGCGCTCGGCGACGGGCATCCGGCCGTGCGTGTCGCCGCGGCGACGGCGCTCGGCACGCTGGGCAACCAGGCGGCCATCGGCGCGCTCGCCCGGCGATTGCAGACCGAGAGCTCTGCGAGCGTGAAGGCGCAGATCCAGTCGACCATCGACAAGCTGCACGGCGGCGCCACGCCCGAGTGGCAGCAAGCGCCGCCCGACGGCTCGGCGCGCGGAGTCGGTCCGGCGGTTCGCTACGTCGTTCGCCTCGGGGCCATGCGCAACCCGTGCGGTGTCCGTGGAGAAGAAATGCGCCGCGTGCTCCGCGACGCCGCGGCCTCGCGTGCCCACGGCCTCAAGGGTGCGGCCGTCCTCGACAACGATCCCGCGCTGCTCGCCCAGGCGGCCGAGCGCCACCTGCCCGTCATCACGCTCGACGGCTCGCTCACGCAGCTGCTCGAGTCTCGCGTCGCGGGAACGGTCCAGGTGCAGGCGCGCGTCGAGTTCGCGGTGCGGCGCGAGCAGACCCTCAAGGGCACGCTGTCCGGCGCGGCCACCACCTTCGGTTCCACACCCTCTCTGTCCGACCAGAGCCGGCGGCAGCTGCAGAACGACGCCGTCGACGGTGCGGTGCAGAGCGCCCTTCGGGGCGCCGATCAGGGCCTGATCGTCGCCTCGCTCTGAGCGGTCCTGACGCAGAGCCCGTGCTACAAGCACGCGAGCCCATGTCCTCTTCTCGTCGTACGTCCGCCGAAGTCCGGCGCACCTTCCTCGACTTCTTCGCCGGCAAGCAGCACCAGGTCGTCGCCAGCTCTCCGCTCGTCCCGCCGAACGACCCCACGCTCATGTTCGTCAACGCGGGCATGGTCCAGTTCAAGGACGTCTTCGTGGGCAAGGAGACCCGGCCCTACCGCCGCGCCACCTCCAGCCAGAAGTGCATCCGCATCAGCGGCAAGCACAACGATCTCGAGAACGTGGGCGTCACCGCGCGCCACCACACCTTCTTCGAGATGCTCGGCAACTTCTCGTTCGGCGACTACTTCAAGGAGGAGGCCATCGCGTACGCGTGGGAGCTGCTCACCGGCGTGCTCGGCCTCGATCCGTCGCGGATGATGATCACCGTCTTCGGCGGTGCCGAGGGGATCGCCGCCGACCACGAGGCGCGCGCGATCTGGGGGAAGGTCACGGGCTTCGGCGACGAGCGCATCGTCGGCATGGGCATGACGGACAACTTCTGGCAGATGGGCGAGACGGGCCCCTGCGGCCCGTGCACCGAGGTCCACTGGTTCAACGGCGACGCTCCCGACGGGGTTCCCTACGGCACGTTCGGCGAGGAGCCCACGCCCGACGGTCGCGGCTGGATGGAGATCTGGAACCTGGTCTTCATGCAGTTCGACCGCTCGATCGACGCGAACGGCAACGCGACGATGGCTCCGCTGCCCAAGCCGTGCGTCGACACGGGCGCCGGGCTCGAGCGCGTCTCGAGCGTGTTGCAGGGAGCGACGAGCAACTACGAGACGGACCTGCTTCGCGCGCTGGTCGACAAGGCGAGCGAGATCAGCGGCAAGCGCTACGGAGGCTCGCAGGCCGACGACGACGTGTCGATGCGGGTCATCGCCGACCATGCGCGGACGACGGCGTTCCTGCTGGCCGAGGGGATCTTCCCCGATCGCGCCGGGCGTGAGTACGTCCTTCGTCGCGTGATGCGTCGGGCCATCCGTCACGGCCACAGGCTGGGCATCCGCGACCCGTTTCTCCACGAGGTCGCGCTCGAGGTGGTGTCGCTGATGGGGGAGCAGTACCCCGAGCTGGTCGCCCGCAAGGAGCTCATCGCGAGCGTCACGCGGCAGGAGGAGGTCCGGTTCCGCGAGACGCTCTCGCGAGGCCTCAAGATCCTCGAGGACGAGGTCGTCGCGATGGCGGGGCAAGGGCGCACGGTCATCGCGGGTGACACCGCCTTCAAGCTCTACGACACGTACGGCTTCCCGCTCGATCTCACACAGGTCATCGCGCAGGAGCGCGGGCTGTCGGTCGACGAGGGCGCGTACGACAAGGCCCTCGAAGAGCAGCGCGCCCGCAGCGAGGGCTCGAAGCTGGGCGAGCGGGCCATCGAGCACGTGTGGCGCGACGTGCTGGACGCGGTGGGGAAGAAGACCGCGGGCGCAGGCGTGAAGTTCGTGGGCTACGAGCGCGAGGAGAGCGAGGGGCACGTCGTCGCGATCGTCAAGGACGGCCAGCTGGCCATGCGCGCGATGCAGGGCGAGGAGGTGATCATCGTCACCGACATCACGCCGCTGTATGGCGAGTCGGGCGGGCAGGTCGGCGACAAGGGCGTCATCGAGCGCCGCGGCGCCGACCCGCTGCGGTTCGAGGTCCACGACACGCAGAAGCCCATCGCGGGCGTCTTCGCTCACGTCGGCAAGGTCACCAGGGGCGGCGTCGCCGTGGGCGACGTCGTTCACCTCGAGGTCGACCACGCCCTGCGCTCCGCCACGCGCCGCAACCACTCGGCGACGCACCTGCTGCACTGGGCGCTGCGCACCGTGCTGGGCGAGACGGCGTCGCAGAAGGGCTCGCTCGTCGCGCCCGACCGCCTGCGCTTCGACTTCGCGCACGGCAAGCCCGTCACGCGCGAGGAGATCACGCGGATCGAGGAGCTGGTCAACGCCAAGATCCTCGAGGACGCGCCGGTGCTCACCGAGGTGCTCCCCATCGACGAGGCGCGCAAGCGCGGCGCCATCGCCATGTTCGGCGAGAAGTACGGCGACGTCGTCCGCGTGCTCACGATGACCCGCGACTCGGTCGAGCTCTGCGGCGGAACCCACGCGCGCTCGCTCGGAGAGATCGGCCTCTTCAAGATCAAGAGCGAGCAGGGCCTGGCCGCCGGGGTCCGCCGCATCGAGGCGACCACGGGCCTCAACTCGCTGCACTGGGTGCAGGAGCTCGAGCACATGGGAAGCCAGGCGGCGCAGGCCGCGGGGACGGGGTTCGACAGGCTCGGGGCGGCCATCGACAAGCTCAACTCCGAGCGCAAGGCCCTGGAGAAGGAGCTCGCGGAGCTCAAGCGCCGGGTCGCCATGGGCGGCAGCTCCGGGGCTGGCGTGGACCAGATGCTGGCGAGCGCGCGCGACATCCCGGGGGGCAAGGCCCTGGCCGTGAAGGTGGCCGTGAGCGACGCCTCCACGCTGCGCGAGCTGGCCGAGAAGCTGCGCGACAAGCTGGGCAGCGCGGTCGTCCTGGTCGGCGCTCCGGGGAAGGACAAGGCGATGCTCGTCCTGACCGTGTCCAAGGACCTCACCGATCGCTACAAGGCCGGTGATCTGATCAAGGGCGTTGCCCAGATGCTCGGCGGCTCGGGTGGTGGCCGTCCCGACATGGCGCAGGCCGGGGGCACCGACCAGACGCGCCTGGACGAAGCGATCGAGAGCCTCTACGCGCGGCTTGCCTGACCACTCAACCAGGCTTGCGTGGTCTGGCGCGGGCGAGGCCGGGGTGCTTCGCGCGGGCAGGCTTGCGAGCCCGCTTGGGCCGGACCTTGCGTCTCGAGGTCTCGATCGTCTTCAGCAGGAAGAGGGGGATCTGACTGCTGTCGAGCTCGAGCTGCGCCAGCGCCCCGGCCAGGACCGCGATTCGATCGGGGACGGGGAGCTTCTCGTCCATGACCACCAGCGCCTTGCCGTCGACCCAGCAAAGGCCGCCGTGCCCCTCGAGAAGGCCCTTCGAGAAGGCCTCGGCGCGCACGGACACGCCCAGCCGGGTCGCCAGCAGCTCGAGCTCCGAGAGCACCCTCCGTGGCGTCACCGCCTTCGATCCTACGCCCGTTGGAGCGAGCGGGCATGACGGGCCCACAAAACTGGCAAGGCCGGGAAGCGGCAGGGTGTGGACTCGCGGGGCGGCACTGTGACACCCTACCGGTAGAGGGCTGTGTCGAGGCAACGATGACGGCTGCGCCGCTGACTCACGGAACGGTCGTCAACGACCGCTACGAGATCCGCCAGAGCCTCGGCAAGGGTGGCATGGGCGAGGTGTTTCTCGCGTACGACCGCACCACGCAGCAGCCGGTTGCCCTCAAGATCGTTCGAGAAGAGTCGCGCATGCCCGGCGACGACGAGGCCCTGCGGCAAGAGCTTCTGCTCGCCCGCTCGGTGAGCCACCCGAACGTGTGCCGCGTCCACGACCTGGCGCCCAGTCCCTACGGCCCCATCCTCGTGATGGAGTACATCACGGGGCAGACGCTCCACACGCACATCCGCCGCAAGAAGGCGCAGGGCGGCTATTCCTCCGACGAGTTCCGGCGCATCGCCCACGACTGCGCCTCCGGCGTCGCGGCCATCCACGCCCAGGGGCTCGTCCACGGCGACCTGAAGCCCGGCAACGTGATGGTCACGACCAACGCCGACGGCTCGTTCGGCAAGGCCATGGTGCTGGACTTCGGCTTCGCCAAGGAGCGCGCGCGTGCCTCCGCACGGCGCCCCGGAGCGCCCCCTGACGGCGGGACGCCCAACTACATGAGCCCCGAGCGCATCCGCTCGGGCGGGGCGAGCCCCGAAGACGACGTCTACGCGCTGGGCCTGACGCTGCTCGAGATGTGGACCTGCCGCGTGCCCGAGCCCGGCTACAAGCCTCGCGCGAAGACGATGCGCCAGCAGATCATGTTCGACGTCCCCGCGGGGCTTTCGATCGACGAGATCAAGCAGGTCTTCCGATGCCTGTCGGAGGACGCCCAGCAGCGTCTTCCGGCTCGCCACCTGCGCTTCTTCAATCCGGTCACTCTCACCACCAACCCCATCCAGGTACCCCGCGAGCGCCTCGATCCGGGGCCTCCGCCGGGTCGCAACGCGGCGCAGACCTTCGCGCCCGGAAGCCAGGCGCTGCTCGCGACGTTCGCCACGAACGCCTCCGAGTTCGTGGGGGAGCTGGTCAGCCTCGAGAAGCCCATGGTGACCCTCGGCCGGCGCGCCGAGAACGACATCTGCGTGCCCGAAGCCACGGTGAGCGGCCAGCACGCGACGCTCAAGTGGCAGAACGCCACGTGGATCGTCGAGGACACCGGCTCGACCAACGGGACCTACGTGGACCACAACTACGAGCGCCGCAAGAACGTCAACCTGATGCACGGCGGCGAGGTGCAGTTCGGCGAGCTGCGCTTCAAGCTCGTCAGCTTCGCCAAGGACAGCGCCAACCACAAGCGCGCCCGCGCCTATCTCGCGAAGCGCGACGGTCTGACCGGTCTGCTGACGCGCGACGAGCTGCTGCGCGCGCTCGACGAAGAGGCCGGCTTCTCCGACTGGGTCGAGGCCCCCATGACCATCGCGCGCTACGACCTGCGCGGGCCCAACCGCCTCGTGAGCGACCGACCGACCATCCACGAGATGCTGGCTCTGCGCCGCGCCGCCACCCGCGTCGTCGAGCTGACCGACATGCTGCTGCTGTCGCTCATCGCGGTCACCGCCGGGCGCAGCGGCCCTCTGCGGTTCTGCGTGGCCATGGTGGGCCCGGGCCAGCAAGAGGCGCGCAACCTCGTCGAGCAGGTGGTCGGTCAGGTCAAGGGCATGCTGCCGGAGGGCCTCGAGCTGGTCTCCACCATCGAGCGTTACGAGCCCGGGATGGCCGTCCGCTCGCTGGTCGACGCCTAGGCCGCCTTCGTGTAGCTTGCTGCGCCCGTCATGCCGGCGCGCCGCGAGCCGTCCCACCCGCCGTCCGATCCGCACCCCTCCCGGGTGAGCGGCCTTTCCCTCGCCGGCGACGAGGGCCCGGGCCGCTTGCAGCTGGGCGCGGCGCTGCTGCTGGGGCTGGTCCTCGTGGCCAGCGGTCTGTACATGTGGCGGCGGCCCCGCAGCGTCGATGCCTCGGCCGACGATACGGCTGCGGCTTCGGCGTCCGGGATGGCTGCTTTGGGCGCGATCGGTGATGCGGGGCTCGTGCTCGGAGCCTTCGCGCCCGACGCCGGTGGCTCTTCCGCCGTCGCCCTCACCGAGCCGCGAGTGCTCACCTGCCAGGACCGCGGCTCGAAGACGACCGCGCCCGACGCGTGCGACCGCCTCGCCCCCGTCGAGAAGGCCCTCGCCGACGCCATCAACCACGCCGCCACCTGCGTGCAGGCAGGCGGTACGGCCGGCGGGGGGACCATCGAGTACGTCGCCGACGTGAGCTTCTCCCGTCACAAGGTGGGGGTGAGCCTGCCCCGCGCGGGCCGCTCCGTACACGACCGGAAGGCCATCCGCTCGTGCGCCACCGCTGTTCGCAGTGCTCTGCAGGCCATGGCGCTCGACAGCGTCGACCACCAGCACGCCCGCTACAAGATCGCCGTCACGGCGACCTACAAAGGGACCGCTTCAGGCGGCTGAGGGCCGTGCCCGGTGTGTCGGCGTGCTGCCCGCACGCGGCCTGAGACCTTCCCGCCAGCGGTCGCGCTGGCCCCGCAGGCCGGTCGCGGCTACCTTGCGCCACCATGTGTGGCGTCTTCGGCATCTACGGGCACTCCGAGTCGGCCAACATGACGTACCTGGGGTTGCACGCGCTCCAGCACCGCGGGCAGGAGTCGTCGGGCATCGTCACCAGCGACGGCGAGCAGCTCTACGCCCACCGTGCCATGGGCCTGGTCCAGGACACCTTCACGCAGGATCAGCTGGGCAAGCTGCCGGGCCGCCTGGCCATCGGCCACACGCGCTACTCCACGGCCGGCGGCTCGCACATCAAGAACGCCCAGCCCATCGCCGTCGACTACTCGCGCGGCTCGCTCGCCGTTTGTCACAACGGCAACCTCACCAACGCCGAGGAGCTGCGCGCCGAGCTGGAGGGTCGCGGCTCGATCTTCCAGAGCGACAGCGACACCGAGGTCTTCGTCCACCTGGTGGCCGCAAGCCAGGAGGTCGCCATCGAGGATCGCATCAAGGACGCGCTGTCGCGCGTGAAGGGCGCGTACTCGCTGCTCTTCCTCACCGAGGACGCCGTCATCGCCGTGCGCGATCCCATGGGCATCCGGCCGCTGTGCCTGGGTCTGCTGCCCGGCAAGAAGGACGCGCACGTCGTCGCCAGCGAGCCCTGCGCGTTCGACCTGCTCGACGCCGAGTACGTGCGCGACATCGAGCCGGGCGAGATGGTCATCATCGACGCCTCCGGCATCCGCAGCATGCGCCCACTGCCGCCGGCGCAGCCGCATCCCTGCATCTTCGAGTACGTCTACTTCGCCCGGCCCGACTCCAAGCTCGGCGGCCGGAGCGTCTACGACATCCGCAAGGGGCTCGGCCGCGCCGTCGCGCAGGAGCACCCCGTGGAGGCCGACGTGGTCATCCCCGTGCCCGACTCGGGCGTACCCGCCGCCATCGGCTACGCATCCGAGCGCGGCTTGCCTTTCGAGATGGGGCTCATCCGGTCGCACTACGTCGGTCGAACCTTCATCGAGCCGCAGCAGAGCATCCGCCACTTCGGGGTGCGCCTGAAGCTCAACCCGGTCGAGCCCGCGCTGCGCGGCAAGCGCGTGGTCGTGATCGACGACTCGATCGTCCGCGGGACGACCTCCCGCAAGATCGTCAAGATGGTGCGCGACGCCGGCGCTCGCGAGGTGCACCTTCGCATCTCGAGCCCTCCCACGCAGTGGCCCTGCTACTACGGCATCGACACCCCCACGCGCCGCGAGCTCATCGCCTCGAGCCACTCGGTCGACGAGATCGCCCGGTACGTCACCGCCGACTCTCTCGGCTACCTCTCCCTCGAAGGGATGGTGCGCACGGTGGGCGGTCCCGACAGCTACTGCCACGCGTGCTTCTCGGGGCAATACGC
>VFSW01013993.1_pt1 | contig 11118 bp, 10 predicted proteins | sample 5358111 | NCBI WGS metagenome assembly VFSW01 (sample SAMN11554181, study PRJNA540505) | mine drainage metagenome | isolation source: sediment from site ElyBrook_90M | place: USA: Ely Copper Mine, Vershire, VT | collected 2017
GCGCTATGTGCCAGGGGCCTGGCGTACAGGTCGTGGCATAGGTGCCGGTGGCGGGCCCGGTACCGCCCCCGATCATGGTGGTAACACCGGACATCAATGCTTCTTCGATCTGTTGCGGGCAGATGAAATGGATGTGGGTGTCAATGCCTCCCGCCGTGACAATCAGACCTTCGCCCGCAATAATTTCCGTGCCTGCACCGATGACGATGGTCACTCCCGGCTGGATATCGGGATTACCCGCCTTGCCGATGGCAGCAATGCGGCCGTTCTTGAGTCCGATGTCGGCTTTGACGACTCCCCAGTGATCCAGGATCACTGCATTGGTGATCACGGTGTCGGCCACGAAAACAGACACCTGCTGCCCCTGCCCCATACCGTCACGAATGACTTTGCCACCCCCGAACTTTACTTCTTCGCCATACAGGGCATAGTCCTGTTCAATTTCGATCCACAGCTCAGTGTCCGCAAGACGGATACGGTCGCCCACGCTGGGACCAAACATTTCCGCATACGCACGGCGCGTCATGCGCGCCGTCATTTCAAGGCTCCCATGATGCGGCCCGCAAAACCGTAGACCTGGCGCGCGCCGTCGAGCGCCACCAGTTCCACGCTGCGCTTCTGTCCGGGCTCAAAGCGCACTGCTGTCCCTGCGGCAATGTTGAGACGAAACCCCTTGCAGCGCTCCCGATCAAACAACAACGCATCGTTGACTTCATAAAAATGGTAATGCGAACCCACCTGCACCGGCCGGTCACCCCGGTTGGCCACTTCAATCTGAAGCAGTGCGCGCCCGGCATTAAGCTCAATGTCGCCTTCCAGTATGTGCATTTCACCAGGAATCATTGTCAGCTCCTCAAGCAATCGGGTGATGCACCGTCACGAGCTTGGTGCCATCGGGAAATGTGGCTTCCACCTGGATGTCAGGAATCATTTCCGGGACTCCTTCCATGACGTCGGCACGGGTCAGCAGGGTTGCTCCCCAGCCCATCAGATCAGCCACGGAACGCCCGTCGCGCGCCCCTTCCAGAATGGCCGCAGTAATAAAAGCCACGGCTTCGGGATAATTGAGCTTGAGCCCTCGGGCACGACGACGCTCGGCCAACAGGGCTGCAGTAAAAATCAGGAGCTTGTCTTTTTCTCTGGGGGTGAGTTCCATGCTTCGAGGTTCCTTCTCGTACGTCGTTCAAGTGGCCCAGATGCGGGGCAACATCATCGTACGCCCCGTCAGTGCAGGGCGCAGCACCTGCCACAGTGCCACAAAATAAGCCCGCCCTGCTGCGCCGTCCGGCCCCAAATAACGCGCCACCAGTACCCCGGGCAACAGGGTGGCCGAACCCGCACCCACAGCAGGTTGAATACTGCGGCACGCGGCAAGCAAGGCCCCGTCAAGGCCCGGGCCTGCGGCCATCAAGGTGCCGCATACCGGCTGCCCCCCCAGGCCAACCGTGGACTGGAACAGGGGCGACCCACCTGTAAGCTCTCCTTGTTCCTGCCACACCAAGGCCCCGTTACGACTGATCCGTGTACGCGGCCGGTACTGGCCGCGCCGAAAGGTCTCTCCGGCCACCGTACGTCCAAAACAGGTCAACTCCCAGCCGATAAACGCAGCATCCTGTTCCAGTGCCACACGCAGGTCCATATGGGCTACGGCAGCATCAAACAGGATGGTTTCCTGCGGCACCCATTCCAGCACGCCCCCCGAACCCACATCGAATTCCAGGGATTGCACGGCGGCAGGCCCCTTGCTGCGATACCATTTGCCGGCACCGGGGGTTGTCAACAACGCAGCCGCGCCCTTCTCCACTTTGACGTTCAGTTCCAGTCGATCTCCCCCGGCAATTCCTCCTGGAGGATGCAGAATCACGTGATGACAAACTGCCGGACCTTCGGGGTAAAGCGATTTCTGAACCAACAACGGACCGCGGTGCGCGCGATGCGACAGCACCGAACATCCGTCCCGCAGGGCATACGCCAACTCAAGGCGCGCATGCCAATGCGTGGCTGATATGGGTTCGTGGGGATGCATGCGTCGATCATACCGCAAGCAAGCGACGGAGTCCGTCGGCTTCCATGGTCTCCCCCCGTCCGCGCCGGATGATTTCGCCACGCTCCATCAACAGGTATTGATCAGCCAGGGACTGGGCAAAATCGTAATATTGCTCCACCAGCAGAATCGCCATCTCGCCACTGTTTGCCAAAGTCTGGATGACCCGCTCGATGTCTTTGATGATGGAAGGCTGGATGCCTTCTGTCGGCTCATCAAGAATCAGCAGTTTCGGTTTCATGGCGAGTGCACGACCAATCGCCAGTTGCTGCTGCTGTCCTCCGGACAGATCACCCCCACGTCGGCCCAGCATTTGTTTCAGCACGGGAAAGAGGTCGAAAATACGCGTTGGCAAAGTGGTTCCGCGCGGCTGGGTAGCTAACCCGATCAGCAGATTTTCTTCAACGGTAAGGCGCGGAAAGATCTCCCGCCCCTGTGGCACGTATCCTACGCCCGCCGTCGCCCGCACGTGGGAAGGTGCTGCGGTCAGCACAACGTCGCCAAAGGTGATCGAACCACGAGCTGCCGGCACCAATCCCATCAGGGTTTTGAGCAGGGTGGTCTTGCCCACGCCGTTACGACCAAGAAGACAGGTAACCTGACCCATAGGAACTTCAAAATCCAGGTCCCGCAGAATATGGCTGCCGCCATAATACTGATTGAGTCCGCTGACTTTAAGCATGGCCTATCTCCCCAGGTACACTTCGATCACCTGCGGATCGTTCTGCACTTTGTCCAACGTGCCTTCGGCTAATACCCGGCCCTCATGCAACACGGTCACCGTGCTGGCGATGCTGGCCACGAAAGCCATGTCGTGTTCCACCACCACAAGGGAATGTTGCCCCGCCAAGGACTGGAACAATTCTGCCGTGCGTTCCGTTTCGTCATCGGTCATGCCCGCTACGGGTTCATCCAGCAGCAACAGGCGGGGTTCCTGCATCAAAAGCATGCCGATTTCCAACCATTGCTTTTGGCCATGGGAAAGCAACCCGGCAATGCGTTCGGCCTCACCTTCCAGGCGAATCCGCCGCAGCGTATCGCTCACCCGATCGCGTACCTCATCGTCCACTTGCGCCACCAGAGAATAACGTACCCGCTTGTCTCGTTTAAGCGCTAACTCCAGGTTCTCGAATACGCTGTGGCGTTCGAACACGGTGGGTTTCTGAAATTTTCTACCAATCCCCATCGCCGCGATTTCCGGTTCGGTCATTCGCGTCAAATCCATCGCCTGTCCAAAGTAAGCCGAGCCCGAGTCCGGACGCGTTTTGCCGGTGATGCAGTCCATCATGGTGGTTTTTCCAGCCCCGTTTGGGCCAATGATGCAGCGCAATTCACCGTCATCAATCGAAAGTGTCAGGCGATCCAGGGCCTTGAAGCCGTCAAAGCTCACCGTGATGTCTTCCAGATAGAGAATGACCCCGTGCGACAGGTCTACGGCGCTGTTATCCACCAGTCGGGAGTAACCCGCATCCCCGCTCCCAAATCTCCGCTGTTGTTTCTTTTTGAACCAGGGAGCCATCATGCTCTCCGACGCGATTGGAATCTTAGTCGCTTCCACAATCCCAGAACACCATCCGGCAGAAAAAGCGTCACCACGACAAATAGAAACCCAAGGAAAAACAGCCAGTAGTCGGGGAATGCCACCGAAAAATAACTTTTAGCCAGATTGACGATGAAAGCTCCCAATACCGGCCCCCATAGCGTGGCGCGCCCCCCCACAGCCACCCATATGGCAATTTCAATCGAGTTGGCCGGAGACATCTCACTGGGATTGATGATGCCCACCTGCGGCACGTAAAGCGCACCGGCAATGCCACATAAAACTGCCGATATGGTCCAGGCTGTCAGCTTGTACCACAGGGGGTTATAGCCCAGAAACATAACGCGAGATTCCGCGTCACGAATCGCGGTCAACACACGCCCAAATTTGGAGGTGACAAGGTAGCGGCACAACAATAGCGTCATCAGCAGGGTCAGGCCGGACAGCATGAACAGCCCGACCCGCATGCCGGGTGAGGTGATGGGAATGCCGAGAATGCGCTTGAAATCAGTAAACCCGTTGTTGCCACCGAACCCGGTTTCATTGCGGAAAAACAACAGCATGAACGCATAGGTCATGGCCTGCGTGATAATGGAAAAATAGACGCCCTTGATGCGCGAACGGAAGGCAAAGAAACCAAACGTGATGGCCAGGAAGGCCGGCACCGCCACCACGAGCACCAGGCTCCAGAGAATGTATTCTGTACCATCCCAGTACCAGGGATAGGCTTTCCAGTCCAGAAACACCATGAAGTCTGCCAGATCGCTTTGATACACCCCGTCATGTCCAATGGCGCGCATCAGATACATGCCAAAAGCATAGCCTCCCAGCGCAAAAAACACGCCGTGTCCCAATGACAGGATGCCGCCGTATCCCCAGATCAAATCCATGGCCACGGCCACGATGGCATAGCACAGAATTTTTCCCAGTAGTGCAATGACGTAGCTTGAAACGTAGAACGGATTTTGTTCCGACAACGCCAGATGGAGCAGAGGCAACAACACCAGTATGATCGCGACGAACAGCCCCGTGGCGATCCAGCCAGTTCTGTCGAAGAGCGCTAGAGTTCGAAACAATAGCGGCGTGCGCATGCTCAGTTGTCCACAAACCGCCCCTTGAGGGCAAACAACCCTTGGGGGCGACGCTGAATGAAGACGATGACGAATACTAACAAGATGATCTTGGCGATGACTGCACCCACCCAACCTTCCAGGAATTTGGACAGGATTCCCAGCCCCAAAGCGGCCCAGACCGCCCCGGCAAGTTGGCCCACGCCTCCCAGCACAACCACCATGAACGAATCAACGATATAACCCTGCCCCATGTCCGGACCCACATTGGAAATCTGCGATAAGGCCACTCCGCCCAGTCCGGCAATCCCGGCACCCAGGCCAAACGCTACAGTGTCAATCAACCCGGTGGGCACCCCCATGCAACCTGCCATGGCCCGATTCTGCGTCACGGCCCGGACAAACAGGCCAAGCCTGGTTTTATTCATGAGCACCCAAACCAGTGCCAGTACGAACAGGGAAAACAGAATGATGTCGATACGGTTCCAGGGCAGACTGAGTCCCCACGGCAAAGCCACCCCGCCCGACATCCATGAGGGATTGGTCAGTTCAACATTTTGTGCGCCGAATATCAGGCGGGCACATTGAATCAACCCAAGGGACAGGCCCCAGGTGGCCAGCAACGTTTCCAGCGGTCGCCCATAAAGCCATCGAATCACGGTGCGCTCCAGAATCACTCCCACCAGGGCCGCGCTCAGAAATGCCACCGGAATCGCCGCCAGCACGTAACCTTCCAGCGCCTGTGGCCAGTGCAGGCGAAACCATCCTTGCGTCACATAGGTGGCATACGCTCCCACCATCAACAACTCGCCATGGGCCATATTGATGACGCCCATCACGCCATAGGTAATCGCGAGTCCTAATGCAGCCAGCATCAGAATACTTCCGAGCGATATCCCGGAAAATATTCTGGCCAGGGCATCGCTCAGCGCCAGGCGGTTGTCCACGGACTTGAGTGAGGCCTGCGCCGCGCGCCTTACTGCCTCAACAGGTTCATGGGCCGGGTCCAGCAAAGTGGTCAGCAGATTCCGGGCATTCGGACTGGAACTCTCTTCCAGAGCTTGCACTGCCGACAAGCGTAACGACGCCTCCGGGCTGCTCAGGTTGATCTGCGCCACCGCCAAAAGCAGCAGCTCACGTATACCAGCATCAGTCTCTTGTGCCACAGCTTTTGTCAGTACTGGCAGCATGTCCGGACTAACGTCATTCAGTAGGGCTTCGGCTGCCTTGCGCCGCACAGAGGGCTTGGAGTCAAACAACTTGAGGGAGGAAAGTGCATTGTTGAGTTCTGAGCGCACCCGATTGTTGATTACGACGTTGTCACTGGATTCGGGTATTGGAGTGAGGGCCAGCCCGGTCACGGCATCGATGGCCTGGTCTCCATTGAGATAAAACACGTGTTCCCCATCCACAAACAATGCATCGTCGGACAAGGATTTCAGCACCAGCACGGCTTCGGGGGTTGCCAGGGATCCCAGGTTTTGGATGGCCTGGATTTTTTCATCTGATTCGCCGTTCGCCAATGTATGAATCAATGCGGCATCCAGTGCGGCTCCTGCCATCAGTGGACTTCCAAGCAACATCAATAGCATCAAAAATTTGGTCATCATGGAAAAGAGTGCATCCGGCCCTCAGACCGGATGCACATAAACGCCCTGCGGAGTGAATCGGTCACACTGAGTTACTTCGGTTCTGGTACATCCTTTTTCACGTCATTGCCTGCGATATATGGGCTCCAGGGTTGTGCGCGAATCGGGCCCTTGGTTTTCCAGACCACGTTAAATTGACCATCGGCTTTCACTTCACCGATGAATACCGGTTTCCACAAGTGATGGTTTTTCTCATCCATCTTGATCTCAAAGCCGTCAGGTGCATTGAAGGTCTGGCCCCCCATGGCAGCGATGACCTTGTCGACATCGGTGCTGCCTGCCTTTTCAACCGCCTGCTTCCACATATGAATCCCTATGTAAGTGGCTTCCATCGGATCATTAGTCACCACAGAATCGGCTTTTGGCAGGTTGTTCTTTTTAGCCCAGGCCCGGTACATGGCAATGAATTTCTGGTTAACCGGATTCTTCAGGGACTCGAAATAGTTCCAGGCGGCGAGTTCTCCTACCAGCGGTTTGGTATCCACGCCGCGCAGTTCTTCTTCTCCCACTGAGAATGCAACCACTGGCACTTCAGTGGCTTTCAGGCCAGCGTTACCCAGCTCCTTGTAAAACGGCACATTGGAGTCGCCATTGATTGTAGAGACAACAGCGGTTTTCTTGCCTTCGGATGCAAATTTCTTGATCTTGGCAATGATGGTCTGATAATCGCTGTGACCAAACGGGGTGTACTCTTCCATGATGTCCGATTCGGCGACTCCCTTGCTCTTCAGAAAGGCTCGCAGGATCTTGTTGGTGGTCCGCGGGTAGACATAATCGGTTCCCAGCAGGACAAAGCGTTTGGCACCACCGCCATCCTTGCTCATCAGATATTCCACAGCTGGAATGGCTTGCTGGTTGGGAGCAGCGCCGGTGTAGAACACATTGCGTTCCAGTTCTTCGCCTTCATATTGAACCGGGTAGAACAATAAGCCGTTCAATTCCTTGAATACAGGTAACACGGACTTACGGGACACCGAGGTCCAGCACCCAAATACCACTGCGACGTTGTCCTGGGAGAGTAATTGCCGCGCTCGCTCGGCAAACAAAGGCCAGTTGGAGGCGGGATCTACCACCACCGGCTCCAGCTGCTTGCCCAACACGCCACCATGAGCATTGATGTCAGCGATGGTCATCAGGGCCGTTTCCTTAAGCGCTGTTTCAGAAATGGCCATGGTACCCGAGAGGGAATGCAAGATGCCCACCTTGATGGTATCCGCGGCATATGCGGTGGCTGCCGCCAATCCCGAGGCCGCTAGCGCAAGCGTAAGCGCGGTGGCCTGCAGGAAGTTTCGACGCTGTTTCATGAATACACTCCTTAACTGAAGTTGAGAAATCAGGAACCCGAAGGCCCTGGCACGCAATCAGGATAGAAGTGCCTCCGGCGAATCTAAATAAGCAACATTGCTTATGCCGCTATCTGCCCAATTCCAGAAAATTCGCAATTCTGCGTATTTCAGGAGACGACGCAGATCCCTAATCTTTGTTCCTGATGATTCGAAAAAAACCCTGATTCCACCTCTGCAACTTACCAAAGGAGCCTGATATGAACCGGAAACGAATTTCTCCTCTGCTTACAATGGCCGCCGCTTCCCTGGCGTGTCTGGGAGCTCTGTCGGCCCATGCTGGGGCCACCATCAATTTTGGGGATGACCAGTCAGCCACTTTTGGTCTCGGACTACGAACGTCCTATGACAGTAACGGCGGTGATGGGCAGGCCACCGGGCAATCCTTCAATGTGGACAACCTGCGCTTGTATACCAACTTCTCTCTGTCCAAGACGATCAAGGCGACATTCAATACGGAATACAACAGCGCCACCAACGCGGTCAGCGTGCTGGATGCCTATGCCCAGATTGAACCCATGCAAGAGTTCAATTTTTGGGTTGGTCGATTGCTACCCCCGAGTGACCGCGCCAACATGGACGGTCCGTTCTATATCAACGTGTGGAGTTATCCCGGAATTGCTTCGGTCTATCCGGAACAGTATCTGGATGGTCGTGATCAAGGTGCCACTGTCTGGGGGGTTGTGGCAGATCAACGTCTGACCTATGCGGTAGGCGGATTCCAGGGGCGTGAAAGTTCGGCGGTCAACAACAATGGCCGGGGCGGGTCCAAAAACCTGATGTATACCGCGCGGCTTAATTACAACTTCTGGGACACCATGCTCGACCCGGCCTACTATGCCAGCAGCACTTACTACGGCACCAAGGACGTCCTGGCTCTGGGCCTGTCCGGGATGAACCAGAAAAATGGCGTGAGTACAGCCACCGGCGTCAGTGCAGATTACAAAGCCTGGAACGTGGACTTTCTGTTGGAAAAGAAAGTGCTGGATGGCGGGGCCTTCACTGTGGAAGGAGCTTATTACAAGGTGGATACCCAAAATACCTTGGATAGTTACTGCTCTGTTGCAGCCACCACGGATTGTTGGGGCGGGGCCGTGGCCCAGGGAACTTCTCACTTGGGCACTGTGGAGTTCTTGTTTCCACAGAAGGTGGGCTGGGGTAAGATCCAACCGTTTTACCGGTATCAGGACTTCAAGCCGGATGCAGTGGATAACGGCATAGGGCTGGGACAAACGGTACGCACCCAAAAGAATGACGTGGGATTCAACTACGTCATCAAAGGTCACGACGCTCGAGTCTCAGTAGTCTACGAGGAGACCAACAAGGCGGGCCTTCCTTCCATCAATTCATTCATCGTCGGTTTGCAATTGCAGTTTTAGAAGAGGCTGACGCGGCAGTCTGACAGATGGGGTCCTTGTCTCCCTTGGATTCCATCTGTCAGGTGTCAGTTGTGACCCGGGGGTAACATCAACCGCACCACGTTCATCGCCCGCGCAGCAGCAGCCGTCCGGGTCTCCACTCTTAATTTGACGAAAACATGTTCCAGGTGCTTGTTGATGGTGCGCGGACTGGTGCCCAGAATATCGGCAATATCGCGGCTGATCTTGCCTCGTACGACCCAATACAGTACCTCGGCCTCGCGCAGCGTCAATTGCAATCCTTCTGACAATGCCTGAACGATCAATGCATCGTCTTCTTCCCGGAGCGCAATCAACCAATCACCCTCTTCGGTTTTTCGCTGCAGGGTCAAGGTGAGCCGTCGCTCGTCACGACTGACATTGAAGGAAGATTGGCCCGGATCATCCATCGCCAAATCAGCCACCGATTTTATCCACTGCTGCAACGATAGCGATGATGGCCCGGAATCGCCATCGAGATACTTATCTAGCAACCGTTTGGCGAGCGGCGTACGCCACAGCACGGCGCCGTCGCTTAAACGAACGGCCATCATGCCCTGCCCAAAAGTATCCAGGGCATCGGTGGTTTGCTGGATGTGTCGAGCGTTCTGAACCTGGGAGGCGATGCGCGCCAACACTTCAGGCGGGCGAATCGGCTTGGTGACGTAGTCGCTTCCCCCTGCTGCAAAGGCAGCAACCACATGCTCTGTTTCTGTGAGTCCTGTCATGAAAATGATCGGGATGGTTTGAGTCATGACATGGGCTTTCAAGCGCCGCGCCACTTCAAACCCGTCCAGGCCGGGCATCAGCGCATCCAATAAAATCACATCTGGAGCAATCTCCAAAGCGCGCTCGATGGCGCTTTTTCCATTCGTCGCCACCAGTACCACATAGCCTGCTTCGTCCAGCGCATCATGCAACACAGCCAGGTTTTCAGGGACATCGTCCACGATCAGAACGATGGCCCCCGTATGGGCATTACTCAACATGTCCCAGTTTCTCCCGTAACAGAGCACGCAGCGCATCAAAACGAAAAGCGCTGGCCATTCCCCGCATTTCTTCCACGAAGCCTGCATAAGCTGGGTCCTGCTGCTCCAGCGCCTCCAGCCTGGCCAGCAAGCCCCGCACATAACCACGCGTGACCAGTTCATCGAGCGCCAGCAATTCCTCCCGCTCCGGAGCCCGTGCGTCCATCGCACTACCCGCCGCAAGCCAGTTGAGCAGTAAACCCATCTGGACCGGTTTGGTGATGAAATCTTCAGATGTGATTCCTACCGAATTGTCCAACCCCTTGTCAAAGGCGTTGGCGGAGACGATGGCAATCCGCGCCCTGGATAGCTTGCGCTCACGGATGCGCCGAATGGTCTCCCAGCCATCTATGCCCCCCATGGCCAAGTCCATGAGAATGACGTCTGGTTGAAAAGATGGAAGACACTCCAGGCACGCTTCACCGGACTCCGCTTCAGCCATGACAAACCCCATAGGTTCGAGCGTTTGCACCAGGAGTTCACGATCTACTTTTTCGTTATCCACCACCAGAATGCGCTGACGCGGCCCCTGGTATCCCGTACTGCCTTTGGGCGCTGAAGCCTGGTCCACCGTTTCATAGTGCAACTTGGGCAAAAACAACCGGATCTTGAAGGCGCTGCCCACACCGAGGGCACTTTTGACTGAAATCTCTCCACCCATCATCTCGGTCAGCATTTTACTAATGGTAAGCCCAATGCCGGTCCCGCTGATCACGGTCTCCCCAATATGGGTCCCGCGCGAAAATGGTTCAAAAATTCGTTGAAGATCGTTCTCCGAAATCCCCGGCCCGGTGTCCTCAACTTCAAACAACGCCATCTCGCGCTGATAGGTCAGGTGCAGGATAACCTGACCCTGCTGGGTAAACTTGAGCGCATTGCCCAGTATGTTGATCAGAATCTGCTGTAATCGACGCTGGTCAGCGCGCACCACCGCTGGAATCTCTCCACTTGTAGCGTAATGAAAATCCAGCCCTTTACTGGCAGCCTGCACCGTAAACATGTCCACCAGTTGCTGCATGAACTCGGTAAAATTGATAGCGCGGATAT